>Ga0209415_10005895_pt1 | contig 21894 bp, 15 predicted proteins | sample PeaSoiSIISIP2007_FD_187696 | JGI IMG/M metagenome (GOLD analysis project Ga0209415, IMG submission 187696) | Peat soil microbial communities from Weissenstadt, Germany - SII-SIP-2007 (SPAdes) (version 2) | ecosystem: Environmental > Terrestrial > Soil > Wetlands > Peat | place: Germany... | reverse complement strand
TGGACAACCCACTGATTCTGAACTGCTTGTGGGGCAGGATTCCATCCTGCAGGCCGATTTGCAATCGGCCCACTTCGGGCCCCAAAGTTTCTGCCGCCAGAGACGCTCCGAAAGGACCGTCCCCCGCTCGTGTCGACGTTCTTCTGCGCACTGGGTCGTCCCCGGCCACCTTGGTTCGGAAGTTTCTGAAACGGGCGGCTCCCTCGCCATCCCCTGCTGTAGAATAGGCTCTATTCATGCTGATCGCCCCCGGTTCCCGTCTCGATCCTTATGAGATCGTGATGCCACTGGGCGCGGGCGGCGTGGGCGAGGTTTACAAGGCCCGCGACACGCGCCTGGGACGCGAGGTCGCCATCAAGGTCCCGCCGGCCAACCGCGGAAGCCCGCGCGGCATCCTCCCTTAACCATCCGAACATCGTCACCATTTACGACAACGCCGAATCCGGCGGCGTCGATTTCCTGGTGATGGAGCTGCTGCCCGGCAAGACGCTCGACAAGCTCATCGGACGCAAGAGACTTCCGGCCGGCGAAGTTCTGCGCAACGCGCTCACCCTCGCAGACGCGCTAGCCAAGGCGCACGGCTTGCGATGCTCGTCGTGGCATCGCCAGTTCGGTATGCCCGCCTACCTGGTTTGCCGGAAGAAGCGGGTGCGAACCAACGCCGCCGCGTCTCTCGCCTCCACTGCCTGAACGGGACGAGTGCCCGAGAATTCATACTGCCGGCCGGTCACAGGGCCCCGCACGCGAATGGGCGAGGTCTCCAGGTAGCGGAGGCTCACCGGGGAGCGGGGCGGCGGGTCCGCCGCCGGGAGCGGTCGCGGAAGACTCGATGAAACCCGGGACGCCTCGGGACGAACTCCCGCCATTTTCGGCGCTGGAGTGGGAGCGCTCCGCGGCGCCGACCGTTTCTGACCGCAGCACATCGTCGACATCTCCTTCCGCTGGTGGCGCAACGCGTTCAATGACTACGCCGTCGCCACCCACGCGCTCCAACAAGCAAGCCGCACCCGAAAGCGCCAGCCAGGTGAACAACCAGTCCACAGGCTTTCGAGACACGTACAACGCCGCCGGGGCGGCAATCCACAGGCTGAGGCACTGGAAGCAATCCATCAGCTTGCCGATTAGCCCTTCGCCCAGACGGGCCCGAAATCGAACCACCAGGTCCGCCGGGCCGTCCTCGCTTGCCAGCAGGTGGGTCACCCGCCAGGCTGCCAGGACGGCCACAGCAAACCTTATCCAGAAGCCTCTTTCATCCATACCTCAAATCGGTTCGGGGCCATTGATGATCTTGATGGGGAATAGAATCAGCCCGGAATCGTGAACCCCATCCTCGTTGACAACCGTAGTGTCCCACACCTCGAGGACAACATTGTAAGTGCACGCCTGTCCCACCTGGAGGAGTTGGTCCGCGGGAAGCATCATGGGATTCGTGGCTGCGTCAAGAGATTGAAGGTTCCAAGGCGTCAGTATTCCAACGCCCAGCGGCAATGTCCGAGGCGGCACCGGCGTGGTTGAGTTGATCAACTGGGAAAATTCCGCGGCGCCCTGTTTCTGGAACGTGACGGTGTAGTTTCCGAAGTTGTCGCTGGTGGGCTTGGTGTAGTCGGGTGTCACGGGGTCGATGATTTGATCCCACGCGGTTCCCTGGATATTCACGGTCTTGAAGACCCCGGCGTTGGTCTGCGTGTAGAGGTCGGCGCACGGAGGAAGCCCGGCGATTCCGGTGATGGCGGCGTGCAACGGCTCATTGTCGATCCACGCTCTTTGGACGTCGTAGAACTCGTTTCCCACCGTATCGATTACCTGGAGCAGGAATGTGAACTTGCCCGTTCCGCCCTCGAGGATCGCCGCCATCTTTGGGAGGAGGTTGCTGTCGAGAGGGTTCGGAATGAGGCTCGGGAGGTTCCAGCAGAAAGGCTCGAAATTGATAAAGTCGATCGAGAGGGAGGGACAGTCGAGTCTGGTTCCCCAATAGTTTGTGAGGATATCGGGATCGGGATTCCCGTCCAGCACATTGTCCTCCCGGACCTGGTCGGCGGTGAATGTGATCGGGGGACCAACCGGCTGGGCGATGGTCTGTGGGCCGTACACAATGTGTGTCACCAGCACCCAACTGGGGGCGGGTGAGACTGACGTAAACGGAGGCGGCTGGGCGAACGAAAAGGCTGGGTCCGGGATCGCCCAGATGGTGTACTCGGAGATTTCCTGGCCCGCGCACCCGGTGATGTTGGCGACACCCCGCACGTGCATAAACCCACCCTCCGTGGCGAGAGGCGTGAGGACGCTGTCTCCGGTGCGTAGCGGCTCGTTCGGATCGGTGAAGTGGACGCTCCAGGGCGTCGAGATTCTCTTGATGTAGACTTCGTCGAGTGAAAGCTCAAAGGTCGTCACACAGTCGGGAAGCAGCTCGCTGCCGTCGCCGGCAAAAACCCGCAGGGTTACCGTAAAGGTAGTCGAGGTAAAGATGTCGATACCCGCGGCGATGACGCACTGCTTGAGATCGATCCAGCCCAGAGCGCCCGCCGCGACGGCAAAATTCCCTTGCGGGAGGCTGGGATCGGGGTTGCCGATCCCGTTCGGGTAAATGACTACCCCGCTCAGCAAGACACTCGCGCCATCGCGCACCTCGATGATATAGTGGCCAAAACTGAATCCGTAGGCGCTTCCCGTCACGGGTTCCAGAATCATTCCAGCCAGAATGTCGGTCTCCCCCTTAATACAGCCCGTGGGCCCGATGAGGTCGCACGCCAGCGCTTGGCCGCACTCGCGCAGGCAGCGGAAGTAATAGACCAGACACCCGCGCAAGCCGTCGAGATTGCGCGTGCGCGCGAGGCAGCAGCCGAAGCACATGGCGCACAGGCACCAGCAGCGGCAGAACCAGAAGTGGGGGTCTCTGCGATGTTCCGAGAAGACTTCCCGGCCCAGGAGGGACTGTGCCGCATTGCCAGTCAGAAAGCGCTCGAAGATCTCGCAGACATTCTCCAGTCCTTCCGAGAAATTGATTTTCCCGGACAGTATCTCATCGGGTATTCCCATGGGATACTCAACGCTGGCCAGTTGGTCGGTAAGGTACGGCTTAAACGCCACGGCCAGCGCTTCCACCAGGGATTGGAAATCCCGGCGATCGGCCGCCGCCGGAGGAGACGCTACCGGCCTTCCCAGTGTCCCGCGGACGCAACGCCAGTACTCGTACAGGTAGTAGGTCCACGCGCGGAAGGTTCGCGGCCCTCGACAGACCAGCCATCCAAACACAAAGCAGCAGCGCAGGTGCTGCAGGCACCATCGCCAGTTCTCGACAGGGCCGAGCTGCTTACGGGTTTCGCTCGGGACCATCCGATACGCAACCTCGTCGGTTAGAAACTGCTCGAAAATCTGGTTGGCTTGCGCCCATTCGTTCGTCGCGTTTGGCGGCCTGCTCGCCGCTTCCTTCTCCAACTCAGCCGGGTTTTTGGCCAGATTGAGCTGCTGCTCCAGGATGGGTTCGTATGCGGCCAGGAGAGCTTTCAGAACAAACTGGAAGTCTTCGTTGTTAACTTCGGCGCTTTGAGGTGGCGCATTAGCTTCCTCCGGCGCCGGCTTCTTTTTGTTTTTATCGAACATGACTTATGCTCACTTTCTTGCCAGTCCTCTACGTTTCCTCGGGTGGATTCTTCTCCAAAGCTTCCCTGAGTTGCTCCAATAGCTGCTCCAGCGCTGCATCTCGAGCCGTCTTCGGCATGGATTCCAGCAGCGCCTCGCTGGCTGCTGCGAATCTGTCAACCTTATCCCGCGGGAGCCCCTGCGTTTCGGCCAGGAATCGCGCTCCCAGGGCGGCTGAGCCGGGGAGTTGCCTGTCGGTGGGAGTGTACAGATGCACGCACGCCTTCTCATCGCATCCCACGACAACGACGGCATGGTCGGTCAGGGTGATCAAGGGAGTCTTGCCCGGCAACCAGAAGACCTGAGCCCCGCGAACGATGTAGCAGCCGGGCGGAAGTTCAAATTCGGCATGGCCGCACTTGGCCGGCTCTGAGTACTTATGGCCGCACCATTCGACAAGATTGCCGTTGCAGTATGTAACATTTACGAACCAAAAGAAGCCGTCGGCAATCTTGCACGGATCTACTTTGTCGTGGATCCAGACATTCAACGTTGCGAGTCCCATTGTATTCCTTTCACAGGTCGGGTAACTCCTGACATACCTTAGACCGGGACCAAGGGGATTGTCTGTGCGCCAGTGCACATATCGAGGGCTTGACGAAATATAATCCCGCAAAATGATTTTCATGCGGACACTCTGCCCCGAATCGCGTTTCACTGCTGTCCTGTGAGTTTTGCCAATTAGTAACACCGGCAGGATTTAATTCTAAGTCGCCCTCAATTAAGGACTTAGGAGATACGACTGCAACTTATTCAGAGGCTAAGTGGGGTGGATCTCGACTTATACGCTTACCCCGCCCAATCCAGGCGGCGAGTACGGCGGGTATGGGCGCCGCGGCCCCCGGGCCTGAAGCCGCGGCGCGCTCCCATTCCAGCGCCGACACTGAGTGCATCGCGGTTTGACCGGCCCAACGCGGCCATGAAGGCTGTAGAATAGGCTCTATTCATGCCGATCGCTCCCGGTTCCCGTCTTGGTCCTTATGAGATCGTCACGCCGCTGGGCGCCGGCGGCATGGGCGAGGTCTACAAGGCCCGCGACACGCGCCTGGGACGCGAGGTCGCCATCAAGGTCCTGCCGGCCAACCGCGTCAGCGATCCCGACCGGAAGGCGCGCTTCATTCAGGAAGCCCGCGCGGCATCTTCCCTTAACCATCCGAACATCGTCATCATTCACGACATCGCCGAATCCGGCGGCGTCGATTTCCTGGTGATGGAACTGATCGCCGGCAAGACGCTCGACAAGCTCATCGGACCGAATGGCCTCCCGGCCGGCGAAGTTCTGCGCTACGCCCTCACCCTCGCCGACGCTCTCGCCAAGGCGCACGCCGCGGGCATCGTCCATTGCGATCTGAAGCCCGCCAACGTCATGATCACCCACGAGGGTGTGCTCAAGGTGCTCGATTTCGGACTCGCCAAGCTGGCCGAAACAGGCGGCGGGGCGGAGGGCGGCGCCACGGTCACGATCGAAAGAACCGTCCTCGGGACCATCGCCTACATGTCGCCCGAACAGGCCGAAGGCAAGCCGGTGGACGCGCGAACCGATATCTTCAGTTTCGGCTGCGTGCTCTACGAGATGTTGACCGGGCAGCGCGCCTTCACCGGCGACACGCAGGCCTCCACGCTGGCGGAAGGCGCGTCTCGAGATCTGACACGAATCATCCAACGCTGCATGCGCCGGGATCCGGCCCGCCGGTTCCAGCACATGGTGGATGTGAAGGTGGAGTTGGAAGAGCTTAAGGAGGAGTCGGAATCCGGCGCCCGCACCGTCGCCACGCCGGCTGCGCGCCCGCCGCGGCGCTGGGCTCGATGGGCCGCGGTGGTAGCGCTGGTGTTGGCGCTCGCGTGCGTCGCGGTGTGGTTCCGCCTTCGGCCGGAATCGGGCGCCGCCGCCCTGGCCCCCGTGCCGCTGGTTACCGACGCCGGCATCGCGGACAGCCCCAGCTTCTCTCCCGACGGGAACCAGGTGGCCTACAGTTGGGACGGCGAGAAGCAGGACAACCACGATATCTACGTGCGCCTGATCGGCTCCGGCAAACCGCTGCGGCTGACCACCGACCCCGCTCCCGACCTTCTTCCCGCGTGGTCTCCCGACGGGCGTGCCATCGCCTTCATACGTGGGGGGAGCGCCATCTACCTGGTTTCGCCTTTGGGCGGCGGCGAGCGTAAAGTGGCCGAAGGCACGTTTCCGGGCAATGCCGAGGCTCTGTCCGGGCTCTCCTGGTCGCCCGACAGCAAGTTTCTGGCCGTGTCGGCAGTTGAGGGGCCGGGCCAATCGCCATCCATCTACACGGTTCGCCTCGAGGACGGCGAGAAACGGCGGCTCACCACGCCTGCTCCGGCGACCAGGGATTTCCAACCGGCCATCTCACCCGATGGGCGCAGGCTGGCATTCGCCCGCTGCGCGTACTCCTATGCCTATTGCGGCATATACGTGGTGGACCTGGCGCCGGACTACCGCGCGGCCGGGGCGCCCAGATTGCTCGGAACGGCGGGCGGAGCCATGGCGGATCCCGCGTGGACCGCCGACGGCAAGGACATCGTTTACCTGTTTGCCCCGGCCGGCGGGAACTATCACCTGATGAGGATCCGGGCGGCGCCCGGGGCCGGGCCCCAACGGATGACGTTCGCCGGCGACCACGTATTCAGCCCGGCCGTCTCCGTCCGCGGGAACCGCCTGGCCTACGCGGTCAATCTCTCCGACATCGATCTCCGCCTCATCGAACCAGGTAAAGCCGCACGCAGTATTGTTCCCTCCACCCGCAGCGAAACGAGCCCTCAATTCTCGCCGGACGGCACACGAATCGCCTTCGCCTCCGACCGCACCGGGGTCTCGGAAGTTTGGGTGTGCGACCAGGACGGCGCCAATCCCGCCCAGTGGACGCACTTTGGCGACCGGCATTCCGGCACGCCGCGCTGGTCCCCCGATGGGCGCTCCATTGCTTTCGACTCGCAAACCAAGGAGGGATGGCGCATCTTCGTCATGGCTGCCGACAGCGGCCAATCCCACCGGCTGACGTCCGAGCAGGCAATCGAGGCCATTCCCAGTTGGTCGGCGGATGGGCAGACCATCTACTTCGCGTCGAACCGCACCGGACGGGACGAGATCTGGAAGGTGCCCTCGGCCGGCGGAAAATCCAGCCAGGTGACGCGGAATGGGGGCTACGTCGCGTTCGAGTCTCGCGACGGGCGCCGGTTGTACTACGCCAAGGACAGTGGAGCGAGTGGCTTGTGGGTGCAGCCGGTAGAGGGTGGGCCGGAGAAGCGAATCGTGGAAAGCCTGGTTTCCAGGGGTTTCGCGGTGGAGGATGACGGCGTCTACTATCTTTCCGGCTTGGCCGCGAAGGGCGAGGCGTCCATCCGGTTCTACCGCTTCGCCACCGGACAGAGCCAGACCGCCGCCAGGATCGAAGACCGAGGTCTCTATCTTGGCTTGGCCGTCTCTCCCGACCGCACGCGCTTCCTGTATTCCGGTTACACGCGAGTGGGCCAGAACCTGATGCTGGTGGAGGGATTCAAGTAGGGTCGATGCATCGAGCAACATCGCGGGCAAGTTGGGCCCGTGAAGCTGCTGCGCGAGGCGCCGGATCGCACTCGTGACTTGTGAGCATACGTCAGCCGGCTCCCGTGGCGCAGGCACTCGTGCCGGCACTCGTGCCTGCCGCGTCGACACTCGTGTCGACGCTCTTCTGCATGCTCGGATGATCCCGGCCGCCTTGAATCCGACGTTGCGACGGGCACGCTTTCGGGACGCACCCGTGAGGAGATGGACCGGAACATTCGCGAGGCTATCGAACTGTATCTGGACGAACTCCGCGAGCAAGGCGCCCCCATTCCCACCCCGAGCACGGATAACGAGTACATCGCGGTGTGACCGGCCCGGAGCGGCGATGAAGGCTGTAGAATAGGCTCTACCGATGCCGATCGCACCCGGTTCCCGTCTGGGCCCTTATGAGATCGTTGCCCCTCTGGGCTCGGGCGGCATGGGCGAGGTCTACAAGGCCCGCGACACGCGCCTGGGACGCGAAGTCGCCATCAAAGTCCTGCCTGCCAACCGCGTCAGCGATCCCGACCGGAAAGCGCGCTTCATCCAGGAAGCCCGCGCGGCATCCTCCCTCAACCATCCGAACATCGTCACCATTTACGACATTGCCGAATCCGGCGGCGTCGATTTCCTGGTGATGGAAATGATAACCGGCAAGACGCTCGACCAGATCATCGGGCGCAAAGGCCTCCCCGTCGCCGAAGTACTGCGCTACGCCCTCACGCTCGCGGATGGCCTCACCAAGGCCCACGCCGCGGGCATCGTCCATCGCGATCTGAAGCCCGGCAACGTCATGATCAGCCACGAGGGCGTGCTCAAGGTACTCGATTTCGGACTCGCCAAGTTGGCCGAGGCCGGGAGCGGCGAAGAGGGCGGCGCGACGCTCACCATCGATGGAACCATCGTCGGCACCATCGACTACATGTCGCCCGAGCAGGCGGAAGGCAAGCCGGTGGACGCGCGCTCCGATATCTTCAGCTTCGGCTGCGTGCTCTACGAAATGTTGACCGGGCGGCGCGCCTTCACCGGCGAGACGCAGGCCTCCACGCTGGCAGCGGTTCTTCGCGAAGAGCCGCCGGCGTTGGGCCAAGTGGTCGAGGGCGCGCCTCGGGATCTGGAGCGCATCGTCCAGCGCTGCATGCGTAAGGACCCGGCCCGTCGGTTCCAGCACATGGCGGATGTGAAGGTGGAGTTGCAAGAGGTCAAGGAGGAGTCGGAATCCGGCACTCCCGCCGTCGTCCCAACTGCTGCGCGCACGCCGCGGCGCAGGGCTGCTTGGGCCGCGGTGGGAGCGCTGGTGCTAGTGGCAGGCGTCGCCGCGTGGCTCCGACTGCGCACGGAATCGGGCGCAGTCGCCTTGGCCCCGCTGCCGCTGGTCACCGACCCGGGCTTTGCCGACAGCCCCAGCTTCTCCCCGGACGGAAACCAGGTGGCCTACTCTTGGGACGGCGAGAAGCAGGACAACCGCGATATCTACGTGAGGCTGATCGCCTCGGGTAAGCCGTTGCGGCTGACCTCCGACCCCGCTCCCGACACCGTTCCCTCGTGGTCGCCCGACGGACGCGCCATCGCCTTCATACGCAGCAGGAACGCCATTTACCTGGTTTCGCCTTTGGGCGGCGGCGAGCGCAAAGTGGCCGAAGGCATATACCCGATCAATGGCAATATTCAGTCCGGACTCTCCTGGTCGCCAGACAGCAAGGTTCTGGCCGTGTCGGAGGCTGAGGCGCCGGACCAGCCGCCATCCATCTACACGGTTCGGATCGAGGACGGCGAGAAGCGGCGGCTCACGACGCCCCCTGCGACCTTAGGCGATTACCACCACGCAATCTCACCTGACGGACGGAGGTTAGTATTCGCCCGCTGCTCGCGCTCCGCCGGTACCTGCGGCCTCTACCTGCTGGACCTGACGCCGGACTACCGCGCGGCCGCCGCGCCCAGATTGCTCGGAATGGAAGGCGGATCCATCGCCGATCCCGCGTGGACCGCCGACGGACAGGACATCGTTTACATGTTTGGCCCGGCCGGCGTGAGCCATTACTTGATGACCCTCCGGGCGGAGGCCGGCGCCCAGCCTCAACGGCTGACGTTTGCTGGCGACAACGTACTCAGTCCGGCGATCTCCACCCGCGGGAACCGCCTCGCCTACGCGGTCAACCTCTCCGATGTCGATCTCCGCCTCATTGAACCAGGTAAGGCCGCGCGGAGTATCGCTCCCTCCACGCGCAGCGACGCCAACCCTCAATTCTCGCCGGACGGCAGACGAATCGCCTTCAGCTCCGACCGCACCGGGGTCACGGAAATCTGGGTGTGCGACCAGGACGGCGCCAATCCCGTCCAGTGGACGCATTTTGGAGATCGGCATTCCGGCACGCCGCGTTGGTCCCCCGACGGGCGCTCCATCGCTTTCGACTCTCAAACGAAGGGAGGACGGCGCGTCTTCGTCATGGCTTCCGACAGCGGCCAATCCCACCGGCTGACGTCCGACCAGGCAACCGAGATCATTCCCAGTTGGTCGGCGGATGGCAAGTCCATCTACTTCGCGTCGGACCGCACTGGAAGGAACGAGATCTGGAAGGCGCCCTCAACCGGTGGGAAAGCCACCCAGGTGACGCGCGATGGGGGCTACGTCGCGTTCGAGTCCCTTGACGGTCATCGGCTGTATTACACCAAGAGCGCTGGAGGAGCCAGTCCCTTGTGGGTGAAGCCGGTGGAGGGCGGGCCGGAGCGGAAAATGGTGGAAAGCGTCGCCGCGAGGGCCTTCGTAGTGGAGGAAGACGGCGTCTACTATCTTACCGGAGTGGCTGCGGCGGGCACGTCGTCCATCCAGTTCTACCGCTTCGCCAGCGGGCAGAGCGAGCTCGTTGCCGGGATCGAAGACCGGCGCCTGAGTGTTGGCTTGACCGTCTCTCCCGACCGCAAGCGCTTCCTGTATTCCGGTTCCACGCGAGTGGGCCAGAACCTGATGCTGGTGGAGGGTTTCAAGTAGCGCATGAAAGCCATCCTACTTTTATCCGCGCTGCTGCTGGCGGGCTGCCGCTCCTCCGGACCGCCGTACAGTCCCAAAGAGGCGCTCGGAAGATTCCAGATCGAACGCGGCTGGCGCATCGAGCCTTTCGCCAGCGAGCCCGCCATCGTCTCGCCGGTGGCGATGGATATCGACGAGAACGGGAACATCTATGTCGTCGAGGATCGCGGCTATCCGCTGAACATCGCGGGCAAGCTGGGGCGCATCAAGCTGCTGCGCGACACCAACGGCGATGGCATTCCCGACCAGGTCACGATCTTCGCCGACCACCTGGTCATGCCCACCGGCATCATGCGCTGGAAGAAGGGCGTGCTGGTCACCGACGCGCCCGACGTGTGGTATCTCGAAGACACCGATGGCGATGGCGTGGCCGATATCCGGCGCCGCGTGCTCACCGGCTTCCCGTTCACCAACCCGCAGCACACCGTCAACGGGCTGATGTACGGGCTCGACAACTGGATCTACCTGGCGCACGAGAATCCCGCGACGGCCATCATCTATAAGGAAGAGTTCGGCGACCGCGGGTCGGACATCCGTTACGTCGACCGCGAGGGCGTGCCGCCGGTAAAGGAGCGCGGGCGCAATATCCGCTTCCGCCCCGACACGAATGAGATCGAGGCGCTGTCGAGCAGTTCGCAGTTCGGGCAGAGCTTCGACGATTGGGGCCGCCACTTCCTGGTCAGCAACTCGAACCACGTGCGCATGGAAGCAGTGCCGGCGCGCTACCTGAAACGCAATCCCGATCTGCCGGCGGGCAGCGCCCTGGACGATATTTCGGATCACGGCGCGGCGGCCAAGGTCTATCCCATCACGGCGCACCCGCGCTTCGAGCTGCTCAGCGGGATCGGCGAGTTCACCTCGGCGTGCGGCATCGTCTACGATCGCGGGTCGACCTTCGTCGCCGAGCCGGCGCACGGGATCGTGCACCGCGATGTGCTCTCCGATGCGGGCTCGCTGTACCTGGCACGGCGGGCGCAGGACGGCGTGGAGTTTCTGGCTTCGACCGATTCCTGGTTCCGTCCGGTGAATCTGTATCCTGGGCCGGATGGCGCGCTGTACCTGATGGATTACTACCGGCTGGTGATCGAGCATCCGGAGTGGATGGCGACCAAGCAGCAGCACTCGCCCGACCTATATAAAGGTATCGACCGTGGCCGGATCTGGCGCATCGTGCCCGAAGGAGTGGGTGGGCCGGCGAAGGGAATACGGCTGGGCGCGGCTTCGAATGCCGAGTTGGTGAAGGAGTTGGCGAATCCCGTGGCCTGGTGGAGGCGCACGGCGCAGCGGCTGCTGGTGGATCGCAAGGCGGTGGACGCGGCGCCGGATATAGCGCGGCTGTTCGCGGAGACGGCCTCGCCGCAGGGCCGCGTACACGCCCTGTGGACGCTCGAAGGGCTTGGCAAGCCGGACGCGGCACTGGTTCGCAAAGCACTGTCGGACTCCGTGCCGGGGGTGCGGGAGAACGGCATCCGGCTGGCGGAGATGCATCTGCACGAGTCGCCCGAGTTGGAGCGCGACCTGATCGCACTGGGCGATGACCCGGACTCTCGCGTGCGCTACCAGTTGCTGCTCACCCTGGGGGACCTCCACTCGGCGCCGGCCCAGGCGCTGCGCGAGAAGCTGCTGTTCGCGAACCTGGAAGACAAGTGGTTCCAGGTTGCGGCGCTGAGCGCCGGCTCCGACGATGCGCCGCGGCTCTTCACGAAGGCGGTGGCCGCAGGTGGAGCGAAGACCAGCGGGCGATCCAGCCTGTTCCGCTACCTGGCGGCGGAGATCAGCGCTCGGCAGCGTCCGGCGGAATTGGAAGCGATGTTGCGGCAGGTGGCGTCCGGAGGCGCGGCCGGGGACTGGTGGCGCACCGCGACGCTCGAAGGCCTGAACATGGGGCGGCGCGGCAGGCAGGCGCCGGTTTCGTCCCGCGTGCAGGTGCTGCTGCTCGGTATCTTCGAGAGCGGCGGCCCGGACGTGCGGCACGCGGCGCTGCGGTCGCTCGAGATCGCGGGGCTTCCGGCAGGAGCCGAGCGGTCGCTCGCGCGGGCCCTGGCGGCGGCCCGCGATAACAACGCCGACGCTGCTCTGCGCGCCGATTCGATCGGCCTCCTGGCACTGGCTGGCGCGGAGCAAAACGCGGCGCTGTTCCGATCCCTGATCGAGCCGCACCAGCCCGACATAGTTCAAAGCGCGGCGGTGCGGGCGTACGGGAAAGTTAAGGGCGATGAGACAGGGAGATTTCTGCTGAAGAACTGGCGCGCCCTGAGTCCCGCGGTCCGCGGCGATGCAGCGGACGCGATGTTCCTGGAGCCATCGCGGCAGCGCATGCTGGTGGCCGCCCTGAAGAGCGGCGATGTGCAGCCGTGGACGCTGGCGTTCCGCCACAAGCGCCAACTGATCATGAACAACAACCCGGAGATTCGCGATGGGGCGCGGCCCATCCTGGAGCAGACGCCGGCGGATCGCGAGGCCGTGGTGAAGCGGTACGACGCGGCTCTCGATGGGACGGGCGATGCCGCGAAGGGGCGGGAGGTTTTCCGCTCGGTGTGCGGGAAGTGCCATCGGCTGGAGGGCCACGGAGCCGAAGTCGGACCCGACCTGCTGACGGTGCAGAACCAGCCCAAGCAGTGGATGCTGACGAACATCCTGATTCCGAGTCAATCCATCGCGCAAGGGTACGAAGCCTACGTGGTCGAGACCTTCAGCGGCGGGATGCTGGATGGAGTGATGGGTCCGCAGAGTCCGTCGACCATCACGCTGCGGCACGAAGACGGAAAGGAAGACATCATCCAGCGGCAGGACATCAAGAACATGTACGTGACGAACCTCTCGGCGATGCCCGGCGACCTGGAGAAGCAGGTCAGCGTGCAGCAGATGCGGGACCTGCTGGAGTATCTGAAGACGGTGAAGTGACATGCGGCTGGCTCAAATTGCTTTGCTGACCTGCCTTCCGGCTGCTGCCGCGGGGTTCCGCGCGGCTGCGGTGAAGGTCGACATCACGCCCCAGACTTCGCAGTGGCTGATGGGCTACAACGCGCGGAAGTCCACCGGAGTGCACGACCACATCTATCACCGCGTGGTGGCGATGGAAGCGGGCGACGTCCAGTTCTTCCTGGTGGCGAGCGACCTGTGCCTGTTCTCGCCCGAGGTCTACGACGATGTGGCAGCCGAGCTGGAGCGCGACGGGATTCCGCGGGTCCGGTTCTGGTGGAGCGTGACGCACACTCACGCCGCGCCCGAAGTGGGACCGCCGGGTGTCTACAAGGCGTTGCTGGGGCGCTCGGACCACGAGTGGGATCGCGAGTACGCGGCGCTGGTCAAGGACTCGCTGATTCGCGCGGTGAAGGAGGCTCGGACGAAGCTGGAGCCGGCACGCATCGGCTTCGGCCAGGGAATCGCGATGGCCAACATCAATCGGCGCGCCAAGGACGTGGACGGCAAGGTGTCGCTCGGGCTGAATCCGGATGGGCCGGCGGACCGCCAGGTCGGGCTGATGCGGCTCGAACGGCGGGACGGCAGCCTCATCGCATTGGTGGCGAACTACGCCATGCACGGTACGGTGATGAGCGGGCAGAACCTGCTGATCAGCGGGGACGGACCGGGCACGGTGACCGCTTATCTGGAAGCGAAGATGGAAGCGCCGGTGGTGTTCGTGAACGGCGCCGCGGGGAATCTCGCGCCGATTTACAGCGTGTATCCGGACGCCAAGAGCGGGCACCTTTCGCAGTTCAACGTGCTGCTGGGCGATCGGATTCTGGCGGGGGCGCGGTCGATGGGTCCGGCCACGGACGAGGTCGCGATGTGGGCGGGCGAGCAGGCGATCGACACGCCGCGCAAGGAAGGGCTCGTGTGGCCCACGGAGTTGGGGCACTATGCGGCCGGGCCGATGGTGCGGCTGCCGGTGCGGTTCCTGCGCATCAACGACACGCTGCTGTGGGCGGCTCCGGTGGAGATGTTCTGCGAGATCGCGATGGCGGTGCGCAACCAGTCGCCGTTCACGCATACGTTTTACTTCGGATATACCAATGGGTGGCTGGGCTACCTGCCCACCGCGGAGGCGTTCGCGGAGGGCGGCTACGAGCCGGCCACCTCGGTGTTCACGGCGCAGGCGGAGGCCGATGTGAGACACGGTGTTGTCACATTTGTGCAGGGGTTGCGGAAATAATTTTCCGTGGTACAGTTCCATGAGGAGATAACACCATGCTTGGAGAAGTAGTCAGTGAGACGAGCGGCAAGAGAATCGTGAGAAGAGTGCTGGGGACCAACCCGCCCACGGTTGAGGTCTCGTTCGAGGACAGCGGCAGCGTACTGGGCGTACCCTGTAGCGGGTTCGGAACCTATGAATCCGTGATCCGGGCCGATGGCAGCATTTTCGGACACGGGCGAGGGGCAATGGCCACGGCGGATGGCGAGCTGATCACCTGGCAAGGCTCGGGCCAGGGCAAATTCGGGCCCGGCGGAGCGGTGAGCTATCGGGGCATGCTGTTCTTCCAGACGGCATCCCAGAAATTGGCGGAGATAGCCGCTGCGCCGGGCGCGTTTGAATACGAAGTCGACGCTGCGGGCAACACGCACTCTAAAGTTTGGGCGTGGAAGTAAGGTCAGGCGCCGGCGGGACAGCTCCCGCTTGCGGGCCGAGGCGCCGGCGCCACCCGAACCAGAACAGAGCAGCCAGGACTACTAGTAGCATCAGCCAGCGCATCACACTCACTAACAGCGAGGCTGTGAGTGCGGGCCATTCGACGTGGTACTGACTGAGCCGGCCGGCGCGCTCGATCATCCAATGCCATCCGGTGTGAGCGACCAGCGCGGAGAGAATGATCGTCCCCATCCGTTCAGCCACCACCAGGCGGAACAGCAATTCCAGGATCGGAATCATCAATAACAACACCAGCAGTTGTCCCAACTCCACCCCGACATTGAAAGACAGCAGCGATGCGAGCAGATGCGATCCGGCGAACTGCAAGGTCTGGCGCAGGGCGAAGGAGAAGCCAAAGCCGTGCACCAGTCCGAAGCCGAAGGTGATGATCCAGCGGCGCTTCACGGTGGCCCCGCCGACGATGTTTTCGAGCGCCATATAGACGATCGATATGGCGATCAGAGTCTCGATGAGCGGAGGAAACCAGAGGGCATCGGGCGCAAGGTTGTAGGCGGACGCGATCAGGGTGATGGAGTGCGCGACGGTGAACGCGGTCACCACGGGGACGAGCGCGCGGAAGCGGCGGAACGGGATTACCAGGCAGCAGAGGAACAGCAGGTGGTCGGTGCCGTCGAGGATGTGGAAGAAGCCCAGGTCGACGAAGCGCAGGGCGGCCTGGCGCCAACTCGGGTCGAGCCGGACGAGTCCGGGGTCGCCGGTGAACTCGAAGGCGCGCACCGCTCCGCCGGGCGGAAGAAAGCGGAGCACGGTGACGACGCGCAGGCCGAGGCGCGCGAGGTGCGGCTGGATCGAGAAGCGGGACTGGTCCGAGCGAATGGGGTATTCGAAGGCCACGTCGAGCATGGCCTGGCTCCAGACCACGTTGGTGTCGTTCGCGAGCGGCGGCCCGGTGATGTGGGCCAAGGCTTCGTCGTAGGAGGCGAAGGAGCGGTCGGATTCGAGCGACAGGCGTGCGGCGGTTACGCGGGGTTTGGGCGGCAGGCGGTCATCGCCCTCGTAGAGCTCGATGAAGTCGGAGATCCAGAGGATGGCGGCGTCGGGGAGCAGCGGGGCGGCTTGTTCGAGATCCAGGTAGCCCGGGCCGCGCTCGGGGAAGATCACGTCGCGGATGGCTTTCAGGGGCACGCGGACCAACAGGTGGAGGCGGTCGCCTTGGGGCTTGAGGTACAACTGGGCGGTGACGTCGTTGGGGATGTCGTGGGCGGCGGCGAGAGAGGGCAGCAGGAGAAAGAAGAGAGACAGGCCACAAAAAACGATGGCCTGCCCCACAAAGCAGCAGAGCCGCAACCAAAGGCCGACCAGGGGGTCGGCCGCGGACCAGGGGGTCCGCCCCACTGGGGGCTGGTGGCGGGTTGCGGAATCGTGTATAATTTTTGGCACCGTTATCATCTGCGGATGGCCCAGGGGGGCGATGAAGAGTAGCTTACCTCGGAGAGTGGAGGAATGAGAAGCATGCGGCGTAATCTCCGTACCGGCGCGATATTTGCGGGAATCCTGGCGGCATTGGGAATCGGGTCGACGGTGCTCGATCGAGTGAAGGCGGCGGGCGTGCAGGCGCCGCGGTTCGAAGTGGATCCGATGTGGCCGAAGCCGCTGCCGAACCACTGGGTCATCGGCCAGACGATCGGCGTATCGGTGGATTCGAACGACCACATCTGGATCATCCACCGCGGGGCCGCGCTGGAGCGGATGGAGACATATGCCGCGGCGAACCCGCCGGCATCGGAATGCTGCTCGCCGGCGCCCCCGGTGCTGGAGTTCAACGAGGCGGGCGACCTGATCGGCCACTGGGGCGGTCCGGGCGAGGGTTACGATTGGCCGGATTCGAACCACGGAATCACGGTGGATTACAAGGGCAACGTGTGGATCGGCGGCAACGGCAGAGGTGGGCCGCCGGCGGGTGCGGGTGCGGGCGGCGCGCGCGGCGGAGCAGGTGGAGGCCGCGCGGCGGCGGAGGCCGCGGCCGGTGGAGATGCCGCGTTTCTGCCGGGCCCGGCGCGCGGGGGTGTTGCGGCGCCGTATCACGACAACATGATCCTCAAGTTCACGCAGGAGGGGAAATTCCTGCTGCAGATCGGCAAGCCCGGACAGAGCAAGGGCAGCAACGATGTCGAGAACCTGAAGGGGCCGGCCAAGCTGTTCATCGATCCGAAGACCAACGAGCTGTACGTGGCGGACGGGTACGGGAACCATCGCGTGATCGTGTTCGATGCGGAGACCGGGAAGTACAAGCGACATTGGGGCGCGTACGGCAATAAGCCGGACGACACCTCGCTGGGGCGGTACAATCCGAACGATCCGCCGGCGCAGCAGTTCCGCAACCCGGTGCACTGCGCGGAGCTTTCGAACGACGGGCTGCTGTATGTGTGCGACCGGCCCAACGACCGCATCCAGGTGTTCAAGCCGGATGGGACGTTCGTGAAGGAAACGATCATCGCGAAGAATACGCTGGGGGACGGTTCGGTTTGGGACATTGTGTTTTCCAAGGACCCGCAGCAGAAGTACATGTTTCTGGCGGATGGGTCGAACGAAAAAATTTACATCATCCTGCGCGAGACGATGGAGATCCTGACCAGCTTCGGCGACGGCGGGCGTCAGCCGGGGATGTTCTACGCGGTGCACAGCATCGCCACGGATTCGAAGGGCAACCTGTTTACCACGGAGACGTACCGGGGACAGCGGGTGCAGAAGTTCTTGTACAAGGGCTTGGCTCCGGTGACCAAGAAGGACCAGGGTGTGGTTTGGCCCAAGAAGAGCTAAGAAAGAAGCGTCGACACGAGTGTCGACGCGGCAGGCACGAGTGCCTGCGCCACAGGGGCGTGCGTGGACCCAGCAAGGGTTAGAGGGGATGTAAGATAGTATGCATAAGGAGTGGCCATGAGGGGATTCGTTTTCCTGATGCTTCCGGGCCTTGCGATGGCCGCGGACGCGGTCAACAACAACTCTTCGGTGACGTTCGCCAAGGACGTCGCGCCGATTTTCCAGGCACGATGTGAGGAGTGTCACCATAAGGGCACGGCGGCTCCCATGTCGCTGGTGACTTACGAGGAGACGCGGCCGTGGGCGAAATCCATCCGGCAGCGCGTGATCACGCGCAACATGCCGCCTTGGCATATCGACCAGACGGTGGGCATCCAGCACTTCGCGAACGACCGCTCGCTGAGCGAGGCGCAGATCGCGACCATCGTCAAATGGGTGGATGCGGGCGCGCCCATGGGGAATCCGAGCGACATGCCTCCGCCCAAGCACTGGCCGGATGAAGAAGGCTGGCTTCTGGCCAAGCAGTACGGCGAGCCCGACCTGGTGCTGAAGTCGGAATCCTATACCATGCCGGCGCACGGGCAGGACGTGTGGTTCAAGCCGCTGACGGATGTGCCGCTCACGGAAGCGCGATGGGTGCGGGCAGTGGAGATGCGGCCGGGCTCGGTGGCGGGGCGCAAGATCATGCACCATGTGCTCTCGTACCTGGTGCAGGACGAATCGGGCGGAGCGACGACGGACGCGACGGCTGCGGCCCCCGTCAACGGCACGCAGGGGTTGCTGATGGAGTGGGCGATCGGAAAGAATTACGACATCTACCGGCCCAATACCGGAAAGCTGCTGCTGCCGGGCTCGCACATCTATTGGGAACTGCACCTTCACGCGATCGGCGAAGAGATTCGCGACCATGCCGAACTGGCGGTGTACCTGTATCCCAAGGGTGAAACGCCGAAGTACCGGACGCGACTGACTCTGTTTGGCGCGACCTCGAATACGGGCGCGCGGCTGGACATCCCGCCGAATACGGTGACCGAGACGCAGGCTTTCCACGTGCTGACCCAGGCGGCGCGGCTGGAGAACTTCCAGCCGCACATGCACCTGCGGGGGAAGGCCATGGCGATGGAGGCGATCCTGCCGAACGGCACCACGCAGATGCTCAGCTACGTGAACAATTTCAACTTCAACTGGATGAACAACTACATCTACGCGGACGATGCCGCGCCCGTGCTGCCCAAGGGAACGGTGCTGCACGTGACGGCGTGGCACGACAATACGCGGGCGAATCCGAACAATCCCGATCCGGACCAGTGGGTGGGTTACGGGGACCGCACGGTGGACGAGATGGCCCACGCGTGGGTGAACGTCACTTACATCAGCGACGCCGATTATGCCGAATGGTCGGCGCAGCATCAGCAGCGGCGGCCGATGGGCGCGGGGGCGAGACAATAGACCGTGAGCGGGCGATGGATGGGGGCCGGGCTGGCGGTGATGCTCGCAGTGGGGGGGTTGGTGTGGGCGCAGCAGTTGCCGCTCGAACCTTTTCACGATTCGGGGCAGAGTATCACGGGCGCCTTCGAAGGCTGGTTCCCAAATGCGGATGGCAGCTTCAATATTCTGGTCGGGTACTACAACCGGAATCTGAAGCAGGAACTCGAAATCCCGGCGGGACCGAATAATCGGATCGAGCCGGGGGGGCCGGACCAGGGGCAGCCGACTCACTTCCTGCCGGGGCGGCAATGGGGCATGTTCACGATCCGGGTGCCGAAGGATTTCGGCGATAAGAGACTCACCTGGACGCTGACGGCGAACGGGAAGACCACGGTGATTCCGCTGGATGTGAATACTCTGTGGGAGGTGCAGCCATTCAAGGAGGCCAGCGGGAATACGCCGCCCTACATCGGGTTTGCGGAGACCGGTCCGTTCGTGAACGGTCCGCTGGGACAGAGTACGCCGGTGACGGCCAGTCTGCAGGAACCGCTGGCACTGACTGTGTGGGTGGCCGACGATGCCAAGGCGCCGCTGGCCGGGTTGCGGCCGCGCACGGTCCCGGTGACGGTGGGGTGGAGCAAGTTCCGCGGACCGGGAGAGGTGAAGTTCGCGAACGAGCGGCCGGGGGTGGAGAAGGCGGAGTTCCATGCGCCGCCCGCGACGACATTCACCGGGAAGGCGACGACTACCGCGACTTTCAGCGAGCCTGGAGAATACGTGTTGCGGGTGGTGGCCAACGACTGGTCGGGCGAAGGCGGCCGCGGGTTCCAGTGCTGCTGGACGAACGCGCAGGTGAAGGTTTCGGTCAAGCGGTAGCATGGTGTTTCCGGTCGAGGCGACGCAAGTTGCATCGCCGTTTTGATTCAAGTCACTGAGAACAAAGGGCGACTGTTTTGAAAATGACGCAAGTTGCGTCATTTTTCGCTTTTGGGGACGTGTGTCCGACAACTCCGTGGAGGCGACGCAGATCTGCGTCGTCTGAGACGGTCGTTTTACTGAAAACAAATCACTTCACTCGGTTGAGGCGATGCAGATCTGCATCGCCACCCCCAAATGGGGGTAGAAACGAAAATAGCTCCCGAACGACGGGAGCCGCGTAGAAGCGCTAATCCTCTTCTTGATTTCAATCTACCATGCAAATATGCCGAGGAGGGGGTAAAAAGGGTTGCGGGAGGCATGGGGTTGTGGTAAATAAGTCGCTATGGAATGAGTGCTTTAGAGTGGTTTAGAGTGGGGTTGAAAAAATAGTTCGAAAGTTGGTGACTGACCAAAAGCGGCGGGAACGGGCGGCCGCGTGGAAGGGGGGTGCGAGGGCATGGAAGTTGTTGAATTGGCAGGTGAAAGCGCCTGCCCACCCCCCTCCAGCAGTTCGCTCGCTAGCTAGGAACGCTACAGTTCGGCGACCAGTTCCTCCAGGCGATCGTAGCTGATGCCTGCGCCTTTGGCCATTCCGGATGCCATGACCATGTCACGCACTTGGGGCGACGGATAGCGCACTGTGGTGGTGAGGCGCGTCTTGCCGTCCTCTTCGGTGAGTTCGGCGGTCACCACCGAGACGGTGTCGGGAAACTGCTCGAAGATCTCGGTGAAGACGATCCGGCTGGGCGGGGTGATTTCGCGGTATTCCCCGTGGAAGGCGGCGTCTCCCTTGGGGTGGCGATTGACGAAGCGCCAGGCGCCTCCGGGGCGAAGATCGATTTCACAGACGGGGACCGAGTAGCCCTCTCCCAGGCGGCCCCACCAATGCTTCACATGTTCGGGTTTGGTCATCGTCTCGAAGACCAGGCGCCTCGGGGCATTGAACAGGCGCGTCATATGGATTTCGCAATCCGACGGCGTCGTGACTATAAAACTCTCGCTATTTGCTGCGCTGCTTCCTACCATGAGTTTTCCTCTCCTTTGCGTTCAGTTGCTGTACGTAGTCGTCCAAGCGATCGAGCCGCTCTTCCCAGACTTGCCGGTAGCGTTCGGTCCAATCGGACACTTCTTTCAGAGGGCCGGGCTGGATTCGACACCGCCGCCATTGAGCGTCCCGCCTCTGGGCGATCAATCCCGCGCGTTCCAGGACACGAAGGTGCTTGGAGACGGCGGGCATCGTCATTTCAAACGGCTGGGCGAGCTCGCCAACGGAGCACTCGCCCAAAAGCAGACGAGCCAGGATGGCTCTGCGAGTGGGGTCCGCAAGGGCTGAAAACGTGGCGCTCAATCGATCGCTTTCCATGGTGCTTTACTAGTTGGTTAATTAACCTAATGGTTTTATACAATAGGGCGCAGGAGTTTGTCAACAAAAAAATCGCGTGATTATCTACTTGACAACAACGGCGAAATCGACCACAAGTGGGTAGTGGTGACAGGCCGGTGAGGCTCTTGAGCTAACTTGCTAGGAAGAAAGGCAAAGACGCTCGGAGCCGATCCGCTCGGGTTGTTTTTCCGACCTCTAGATTGCTCTTCAGATCGACCGCAAAAAGGTCGTATGCTACTCAAAACGCCGATTTACTTCGGCACTCGCGAGAATTTACCCGGCTTTGCTCGCCAAAAGTGACCCACCCCGGGGCCGCGCGAAGGAGCCATTTGGCGCGAGGCAAGGCCGTGTTTTGGCGCGCGCCAAATGCTATTGGGGGGCCAGGCGCCTTCGCCCTGGGCGGTTGATCGCTTCCCGATACACGCGGCCGGCTGTGGAAACTGAACGCGTTACGCGCCTTTGGCGCGTATGATGGAAAATCAACCCGCACGCCTTCGGCGTGGATGATATCGCTGGCCTCCTCCTTGCACTGCGCCAAATCGTGT
>Ga0209415_10005894_pt1 | contig 21894 bp, 24 predicted proteins | sample PeaSoiSIISIP2007_FD_187696 | JGI IMG/M metagenome (GOLD analysis project Ga0209415, IMG submission 187696) | Peat soil microbial communities from Weissenstadt, Germany - SII-SIP-2007 (SPAdes) (version 2) | ecosystem: Environmental > Terrestrial > Soil > Wetlands > Peat | place: Germany... | reverse complement strand
CTTTTGGCCCGATCGGGTGGAAATTTGGGGTTCAGCGTGGGGCACGGGGGTTGCTGCGCACGGTGACGAGACGGATCGCCGCCGAAGTGGCAAGTGCGCTACGGGGAAGGCATGGCACGAAAGAAGATTCTCGTCGTTGAGGACAATCTCGACAATCGGCGCATCCTGGTGTACCGACTGCGGCGGATTGGGGATTTCGAAATCGTAGAGGCCGCGAACGGACAGGAGGCTCTGGCCATAGTTGAAAGCGGGGCGCCGGATTTGATCTTTATGGACTTGAAGATGCCGGTGATGGACGGTTGGGAAGCGACCCGGCGCATCCGAGCTCAGGAGGGGCACCGGCGGATACCGATTATTGCGCTCACTGCGCAGGCGATGGCGGGGGACGAGCAGAAGGCGCTAGCGGCCGGCTGTGATGACTACATGGCGAAGCCGATCGTCGACCCGAATTTGGTACGCACTAAAATGGAACGGCTGCTCGCAATGGCGGAAACCTGAGGGGTTGCTGATGACCGGGCCGAACGGACGCCTTGAGTGTCCCGAGCGGTCGGGAGGCCCGATTGTTCGCCGAAGGGGATCGTTGCTGACCGGCCTAAGCTCGGTTGGCAGCGTGGTGGATCCAAAGGTGGAGCGACCGACGGGCGCGACTATGAATAGCTGCCGTGCACGGCGCTATCGTCGGTAGCGGCAGGGGTGCCGGTGTCATCCAGTGACAGCCCGCGCTTGGTAGCGAAATCCGCCAGGGTGGCTCGGGCGAGCTTGCTCGGACGAAACCGACCGTTCTCCCAGCGGTTGACCGTGCCGACTGTGATTCCCAACTCGTGGGCAAACTCTTCCTGAGTCATACTCAACCGGTGCCGTAAAGCGCGTACCCACTGGCTCATCTGCTCAGACATTGAATTCCCTCCTCCGATAGTTGCGCGCATCCTCGGTTGCTGCACGCACGTCAGCTTAGGGTAGTGCAACTCAGGTACCACAGCCGATCTAGGCCTTCGGCAAAGTGTCGCACAGCGTCTTGTGCGTCATCCGGATGGCGTGCTCGTAGAAAGGGGGGATTTCATGACGAACCAAGCAGTGCAGAAGTCTCTGGACCCCTGATGGCGGGTCTCAGCAGTGGCGACGGTCCGCGGTTAGAGTTTGTAGCCAAACCTCCGTAACAGTGCCTTTCGCTCGGTGATCTGGGAAGGAAGTGGGCTCGACCGAGGATGAGATTGACGTCCTCCGCTTTCTCAATAGGAACGGTAACAATGTCCATCGAGACCTCCTCTGCGCGCGGCGGTTTTACCCTACTCTTGCACTTTGGTATATGGACGGGCGGGCGTGAAACGCAAGGGGGAACAACTGCTGCCGACTCAGCGCGTAGACGGTCGCCTGATTCGGTATTGTTCGTCGCGCGCCGACGTAAACGGTGGCCGCCGATGTATCTGATCACCGGCGGTGCCGGTTTCCTCGGAGCCCATCTCGCCCGGCGTCTTACCGCGGCGGGTGAAAGCGTGCGGGTGTTCGACGTTGGCGCGCGCCGTTCAATGTCGCCCTCGGTAGAGATGGTGCGCGGCGATGTGTTGGATGTTCGATCTCTGAGCACCGCGGCGCGCGGCGCGCACGCCCTCTTCCACTTGGCTGCGTTGTTGCCACGAGGAGGGGCGCCATCGGAGCTGATGCACGGCATCAATGTCGGCGGGACGGCAAATGCGATCCGAGCCGCCATCGAGGCAGGCGTATCGCGCTTCGTCTTCATCTCGAGCGCGGAGGTGTATGGCTACCCCGCTCACATACCCGTTCGGGAGGATGCGCCGATGGAACCGCTCGGTGTGTACGGGCGTAACAAGCTGGAGGCGGAAGAATGCTGCCGGCGCGCGTGGCGCGAGCACGGCTTGGAGACCGTCATCCTCCGGCCCACGGTCCTGGTGGGCTCGGGGCTGACGGATCGCTTCCTGCTGCTGCTGTTGGCCAGCATGGCGCGCAACCAGCCGATTGCCGTCGTCGGCGAGGGGCGTAACCGCTTCCAGCTGACCGGGGTGGAAGATTGTGCGGACGCATGCTGGCTGGCGGCATCGGTTCCCGGCATCGGCGGAGAGGCATTCAACATCGGCAGCGCGGATCCGCCACCGTTTGTCGAGCAGGCGGAGCAGGTCCAGGCTCGGACCGGCACGCGTGCGCCCCTGTGGAAAGTCCCGCAAGAGCCGGCGGCAACCGTTCTCCGCTGGCTCGGACGGCTGCATCTGTTGCCCCTGCAGCCGGAATACATTCCCTTTCTCTATCAGGATTTCGTTCTCGATGTCTCGAAGGCCCGCGCCCACCTCGGGTGGGAGCCGCGGCTCAGCAACGTCGACATGCTCGTCCAGGCATATCGGTGGTATCTGAACCGCAGGCGCCCAAGCGGATGGCAGGAGGTACCCGCGGCATGACTACGACTTCCGCGGCCCCACGGTCAGCTTTTGCACCAGATTAGAGGCCTCGTCGCCTTGCGGTCGAATGTCCTTGGTCTTCAGGTTGACCCGCCACAAGGCTGCCTTGTGGTCGGAGCCTTCCGTCCACAGGAGAGTGACCTCGTACTCCGGCCCTTCGCGTTGCAACGCGCTCCAGTTGAACTCACCGACGTAGATGTCCTTCTCATGCGCCTTGAGAGAGTACGCCCGGATCAAGTCGTAGAGCGTGTCGCTGCCCGTCGGTTTCGATTCGCGGACGAGTTGGATCGCATCATTCTGCTTGTCAGACCAGCGTTCGCCGACAAGCAGCGGCGCGCCGACGTACCAGGCAAATGCGATCGAAAAGACCGCCAAGCCGCCCCAGCCCAGGATAGTACCCAGTGTGCTCTCGCCCTGCCCCGTGCCGTTCTCAGCCATCATGCCCTCCGCTCGCGTTCCTGAGGCCGAACCTGTTGCCAACTGACCTCCGATACTGTTTCCCATTGCGCGGCATCTCGTTGGAACACGTGTCGGCGGGAATTAGCCGAGGTCGTCGCTGAACGCAAGCGTACGCTCGCGCGTGCAAATTCGCGCCTTCTGTCAAATAGTTCGCGCTCAAAGGCGAAGCCGGCCTGGAGGTGACATCAGACGTCATTGCGGCCCTAATGGCATAGACTTTGCGGAAATCCCGTTCGATGCCTGAGTGGCGTGCTTACCCAGTCTCCGAGCCTGCGTCAGAGCGCCGAAAGCACGGCGACAGAATTTGCGTGGAGTCGACCCCGGGCGCAGGCACAACGTTCTGGTTCACCTTACAGAGCGTGCCGCCGGTGCTGGACAGAGGAGGGATACAGTGATGCAAGACCACAAGGCGATCACCATTCTACTGGTCGAGGACGACGACGGGCACGCGCGTTTGCTGGAGAAGAACCTGCGGCGGGGAGGGCTGCTCAATCGTCTCGTGCGCGTGAGCGACGGCCAGGAAGCAATCGACTACGTGTCGAGAACGGGCGCCTATCAGAATGTCGATACGCACCCGCTGCCGAGTATCGTGCTGCTCGACGTGCGCATGCCACGCCTCGACGGCTTCGAGGTCCTGGCGCAGATGAAGAAGGATCCAGGCTTGATGAAGATTCCGGTCATCATGCTGACGTCGACCGACAACCAGAAGGAGATCAACCGCGCCTACGAGCTGGGCGCCAACGGCTACGTGGTCAAGCCGGTGGGCGTCGAGGCGTTCATCGATCGAGTAGTGAAGCTCGGCATGTTCATCGAGGTGATCGAGCTGCCGGAGAACCACACGCGAGACGACAATGGAACCGATACCGAGCGACGTATTGCTTGTTGAGGACGATCCCGGGCAGGCGCGCCTGGCGCAGAAGGCGCTGACGCGCGGCGGGTTCCAGGTCAACCACGTCGACACTGGGGCGTCGTGTCTGCGCGCCGCGCGCGACCACGCACCCGCGATTGTGTTGCTGGATCGTGGTCTACCGGATGCTGACGGCCTGGACGTCCTCCGCACCTTGCGTGCGGAGTTTCCCTCGGTGTGCGTGATCATGCTGACCGGCGCCGACGACGCCAGCGTGGCGGTCGATGCGATGCGCATCGGCGCCTGGGACTACGTCGTCAAACGATCCGATCTGTCACACCTGACGGATCTGGCGCTGGTCTTGGACCGTAACCGTGAGCGCTTGCGCCTGGTCCGCGAGCACGAGGCTCTCAACGCCGCTGTCCGCGCCTCCGAAGAGCGCTTCCGCGAGCTGTTCGACAACGCTTCCGATGCGATCTTCGTGTGCGATACCGCCGGAGTCCTCCAGCAGGTGAACCAGGCGTTCGTATCGCTCGTCGGCCATGAACGCGACGAGCTCGCAGGCCGAAGCCTCGGCGCGCTCCTGGCGCCGACTAGCCCGACGCAGGCCGAGGGGTTGCGGGAGCGCAGTCTACGTGCTGCCCAGTCGTCCACGGCCGAGGTGCATCTGCTGGGCAAAGACGGCCGGACCACGGTGCTCGACGTCAAGACGCGCCCCATCGTCGTCGGTGGAGCGGCGCGCGGCTTTCAGAGCATCGGCCGCGACGTCACCCAACGCCGGCAAGTGGAGCAGATGAAGGCCGACTTCCTCGCGATGGTGACGCACGACATGAAAAATCCCGTGAGCATCATCGTCGGATACGCCGAGATCCTGCTCAACGACGGCGGTATCAGCTCGGAGCAGCGCGAAATGCTGGTGAGCATCGATTCCAGCGCGCGTGGTCTGCTCCATCTCATCATGAACTTCCTCGACTTGTCGAAGATCGAAGCCGGCGCCTTGACGATGCATCGCACCGAAACGAGTCTCAACGAGGTGCTCCATCAGGTCGTGCAGTACCAAGAGGCGCTGGCACGGGTGAAGAAGATCGCCGTGGTCGAGGAGTTCGCGCCCGTGCCGGCGGTGCATGTCGATCGCAGCCAGATGGACCGCGTGTTCGTCAACCTCATCGGCAATGCCATCAAGTTCACGCCGCCCTCCGGGCGTGTGGCGGTGCAAACCTCGGCACACAACGGGACGGTCGAGGTGCACATCAGCGATACCGGGCCCGGTATCGCTCCGGAGCACGTCCCGCAGCTGTTCGGCAAGTATCAGCGCCTGTCGGCGGCACAACAAACGACCGAAGGGACCGGCCTCGGTCTGTTCATCGCCAAGTCCATGGTCGACGCGCACGGCGGAACGATTCGCGTCGAGAGCACGCCGAAGCGCGGCGCTACGTTCGTCGTTGCGCTGCCGGTCACCAGACGCTAATCCCGCGCCGGCCGGTACACGACGTACTCGAAGGCTGCCGCCAGTGCGTCGGTGGCGCCGGCGCCTACAGCGTCGTTGACCGCCGCCATGGCCAGCTCGAAAGCGGCCGCATCCTCCCAATGGGACAGTGACCCGACTAGGAGCGGCGCCTCGAAACCGCGAAAGAGTAGGTGAGTCAGGTGACCCGGCTGGCCGGACAACGTCTTCCACAAGGCGTCCTCTTGTGCCCGCCAGGCCGCGCTCTCCGCGCGTAACCGACCGACGGCCGTCACCGCGATGGCTTGCTCCGGTAGGTCGATGCCTTTTGTCGACGTGACCGGACCCGCGAGCTCCACCACCAATCGTTGCGGTGCGGCGGCCAACGTCTCGCGCGCCCGTCGCATCAGCGGCGTTCCCTGCAAGTGTTGGCGCGCGCCGTCGACCGCCTTCTTGCTGTCCCATTCGGAATATTCGAGCTGCTGTAGCGGCTCATTGGCGCGCACATAGATCCGATGCGTGACATAGCCCTGCTTCCGCCGCAGGATCTGCCACGCTTCGTGCGCCGCGTGGACCCGCTCCGCTTCGGCCCCTGTCTTCACCGCCATTGTCAGGAGTTCCGCGATCGGTCGCTTCATGAAACCTACGATGACCCTTTTCGACATCCGGGGCAAGCCGCCGCGCGTTCGCTCGCACCGTCAACGATCTCTACGTACAATACGCCCATGGAATCCATCGCGCCGCGCCGCATTCAAATCTCCGTCATCGGCGCCGGCACGTGCGCCGAAGCCGTGCGCGGCCTGGCCCAGGCGGTCGGAGCCGAGATCGCTCGCCGCGGCGCCGTCTTGGTCTGCGGCGGGTTGGGCGGCGTCATGGAGGCTGCGGCGTGTGGGGCTCGCCGCGCCGGCGGCCTCACCGTGGGTGTGCTGCCGAGCTACGATCGGGGCACGGCCAATCGATGGCTCGACGTCGTGCTGCCGACGGGCTTCGGCCACGCGCGCAACGTCATCGTGGTCGCCAGCGGCGACGCGGTGATTGCGCTGCCGGGCGAGTACGGCACGGCGTCGGAGATTGCGCTGGCCCTGAAGCTCAGGCGCTGCGTGATCGGGCTGCAGGCGTGGGAGGATTACCTGGGCATCTTGCATGCCGGCTCGGCCAGCGAGGCCGTCGACCTGGCCCTGCAAGCGGCTGACGGCGCGGACTGAGTCACACGTGTCGCGGCGCCACGCCGCGCGCATCGCGCCGGCCTTTGCGCAGCAACGGGATGGACAGGATCTTGTCCTCGCGCAGGATCTCCCAGATGACGCCGCGCGGCCGTGGATGCAGGCTCGGCGCTGCGATCACCTGGTCCGGCGTGATCAGGAAGTCGACGGGAATGTCGTGCCCGCGCATCGGCAGCCGGTCGTCGATGATCTGCAACGGATGCACGGTGGTCAGAATCGGGGTGTACTCGCGGATCTTGCCCTCGGTGCGCAGCAGCGCATACGCCAGGTCCCAATAGCCTCCGCCGCGTCCCAGGCGGGCGCCCTGACGATTCACGGCCACCGAGCCGCAGACGATGAGATCGACCGGCCGCATTTCATGCGGCGCCAGCAGCCGGCCGAGCTGCATCGCGGCCTTGATGCTGGCGGCGCGCCGCAGCTTGGACCCGAGCTTTTCCGGATCCAACTCCACGAAGCAGCGCTCGCCGCGCAGCTTGGGAATCGACAGGTAGACGATCTTGCCGTGATGCAGCGCGGCGCGCCGGATCGGGAGCTGCGGCGCATCGGCGGTCATCAGCACCACCTTGGCGCGCTTCCACATCGGGAGGTCGCACAGCAGCTGCGCCGCCCGCGCGGCACCGACAAAGTTCGGCGTGCACGCCTCGACGCCGGGAAAGCCAGCCACGCCGGCCAGCTTCAGTCGCGTGCGCACCTTCTGGCGGATTTCATCTTTCGTCATCGGACGAGGAGTTCAAGACAATGAAAATCGCTACTACATGCTCCGGCGGGTGTCAACGAATTTCCGCGTTGACCGCGTTGACCACGCGCCGCGCCACGATGATAAACCCGGTATGCGCCACCATGCGGTGCTCCGGGCGGATGCTGAGGTTCTGGACGTGCCAGAAACGCAGCAGCGTCTCGAACGACTGCACCGCCTTGAAGCTGCCATGGGCGTGCAAGCCGTCGACCAGCTGCTTGACCTGCATGACGGTCGGCACGTATCCGAGGACCAGGCCGCCGGGCCGCAGCGCCGCCGCGACCGCCGGCAACAGGTGCCACGGCTCGGCGATGTCGATGGTCAGGCGATCGACGCCGCGCTCCTCGAATCCGTCGCGTGCGTCGGCGATCTTGACGGTCCAGTTCGGCGTCTCGCCGTAGTACTGCCGCACGTTCTGCTGCGCCATCTCCGCGAAGTCCGCGCGGTTCTCGTACGAGATGAGGCGTCCCTGCGGACCGATGGCGCGCAACAGCGCCATGCTCAAGGCGCCCGGGCCGGTGCCGACTTCGATGACCGTGGCGCCGGGGTAGATGTCGCCCCACAGCAGGATGGGGCCGATGTCCTTCGGATAGATCACCTGCGCGCGGCGCGGCAGGCTGGGAATCAGCTGCGCAAAGGTCGGCCGGAGCATGAGGAACGGCTCCTTGCCGGTGTTGTAGACGATCGAACCTTCGTCGAGCCCGATCAAATGATCGGCCTGCATCGTGCCGCCGCGGATGTGCACGCGGGCGCCGGGGCGCAGGGTGCGCAGGTATTCGCGCTCTTTGCGATCGATGAACAAGACGGCGTCGCCGGCCTGTAGCTGGCCGCTTTCCGGTGATCCCATGCGTCCTCGTGTGCGCCGATTACGCGCCGCCCGCGGCGCGCGCCGCCTGCCGTCGAGATTGTTTCACTTCTACCTCGCGCAGCAGGCTGCAGAACGAGCACAACGCGCCGAACGCGGGCATGCCGCAGCGCTCGCACGATTGCGGCGGCGCGTCGGCTCGCGCGGCGAATGCCGGACGGCCGACGCGCAGGAACTCTTGCACGAAGCTGAGCTTGGTCGCGGGCATCGCCGCTTCCAAGCGGTTGAGGACCTCCTTGTACCGCAGCTGGGTGGCGCCGAGACTGTTCGGACATTCGTCGATCATGTAGTCGATACCGCGGAAAAAGGCGTACACGGCGGTCTCGTACTCGCTCAGACGATAGAGCGGTTTGACCTTGCGTGCGAAGCGTTCGTGCGTCGGCTGCAGCACCGGCTGCTGCTTGGCGAGGTGGTCGACCTGCCAGTGCATGACGTTGCCCATCAGCCGGGCGGCTTCGTCGTCGAGGTTGTGTCCCGTCGCCAGCACGGTGAAACCATGCTCAAACGCGACACGATCGAAGTAGTGCCGCTTGGCGGTGCCGCATGCGGCACATGCGGGGCGATTGGTGAACGCGGCCAGCGCCGGGATCGCTGCCCCGTCCTCTTCCAAGCGCACCGTGATCAGCCGCAAGCCGCGCTGCTGCGCGAAGGCTTCGGTTTTGGCGGTCGACGTATGCGAGTAACGACCGATGCCCAGCGCCAGGTGCACGCCCGCGGTGCGATAGCCGAGCGCGACCAACGCGTCCCAGAGTGCGAGACTGTCCTTGCCGCCCGACACGGCGACCAGGGTCTCCTCCTCCGGCGTGCACATGTGCTCCTTTTCGATGGCGCGCTGCACCTGCCGCTGGAAATAGAAGACGAAGCAGCTCCGGCAGAATGCGGAGTTGTGATGACGGATTTGTACCTCCGCTTTGCCCTGACAGCGCTTGCACTTCATGGCGGTCTTCCGGCCCGGCTCACCCGCCGGAGATGACGTTGCGGATCTCGACGACCTCGTCCGCTTCGATGAACTCGCGATCGGTCAACAGCTCGTCGCCGCGAATCACCATCACGGTTCCCGGCAGCAGGTCGAGCTGACGCAGGACCTCCGCGCCGCGGCGCCGTCCTTCGATCTCGATCTGTTTGTGCTGTGGCAACAGCGTGATGTGCATGCGCAACCCCCAACAATAGGGAAACCCCCGCCGGCAGTCAACGCGCGCCGTTCCTACGTGACGACCTCTAGGAGCTGCGTCAGAATGCGGTACGTCAGGCCCCAGATGGTGTGCCCCTGGTAGATGAAGGCTTGGTGCTCCATCGGCTGGCCGTTGATCTCGTGCCGGAAGCTGCCCTGCGCCTCGCGCCGCCGCAGCGCGGCCAGCGGCAGCCAGAACGCCTGCTGGACTTCACGGTGGTTGGGTGTGAGGCTGACCGGTGCGGTGACCGCGCACACAAACGGCGTGATCACCAAATCCAGCGGCCGGCCGCGCCCGATGGCGCGCAGCTCATCCAGATGCCCGAGCAGCTCGCCGTATTGCTGCAGATCGATGCCGACCTCTTCGTGGGTTTCGCGGGTGGCCGTCATGAAGAGATCGCGGTCGGCGGGATCCTGCCGGCCTCCCGGCAAGGCCATGTGCCCCGACCACGGGTCGTCATCACGATGCGATCGGCGAATGACCACGAACTCGGCCCCCTCGTCGGCCTCGCGCAGAACGATGGCCACCGCCGCGTGCGCATAGCCCGTGCCCGCCACGGTGACCGGCTTGTGCGCTGCGACGCGCTCGCGGATCACGTCGATGGTCATCGGCCGTGCGTCACCACTCGGGGCTCACGATTGTTGCAACGCGCCGACCACGTCATTGCTGGTGGTGACCGTCCCGAGCAGCGAGAGAATGCGTTCCATCGAGAAACGATGCATCTCGTACGGCACGCTGGCGCAGCAGTCCTCGGGGATGACGACTTCGAAAAGGCGATTGACCGCGCCCCGCACGGTCCCCTCGACCGCGAAGTTGGTTGAAACGCCCATGGCAATGATCAGCGTTCGGTCGAGCGCACGCAAGGTGCCGAAGAGACCCGAGCCGTACGAGGCATCGACGCTGAGAAAGCGGCGGATGACGAGATCCCCAGGCTGCGGCGCGATGGCGGGATGCACCTCGGCGCCCCACGAGCCTTCCTGCAGGATCGGCTGACGTTTGCCGATACGAAAGATCGGTGCGTTGGTCGTCGGGATGCCGGGCTTGCTTTCTTTGTTGGCGTACAAGATGGGCACCCCAACCGCGCGCGCTGCCGTCAGGACGGGCGCGATGCGGCCCAGCACGTCCCGCTCGCGCACCGCCGCCGCCAATGCACCGCCGATGCCGCCGCTGCCGATCTTCGATTCGTGGATGAGATCGTTCTGGCACTCTATCACGACGATAGCAGTGCGCTCGTGCGGCAACGTCAGCGCCATGGCCGGATGTGTTTCTCTGGACGATCTGATCGCCCGCTCTCATGTCTAAAGCTCATTGCCCACGAGTCAAGCTCAATGCGCAGCCGCTCCCAGCGAGCCAACGGCGAGCGACCCCGCCGAAAGGACGCCGGGCGCAGCCCCTAGTCAAGCGCCTGCGGATCGGCGCGCGCAATCAGTGTACGGAAGCGTTCGCAGTGGTCCGCTTCCTCGCGACACAGCTCGTCAAACAGCTGCGCCGTGTGCGGCAAGCGCTCGGCGAAGTGGGTCGCCAGCTCGCGGAGACGGCGTGTCGACAAGCGGTGTGCCTCGAGGTCTTGCACCAGTCGCGCCCAGTGGCTCAGCGCGTGCCCGGGCAACGGCTCTTCGGGCGGAGTCGGCACCGCAGCGACGGCGGCGCGCAGCGCCTCGCGCAAGCGCTCCGCTTGCTTCTCCTCCGCTGCCGCCAGCGCGCGCAGCCCCTCGGCGGCGTAGTCTTGCGGAGCCATCTCGGCATGGCGGCTCAGCTGGCGGGCACGCTGGGCGCAGCCGACGTAGCATTCCTGCAGCGCTGCGGTCGCGTCGTGAACGGTTGCAGCCTGACCGCCCACCACGATGCGGGACAATTTCTCGAGCATGCCCATGCGCCGCCGCAAACCTAGTGATCAGTGTCGCGACTGTCAAGCAAGCGTAGCGACACGATCGGCAGGGGCGAGCGCAAGCGCTACACGGGCCGAAACTTGGGCAGGCTAGTGGTTTCCGCGACGTCCTCGAACACGACTTCGACCGGCATGCCGATGCGAATCTGGCCGGCAGCGCAACCCACCACGTTGCTCACGATGAACGGGCCTTCCGCAAGCTGCACGACCACGACGTTGTACGGCGCCGATGGCGCGAACACCGGCAGCGTCGGGCCATGCACGATGGTGAAGCTGTAGATCGTGCCGCGCCCGCCGAGCGGCGCCCATTCGTACTCGACCGCGGTGCACTGCGGGCACATCGGACGCGGCGGGTGACGCAGCTGTCCGCACCGGCGGCAAGACTGCAGCCGCAGCTGGTGTTGGCGGCAGCCTTCCCAAAACCCTTCATTGTCGAGGTTCGGAACCGGAAGTGGGATCTGCAGGTCCGCAGCAGGCTGTCTCTCGTCCATCGTGAGATCCGCGCTACCGCCGCAAGAGGACGGCGCCGGTCGGGTCGGTGTTGGAGCTGGTGACCAGGACGAGCTCGGCGTCCTGCACCTGGCAGGTCGAGGTGCCACGGATCTGCCGCACGCCCTCGAGGATGTGGTTGTAGCCGTGAATGAACGCTTCGGAGAGGCTGCCGCCGTGCGTGTTGACGGGCAGCGCCCCGTCCGGCCATGCGATGTTTCCGGCCGCGACAAACGGCCCGCTCTCGCCTGGCGCGCAAACGCCATAATCTTCGAGGCTGAGCAACACGGCGGGCCCGAAGTGATCGAAAAACATCGCGGCGTCGATATCACGCGGCGTAACGTCGGCCATGGCGTACAGCTGGCGGGCGACGGCGCGCGCGCCGGTTTCTTCGTGGCGATGCTGAAAGTAGTCGGCCAGCTGGATGTGGATCGGCCCTTCCGCTTGCGCACCCGCCAGGATGTAGGCGGGGCGCTGCCGCGCGTCACGGGCACGTTCGGCGGAGGTGACCACGACCGCGCACGCGCCGTCGCACTCCAGGCTGCAGTCGAGTAGACGCAACGGCTCGGCGATCCAACGCGACCGTTGATGATCGGCCAGCGCGATCGGCTCGCGCATGATGGCGTTGGGGTTGCGTGCGGCGTGCGCCCGCTGGGCCACCGCCACCATGCCGAAATGCTCCGTGGTGGTCCCGTACTCGTGCATGTGACGCCGATAGATCATGGCCATCTCCTGCGCCGGCGTCACCAGACCGAACGGAATGTGATACTGGTAGGCATCCGTCAAGAGCGACGGCGCGCGCTCCCACGGCCGCCCGCCTTGGAACTTGCCCGGTCCGGTCACCGAGCGCTTGCCGCGGTTGCGGGCGCGAAAGCACACCACGTTGTTGGCCTGCCCCGTCGCCACGGCCATAGCGGCCAGCACGATGGTGCCGCAAACGGCGCCGCCTCCGGAGGGAATGCCGGCGAAGAACCGCAGGTGCGGGATGCCGAGGCTGTAGATGATGGCCAGCTCGGAATTGGTCTCAATGTCGTAGCGGACCAGCCCGTCGATGTCCTTCGGTGTCAGACCGGCATCGGCAATCGCTGCGGCGATCGCCTCGCACGCGATCCGATGCTCGGTCTTATCGATGTGCTTGCTGAACGCGGTCTGTCCGATACCGACGATGGCGGCGCGGTCGCGGATCGAGGTCATAGGCATGGGGTTACGTCTGCTCGCCACGACTATGGACAGCCGTTCAGGGCGTTGTTCACTGCGGCAAGGATCTCGTCGATGGTGATCCTCCCATTGTGGTCAGTGTCAGCCGTTTGGCACGCCGCAACCGAGCCATTGTCGAGGGCGATGTTCACCAAGGTCAGGATCTCATCGACGGTCACCGTGTGCGAGCCGTTGCAGTCGCCGGCGCAGGGAATGCGTGTGGGTGTGGCCGTCGGCGTCTTCGTGGGCGTGCTCGTCGCGGTAGGGGTTGCCGTCGCCGTCGGGGTTGGTGTGAATGTCGGCGTGGCCGTCGGCGGAGGTACAACCACGATCATGCCGTCGACGCCCGACACCGGCACGGGCTTCCCGACCGGATCGCTCCCTTCAACCGTATCGGTGGTCAATCGGTAGTTGCCCAGCGCAGCCGACGAGGCGATGTTGACCGTGCAGGTATACAACACCGCTCCATCTGGAATCGGCGCGTTTGTGTTCGGCGGGAGCGGCGGCAGGGCAGCGGCAAGTATGCCTGTGCACGACGCGCCGCTGCACCCATTGGGTTTGAAGATGAAAAGCGCGAGCTTGTTGATTTGTGGGTTGAGCGTGCACTGTGGTCCTCCCGCGACAGCCGCGATCGGCGTGTTGACGCTGTCGAAGGTGATGTTGTTCTGCACGCTCGCAATCGTTGCGTTGCCAACCGTCAGGATTGCACTAAAGGTGACCTGGTCTCCGGGGCTTCCCGTGGCCGTGCCCAGCGTGATGAATGCACCGCCCGGGGTGGCGGTCGGTGGTGCCGGCGTGCTCGTCGGCGTGGGCGTGGGACTTGGAACCGTCGGGGTCGGCGTGTTGGTGATTGTCGGCGTAGCGGACGGCGTCGGCGTGAACGGCGGCGCGGCGCCGAATTCGTAGGCCCCAACGTCGCACGCGCTCAGCGCGTCGGGATTTGTCATGACCGGGCGGCGGTAGCCGCGCTGATCCGTCGGCGGGCAGTCGCTGTCGTCGCCCGCATCGATCGCCACGCTGCCCTGCAGCAATGCGTGGGTCAGCGTGAATCCCCCGTTGTCCATCAGTGGGCCGAGCGCCAGCATCGAAGCGGTAACATCACTCATGTCGCCGTCGCTGTTTGATCCAACGAAGCAGGTGCCGCCGGATTCGATATTGTGGCCGAGCGACGTGACGCTTTCACCCGCGCACGTTCCGCCGACGATCGTGTTCTCCACCACTCCGTCTCCGAAATTGTCGATGGCGCTCCCCGTGGGCATCGGGCCGGTATTGTTATCGAGAGTGACGTTGGTCAGTTGCATGATGGCGCCGAGGTCGTTGTAGATGCCGCCACCGCGCTCGGTGCCGATGTTGCCACTGAAGGTGACGTTGGTGATGTGCACCGTGCCCGTGCTCGTGCCTGTGCTGATGTTGGCGATGCCGCCGCCGGCGTTCGCGGCATTGTTGATGATGGCGACTTCGTCCAGCGTCAGCGCCCCCGCGTTGCGAATCCCGCCGCCGTCGCCGGCGGGATTGTTGCCGTTCTGGATCACCACTTGCGAGATCGACACAGTGGCGGGGGCCAAGATATCGAACACGCGATCGAGCTCGCCGCCGTCGATGCGCACGAAACCCGTGCCCGTTCCGTTGAGTGTCAGGTCGTCGGTAATGTCGAGATCGCCGGTTGCCGCCTGATCTTCATTCGTTCCGGCGATGGTCAACATGTACGTCCCCGGCGATACGGTGATGGTGTCGGGGCCCACGAGCGCGTTGGCTTCCTGAATCGCGGCGCGCAGGGTGCAGACGCTTGCGGCGGTCGCGCACTTGCCATCGCCCGGATTGGTGTCGGGCGCGTCGGTCGTGCTGTTGACGACAAAGGTTGCTGCGGAGGCGCCGGGTATCGGGCCGAAGCCAAGGAGGACTACAACAGCCGCAAGGGCAACTGTCGCGGGCTGTAACCATCCGGTGTGTAGCCTAGCCGTCATGAATGCGACCTTCTCCAGACTTGCCCTCGCCATCTCGATGTTGTCGAGAACGGAGGGGGAGGGATTCGAACCCCCGGACCCTTGCGGGTCGCCGGTTTTCAAGACCGGTGGTTTCAACCGCTCACCCACCCCTCCGTATGGTGATAAATATTTGATATTTCAGACGTTTGTCGCTTACCTGTTCCGTGGTTCGGGTGCATCACGTACGTTCTGCAAACATTCTGCAAACCTTTCATTTCCGTTTCTCCTTAGCTAGCGCAGCACGGAGCGCCTCGTCAATCCGCCGTGCCGCTTCTTCCTGGATGCCGGGCAAAATGTGGCTGTAGATGTCGAGCGTGATCCCAATCGTTGAATGGCCCAACCTCTCGCTGACCACCTTGGGGTGCACATCTTGCCGCAGCAATTGCGTGCGTGGCTGTGACGCAGATCGTGGAGCCGCACACGGGGCCCTCCCGATTTACGAACGAACCCGAGGAAGGTGTGGCTCAGAGATCGAGGATCTATCGGACGGCCATCAACCCGGGCGCATACCAAATCGTTGTCCTGGTACGCTGGGCCGAGCGCCAAACGTGCTTTTGCCTGCTCGGTTCGATGTCGGCGCAGTGCGACCACGACGAACGGCGGGAGCGCCGCGACGCCGGCGCGGACGCACCGCGACGGCTCAGCCCACCGCCTGCCGCGTGATTTTCTCGAGCCAGCCACGCGACGCGGAGTGCGGCCACACCGTCCAGCTTTTCACGAACTGTGGGGAGTGGAAGACGAACTCTCGCCGGCGCGTCTGGTCGAGCAGAAAGGTGTCCAACTCGGCACCTTGCAAATCGTGCCGGAACAGCTCGACGTTGTCCTGCGAATGCGCACCCACGTACCAGAAATCGAAGTCGTCGACGTCCGAGGGAACGTCCCGCGGCAACAATTGGACGCAAAAGCGCTGCTCCCGCAGAAATCGATCGCACCACTGCGGCTCGTCCGTCCAGTCGATCGGTTCAGGCGGCGGGTGATTCTGCAGGGCATAGTCCGACACGCCGCGCAGCCCGTAGTGAATTCCGGCGTAAACCTCATAGTCGCGCAAGGAGCGTGCGGTGCCGAGACCGTGAGGACCGAAATCGATCTCACAGCGCGTCCCGTCGATGCGTAAGAGCTGGCGAATCCGCTGCAGGCTGCGTGCATCGTGGAAGGCCCATTGCTCGTGATCGCCCCAGTGTTTGGGCGTCGTGTCGCGGCCGTAGTGGTGCCACAGGACGATGCGATGCGGATGGAAAAGGTCGTACCCGTGCGTGAAGGCGCGCACCGCCAGCGTCGGTTCTTCGCCGAAAAAGTACAGCCTGGGATCGTGCGGAACGTCCTGGCAGAAGCGGCCGAGGGTGAAGGCGAGATGCGCGGAGAAGAAGCGCGCCGGGATGGGTGCGGTGAGCGTCGCGAAGCCGTCGATCGCTTCCGGGATGACCTCCACGGGCCCCTCAATGGCGAACTTGCGAAACCGGAGGCGCAGTGGCACCGTTTCCCGTCCCGCCGGATCCTCCTGCGGTCGATAGGGCGGTGCATAACTCGTCAAGATCGGCTTTGCGACACCGGCCTTCTGGAGATCGCGCACCATGCCGATGCAGATCTCGTCCCACCCGTCGACGAAGCGGTGATGCGAGTCCAAGTGCAAGGTGTACGCCTCACCGTCGTACAGGCTCTGGATGCGATGGCGCGCCCAACACGGGCCGCGCGAGCGCCGGTAGTCGACGGCGATGATCCGGAACCGCGCGTCGCGGGCGTAGTCTCCGAGGCTCTCCGAGTCGTCGCGCTGCCAGCAGATCCCGAATACGAGCCGATGCGGATCGGCCGCGCGCGCCAAGCAATCCGCGATCGTCGGGACCAACTGGGAATCCCGATAGGCGGCAATCTGCACGAAGATCCGTTCCGCCACGATCCTCAACCCGGCGATGCGATCAGCGTCAGCAAGGGATCGAGTTGATCGAAGCGGCCGTACGCCAGGGTGTATGCGGCGACGTCTCGCGTCAGCTCCGTCACTTGACCGACGCCGAGATCGGTGAGGTTGCGTGTGTTCGCCACCGTTTCGAGCAGGCGCTTTGTCGCCCGCCCCGGAGTGAGCCGCGTCATCCCGAAGGATGCATTGGGCTGAAAGTGAGGGAACACGATCAGCCGCGGCATGACGGCGGTGCGGCGACACGCGGCCTTGAGAAGCTGCGGAGGAACGAGGCTGACCCCGTCGTCGCGCAGCACACCGTTCGGCCCGACCGGCTCAAGCCCCAGCAATTCGACCCACGGTCCCTTGAAGCAGAGCGGTCGCGCAAAGCCTTCCATGGGCGCCGTGCCCGCAGCGAAGTAGCAGGCTTCATCAGAAAGATACGTGAGACCTCGCAACGTCAGCCAGGCGCACAGCATGGTCTTTCCGCTGCCGGTCGGTCCCGGCAGGAGCACGCCGTGGTCTCCACGGCCGAGAAGGGCCGCGTGGATGACGACGCCGCTGGCGCTTCTGCTGATCAGGCTATTGAGCGCCCCCTGCATGAGGAGATGCACGGCCGTTCCCACCGAGTCGCCGCGGTAGAGGCAGCGGCGTCCCTCGAAGAGCGTGCACACCTGCGAATCGGCGCGTGTGCCGAGCCGGAAGGTCACGTCGGGGAAGCGATCGTCGGGGCTGCCGCGGTCGCCGAACGCCAGCTTAGTCGCGTGACGGGCGCGGTCCCCGCTCCATTCCACTCCGACGACCTCGCCGGCAAACGCTACGGCGCGATGACCCCTGTGGTTCACGGGACTTCGAGGGCACCGTGTCCGATGAGGAGGTGGAACGCGGCGTCGACATCCTCCGGCAGCTCTTGCGCCTCCGGATACGCGCCTTTCAGCAAACCCTCGATCGCCGCCACCGTGCGCTGTCCATCGCACAGTTTCCAGAGTACCGACGCGGTCTCGTTCAGATAGAGGGCCTTGCCGTCGCCGCTATGGTACAGCATCGACTCTCCCTCCAGCTCCACCAGTTTGTAATCACCCTTTGGTCGGGGAATTGCGGATCGATCCATTATCTCCTCCTTGCTAGTCTCACGGTGCATCGGGCGGCGGGCTCGGCGCGGGTCGGGTCCACACGCCATCGATACGATCCAGCCAGCCACGCTTGGTACTGTGTGGCCACACGGTCCATGTGTGCGGCTGCCGTCGCGCGAAAAAGGCGATGAAGAACTGGACGTGGTCGCCACGTTGGCTCGACAGGATAGGCTCGAAACGTGCACGGAGGTAGTCCTCGCGAAAGAGCTCGGTTCCGTCCTCCGCGTTGGCAAACACCCCCCACATATGGCAGTCAGCGAATTCGAGGCGCCGGCGTTCGATGCAGAGGTCGATGCAGTGGCTGGTGAGCAGCTGCTGCTGCCACTCCTCTTCGGACGCTTTTTCGAGCGGGTCGGGCGGGAACTTGTTGTTGATCGTCGCCCGCTGCACGCCGCGGGTCGCGAACTCCACACCGGCGAAGCGCTCGTATGCGCGGAAGCTCCTCTCGGTACCGAATCCGTATGGCGCAAAGTCGACCCGGGCGGTACCGTCCAGCCCGAACTGACGCCGGTACCGGTCGATCGCTTTCCCGTGCCGGGTTCCCCAGTCGGAGTGATCGTCCCAATGGCAGATGCGGCCCTTGCGGGAATACTCGTGCCAGAGAATCGTCTCGTGCGGGTTGAACATGTCGTAGCTGTGCGTCCACGCGCGGACACCGGTGACGATCTCTTCGGCGTGAAAGTACCCGTTAGGATCAATCACCACCTCTTCGTTGAAGCGACCCAGCGTGAAGCTGAAATGGGCGGACCAGAAGCGGCACGGCATGGGTTGCCTCGGCACGGTCGGCGGCACGAACGGTCGCATGAAGACGACGCCGGCAGGTTCGAACCGGTCGATGCCCGTGCCCCACACGGCGTGCGTGCGTCCGTCCGGATCATTCCACGGCTCGAATGCGGGCACGTACCCGGTGAGGATCGGCTTGGCGACGCCCTCGTGGCGGAGCCGTTCGAGCATGTCGATCAACTTGCAGTCCCATTGGGGCGCGAAGCGGTGATGCCCGTCGATTTGCAGGGTGTACGCTTCACCGGCGTAGTGTTGTTGAATCAGATTCCGCGCCCAGCAGACACCGCGGCTTTCGGTGTGCGGCACGTCGATGATGTCGACGCGCGGATCCGCTTCCAACCCGTCCAGCGAGTCGCTGTCGGTGTGCTGCCAACAGATACAGATGTGCAGCCGGTTGGCATCCTCCGCTTGCGCGAGACAGTCGCGCAACGTGTGGACCAGGTCGAACTCGCGGTAAGCAGCCACGCTGATGAAGATGGTCGGTTTCACGATTCCTTGCGCTCCCGCCCCTCGTAGTGGTGCACCCGGCAGTGATGAATCGGCGACGCCAGGAGCACGGCGGCGCGCAGCGTGCCTCCCCGGCTCAATTGAAACATGTGCGACATCCACGTCTGCTCGAACGGATGTGCCCACCGTGAGTCGAGGAACATGCGACGATTGCCATCGCGCCCGACGATCTGTGGCCAGTTGGCGTAGTAGATCTCGCCGCTGGCGTACGCAAGCCCGGCGACGGAGCCGATGTGCTCGAAACGCGTCGGCGGGATCACTTCGGCAAGACCTTCATGTGGCAGCACCGGCATTTCCGGCCAGACCTCGCGGCGGACCCGCGCCGGAACGTTGTACCATGCCCATTGCTGCGCGTTGTTGCCGAAGGCCTCGGTGAAGCTGAGCTTCAAGAAGTCGAATCCCTCCTTCTCCATGATGAGCAACAGTTTCTCGTACAGGCCGTCGACCCAGGTCGGAAACCCGTTCGGGCACAGGCCGGCGTCGGCAGGCTGCGCTAGCATGTCGTCCTCGAAGAAAAACATGTAGTCGTGTTGACTCGCGTCGAAGTGCTCGGCGGCGAACTGGCGGGCGCCGCAGATGCCCAGATTGTCCCGCTTAAGGTGCGCGAAGCCGTACGCGGCGCAGAGATCCGCATACTCGGGGGTGGTACGCCGGTCGGTGCTATTGTCGATCAGGTAGCGTGTCGTCTGCGTCAGGAACTGCGGGTGCACCGCCCAGCTGTCGAGCAGCAGGCGGAGCTGCGCCGGGCTGTTGAAGGTCAACACGTAAAGGGCGGTCGACAGGTTCCCGAGATCGACCCGGGACGGGTCGAACACTCGCGGACGGGAGCGCGTGGTTTCGATCGGCGTGGGCGACAGCTCGACGGTCTCGGTGGTCACGATGCGCACCGGGCCGGTGATCAGCGCGTCGAGAAAGTGCAGGATCAGTCCGTCTTCCGGCAAGACGCACCGGTCGTAGCTCTCCGGCTCGCGGTAGGTCATGATCGAGAAGACGCTCTCTTCCGTTCCCATTTCGCCCTGTGCCAGCGTCAGCTCGAGCAAGCGATAGTAGAGGCGGTTGGCGCGCATGATGGCGCGCCGTTCACCGCCGAAGAGCCCGCCGCGTGCCACCCAGCGCACGTAGTCGGTGCGGGCGAAGTACGCCATCGCGCTGCGCGCGAAGCCGTGAATTTCCTCGCCGCCTTCGTAGGGGAAGCACAAGAAGAGAAACTTCCTCAACAGCGGCACGAGACGCGCCGTCCAACGCGCATCGCCGAGGTAGGCACCACATGTCGACGCGATGCCGGCGTCGATCCAGAGCAGATGATCGGTGCCGAACGGGTTGATGATGCTCTGGTCGTGGAGCATCCCCATCTTGCTCATGACCATCGGGTTGTAGAGCTCCATGTTGGCTTGCGGGCTTTCCGCCAACCATCCGGCCCTCGAGCGCCACGCCGGATCACGGCGGATCTCCTGCACCTTTGCATAGAAGGGAAACTCGGTGCGGAAGCTTTCGACGCTGCGGTGGAAGACCCGCGTATTCTCACGCGTGCGATGTTGCCACACGAAGGATTCGTAGCGCGGCTCGATGTAGATGCTCATCGGTGCGGCGACCTGGAGCAAGCGCGCGAAGCTGTCGAGGTACGTCTCGAAGGGGCGAACGAACCCAGCGCCGAGATTCTCCACGGCCATGCCCCGTCCGAGATCGAAGAGGCCGGTAACCAACGTGAGGTTGTGCATGGCACGCGCTCGTCGCCGGCGACGCTAGCAGACCATTGTGCGTTCGAGCGACACGCGGCCGGTACGCATCTCCTCGAACAGAAAACCCAGCAAGCCGTTTTCTTGCAGCACGAACCGGTCGAAGCGCTCGGGAGACCGCTCCAGCACTTGCGTGAAGAGCGACTCGTCGGTTGGCAGTCTGCCCGCCCGCAGCGCGTGTTCGAGCAGTTGATAGTAGATCGCGTTGGTGTGCGGGATCGCGCTGAGCTCGCCACCGAAGAGCTGCGTTTGCACGCGAGACGCCCCGGGGGTCCCGGCGGCGTCCGTCATCTCACTCGGCCGCGTGAGAAACAGAAACCGTCGGAGGAGGCAAGGCAGGGCATCCAGCAGGTGCTCATCGGTGAAGTAGCGCGGCTGCACCGACGCGCAGACGTCGGCGTCGATCCAGGTGAGATAGCGGGTTCCGAATGGATTCCAGATGCTCTGATCGTGGAGCATTCCCATCTTGGTGAGCGTGGTGACGAAATAGTCGAGGCTGGGCAGGTCCGGATGTGTCGATGCCGCCCACGCCACGGCGATCTCCGATTTGAATGCGAAGGCTTCCAGACGCCGGCGCGCCGAGGTTTCGTGCAAGCGAATGCAGTCGCTAGCGTACCGCGTTCGCAGCGGTTCTTTCCAGATGTCCTCAACGTAGACGACCACGGGAACGTTGGCGGCGAGCAGCGGTTGAAACAGCTCAGCCGCTGCTTCGAAGTTGCGCCCGCCAAGAGACGGCGCGAAGCAACTGACGATCGTCAGGTCGACCACGAGCGTGCAACGGCAATGAATCGATGGCGAGCGAGAGCGCTCGCCATGGCCCTTCCCCTATCTCGGCTCTATGTGCGCACCCTCATGCAACACCCACGTCGGCTCTAACCTACCCCGCCGGAAGGCGTCGGCGTCGGACTGGGCGTCGGCGACGGCGTTGGGGATGGCGTCGGGCTCGGTGTCTGAGTCGGCGAACGAGTCGGCGTCGGGGTTGGGCTCGGTGACTGTGTCGGGGTTGGTGTGGGTGTCGCGGTTGGTGTCGGCGTTGGCGTTGGGTTGGCGCTTGAACTTGGGGGCGGCGCGGAGGGACTCGGCGTCGGGCTCGCATCGGGGCTCATTTCCTGCGCGTGCGCGGGCAGTACG
>Ga0209415_10005893_pt1 | contig 21899 bp, 18 predicted proteins | sample PeaSoiSIISIP2007_FD_187696 | JGI IMG/M metagenome (GOLD analysis project Ga0209415, IMG submission 187696) | Peat soil microbial communities from Weissenstadt, Germany - SII-SIP-2007 (SPAdes) (version 2) | ecosystem: Environmental > Terrestrial > Soil > Wetlands > Peat | place: Germany... | reverse complement strand
CGTCTCGGCCCCCGGCAAGGGGCCTGAGCCGCTCGACGCGACCGTTGTGATCGGCGTGAACTTCGACGAGGCCTACGACCCCGAACGCGATCAGATCATCAGCAACGCGTCGTGCACGACCAACTGCCTGGCGCCGGTGGCAAAGGTTCTGCACGAGACGGTCGGCATCCGCCACGGCCTGATGACCACGATTCACGCCTACACCTCCGATCAGAACCTGCTCGACGGGCCGCACAAGGATCTGCGGCGCGCGCGGGCCGCCGCCCTGAACCTCGTGCCGACCTCGACCGGGGCGGCGAAGGCCCTCGGGCTGGTGATCCCCGAGCTCGACGGTCGACTGGGTGGCTTCGCGATCCGCGTGCCGACCCCGACCGGCTCGATCGTTGACCTCACCGTGGAGGCCGAGCGCGCGACGAGTGTCGAGGAGGTCAACGCGGCGTTCCGCGAGGCCGCCGATGCGGGCGTGCTGCACGGCATCCTGCGCTACACCGAGGACCCGATCGTCTCGAGCGACATCGTGGGGTCGCCCTTCTCGGCGATCTTCGACGCCGGGCTCACGAGCGTCATCGACGACACCCAGGTGAAGGTAATCGCCTGGTATGACAACGAATGGGGCTATTCCAATCGGCTCGTCGATCTTGCGGCGAGAGTCATGGAGCGCCTGCCCGTCACGGCATAGTCGCATGCCGGCTCACGTCCATCCCGACAGTCCGCAGCCTCGCAGCATGAGCGATGTCGCGAGGCGCCCGCAGTGCGGGTGATCTCCGAGCAGCAGCTCGACCAGGTTCTGGGAGAGTTGTCGATCTTGGAGCCGCGGATCGTCGCGAGCGGCAACCACGCCGCTCCCCGCGTTCTGCTGGATGCGCTCGAGCGGACGCTGGAGCGCTACCGGTTGTTCATGCTCGCGGCCGAGGGCCCGCTGCCGGCACGCGAGGGTGTGATCTTCGAGACACCGTTCGTCGGGCCCGGGATGCGGGACGCCGGTGAACGGCTGGACTACCTGCCGATGCGCCTTTCACTGGTACCCAGGCTGTTCGCGACGATCCGCCCTCCGGATGTCGTGCTGCTGCACACCTCGACCCCGCGGGAAGGAAAGGTCTCGCTCGGGATCGAGGTCAACATCCTCGTCGCCGCCGTCGAACAGGTTCGTGCGCGTGGCGGCTTGGTCATCGCGCAGCTGAACTCGCGCATGCCCTACACCTTCGGCGACAGCGAGCTGGATGAGGATCTGATCGATCTCGCGATCGAGATCGAGGACGATCTCCGCTCGCCGAAGATCGGCGAGGGGCACGAGCACGCCGAGCAGATCGCCGAGTTCGTCGCGGGACTCGTTGACGACGGGTCCACGCTGCAGCTGGGCATCGGCCAGATCCCCGACGCGACGCTGCGCGCGCTCGCCGGCCGGCGGGAGCTCGCGATCTGGTCGGAGATGATCAGCGACGGCGTCATGGAGCTCGAGCGCCACGGAGCACTGGATCCGACACGTCCGGTCGTCTGCTCGTTCCTGTTCGGCTCGCCCGAGTTCTACGAATGGGTCACCGAGAACCCCAGGCTGCGGATGACCCGTACCGAGACGACCAACGACCCCACCCGTATCGCCGCCCACCACGGGATGGTCTCGGTGAACGCCGCTCTGCAGCTAGACCTTTCGGACCAGGCCGGGGCCAGCCACATCGGCGGACGCCTGTACTCGGGTTTCGGCGGCCAGCCGGACTTCGTCAGCGGCGCCGTGCGCTCACCCAGCGGTCACGCCGTGATCGCGCTGCGCTCCTGGCACCAGCCCAGCGACAGCTCGACGATCGTCCCGCGGCTGAGCGGTCCGGTGACCTCCTTTCAGCACTCCGTGGTGGTCACCGAGCAGGGCTCCGCGCAGATATTCGGGCGCAGTAACCGGGCCCAGGCCCGGCTGATCATCGAGCGCGCCGCGCACCCCGACGCCCGCGAATGGCTTCGCGAAGAGGCAGCGTTGCGTGGATTGGGTGCGCACCAGGACAGCGTTTCCGACGCTTAGCGCCAGGACACGCTGCGCTCGCGCGAGCGCACCGCTTCTCTCGCGGCCGGCTTGGCGGGCGGCCTGCTGAGCGCGATGATCGCCGCGACGTGGCGCGCAACCGACGACGGCGGCAGGGCGCCGGCCGGGAGCTCGACCACGAAGGCCGTGTCCTGCGGGAAGGTCGCGTCCTGCCAGCTCGTGATGCTGCCGGGGACGAACGGGTACGCCCGAAACGGCAGGCCGACCGTGCGCGCGTAGCGGCTCTCGATCGCCGGGTCGCCGCCGGAGGAGCTGTCGACCATCGAGGCGTGCTGGTGGTACCAGATGCTCACCGCGGGCCGCAGCCGCTTGACGAGCCGGTTGATCGCCCGCGATTCGGGCTCGGAGAGCGGGTACGGACCAGAGTAGAACGTCCCTCCGGGCGCCTCGAGATGCTGCCAGCGCCACGGGGCGTTGCGGTTGAGATCGACGCCGTGGGCGTTCTGCCGCGTGCCCGCCAGGCAGCCGTCCGGATTGAACTGATCGACGAGCCACCAGACGGCCCCCGCGGGCGGCGCGAGGGTTCGCAGCCGGCGCGTGATCGCCTCACCGGCGGGCTCGGTGCCGTGGATGCAGCCGACCACGAGGATTGCGCGAGCGGCGGTCGGCTCGCCCACGACGAAGGCACGGATCGGCCGATGGTCGACCGAGTGGCCGACGATCACGATGCGGATCGGGACGTGCGCGGACGCGAGCGGCGAACGGGCGCGCGCATGACCGGCGAGGACCGCCACACCGAGCGTCGCGAGGCACGCGCCGAGCGCGAGGACTCGCGCCGTGCCCCTGTCGGCGCTCATCTCCGTCAGGCTCGGGCGATGAGGAAGCGAAAGACGTTGTCCTGGCGGTAGCTGCCGTCGCTCTGCCGGCTGGCGGCGAATGCTGCGGCGAGCGCTTCACGGGTGGCGCTCTCGCCCGCGCATTCGATCGCGCGGCGCGCCGGGCCGGCCGAGAGCTGGGTACGAATCGCCGTCTCCAGGTCCGGATAGCTGAACGGCGTCGGCACCTCTGCCACGCGCTCCGGCCGCAGCCCGGCCGACTGCGCGAGCTCCTCGAGCCTGCCGGGCTCGCTCAGCGCGAACGGTCCCCCGGCACCGGCCGGCGGCGGCGGCAGCAGGCCGGCGATCGCCGCGATGATCACGCGGCTCTCGCAACGCTCAGGTGCGCCCCAGGTGACGATCGCGACGGGCGCGCCGGGGCGCGCGACGCGGCCGAGCTCGCGGACCGCTGCGCCCGGGTCGGCCGCGAACTGGACCGAGTTGAACGCGGTGACCGCGTCGAAGCTCGCGTCGCCAAACGGCAGTGCCTCGAGATCGCCCTCGTGGAGCTCGGCGTGGGCGAGCCGCTCGCGGGCCACCTCGAGCAGCCCGGCCGAGGCGTCCAGGCCGGTCACCGTCGCGCCCCGCGCCGCCGCCAGCGTGAGCGCATATCCCGCGCCGCAGCCGGCATCGAGCAACGCCACTCCCGGGCCGACGCCGATCGCATCGAACACCGCGTCGTAAAACGGCGTCGCCGACGGCTCCGCGAGTCGCGCCCAGTCGCGCGCGGCCGCGCCCCACAACCGGCCCTGTACCGCCGCTGATCCCATCGTCCGCTCTCCGAGTGTCGCCACGGCCGTCGATCGGCTCGCCGATCATCCCACGCCGCGCTCAGCGACGCGCGCGAAACCGCTCCGGCGAATCCGGGTCAGCGGCCGCCCGCCCGCTCGGAGGCGTCCGCCGCCGCCGCGATTCGTACACGCAGAAGGCTGTGCGCCTCGCGCAGCGAGTGCTCGACGGCCGCGGGGTCGGCGCCGCGGGCGAACAGGAAACCGAGATAGCGGTCGCCCTCGGGAAGCGGCACGACCGGCCGGCCGCGGGCGATCGTGATCTCCAGCCCGCCGATTCCCGCCACCGCGCGTGCCCGCGCCTGGCCGTCGACCTCGACCAGGACGCCGGCGCGCCCGATCGGGAGCATCATCACGCCGGACGCCGCGCGCTCACGCGTCGGGTCGGCGACGGCGAGCCCGAGCGCGTGCCGCAGGATCACGGCCTCCAGGCTCAGCCCGGCACCGAACCGCAGCGCGCGTGAGCACAGCCCGCCGATCGACCGCGCCGCCACCTCAAGCACCGATGCGCGTCCGCCATCCACCCGCAGCTCGGCGTGCACCGGTCCTTCACGGAGCCCCAACGCTCGCGCCGCACCGGCGGAGCGCCGCTCGACCTCGCCGAGGACGGCTTCGGGCAGCCGCGACGGCGTGACGTACAGCGTCTCCTCGAAGTAGGGGCCCTCGAGCGGGTCCGGCTTGTCGAAGATCGCCAGCACCTCCAGGACCCCGTCGCGCATCAGCGCCTCGACCGCCACCTCGACGCCCGGGACATAGGCCTCGAGCAGCAGCGGCTCGACGGCGGGACGGCCCGCCGCGATCAGGATCGAACGCACCCGCGCGACGGCTTGGCGAACCTCGCCAAGGTCGTTGGCGCGGATCACGCCGCGGCTCCCCGACAGCGAGAGCGGCTTGACCACGCAGGGCAGGCCGACCGACCCGGCCGCCGCCGTGCCGTCCTCGTCGCCTTCGACGGCGACAAACGCCGGCTGGGGGATCGCGTGCTCGTCCAGCGCGCGGCGCATCGCCCACTTGTCGCGGGTGCGGGCGACGGCGAGCGGCGGGTTGTGGCGCAGGCCGAGACTCTGCGACGCGAGTGCCGCCGCCATCACCCCCTGGTCATCGACCCCGACGATCGCGGCGAACGGCGTCTCGGCGGCGGCGGCGACGATCGCCGCCGCCGCCCGATCCGGATTAGACAGCGGCAGCGTGAGCGCCGCCGAGCCCATCGTGGCCGACATCGCGGCCCGGTGCTCGGAGGCCACCGTGACCGCGACGCCGAGCTCGCGGGCCGCGGCGATGAAGTCAGCCGCGCGATAGGTGGCCGAGGGCAGGATCAGGAGCAGGCGGTCCATGGCGCTATGGTAGGTGGATGGCCGAGCACGCCCTGTTGGCCGTCACCGAGACGGCCCTGCAGCGGATCCGCGGGTTTCGCGACTCCTCGGCTGAACTGGCTGACGCGGCGCTGACGGTTGCGGTCACCGGCGCCGACGCCGGCGAGTACACCGTCGCGCTGTCGCTCGAACCGCTCGCGCGACCGCAGCCCCGCGACAGCGTCGAGCACCTGGATGACCTCGTCATCGTCGTGGCCGCCGACAGCGTCGAACGCGTTCGCGGTGCGACGATCGACTGGAGTGACGGCCCGCCGAGCGCCGGGTTCCGCGTGCTGAATCCGAACAAGCCGCCCGCCCCGCGGGCGCTGCCGCTGCTGCCGATGAGCCACCACGGCGGCGCATCCGCGGCGCACCCCGCCGGCCCCGACGCCATGCGCGCCGGCGGAGAGCTCGACAGCGCGCTGGCCCGCCGGGTGATGGCCGTCCTCGACCGCGACGTCAACCCGAGCATTGCGGCCCATGGTGGGCACGCCGAACTGGCCGGCGTCGACGGTCACACCGCCTATCTGCGCCTTGGCGGCGGTTGTCAGGGATGCGGCATGGCCTCGGTGACGCTGACGCAGGGCATCGAGGTGGCGATCACGCAGGCGGTTCCCGAGATCGTCGCCGTCGTCGACGTCACCGACCATGCCTCGGGTACCAATCCCTTCTTCGAGGCAGCCAAGAAGTAGCGCCGGCCCGGTCACCGCCGGCGAGGCGGTGTCAGTGCGGCGGCAGGAACGGCTTGAGCAGGGCGGTACGGCGTGCCGGTCGGTCGCTGGCATCCTCGCGGCGATCGGCCGCGCCCAGCGTGCGGATGATCGCCTCCGAGGCGAGAAAGCGCAGCGGCTCGGGCTCCCAGCGCGGACTCTGATGTCCGACCCACGGCATCGTGACGAGGTCCGAGTCCCTGCGCAGCACGAGGTCGGCGAGCGTTGCGCCCGAGATGTTCGAGGCCACGACCCCGTGTCCGGTGTAGCCGCCGGCGGCGCCGAATCCGGTCGCCTGGTCGAAGCTGATGCTCATGCTCCAGTCGCGCGGCGCGGCGAGCGGCCCACCCCAGTGGTGGGTCACCTCCGCCGAGGCGGCGGCGGAGAAGGTGCGCCGGAGCGTGCCGACCAGACGGGCGCGCACGCGCACGTCGCGTTCGTTTCGATCATCGATCGGACTCCGCAACCGGTAGGGAGCGCCTCGGCCGCCGATCGCGATCCGCCCGTCGGTCGTTCGCTGGGCGTAGAAGAAGAGGTAGTGGCGATCGTCGACGAGCAGTCCGTCGCGCCAACCGAGCTGCGCCCAGACGTCCTCCTCGAGCGGCGCGGTGGCGATCATCAGCGAATAGAGCGGTAGGAAGCGACGCTCGCTTCCGGGCATCTGCGTCGTGTAGGACTCCGTCGCGCGAATCACCACCTCGGCACGCACGCTCAGCGGGCCGCAGCGAACGCGTCCCCGCTCGAGCGACGTCGCCGCGGTCCGCTCGTAGATCGTCACGCCGTGACGCTCGCAGGCGACGGCAAGCCCGCGGACGAGTCGCGCCGGATTGATCCGCGCGGCATGCGGTGTGTAGCGCCCGCCGCGCAGACCCGGGACGCTGACCAGCGCCTCGGTCTCGGCGACTGACAGCAGCCGGCCGTCGGGCTCCTCGTGGCTCGCCGTCGCAGCATTGGTCTCGCGCGTCTGGAGCCGCCGCCACTGGGGGGCGCTGGTCGCGATCGTCAACGCTCCCGCCTTGACGAAGCCGCAGTCGATCTGCTCGCGCCTCGTGACCCTGGCGATCTCGTCGATCGCGTCGCAGGTCGTGCGCAGCGCCCGCGCCGCGCGATCGGGATCGTTCCCCAGTCGATAGGCGGATCGGCTCGCCGGGAGCCCGCCGATCGCCCAGCCGCCGTTGCGTCCCGAGGGACCGAAGCCGGCGATCTCGCGCTCGATCACCACGACGCGAAGGTCCGGCTGGAGCGTCTTCAGGTAGTAGGCGGTCCACAGGCCGGTGAACCCGGCGCCGACGATCGCGACGTCGCAGTCGCGGTTGCCCGGCAGCGACGGCCGCGGAGCGAGTGAGCCGTCGAACTGGTCCAGCCACAGGCTCCGCGAGCGGTACCTCGCCTCCGGGTCTCCCTCGATCACCGCCGGTCCAACGGCCCGGCCCACGGACGCCATGCCTTCCCTCCACAGCCGATGCCTCGAATGCCGGCGCCGAGTCTACGGGGATCCGAGCGGATGCCGGCACGCGGCGGGCGCGACCCGGTTGCCGGCGCCCGGCTGCAACCGCGCCGAGCGCCAGCCCGCCGCGGTCAGCTCAGCCCGCGAGGTCGTACACCGTCACCCCGCCGATCGTCTGCGCGCTGAAGTGCGACTGAACCCAGGCGGCGATCCCGCCCGTACCGGCCGAGCCCTGGCCGGGCGCCCCGCCGCCACCGCCCGAGGCGATGAAGTAGTGGATCTCACCGGCGTGCACGTAGCGGATGAACTGGGCCAGGCTCAGCTCGCCGCCGTTGTTGTTGAAACCGCCGATCGCCATCACCGGATCTCCGCCGGTTGCGAGCTCGTAGCTGGCGGCGCTCATCGAGCCCATCGTCGCGGCCACCCAGCGGTAGGAGCCGGCGTGTGACTCGAGCGCCTTGACCAGGCTGCTGGTGCTCACGCCGCCGCCACCAAGGCGGCCGCTGCCCGCGGCGAACCGGCCGCCGCCCCCGAACCCGGGTGTCCCGCTCGGCGGGGCCTGCCCCGGGCTGGGTCGGACGCCGCTCGGAGCGCCGCGACCGAACAGGCCCTGGCCGCCGCCGAAGCCGCGCGGGCCGCCGGCCCCCAAGCCGCCGAAGCCGGGGTTGCCCGCCACCGTCGGTCCGGCCGAGGGGATCGATCCGGTGTGGGCGCTCGTCACGGTCTGCACCGCGTAGGCGGCCGGACCCGCGAGCCCGGCAATCAGGGCCGCGGCGATCGCGACGAGACTCGCGCGACGGGCGAACGGGCGCAGCAGCGCTGCCGAGAGGAGCCCGCCGAGCGCGACCGCGGTCGCGCCCAGGACCAGCACGCGAAGCCACGGCTGCCAGCCCGGCGTGCGGTCGAGCAGGATGTATGACCAGCCGCCGGTGAGCGCCACGGCGAGTGCGGCCAGGACGCGTGCGCGGAGTGTCGCGCGGCGCTGCCACAGCTGCCATCCGCCGATCGCGACCAGCGCGGCGATCGGCGGCGCGAGCGCGACGGCGTAGTAGGTGTGGATGATGCCCTGTGAGTAGCTGAACACCGCGGCTGTCACGATCAGCCAGCCACCCCACAACAGGAGCGCGGCGCGCGTGCGATCGGTGCGCGGCGCCGAGCGTCTGGCCCACAGCCCCGCGATCAGCGCGATCAGCGCCAGTGGGAGCAGCCAAGACGCCTGGCCGCCCATCAGGTCGTTGAACAGCCGCAGTGTGCCGGACGCACCGCTGAAGTTCGCCCCGCCACCGCCACCGGCCCCGCCGCCGTTGCCGAACAGGCGCTGCAGCCCGTTGTAGCCGAGGATCAGGTTGAAGATGTTGTTGTCCGGCGAACCATCGATGAACGGCCGCGAGCTGGCCGGCAGCAGCGCGACGATCGCCACCCACCATCCGGCGCAGACGACGAGCGAGGCAAGCCCGCCGAGCAGTCCGGCGATCCGCCGACGCAGCGTGGTGGGCGCGGCGAGCAGATACACAAGGCCGAACGCCGGCACGACGAGCAGCGCCTGCCCGAGCTTCGCGAGAAACGCGAAGCCGACCAGCGCCCCGGTGGCGAGGATCCAGCGCGTACCGGCAGCCTCGACCGCGCGGACCAGGCAGTAGGCGGCGGCGACGAGCAGCGTGACAAGCAGCGCGTCGGGGTTGTTGAAGCGGAACATCAGCGCCGCGACAGGCGTGATCGCGAGCATCGCGCCGGCGGCCAGTCCGGCGGGCGCGCCGAACCAGCGCTTGATCGTCGCGTAGAGCAGTGCGACGGCGGCGACGCCCTCGAGCGCCTGCGGTGCGAGCATGCTCCAGCTGCTGAAGCCAAAGATCCGCCCGGACAGCGCCATCACCCAGATCGAGGCCGGCGGCTTGTCGGTCGTGATGAAGCTCGAGGAGTCAAGCGAGCCGAAGAAGAACGCCTTCCAGCTCTTGGTCCCGGCCTGGACGGCGGCCGCGTAGAAGCTGTTCGCGTTTCCCGAGGCGCTCAGATCGAGCAGGTAGGCGAGCGCGGTGAGCAGCAGCAGCGCGATCAGCGCGGGACGCACCCAGCGCTGGTCGCCGACCGCCTCGCGCGGGCGCCGCAGCGAGCGCGGCGCGATCGTCGTCGTGGCGTCGAGTGAGTCGATCGTGCTCATCAGGGCTCCATTCGGGTTTGCCGTCATCGCGGTTCTGCGTCGGTGCAGATCCTCGGCTGCGCGCCTTCGCAGCAGCTAGGCAAACCCTGGGGACTGGCTGAGAGCCACGCGCACCGGCGGCTCGCGCTCACACCTCGCTGTGGCTGTCGATGAACGCCAGCGTCCGCCGCCAGGCGTCGTCGGACTGCTCCTGGAACTCCGCGTGCAGACGGTCGAAGAAGCTGTGCGGCACGCCCGGCACGACGACGACCTCGTGCTCGACGCCGGCCGCGCTCAGCGCCGTCTCGAAGGCCGCGTTGTCCGCGGCGGTGATGTGCGCGTCGGCTCCCGCCTGCAGCGCCAGGATCGGTGCGCTGATCCGGGTCACGGTACCGATCGGGCCCGGGTCCCCGTTACGCTCGCCGGGCATCCCGTAAAAGCCGATCGCACCCGACAGATGGTGTCCGGCGGCCGCTGCAAGCCAGGAGTTGCGCCCGCCGAAGCAGAAGCCCACGGTGAAGATGTTCACGCGCGAGCCGCCCGCCGGTGAGCGCAGGTACGCGACGGCGGCCGCGACGTCGGCCTGCACCCCGGCCGGCGTGGTGTGCATCACATGCTCCATGTAGGGGAACTCGTCATTGCGCTTGGCGACGCCCGCCGTCCTGCCGAAGTAGTCGATCGCCACCGCGGCGTAGCCGCGTTCGGCGAAGCGCAGCGCCAGCTCCTCGTAGAAGCGGTAGAGCCCGCGCACGTCGGGCAGGATCACGACGCCCACGGTCGACTCCTCCTGCGGTGTGGCCACGAACGCCGCCAGACGATTGGAGTCCGCCGCGTCGAGCACGACATCCGCGTGCGAGATCGCGGCTCCGGCGATCGCTGCGATCGGCGGTGCGGAATCCAGCTCATGGCACATCTCGATGCTCCTTGTGTCTCTGTTCGCGAACCACGGGATCGTAGAGCTCCCGCTAACGTGGCCGAGATGTCGTTGCTGCCCCCTGTCGAGCGTCCCTCGGATGCCGCCGCGCTCGGCTTCCCCGACGGAACCCTGTGCTACGCCTCACTCGCGGCCGCGAGCCGCGAGCTGCGCAGCCGCCTTCCCAGCGAAGGGCCGCTCGCCGTCTGGGCGACTCCCAGCTGCGCCACCGCGGTCGGCCTGGTCGCCGCGCTGGCGGCCGGGATGACCGTCGTCCCGCTCGACCCCAAGTCCGGCAGCGCGGAACTGCGCCACATCCTGAACGTGGCGCGGCCGACCGCGCTGCTGGCAGCCGCCGGCCCCACCATCGCCGGTCTACCCACGATCGCGCCGGGCCGCGGCGAGACCGCCGCCGACAACGCGGGGGTCACAGCCGAGGATCGGTCGGCCGCCGGCGGACTGATCGTCTTCACCAGCGGCACGACCGGGCCGCCGAAGGGCGTGGTGCTCGGGGCATCCGCGATCGCGGCGAACCTCGACGCTCTCGCCGGCGCCTGGGACTGGAGCGCACGCGACGTCCTGGTCCACGCGCTGCCGCTGTTTCATGTCCACGGCCTGGTGGTCGCGACGCTCGGCGCGCTGCGCCGCGGCGCCGAGGTGCGCCACCTCGGCGCGTTCGACCCCGCCGCCGTCGCCGCCGCCCTCGCCGCCGACGCGACGATGCTCTTCGCCGTCCCGACGATGTATCACCGACTCGCCGACGCGGCACAGGCCAACCCTGCCATCGCCGCCGGTCTGGGCCGCGCGCGCCTCTTGGTCTCGGGCTCGGCGGGGCTCCCCGCAGCGGAGCACAGCCGCATCGAGGCGCTCTGCGGCCAGCGGATCGTCGAGCGCTACGGGATGACCGAGACGCTGATGATCGCCGCTGTGCGAGCAGACGGTGAGCGGCGCCCGGGCTATGTGGGTCGAGCCCTCGACGGGGTCGAGCTTCGCGTCGCCGGGGAAGATGGAGCCGACGTCGCGCACGACGACGCGACGATCGGCGACGTTCTCGTGCGCGGCCCCTCGCTGTTCAGCGGTTACCTCGGGGCGCCGCAGGCCACCGCGGAGGCCTTTCGCGATGGCTGGTTTCTCACCGGCGATCTCGGCACGCTCGCGCCCGACGGCTACCTGCGTCTGGTCGGCCGGCGCAGCACCGATCTGATCAAGAGCGGCGGCTATCGGATCGGCGCGGGCGAGATCGAGTCAGCACTGCTGGAGCACTCGGCCGTCGCCGAAGCGGCCGTGCTCGGACTGCACGACGAAGACCTCGGCGAACGGATCGTTGCGTGGGTCGTGCGGCGCGACGGCGCCGAGGTCGATGAGCGGACGCTGGTCGACCATGTGGCGCTCGTGCTCACGCCGCACAAGCGCCCCCGCGAGGTGCGGTTCGTCGAGGCGCTGCCGCGCAACGCCCTCGGGAAGGTCCAGAAGCGGCTGCTCGCAGACGCGTTCCGGCGCTGATCCGGCGTCATCCGCGGCGCTGGTGGCGAGTCCGCGGAATGAACCAATTTGCGGAAGTCGTGGATTGCGCGCCGGCTTGCAATTTCTGCATCTGTCGTTGCATCCTGCTAGATTGCCGCGCACACGCCGAATCCTTGGCTGGAAGCCAGGGAGCCGGGGAACCAATTTGTTGGGGCGAATCTTGCGGTGATCCCGCATGACGCGCTGCTCTTTCAGCGCGAGCCCGTCAGCTAACCCGGCAGGCTTCAGAGAGAGGTCGCCGTGCGGCTGCGTCACGTCTGCACAGTTGGGAGCGCGTTGTTGGCAGTGGGGGCCTTCGCTCCCGCCGCGCTGGCAGACTCGGGCGTTGGCGGGGCGACCGCGCCGACGACCCTCACGCCGACGGGATCGACAGGCGCGACGGGATCGACGGGCGCGACAGGTGCCAGCGGCGTCACGGGTACGACCGGCGTCACCGGCTCGACCGGTTCGACCGCACCGGTCGGAACGGTTCCGACGATCACCGACCCGCCGGCGCCGATCGTGCTCGGCAAGGATCAGTCGCCCGACTACGTCTACACCGGCCCAGTGTTCGAGCAGACGGCGAGCGGCGCGATCGTTCCCTACGCGCCGCAGACGACGGTGGCGACGGTCAACGGCGGCGCGCTGGTCGGAACCCTGGCCACGCCGCGCCTGCTCGTGCCGGGCCGCACCGCTGAGGTGGTGCACGGGATCGCCGCCGCGCCCGAGAATGCGCCCGCCGCGGTGCGCCACATCATCTGGGCCGCAAACCAGATCATCGGGCGCCCATACCTCTTCGGCGGCGGGCACCGCTCGTTCACCTCCAACGGCTACGACTGCTCCGGCACGGTGTCCTACGCGCTGCACGGCGGGCATCTGCTGAAAGTGCCGCTGGACTCGGGCCAGTTCATCAGCTGGGGCAGCGCCGGGCAGGGCCGGTGGATCACGATCCTGACCAATTCCGGTCACGCCTACCTCGACATCGCCGGCCTGCGTTTGGACACCAGCGCCGCGGATGACCCGACCAACCAGGATGGCCCCCGCTGGCGCCCGCTGCGTCCGTCGAACGCGGGCTACGTCGTCCGTCACCCGCTCGGCTTCTAGCGCGAGCGCGCGGCGGCCCGTCGGCTCGCGCGCTGCTCAGTCGATCAATCGCTTGCCGAGCCGCCAGATGGCGAGGCGCCACATCAGCACGGCGAACAGCAGCAGCACGCCCGCGTGGCCGAGGTCGCCGGCGTGCAGGCCGCCGAGCGAGGCGTCGCGCACCAGCTGCACGCAGTGATACAGCGGATTGAACTTGGCAACGCCGCGAATGCCGCCGGGCAGCGATGAGACCGGGAAGAACGTCCCAGCGACCAGGAACATCGGCGTCAGCACCGCACTGGTGACGTAGTTGAAGTTGTCGATCGTCTTGGCGATCGCCGCGAGCAGGACGCCGAACGCGGCGAAGCCGAACCCGGTGAGGAAGCCGATCGGGACCACCAGCAGCATGCCGGCCGCGGGCGTCAGGCCGAAGCAGATACCCACGAGCAGCGGCGCGAGACCGTAGACGCCGGCGCGCAGCGCGATCCACAGGACCTCGGCGGTGACCAGCTCCTCGACGTCGACCGGGGCTGCGAGCATCGCGTCGTAGGTCCGCTGGAAGCGCCAGCGCACGAAGGTGTTGAACATCCCCGGGAAGGCTGAGGAGAACAGGACCGCAGTGGCCACCACCCCGGTGGCGACGTAGTCGAGGTAGCTCACGTGGCCGACCGTCTTCACCAGCGAGCCGATTCCGGCCGCGAACGCCAGCAGGTAGATCGTCGGCTGCACCACCGATGAGAAGGTCGTCGCCTTCCAGTAGCGACCGAACAGCACGACATCGCGCGTCATCACGCCGGCGAGCGCCGCCGGCTCGAGCCGGCGAACGCGACGCACCGGCGTGGCGGTGTGATCCTCGAGGTGCCCGGGGATCACTCGATCTCCTCCCCGGTCAGCGCGACGAACGCGTCCTCGAGGTTCGCCGGACGCGACATGCCCTCCGGAGCCTCGTCACCGAGATCGTCGGCGCGCATGATCGCCACCGCGGGTCCGCTGCGACGGCTTGACCATCCGCGGGCGCCGGCGAGCGCGGTCACCTCGGCGAGCCGCGCGGGCGAACCGAAGACCTCGACGACCCGCTCGCCGGCATGTGCGCGGATCAGCTCGGCCGGTGTGCCCTGCGCGATCACGCGCCCAGCCGACATCACGGCGACGATGTCGGCGAGCCGCTCGGCCTCTTCGATGTAGTGGGTGGACATCAGCATGGTGACGCCGGCGGTGCGCAACTCGTCGATCAGCGACCACAGCTCCTGGCGGATCTGCGGGTCAAGCCCCACGGTCGGCTCGTCGAGCAGCACCAGACGCGGCTCGTGAATCAGCCCGCGTGCCACGAGCAGCCGGCGGCGCATGCCGCCCGAGAGGTCCGAGACCTTCGTGTCGGCGCGCGGGCCGAGTTTGGCGATCTCCAGCGCCCGTTCGACTGCGGCCCGGCGATCGTGACGCGCAACCCGGTAGAGGCGGGCGAACACGGTCAGGATCTGGCGGCAGGTCAGCTCGATGTCGAGGTTGTCGAGTTGCGGCACCACACCCATCTCCATGCGCGCCTGCTTGGACTGATCGGGAAGTCGATAGCCGAGCACCGTGATCTCGCCGGCTGCGGGAAGGGTCTGCGCGGTGAGCATCCGCATCGTCGTCGACTTGCCGGCCCCGTTTGGACCGAGCAGGCCGAAGCACACGCCGACCGGCACCTCGAGATCGAGACCGTCGACGGCGGTGATCTCTCCGTAGCGCTTGACGGCGCCGCGGATCGCTATCGCGGATTGCGGCACGGCGTCCGAGGATACGGGCCTGCCGGAGATCGCACCCCAGCCGCCGCTCGCGGCGCCCAGCAGTCCCACCAAATAGGCTTTGTGACGATGGATGAGACCACGCTGATGACCGCGGCCGACCACGCAGCCCTGCTGACCGAGCTCGCGACGCTCGAGGGTGACGGCCGGCGGGCGATGGCGACGCGGATCAAGACGGCGCGCGAGTGGGGCGACCTGAAGGAGAACAGCGAGTACCACGACGCCAAGAACGACCAGGCTCATCTGGAGACGAAGATCGTGCTGCTGCGCGAGCGGCTGGCCCGCGCGAAGGTCGTCGAGGCCGCGGCGGGCGATCACGGCGTCGTCGCGTTCGGCTCGACCGTGCTCGTGCGCGACGAGGACGGGCGCGAGCAGCGCTTCGAGATCGTCAGCTCACAGACCGCCGCGCCGGCGGAGGGGAGGATCTCGATCGAGTCTCCGGTCGCCCGCGGGCTGATCGGTCTGGCCGTTGGTCAGCAGGCGCAGGTCGCGCTGCCGCGAGGGTCGCGCAGCTACACCGTGCTCAGCGTGGAGTGACCGCGCGCGTGCAGCTGGTCCACGCCGAGCGCGCGCAATAGCCGCGCGTCACGCGATCAGCGCGTCGAGGTCCGAGACCCCGACTCGGGTGATCATCACCCTATGCGGGGACGACCAGCACCGGGCGCTCGGCCACCTGCATCAGCTTGTGCGGGGTGGAGCCGACCAGCGCGCCGCGCAGCGGGCTCTCGCCGCGGCTACCGACGACGATCAGCCGCGCGTCGAGGCGATCGGCGACGTCGACGAGCGCGTCTGCCGCGCGCTCTTCGACGATCTCGGTCTGGATCTGGGCGTGAAGCCCGGCCGCCTGGTCGGTGGCGAGCTTGACGATCTGCTGAGCACGCTCAGCCAGCGCCGCGGCGAAGTCGGCGACCTCGCCACCGAGGCGATGGACCTCATAGGCCACGACCACATGCACGTCGTCGCCAAACGCCTTGCCGACCTCGATCGCGGTGTTCAACGCTGCCCGGGCACAGTCCGACGCGTCATAGCCGACGACGATCGTTGACATCGCTAGCTCCTTCCTGCTCCGTCGGTCGCGGGGGTCACGTAGCCGTCGAGCAGCACGGCGGGGTCAGCCACCTCGAGCTTGCGCGAGAAGTACTCGCGATAGGGGATCCGCGCGATCAGCATCAGCACCACGCCAAGCAGCAGCGAGCCGATCCCGATGAACACCGGTGTGCCGATGCCCAAGATCGGTTTCGACAGATCGTTGTTGGCGTTCTGATAGAAGATCAGCGCCTTGATGAAGATGCCGGTGAGGATCGCTCCGCCGAGCACAGGCAACACGCCGATGTAGAAGAAGTTCTTGGCGTTCTTGAGCAGCTCGCGCCGGAAGTAGATCGCGCACGCGTAACCGGTCAGCCCGTAGTAGAAGGCGATCGCGAAACCGATCGCGGTGATCGAGTCGCCGAGCACGTTGCTCGAGACGTTGACGATCCCGACGTACCAGAGGATCGACAGCGCACCCATCAGGATCGTGCTCACGTCAGGTGTCTGGAAGCGCTGGTGGATGTGCGCGAGCGCGTTGGGGAAGGCTCTCTGGCGCGCCATCGAGAACGTCGTGCGAGCCGTCGGCAGGATCGTCGTCTGGGTCGAGGCCGACGCGGAGCTGAGCACTGCGATGATCATCAGCTTGTCGAGCGGCGAGCCCAGCACCGAGTGGGCGAGGCCGCCGGCGAAGATGTCGTTGGCGTTCGCGCTCAACAGCCCGGGGCTGCCGTAGGCCTGCGCGGCGGTTGTCACCACCAGGTAGATGGCGACGAGCATCAGCGTCGAGACGATCGCGGCGCGACCAGGCGCGCGCCCGGCGTCCTCGGTCTCCTCGTTGACGGTCACGCAGGTGTCCCAGCCCCAGTAGATGAAGACCGCGAGCAGCATCCCGTTGATCAGCGGAGTGAGTCCGATGCTGAACGGGTTGAACCAGCTGGCCTGGGGCTCAACCGAGTGGTAGGCGGTGTGGCCAACGAGCGTGACCGGGTGGTTCACGTACACCGTGATCAGGGCCACCACGCTGAAGATGACGAGCGTGACGAACTCCATCCCCAGCAGGAACTGCTGCGTGCGGGCCGACAGCTCGATCCCGCGCCAGCAGATCCAGGTCATCACGATGATCCACACGATGCCGACGATCGTGGTGTCGAGGGTGCTGGCCGCGGCGCTGGTCAGGCCGAACAGCTGAAAGCTGTAGACGCCGGCGATCTGCGCGAGGTTGGCCATCACGATGATGTCGGCGACGACGATCGCCCAGCCGCCCATCCAGCCCAGCGACGGGCCCATCGCCCTGGTGACCCATGAGAACGTCGTGCCGCAGTCGGGATCGGCGCGGTTCATGTAGTTGTAGGCCAGCGCGATGCAAAGCATCGGGATGAAGGCGACGAGCATGATCGCGGGGCCCGCGAATCCCACGCCTCCGGTCAGGGTGATGAACCCGAGCACCGCCGCGAGCGAGTAGGCCGGGGCGGTCGAGGCGACGCCGATCACGACGTTGGAGATGAAGCTGATTGCGTTCGGCTTCAGCCCCTTCTGGTCAGGCTGGCCCGAGGACGTCGTCGCTGTCGCTAGCCCTTCCACTTGCAGCCTCCCTCGCGTCGTGTGGTGGCGCAACGCTAGAGCGACCTTCGGCCGCCCGCAATGTGCGGATCAGCCTAAACATGTGCGCGGGCTTGTACAAGCAGGACAGATATCATCCCGTTCATCGTCCATTTCGGCCGCTTGTGCGGGTGCCTGGGCGGCGCTAGCGTAGACAGACCGGAGTAACAGGCCAGGGAAACGGAGCAAACGGCGATGGCGAGCACGGTGGTCGGGAAGGGCGGTCCCTATTCAGCCGCGAAGCTCTCGGAGCAGGCTCGGCGGCACCTGTGGATGCATTTCACGCGGATCGGCAACGACGTGCACGCACCATTGCCGATCATCGTTTCCGGCGAGGGCTGCTACGTCTACGACGCCGACGGCAAGCGCTACCTCGACGGTCTCTCGGCGCTCTATTGCGTCAACGCCGGTCATGGACGTCCGGAGTTCGCGGAGGCCGCCGCGACGCAGATGCGCGAGCTCGACTTCTTCACGACCTGGAGCTATGCGCACCCGCGCGCGGTGGAGCTCGCGACGGCAATCGCCGCGATGACGCCGGGTGATCTGAACCGCGTGTTCTTCACCTCGGGGGGGTCGGAGGCCGTGGAGTCGGCGATCAAGCTCGCCCGGGCGTATCACCGCCTCACCGGCAACGCCCAGAAGTCCAAGATCATCGCGCGAGAGGTCGCCTACCACGGCACCTCGCTCGGGGCGCTCGCGGTGACCGGGATCACCTCGATCCGCAGTCCGTTCGAGCCGCTCGCGCCGGGCGGCTGTCACGTGCCGAACACCAACTCCTATCGCTGGCCCGCGGACCGCGACCCGCTGTGGGCGGCCGAGAAGATCGCCGAGCGGATCGAGTTCGAGGGGCCTGAGACGGTCGCCGCGGTGATCCTCGAGCCGGTTCAGAACGGCGGCGGTTGCCTGCCGCCGCAGGACGGCTACTTCCAGCGGGTGCGCGAGATCTGCGACCGCTACAACGTGCTGCTGATCTCCGACGAGGTGATCTGCTCGTGGGGGCGGCTGGGCTGCTACTTCGGCTCCGAGCGCTACGGCTACGTGCCGGACATCATCACGACCGCCAAGGGACTGACCTCGGCGAACATCCCGATGGGCGCGATGATCGCCTCCGACCGGCTCGCCGAGCCGTTTCTCGAGGGCCACGGGAGCTTCGCCCACGGCTTCACCTTCGGCGGCCATCCCGTCGCCGCCGCCGTCGCGCTGGCCAACATCGAGCTCCTCGAGCGCGAGGAGCTGTGTGCGCACGTGCGCACCAAGGAGCCCGAGTTCCGCGCGATGCTCGAGAGCCTGCGCGACATCCCGATCGTCGGCGATGTGCGCGGCGCGGGGTTCTTCCAGGCGATCGAGCTCGTCAAGGACCGCACGACCAAGGAGACCTTCGACGACGAGGAGTCCGAGCACCTGCTGCGCGGCTTCCTCTCGGGGGCCCTGTACCACCACGGGCTGATCTGCCGTACCGACGATCGCGGCGACCCCGTCGTGCAGCTCGCGCCGCCGCTGATCTGCGACACCGAGCAGTTCGAGGAGATCGAGGCGGTCCTGCGCACGGTGCTGAGCGCCGCCAGCGAGCTCCTGTAACGGTCTAGACGCCGGCACGCATGCTGACGGTCAAAGATCTGGTCGGCGCGCTGGAGCTCGAGCTCGTCGCCGGCGAGCGCGCGGCCGGAGCGCCGATCCGCTGGGTCCACGTATCGGAGCTCGAGGATCCAACGCCCTGGCTCTCGGGCGGCGAGCTGCTGCTGAGCACCGGGATGCAGCTGCTCGACGAGGACTCGCAGCGGGCCTACGTCCGCCAGCTGGTCGAGCACCACCTGGCCGGCCTCGGGTTCGGCACCGGCTTCAGCCACGAGACGTTGCCGCCGGCGCTCGTCGACGAGGCGCGGGCGCTCGACTTCCCGGTGTTCTGCGTGCCCTACGCGATGCCGTTCATCGCGATCACCGAACGGGCCTTCCTCAGCCTCGTCAACGAGCAGTTCGACGTGCTCCAGCGAGCCGTCTCGATCCAGCGGCGGATGGAGCGCCTGGTGCTCGACGAGCGCAGTCTCGGCGAGGTCGTGCGTGGGCTGGCGAACTCGATCGGCGCGACGGTGATGGTGCTCGACGGCGCCGGGCGGACACTCGCATCCCATGCATTCCGGCGCGAGCTCGACGGCGCGCTGGTCGCCGCGATCCGTGCCGAGGTGGGGGCGCGGGCACGCGCCTCCTCGCCGCGCGGCTTCGTCCCGCAGATCTCCGAGCTGGCCGGGCGCGCGATCGCGCTGCCGGTGCCGAGCGGCTCACACGGCGCCGCGACCTCGTGGCTGGTCGCGGTGCCGGAGAGCGACAGCCTCGCGGACTTCGAGCGCTTCCTCGCACACCACGCGGTGATGGTGGTCGCGCTGGCGCAGATGCGCGAGCGCGTCGTCGCGGAGACCGAGCGCCGCCTCGCCGGCGATGTCCTCGGGCTCGTGCTGAGCGGTCGGATCGACGCCGACGAGGTGGCCGTGCGTCTCGCACCGTTCGAGATCTCCGGCACGGCGGCGGTCCTGGTGCTCGCCGTCGAGGACCCCGACACGCTCGAGGACGAGCTGGCGCGAATCCTCACCGATCTGGGCGCCAAGGCGCTCGTTGCGACCGTCGCGACGGCCCGGCGGCGACTGCTCTGCGCGGTGGTCGCCGGCGCCGGGGATCCGCTCGAGCTGGCCGGCGCGGCCCGCGAGCGGCTCGGCGCCGGCGGACACAGCGTCCGCGCGGCGGTCAGCCACAGCGCATCGGTGCAGGCGCTGCGTCGCAGCTTCCACGAGGCTCGCTGCGCCCTGGAGATCGGTTCGCTGGCGAACGGATCGGCGCCGGCCGTCGCCTCGGCCGACGATCTCGGCGCCTACCGGCTGCTGCTCTCGCTGCAGGAGGACGACGGCCTGCGGCAGTACTGCGACGACGTGCTCAGCCCGATCGAGCGCACGCGCAGCGGCAACGGCGACGAGCTGCTGCGCTCGCTCGAGGCGTTCCTCGAGCACAACGGCAGCTGGGAGGCGGCGGCTCGCGCGCTGTTCTGCCACCGCCACACGCTGCGCTATCGGATCTCGCGCATCGAGGAGCTGACCGGGCGCCGCCTGGACCGTGTCGAGAATCGGATCGAGTTCTGGCTGGCGCTGCGCGGACGCGAGCTGCTGAGCGGCCACGGCGGTGGGCGGTGAGGCAGCTGCGAGTTGCCGTGCTCGGTGCCGCGGGGACGATCGCCCCGGCGATCCTCGCCGACCTGGCGGTGTCGGATGAGGTGCTCAGCGTGCTCGCGCTGGACCTCGACGACGAGAAGGTCGCAGCGGTTGCCGCGGCTCACGGCGGCGCCAAGACGCTGGCGCGCGCCGCCGACGCGAAGGACGGGCTCGCGCACGCGCTGGCGGGCGTCGATCTGCTGATCAACGCGGCCTCCTACCGGATCAACCTCGATGCGATGCGCGCGTGCCTCGCGGCCGGCTGCCACTACTTCGACCTCGGTGGCCTCTACCACGTCACCCGCCAGCAGCTCGAGCTGCATTCGGCGTTCGCCCAGGCGGGTCGCCTGGCGCTGCTGGGGATCGGATCGAGCCCCGGCAAGACGAACCTGATGGCGCTGCGCGCGGTTCGCGAGCTCGACACGGTCGAGTCGATCGATGTCTTCGCCGGCGGCCGCGATCCAGCTCCGCGCGGAGCGTTCGCGCCGCCGTATGCCCTCCAGACGCTGCTCGATGAGCTGACGCTCGCGCCGGTTGTGCTGCGCGACGGTGTCGCGATCGAGATCGCGCCGCTGACCGGGGGTGGTGCGATCGACTACGGCGAGCCGATCGGCGTCGCGCAGACGATCTACACGCTGCACTCCGAACTGGCGAGCTTCGGTCAGAGCTTCGGCTGCGCGCAGGCCAGCTTCCGGCTCTCGCTCGCGCCGGCGCTCGAAGCGCGGCTGCGCGAGCTGACCCGCGCGAGCGCGGCCGAAGTCGAGGACGCAGCGCGCCAGGCGAGTCCCGCCTCCGATCAGACGGTGTCGGTGCACCTGATCGTGGCGCGCGGCGGCGGCCGGGTCGTGCGGGTGCGGGCGCGGACCGGTCCGCATCGGCCGTTTGGCATCGGCGGCTCGATCATCTCGACCGCTGCGCCGGCGGTCGCGGCGACGAGGCTTCTCGCGCGAGGCGAGATCACGGCGGTGGGAGCGCTTCCGCCGGAGCAAGCGCTGGTGCCCGAGCCGCTGTTCGCGGAGCTCGAGACGCGCAGCTGCCAATTCAGCGTCGATATCGAGGAGGATGGGCCGTGAAGGTCGGGATACCGAGCGAGACGAAGGCCGATGAGTACCGCGTGTCGATGACGCCGGCGGGCGTGCGCGAGCTGACCGAGCACGGGCACGAGGTGGTCATCGAGCAGGGCGCCGGCGTGGCCAGCGGCTTCAGCGACGCCCAGTACGTCGCGCAGGGCGCGACGGTCGCGCCCGACGCCGACGGCGTCTTCTCGACCGCGGAGATGATCGTCAAGGTCAAGGAGCCCCTCGACCACGAGGTCGCGCGGCTGCGTCCCGGCCAGATCCTGTTCACCTACCTGCACCTCGCGCCGGCACCGGCGTTGACGCGCGCGCTGTGCGATTCGGGCGTCACCGCGATCGCCTACGAGACGGTCGAGGATCGCCACGGACGGTTGCCGCTGCTCGCGCCGATGTCGGAGATCGCCGGGCGGCTCGCGACGCAGGCCGGCGCCTACATG
>Ga0209415_10005892_pt1 | contig 21901 bp, 21 predicted proteins | sample PeaSoiSIISIP2007_FD_187696 | JGI IMG/M metagenome (GOLD analysis project Ga0209415, IMG submission 187696) | Peat soil microbial communities from Weissenstadt, Germany - SII-SIP-2007 (SPAdes) (version 2) | ecosystem: Environmental > Terrestrial > Soil > Wetlands > Peat | place: Germany... | reverse complement strand
TTCGGACGAAACACCGGAACGGCCCCGCATTCAAGCGCGACTGCCCGGAAACTCCTCCGGCAGCCGGTGGGGCGGGCAGCTGCCCGGTGGTGGCCCGCCGGGCGCGATCGCGAAGAAAGAGAGTTGCACAACGGCAAGCGGCAGAGTACATTTAATTAGGTCGACCGAACAGTTGGTAGAATCAAGGGCAGGGCGGCGGGACGCCGTTCTGGCCGGGCGTGACGTGCGGGCCGACGACTGGAGCGTGAGGTTCCGATGACCATTCGTGTGCTGGAGGACTGGCAGGGTCTCTCGTTGGAGGACCTGCTGCGCTACTGCAGAGATCTCGTCGAGGACGCGGAGTACCCGACGGTGAAGCGCTGGCGCCAGGCGGGCGGCAAGGTGGTCGGACACTTCGAGGTCTACTTCCCCGAGGAGATCGTGGCCGCAGCCGGCCTGCTCCCCGTGAAGATCCACGGCGCGCCGATCGAGGCGCGCCAGGGCGACGCCCACTTCGGCGCCTACCTGTGCTCGATCGTGAAGACCTCGCTCGAGCTGGCGCTGTCGGGCCGCCTCGAGCTCGAGATGTTCGTGTCGCACCCGATCTGCGACACGGCGCGCAACCTCGCGGCGGTGTGGGGACGCAACGTCTCCTACCCCTGCGAGATCCTCTACCTGCCGCAGAACGCGAACTCGCTCCACGCTCGAACCTACCTGCGGGGCGAGTACGACCGGCTGAAGCGGGGCGTCGAGGCCATCGCGGGCCGGGAGGTGACCGACGAGGACCTGCGGGGCGCGACCGCCATCTTCAATGAGAACCGCCGCCTGCTGCGGCAGCTGTACACGATCAAGCGCGAGACGCCGTGGCTGCTCGCGATCGACGAGGCCTACGTCCTCATGGCGCTCGGAGGCAGGATCCCCCGGGAGGAGCACAACGAGCTGCTGGCCGCCGTCATCCCGATGCTCGAGCGGCGAGCGGCCCAACCCCAGGACCGGATGCGGCTGGTGTTCGAGGGGGGCTTCTGCGAGCAGCCGCCGCTCGACCTGCTGACCACGATCGCGCAGTCGTCCTACGTCGTCGACGACGACCTGCTCATCGGGCTGCGCTGGATCAGCGAGGACGTCCCGCTCGATGGCGACCCGCTCGAGAGCCTCGCGCACGCCTACCTCGAGCACTCGAACTACAGCCCGGTGCAGCACGACCTGCGCAAGCCCAAGGAGCAGATGCTCGTGCAGCGGATCCGGGAGTCGGGGGCCGGGGCGGCGATCATCAGCGCCGCCAAAATGTGCGAGCCCGGGCTGGACGAGCAGGTCGCCTACGTCAAGGCGCTCGACGAGGAGGGGATTCCTTACTTCGTCAACGAGTTCGAGGAGAACATGACGAGCTTCGACAGCCTCCAGATCCAGCTCGAGACGTTCATCGAGAACGTCCTCTTTGCCTGAACGGAGATCCGAGATGACCATTGACACGAGCGCTGCCCCCGGCCAGCCGGCGCCAGCGGCCGCCACCCACGACTCCCTCGTCGGGCGGGGCAACCACGAGGGCAACCGCCTGTTTCGCGAGTGGTACGCGCGCCTGACGAGCGCCCCGGAGCGGGGCGAGAAGGCCGCCTACGTCTTCGTGATGGGCAGCCTTGCCGAGCTGCTCCAGTCCTTCGACTTCAACCTGGTCCTGCCCGAGATCAACGGCCTGCAGACGGCGGTTCGCCACGTTTCGGAGTCCTACATCGCCCAGGCGGAGGACTACGGGTACGCCTCGGACGTGTGCGGCTACGTCAAGGCCGACGTCGGCCTGCAGCTCCGTGGCGGCGAGCACCCCATGGGCCGCATCCCCCGTCCGGACATCGCCGTGTTCACCGGTGCCTGCAACACCTACATCAAGTGGGCGGAGATCTGGGAGCGGATGTACCGGATCCCGATCTTCACCCTCGACGTGCCCGGGACGCGCGCCGCTGGGCGCGTGACGGGGCGTGGGCAGGTCGACTACCAGAACGACCTGGCCTATGTCGCCGGCCAGATCGACGAGCTGATCTCCCTGTGCGAGCAGGTCAGCGGCAAGCGCCTCGACGTCGAGCGGCTGCGCCAGGCGATGTCGTACGCGAACGCGATGACGCGCGACTGGCTGCGGGTCCTCGAGCTCAACAAGAGCAGGCCGGCGGTCTACAACGCGGTCACCGATGGCACCGTCTACCTCGGTGTGGTCAACGGCTTCCGCGGACGACCGGAGGGCGCACACTACTTCGAGCAGCTCGTCGAGGAGCTCGAGTACAAGGCAGCCAATGGCATCGGCACCAACTTCGACGAGCGGCACCGCCTCGCGTTCGTCGGCGTCCCCTGCTACCCGATCTACCGGCGCTTCAGCGAGATGTTCACCGAGCGCGGCGGCGTCTTCGCGGGGTCGAGCTACACCTGGTTCGCCTCGGGGGGCTGGAACTCCGGTTTCGAGTACGACCTCGACCACCCGCTCGAGAGCCTCGCCGAGGGGGTGCTCGTCAGCGTGCGGGCCGCGATGGACGCGATGTTCCACACCGACCGGCTGCTCGCGGACATGGCCGAGCCCTACGGCATCGACGGGATCGTCTACCACTCAATCAAGTCCTGCCGGACGGTCTCGGCCGGCCTGGCCGACAGCCGTCGGGCCGTCATGGAGCAGGCCAATGTGGCCACCTTGCTCATCGACTCGGATCACATGGATCCCCGCGTGGTCTCCGAGGCGGGGCTGAAGAACCGTGTCGACGCCTTCTTCGAGGGCCTCGAGACGCGAAAGCTGCTCGCGGCGGCCGGCTAGGAGAGGTCGCGCCATACGCATCCAGGACCCCGGCGCACCGGTGTGCACCGGGGGAACGCCAAGAGACATCGACAAAGCCCGCAGGACGCTCGAGAGGGGTTGGACATGGCCTATGCAGCAGGCGTGGACGTGGGATCCACCCAGACGAAGGCGGTGATCATTGACGAGGACCTGTCGATCGTCGGTCGGGCGCTGATCGACACCGGCTCGAACGTGACCCTCGCGGCCGAGCACTCCTACGAGCTCGCGCTGGCGGAGGCCGACATCAACGAGGAGAACGAGGGGGTCGGCTTCATCGTCGGCACCGGCTACGGCCGCTACAAGGTGACCTTCGGCGACGCGCAGACGACCGAGATCTCTTGCCACGCTCGCGGCGCCGTCCAGATGTTCCCGGGGACGCGCACCGTGCTCGACATGGGCGGTCAGGACACCAAGGCGATCAAGGTCAGCGGGAACAAGGTCAGTGGCAACGGCGAGGTGCTCGACTTCACGATGAACGACAAGTGCGCGGCGGGCACGGGCCGCTTCCTCGGCGCGGCGGCGACCGCCCTCGACATCCCGCTCGACGACCTCGGGCCGATCGCGTTGCGCTCGGACAAGCCCGTGAAGATCTCGACGACCTGCACGGTGTTCGCCGAGTCGGAGATCTTGTCGTGGCTGGGGAAGGGCAAGAAGACCGAGGACATCCTCCTCGGTGTCCACCAGTCCGTCGGCTCGCGGGCCCTCCTGCTCCTGCGCCGAGTGGGCATCGAGCAGGAGGTGACCTTCACTGGTGGCGTCGCCCGCAACGCGGGGATGGTCAAGGTGATCTCGGACCTGCTCGGGTTCCCCGTCAACTACAGCGAGGAGTCCCACTTCATGGGGGCGCTCGGCGCGGCGCTGTTCGCCATGGACCGCATCCGTAGCCGGCAGGAGCCGGCATCGCTCTCAGGGGGGCGCGCGTCATGACCTACTTCGCCGGCATCGACGTCGGATCGACCTATACCAAGGCGGTGATCCTCTCCGAGGAGGGCGACCTCGTGGGCCGATCGCTGCAGCGCACCGGCTTCAAGCTCGCCGAGGCGGCCCAAGGGACCCTCGACGACGCGATCAAGGCCGCGGCGCTCGAGCCGAGTGACATCGCCTACGTGACCACGACCGGCTACGGGCGCTTCCAGGTGGGTACCCGCCAGCTGAACGTGACCGACCTGACGGCGGCGGCGTGGGGCACGCGCTTCCTCTACCCGGGCACCCGGACGGTCCTCGACGTGGGCGGCCAGACGATGAAGGTGAGCCGCATCGACGAGCAGGGGCAGGTCAAGTCCTTCCGCCTGAACGACAAGTGCGCGGCGGGGACCGGGGCCTTCCTCGAGAAGACGGCCGGCTACATGGGCTTCGGCCTCGAGGAGATCGGCCCCCTCGCGTCGACCTCGCACGAGGAGGTCCCGATCTCTGGGGTCTGCGCGGTGTTCGCCGAGGCCGAGGTGATCAACCACCTCTCCCAGGGCGTGGCGCCGGCCGACATCATGCAGGGGGCGATCGCCTCGCTCGTGACCCGCTCGGTGCAGCTGATGAAGCGGGTGAAGATGGAGCCGGAGTTCACCCTCATCGGCGGCATCTTGCGTTTCGAGACGATGGCGGCGCTGCTCGTGGACAAGCTCGGCGGTGACGCGCACGTGCCCGAGGGCGACCAGGTCCAGTACGTGCTCGCGCTCGGCGCGGCGCTCCTCGGTCGCCACCGGCATCGCGCGGTGGCGGCCGAGAAGGCGCTCGCGTAGCGGGGCCGGCCGATGGTCGACGTCGGCACCGCCACGATCCAGGCGCCGCCCGAGGGTCGCAAGCCGCACTGGGGCGACCTGTTCCGCGAGGTCGCCGCCACGAACCTGTGCGCCGGCTGCGGGGCCTGCGTGGTGGCCTGCCCACGCAAGATCCTCGCCTACTCGCACGCCCGCACCCGCCCCTACCAGACCGACGAGCCGTCGGGCCCCGACGGCTGCCGTTTCGGCGAGGCAGGCTGCGACGCGTGCACCCGGGTGTGCGCCCGCTTCCGCGCCGACCCCGCACCGGTGGAGGCCGGGCGCTTCGGCCGGGCGCGCGAGCGCGCCGAGACGACCGGCGTCGAGCTCGAGCGGGTCGCGCTACGAGCGACCGGCAGCTCGGGACAGGACGGCGGGCTCGTCACGGCGACGCTGGCCTGGGCGCTGCGTGCGGGCCTCATCGACGGCGCGGTCGTCGCGGGACGAGACCCCGAGCGACCGCTGCGCAACGTCCCGGTGATCCTCACGAGCCCCGAGGAGGTGCTCGCCTCCTCGGGCTCGCGCTACACGTACTCTGCCAACCTGCTGACGCTGCGGGACGCCCCCTCCTCGAGCCGCCTCGCCTTCGTCGGTGTGCCCTGCCAGGTGAGCGGGCTCGTGAAGGGCCAGTGGAGCACGCTGAAGAAGTTCCGCCCGGTGGTCTTTTCGGTCGCGCTGATGTGCAGCGAGACCTTCGAGGAGGAGGCGTTCCTCGCCGGGCTGCTCGAGGGGACCTTCGCTCTCGACCTGCGCCGCATCTCCAAGGTCAACGTGAAGGGCCGCCTGCTCGTGCACACCGACCAGGACGACCTGGGGCACCTCGCGGAGGGCCGGGTGCCCGGCAGCAAGGCCCGTGTCCGCGGCGACGGCGTTGTCGAGATCCCGCTGCGCGAGGTGCGGTCGACCGTGCGTCCGCAGTGCTCGACCTGCTCGGACTTCTCCGGCGAGTGGGCCGACCTGTCCGCCGGCGGTGCCGGTATGGACGGCTGGACGATGGCCATCGTCCGCACGGGGCTCGCGCGCGAGTGGGTCGCTGCGATGCTCGACGCCGGCGTCATCGAGGCGAGGCCCGCCACGGGCTTCCCCGAGGCGTGCGCGATCCTTGAGCGCCTGGCCTCCAAGCAGCGTGAGCGGCCCGCCGGCGCGCTCGCCTCGGCGCAGTAGCCCTCGGGCGCGCTCGGACGAGGGAAGCGCTCAGGCGAGCGCCGCCGCCTCACGAAGCGCCCGCTCGACGATCACCTTGACCATGCGCTTGCGCCACACGTAGTTGGCGTCGGCGTTGTCGAGGGGCTTGGCGGGCTTCGCCGCCTCGGCCGCGGCCTCGACGATCGCCTCCTCGTCGAGCTCGCGGCCCTCGAGCAGGCTCGCCACCGCCGGCACCTCGACGGGGTGGGAGGCGACCGCGCCAAGGACGAGCCGGCAGCGCTCGACGCGTCGGCCGTCGAGTTGCAGGGCGACCGCTGCGCCGGCGAGGGGGAAGTCGAACGAGCCCCGTCGGCGCAGCTTCGCGTAGGACGATCGCCACGCATCCGGGGCTGGTAGTCGCAGGTGCGAGAGCACCTCGGTCGGCTCCTTGGCGAGGTAGGCGATGCCGTCGTCACGGTACAGGGCGGCCACGGGGACCTCGCGCTCGCCGTCGGGGCCGACGAGCACCGCCGTCGCGCCGAGGGCCACCGCGACGGGTGCGGTGTCGGAGGAGGACACCGCCCAGCAGCGCGGGCTGCTCGTCGCGACCTGGCAGACCTCGCCGCCCGTCTTCAGGCAGAAGCCGATCGCCTCGCGCCACTCCTCGCTCCTGTCGTAGTAGTTGCACCGGGTGTCGAGGCACAGGTTGCCGCCGATCGTGCCGACGTTGCGCAGCGCCGGCGAGGAGACGAGCCGGGCGGCCTGCGCGTACGCGTGGGGGGTGCCCCTGGCGTCCTGCACCGCGGCGAGGGTGACGCCGGCGCCGAGCTCGAGGCGGCCGTCTGGCATCGTGCGCGCCTCGCGCAGCTCGCGCAGGTGCGAGAGCCCGACGAGCACCTCGGGGGCCATCTGCCGTCGCTTCATCTTCGGCAGCAGGTCGGTGCCGCCGGCCATGAGCATGGCCCGCCCGCCGTGGTCGGCGAGCATCCGTGCGGCCTCGGCGACCGAGCCGGGGCGCAGGTAGCTAAAGCGAGGCAGTCGCAGCATCGGGGAGCGCCACCTTCGTGCAGGGCGGGTAGGGGATCTCCGGGAAGCGCCGGGGGCCGACACGGGCCGGGGCGCCCTTGGCGAGCGCGTCGAGCGCCCGCAGCACCTTGTCGGGTGTGGCGGGCACCTCGTCCACCCAGATGCCGAGCGCGTCGTGGATCGCGGCGACCACCGCGGGGATCACTGGGAGCAACGGGCCCTGGCCGACCTCCTTGGCGCCGTAGGGGCCCTCGGGATCGAGCGTCTCGACGAGGAGCGTCTCGATCTCGGGCATGTCGAGGCAGGTGAGGGACTTGTAGTCGAGGACCGAGGGCTGGCGGTGCAGGCCCTTGCGGTAGGCCTGCTCCTCGAGCAGCGCCTCGCCGAGCGCCATGTAGACGCTGCCCTCGACCTGTCCCTTGACGAGCAGGGGGTTGAGCGTCCGCCCGATGTCGTGCGCGATCCAGACCTTGTTGACGCGGACCTCACCGGTGCGGGCATCCGCGTCGAGGTCGACGACGGCGGCCGAGTAGCTGTAGGCGGGACTGGGCCCGACCCCCGAGCCGCGGAACGAGGCGGCGATGTCGAGCGGGGGCGCATAGCTCCCGCTCGACACGAGCGTGCCGTGAAGCTCCTCTGCGGCCGATACCGCCTCGGCGAAGCTCATCCGGCCGATAGTGCCCGCGCCCACCGTCACCTCGGCCACCGGGCAGCCCTCGCGGGCGGCGACGGCCGCGACGAGCGTCTCGCGCAGCTTGCGTGCTGCGTCGAGCGCGGCGTTGCCCGCCATGAAGGTGACGCGCGAGGAGTACGAGCCGAGGTCGACCGGGGTGAGGGCGGTGTCGGCGGTCACGAGGCGGATGTCCGCGCGCGACAGGCCGAGCTCCTCGGCGACGAGCGTGGCGATGATCGAGTCGGAACCCTGGCCGATATCGGTGGCGCCGCTGAACACCGTGACGCCGGCACGGTCGACCTTGACGTTGACCTCGCTGTGGGGCAGGCGGTTGCCGTAGATGGGGAAGCCGGCGCCGCAGAGGTACGCGGAGATCGCGAACCCCTGGCCGTGGCCGTGGCGGCGCTCGCGCTGGTGGAAGCCCGAGGCCTCGAGCGCCTTCTCGGTCACCTCGTCGATCCCGCAGGAGGTGATCCGCAGGCCGTTGACCGTGCGCGAGTCGGGTTTGACGTAGTTGAGTCGCTTCAGCTCGACGGCGTGCATCCCGAGGTCCTCGGCGATCTTGTCGAGGTGCAGCTCGAGCGCGAAGCGCGGCTGGGGCGTCCCGTGCCCCCGCTTGGGCCCGCAGGGCGCCTTGTTGGTGAAGACGCGGCAGGCCTCGAAGCGGTAGGCGGGCAGGTCATAGGTCACCGGCTGCAGCGCGCCGGTGTAGTACATCGTCGCGACACCGAAGGAGCCGTAGGCCCCTCCGTCGAGGGCGGTGCGGAAGTGCATGGCCAGGATCCGGCCCTCTCGGGTGACGCCGGTGCGCACCCACATGAGCACCGGGTGGCGCCCCCGGTGCGCGTAGAACACCTCCTCGCGCGTCAAGGTGCACTTGACGGGCCGCCCGGTGATCATCGCCAGCTTCGAGACGACCAGCTCGTGGGCGAAGGGGTCCGACTTGCCGCCGAAGCCCCCGCCGTGGGGGGTCGCGACCACCCGGATGCGCTCCACGGGAAGGTCGAGGACCTTGGTCAGCGCGCGCTGGACGTAGTGGGGCGTCTGGGTGGAGGAGCGCAGGGTGAGCTGGCCGTCGGCGAAGGTCGCGGTGGCCGAGTGCTCCTCCAGGGACAGATGGGTGCTGCCCTCGTAGAAGAAGACGTCCTCGCGCACGAGGTCCGCCGCCGCGAAGCCCTCCTCGACGTCGCCGAACTCGAGCGCGGCCATCCGATGGATGTTGCCGGCCTCGGCCTCGTCGTGGATCGGCTCGTCGGCGGGTTCCTCGAGGGCCTGCTCGATCGAGGTGACCGCGGCAAGCGGCTCGTAAGCGACGCGGATCAGCCGGCAGGCGGCGCGAGCCGTCTCCTCGTCGAGGGCTGCGACGGCCGCGACCGGGTCACCGACGTAGCGCACCTTCTCGAACTCGAGCGCCCGCTCGTCCTGGCTGACGGGCAGGATCCCGAAGCGGGTCGGCAGCGCCTCGCCGGTGAGGACCGCAACGACGCCGGGCAGCTCGAGCGCGTCGCGGGCGTCGACGCTGAGGACGCGGGCGTGCGGGTGCGGGCTGCGTACCAGCGTGCACGCGAGCGTCCCCGGCAGGGACAGGTCGTCGGCGTAGACGACCGAACCGGTCACCTTGGCGAGCGCGTCGAGGCGCGGCAGCGGCGTGCCGACGATGCGGAACTCGCCGCCCTCTTCGCCTCCCGGGCCCGTCCCGAGGCGCTTGCCGACCCAATCGGCGCCCGCCCGGGTCACTCCCGGCACGTCAGCATCCTCCCCGCCAGCGCGACGGCCTCGACGATGCTCGCGTAGCCGGTGCAGCGGCAGAGGTTGCCGGAGAGCGCCTCGCGGATCTCCTCGGTCGTCGCGGCCGGGTTGGCGTCGAGGAGCGCCTTCGCGCTGAGCAGCATGCCCGAGGTGCAGTAGCCGCACTGGGAGGCGCCGGACTGGACGAAGGCCTCCTGCAGCGGATGGAGCGCGGTGCCGTTCGCGAGGCCCTCAACAGTGGTCACCTCGGCGCCTTGGACCTGGTCGGGCAGCAGGAGGCAGCTGAGCTGCGCGACGCCGTTGACGAGCACGGTGCAAGCGCCGCACTCGCCGAGCTCGCAGCCGTGCTTGGTGCCGGTGAGCCGCAGCCGCTCGCGCAGCACCTCGAGGAGGGTCTCGTGGGTGCGCGCGAGCGTCTCGCGTGCCTCGCCGTTGACCGTCAGGCGCAGGATCTGCACCTCGCCGTCGCCGCTCACGGTGCCGCCTCCACCAGCGGTCCCGCCGGCCGTCCCGCCCGCGGGGCCCGGGACCACGCGGGTCTCACTGCCTGCTCGCCCAGGCCTCGACGAGGGCGCGGGCCCCGTCGCGGTCCTCGAAGTACATGCGGTTGATCCGGGCGAAGTCCTTCCACTCGCTCGGGAGGTCGTCCTCGGCGTAGATCGCTTCGACCGGGCAGGGCTCCACGCACGCCGCGCAGTCGATGCAGCGGCCCGGATCGATGAACAGCATCAGGTCCCCTGTCGCGGCGACGATGCAATCGACGGGGCACACCTCGACGCAGGAGCGGTCCGTGGTGCCGATGCAGGTTGGGCCGATGACGTAGGCCATGAGCTACTGACCTCCCTCCCGTTGCGCTGTGCCGGCCTGCGCGCGGGTGACCGGCCGAGCCGACCGCCACGCGCTCTCGGTGCCGCTCGCTGGGCTGAGCCGGGTAGCGTTGGCCCTCCCGAGACCTCAAGTGCGTAACTCGATGTTCTGTCGCTGACTATATTGACTGACCGTACGGTAGGTCAAGTTGCTACGGCGTGCCGCAACCCCCGCGGCCGCCACCGGCGGGCGGCAGGGGGCGGGCGCGCTCAGGGCGGGTCGTCGCTCGCGCCTCCCCAGTCGTAGAAGCCCCGGCCGGTCTTCTTGCCGAGCCGGCCCTCCTCGACCATCTGCACGAGGAGTTCCGGTGGCTCGAAGCGGGGGCCGAGGGTCTCAGCGAGGTGGCGGGCGATGTCGAGCCGGACGTCGAGGCCGACGAGGTCCCCGAGGCGCAGCGGACCCATCGGATGCCGGTAGCCGAGCTCCATCGCGCGATCGATGTCGGCGGGGCTCGCCACGCCGTCGGCGACCATGCGGATCGCCTCGAGGCCGAGCGCGACACCGAGCCGGCTCGTCGCGAACCCCGGCGTGTCGCGCACGACGATCGCCTCCTTGCCGATGCGCCCCGCCAGCTCGAGGGCGCCGTCGCGAGCAGCGGACAGCGTCGCCTCGCCGACCACCACCTCCACAAGGGGCATCGCCCAGACCGGGTTGAAGAAGTGCATGCCGACGAGGCGTTCCGGATGGGCGAGGCCGCGGGCGAGCACGCTGACGGAGAGGGCACTGGTGTTGGTGGCGAGCAAGCGGGGGGCGCGCGCCTCGGCCGCGCCGAGCACGGCGGTCTTCAGCTCCCGCTGCTCGGGGACTGCCTCGAGGACGAGGTCGGCACCCGGGGCGATGTCGCCGATGCCGTCGAGCGCCGCGAGCCGGTCGCGCGCCGCGCCGGCTGCCTCGGGGGTCAGCTTGCCGCGCCGCACCGCCCCGGCGAGCAGCTCCGCGACCTGCGCGACGCTTGCCTCCGCCCGGTGGCGGTCCGCGTCGACGATCTCGACCAGGTCGCCCGCAAGGCAGAAGGCGTGTGCGATGCCCGTCCCCATCACGCCGCCACCGATGACCGCGATGCGCGCCTGCTCGGTCTGGCCCTCGCCCGCTGCGATCGCGGCGCTCACCGCGGACTCCGGGGTGCCGCAGCCTGGCCCGGCTTGTCGCGATCGAGCGCTACAGGGAGTATGTAGGCGGCCGGAATCGTGCAGCGCGCCGGCATCCGCCAGCGCGGCGCCGGCCGTCCGGCAGTGCGTTCGACACGAGGGCGGAGGGATGCCATGACTGCAGGCCGCCAGGCGAGCCTCGAAGCGATGACGGTCCTCGCGGCCGAGCATGTGGAGGTGCGGGCGCTGCTCTCCCGAGTGGCCGTGGCCCTCGAGGGCGGCGACGGCGACGCGGCGGGGCGGGTGCTCCTCGCCGGCCAAGAGCTGCTCGCGGCCGGGCTCGACGAGCACATCCGCGTCGAGGACGAGGAGCTGTTCCCCGTCATCGCAGGGGAGCTCGGGCAGGGCCTGGTCGGCGTCTTCGCCGAGGAGCACGTGCGGATTCGCGAACTTCGCGACGAGGCGCTCGCGAGCCTCGCCGGCCCGCCGCTCGCCACCGGGGCGTGTCGGGATCTCTGCGAGCTGCTCGAGTCCCACACGGTGCGCGAGGACCAGATGCTGTTCCCGGCGGCCCGCGAGGCTCTCGGGGGCTGAGCGGCCCGCGGCGAGGCTGTGCCGCCGCCAGGTGGCATTTGTACGGTGCAGTCGATAGAATTAATCATCGGGTGCGGTGCCCGTCTGCCCCGGCGGGTCACTCGTGGCATCCCTAGGGAGGTGACGTGGCGGCTGAGCCACAGGCGCCACGTCGGCCGGGGCGGCCACGCCACAGCGAGCCGAGCCCGGAGTTCCGGGCGCGCATGACCGAGATCGTGGAGACGGCCGCTCGGGTCTTTCGCGCCAAGGGCTACGACGCCGGCTCGCTCGACGACGTCGCAACCGAGCTCGACCTGCGTAAGGCGAGCCTCTACTACTACGTGCGCTCGAAGGCCGAGTTGCTCTACCGGGTCTTCGACCGGGCGATCACCACGGCGCTGGGCAGCATCGAGGGCTCGCTCGAGATCGAGGACCCCCGCGAGCGCCTGGCCTCGCTCATCCGCCACCAGGCGGTGACGGTCGCGGCCGAGCCGAGCTTCTTCTCGGTCTTCTTCGACCAGCGGCCCCGCCTCGCGGCGGCCTATGAGGCCGAGATCCGGGCCAAGGAGCGCCACTACCTCCACGTGTTCGCGGACGCGGTTGCCGCTGCGGTGGAACAGGGCGCGCTCGCCGACGTTGACCCTCGCTACGGGGCCCAGGCCATCCTCGGGATGACGAGCTGGGTCTACAAGTGGTTCGACCCTGACCGTGACGACCCGGACGAGTTCGCGCGCACCTGCGTCGACCTCGTGCTGACTGGGCCGCGGGGTCTCGACGGCGCCCGCAGCGTCCGGCGACGCGAGCCGACCCCGAGCGCGGACGCGAGCCACCGTTAGGCCGCCGACGGCGAGGGCTGCGGCCAGCCGGCGCGAAGCACGTGGCGCTGCAGCTTGCCGGTGGCGGTGCGTGGCAGCTTGTCGACGAAGCGCACCGACCTCGGGACCTTGTAGGCCGCGAGGTGCTCACGGGCCAACAGCGTCAGCTCGGCCTCGAGTTCCGGCGAGCCGGAGCAGCCGTTCGCCGGGACGACGAAGGCGCGCAGGCGCGAGGCGCCGATGGCATCGGTGACGGCGACGACCGCCACCTCGGCGACGGCCGAGTGGGAGATGAGGAGCGTCTCGATCTCGAGCGGCGAGATCGTGATGCCGCCGACCATCTCGAGGTCGTCGGTCCTTCCGCAGTGGTGCACGAAGCCGTCGGCGTCGACCACCACCCGGTCGCCGGTGTGCAGCCAGCCGTCGACGAGGACCCTCGCAGTCTCCTCGGGCCGGTTGTGGTAGCCGGCCATCAGCGTCGGTCCCCGGACCCACAGCGAGCCGACGCTGCCGCGCGGGAGTTCCTCGTCTTGCAGGTCCCGGACGCTGATCTCGTAGCCGGGCAGCACGTGACCGCAGCTGCCGGCGCGCCGGTGGCGGAGGGTGTTGGCGATGAACAAGTGCCCGACCTCGGTCGAGCCGAGGCCGTCGAGGATCGGGACGCCCAGCCAGGACGAGGCGCGGGCTTGCAGCGTAGGCGAGAGCGCCTCACCCGCCGACACGGCGACGCGCAGGCAGCGGAACGGCTCAGGGTCGCCGTTTGCGAGCAGCACCGCGTAGAAGGTCGGCACGGCGAACAGCACGCTCGGGCGCACCCGGGCCATGAGCTCGCTCACCGCGTCGATTGTCGGCAGTTCGGGCTGCAGCGCCGTCGAGGCGCCCGTCGACAGGGCGCAGAAGACGATGTTGCCGAGGCCGTAGGAGAAGTAGGCGCGCGACACCGAGTACAAGACGTCCTCGGGGGTGAGCTCGAGCGCCGCGTGCGCCACGGCGGCGGCGTGGCAGGCGAGGTCGGAGTGGCGGTGCACCACGAGCTTGGGCCTGCCGGTGGTGCCGGAGGTGTACTGGCCGTAGAGCAGCGCGTCGGCCCCGAGGCTCGCCGGGGGGGCGGGCGCCTGCCGGGGCCCGTCACGCTCGAAGTCGGGGGCGCTGAGCACCGGCGTCCCGGCGAAGTGGACGGCGATCTCCTCCTCGCAGACGACGAGCCGGGGCGCCGCGTCCTGGACCATGAAGGCGTAGTCCTTCGGCCCGAGCCGCGGGTTGACCGGCACCGCGACGGCCCCGAGGCGGGCCGCGCCGAGGAACGCGAGGACGAAGCCGATGCGGTCGTGCAGCGCGATGAGCACGCGATCGCCTTCGCGCACGCCGAGCTCGGCGAGCAGCGCCGCGCTCGACGCGGCCGCGCGGTGGAGCTCCCCGTGGGTCCAGGAGCGCTCGTGCTCCACGTAGGCCCGCCGGTCGAGCCAGCCCGAGCGGGCGGCGAGCTCCGCCAGCTGGACGGCCGCGTTGTGCTGCGGGGACCTCCCCGGGGGTAGGGCCGCGCCCGTCGGGCCCCACGCCGGCCCGTCTCGCCTCTCGTCGTGCTCGGCTCGCGCCGGGTGCAGGTGCACCCGGCGTCCTGTCGAGCGTGAGTCTCCGGGCATCTGCCCTCCTTCCACGCTCAGCGTCCCGCTGCGGCCTAGTCTCGACGCATCGCTACCGGCCCTGCCAGGCGGGTGCGCGCTTGGCGTTGAACGCGGCGTGGAACTCCGCGTAGTCCTCGCTGTTCATCAGCAGCGCCTGGGTCATCGCCTCCAGCTCGATCGCGCCCGACAATGGCATGTCGAGCTCGCGCGAGAGGAGGGACTTGGTCTGCGCGTACGCGAAGAAGGGCCCCCCGGCGAGGCGTGCGGCGAGGGCCGCTGCGGCCTCGTCCAGGTCGCCGTCGTCGACGAGCTGGCTGACCAGCCCGTAGCGCTCGGCGGTCTCGGCGTCGAGGGTGTCGCCGAGCATCAGCAGCTGCGTGGCGCGGCCGAGCCCGACGATCCGGGGCAGCAGGTAGGCCGAGCCCATGTCGGCGCCGGCGAGTCCGACCTTGGTGAACAGGAAGGCGAAGCGGGCCGACCGGGTGAGCAGCCGGAAGTCGGCGGCGAGCGCGATCACCGAGCCGGCGCCCGCCGCGATGCCGTGCACCGCCGCGATGATCGGGATGGGGCACTCGCGCATCGTCTTGACGACGTCACCGGTCATCCGGGTGAACTCGAGCAGCTCGTCGGGACGCATCTTCAACAGCGCGCCGATGATCTCGTTGACGTCGCCGCCCGAGCAGAAGGCCTTGCCCTCGCCGCGGATCACCAGCACGCGGACGTCGCCGCGCTGGGGCAGCTCCTTCAGCAGGTCGCGCAGGTCCGCGTACCCCTCGAAGGTCAAGGCGTTGAGCTTGTCAGGCCGGGTGAGGGTGATCGTGGCCACCCGGTCGGCGACCTCGAAACGGAAGTGCTCCCAGTTCGAGGTGAGGGGCACGGAACCGCGGAACGGGCTCATCTGCACGGGCCTCCTGTCGGTGCGATCGGCTGGTGTCGCCTGCTGGACGTGGCTGCTCGGTGGTCGCCGGGGACGTGCTCGGCGGCTCGCCGGCTGGCAGCGCGCGAACGCGTCGCCGTCATCGCAACAACCCCCGCGCGATGATCGTCCGCTGCACCTCCGAGGCTCCCTCGTAGATGCGCGTCGCGCGCACCTCGCGGTAGAGGTGCTCGAGCAGGTGCCCGCGTACCAGCCCCCGGGCGCCGTGCAGCTGCAGCGCGGTGTCGACGACCTGCTGCGCGGTCTCGGTGGCGAAGAGCTTGGCCATCGCGGCACGGCGGGTGATCTCGGCTGGCTCGGCGCCGGCGTCATAGGCGGCGGCCGCGGCGTAGACGAGCAGGCGCGCCGCCTCGAGGCGGGTGGCCATGTTGGCGAGGGCGTGCGCGACCGCTTGCTGGTCGCTCAGGGGGCCGCCGAAGACCTGCCGCTGGCGGGTGTAGGCGACGGTGGCGTCCAGGGCAGCCTGGCCCATGCCGACCGCGAAGGCGCCCACGCTCGGCCGGAAGAGGTCGAGGGTGCGCATTGCCACCCGGAAGCCCCGGTCCACCTCCCCGAGCACGTCGTCGCGCCCGACGCGCACGCCGTCGAGGAGCAGGCGACCGATCGGGTGCGGCGCGAGCAGCTCGAGTCGCTCCCCGTGAATTCCCGGGCGGTCCGCCGGCAGGGCGAACGCGGTGACGCCACGCGCCCCGGCGCCCACGGTGGTCCGGGCGAAGATCGTGTAGATGTCGGCATCGGGAGCATTGGAGATCCAGATCTTCTCGCCCGACAGCTGCCAGCCGTCGCCCGACGCGTCTGCCCGCAGCTCGAGCGCGGCCGCATCCGACCCGGCGCCGGGCTCGCTCAACGCGAATGCCGCCACCGCCTCACCGCGAGCGATCGCGGGGATCCACGCCTCGACGAGTTTCGGGCTGCCCGACTGCAGGATCGGGTAGCCCCCGAGGCCCTGCAGCGCCAGGGCGGTCTCCGCCTCGGTGCTGACGTTCGCGAGCGTCTCGCGCAGCAAGCAGAGCTCGAGCGCGGCGGCCTGCCTGGTCGGCTGGCCGGCACCGACGCCGGGGAAGAGCGCGGCGAGCAGGCCGTGGCGCCCCATCGCCGCCAGCAGCTCCCGGTTGACCCGCCCCTCCTCCCCGGTCTTCACCAGTCCGACCAGCTCGCCGGCGGCGATCGCCCGGACCTCCTCGACCCGAGCGCGCTGGTGGGCGGTGAGGGCGAACGGACTGCTCGGCACCGGCGGATCGCCGGCCGGCTCGCGCGCCGACATCCCGGCACCCATCAGCCGACCATCGTCAGCCCACCGCTGACGCTCAGCACCTGGCCGGTGACGTAGGACGCCTGGTCGGAGGCGAGGAACGCGACCACGTAGGCGATCTCCTCGGGCCGGCCGAAGCGCCGGAGGGGGATCGCCCGCAGCAGCGCCTCCTGGATCTTCTCCGGCTGCTGGCGCAGCAGCGGCGTGTCGGTCGGCCCGGGGGCGACGCAGTTGACGTTGACGCCGTGGCGGGCCATCTCGCGCGCCAGGGACTTGGTGAAGGCGATGACACCGCCCTTGGCGCCGGCGTAGACGGTCTCGCCGAGGCTGCCCACCCGGCCGGCGTCGCTCGAGATGTTGACCACGCGGCCCGGCTTGCCGGCCTCGAGCAGCGGCGGCAGGAAGGTTTGGCAGACCAGCACCGGACCGAGAAAGTTGAGCGCCGTGATGTGCTCGATGAACTCCGGCGGGTTGTCGAGGAACGGCTGACCGCGATTCCACCCGGCCGCGTTGATCACCACGTCGACGAGGCCGAGCTCGGCCTCGATAGCGGCGCGCAGCTCCTCGATGCTCGACCGGCTCGTCACGTCGACCGGGAAGGCCCGCGCCTTCCCGGCGCGCTCGTCGATGGCCGACGCGGTGCTCTCCGCCGTGGCGAGGTCGATGTCGGCGGCGGCGACGGTGGCGCCCGCGTCGGCGAGCACCGTGGCGACGGCCCGGCCGATGCCCGATCCGGCTCCCGTGACCACCGCCGTGCGGCTCGTCAGATCGATCTTCATCGCCCGCTCCTTCCGTCGACGAACTCCCGCAGACGCCTCTCGGCCTCCGCCGTGGCGTGCAGGGCACGCTGGCCCAGACTCTCGCTCGCGTAGCCCTCGGCGCTGCCGGCGCGGCGCACGCAACGCTTGATCGCCGGCTGCGCGGGACCCGCGCCGGCCAGCAGCGCGGCAAGCACGTGCGCCACGAGCTCGTCTAGCTCTGCCGCGGGCGCGCACCACTCGACGATGCCGAGGTGCTCGGCCTCGCGGCCGTCGACCAGCTCGCCGGTGAGCATGAGACGCAGGGCCCGCCCTCGACCGATGAGGCGGGTGAGCCGCTGCGTGCCGCCGCCGGCGGGCAGGAGCCCGAGGCGCACCTCAGGGAGGGCGAGCCGGGCCTCCTCGGCGGCGATGCGCAGGTCGCAGGCGAGCGCGAGCTCGAGGCCGCCGCCGGTAGCCGCGCCGTGCAGCACGGCGATGGTGGGGACCTCGAGCTCCTCCCACTCGAGGAACAGCCCCTGGAACCGGACGCTGAAGGCGTTCAGGGGACCGGGGTCCCCGGCGTCCAGGGTGGCAGTCATCATCGCGATGTCCGCGCCGGCGGAGAAGTGGCGCCCCGCACCGCGCACCACCACGACGGCGACGTCCTCGTCGCGGCGGAGCGCGCCGAGCGCGTGCTCGAAGCGGTCGAGCTGGTCGACGTCCCAGGCGTTGACCGGCGGCCGATCGAGCACCAGCGTCGCGACGCGCTCGTGCACCTCGAGGTGGATCACCGTGCTCGCCCCCGCTGGAGTGAGCAGTCATTCAGTTCGATCGAACCTACGCTCATCACTCGTCCAAGCTACGGTGCGGGGGCTCGTCCGTCAAGGGCCTGCGGTCGGCCCGCTGCGGCCGCGCCGCTGCGCCCGGCCCGCTGCGGCCGGGGGGATGGGAGGCCCCAGGAGGGCGCGACCCCGCCGGCCCCCCGGGTCGGGCGGGTAGGCTCGCCGCATGCCGTCCGAGGCCGAGCTCGCCGCGTGCCGGCGCGCCACCTGGTTCGTCGACAGCGACCATCCCGGCCTCGTCGCACGTGCCCGCGAGCTGACCGCCGGCGCGACGGGTGAGCGGGAACGGGCCGTGCGGCTCTTCTACTCCGTGCGCGACGGGCTGCGCTACGACCCGTACTCGATCACGACCGATCCCGCCGACTACCGCGCGAGCAACGTGCTCGGCCAGACGGCCGCCTACTGCATCCCCAAGGCGGTCCTGCTCACAGCGCTCGCCCGTGCGGCCGGCATCCCCGCCCGCCTGGGCTTCGCCGACGTCCGCAACCACCTCGCGAGCGACAAGCTGCTCGCGCTGCTCGGGACCGACCTGTTCGTCTTCCACGGCTACACGGAGTTCTGGCTCGCGAGCGCGTGGGTGAAGGCGACGCCCGCCTTCAACGTCGAGCTTTGCCGGCGCTTCGGGGTCCACCCGCTCGAGTTCGACGGCCAACACGACTCGCTCTTCCACGAGTTCTCCGTCGACGGCCAGCGGCACATGGAGTACGTCGCCAGCCGAGGGAGCTACGTGGACCTGCCGCTCGCGGAGATCATCGAGGCCTTCGAGCGCGAGTACGGGTCCCACTACAGAGCTCGCGCAAACGAGCGCCAGGCCGACGAGCTCTTCGACGCCCCGAGCCCGGCACCGCCGTCGCCGCGCTGAGGCGGGCGACCTGTCGCGGGCAGGAGCACCGGCCCTCCGACCCACGGCTCGGCCGCCGACACCCGACGGGCGCGGCGCCCCGATCCGTCCGTTCCCGTCCCGACCCGCGGGACATGATATCGTCATTCAATTCAACTGAGTGATCATTCGGCAGCGGGAGAGACGTGAGACGATGACGCCAGCCCCCTCCGACGCCGTCACCGGGCCCGAGGCGATCCGCGCGGCGCGCGCTTCCTGGCGGCGCGGCCAGATCGTCGAAGCGGCGGTTCGCCTGATGGAAGAGCAGGGCTTCCACCAGATGTCGGTCAGCTCGCTGGCCCGGGAGGCGGGGATCAGCGTCGGCACGATCTACCAGTACCTCGACAGCAAGGAGGACATCCTCCTGCTCATTCTGGAGGACGTCCTCCGGACCTACGCCCGGGAGGTCCCCCAATCGATGGCGGGGCTCAGCGACCCGCTCGAGCGGCTCGCCGCCGGCTTCCTCGCCTACTGCCGCGTCGTGGATTCCCACCAGGCGGCGACGCTGCTCGCCTACCGGGAGAGCCGCTCCTTGAGCCGCTCGGGGCTGCAGACGGTCATTGGCCTCGAGGTCGAGACCACCGGTCTGCTGGTCGCCGAGCTCGGCGCCGCTCTTGGCGCGGGCAGCCTCCGTCCCCACGACACAGAGCTGGTCGGTTGGGACCTGATGATGCTCGCCCACATGTGGGCGCTCAAGCACTGGCACTTCAGCGCGTACCAGGACGTCGCGGCCTACGGGCGCGCTCAGCTGGCTCTCGTCCTCGACGGCTTGGTCGTCGACCGTGACCGGGAGCGCTACGCCCGCCTGCTCATGCTGCCCGAGCGGCGCGCCGCGGCTCTCGCCGCCGCGGGAGCGCACCGCGATCCCGGCGCGTCCGGGGCGACCGGGGACGGTCCGGCCGAGCAGCCATGACGCCGCGCTACGCGCTCGTGACGGGGGCCTCGCGCGGGATCGGCGCCGCGATCGCCCGCCGGCTGGCCGCCGAGGGCTACGCGCTGACGATCACGGCCCGGCGCGAGGCGGCCCTGCGCGAGGTCGCCGCCCAGCTCGAGGCGGCCGGCGCCCCGGTGCACAGCGTGACGGGGGACATGGCCCTGGAGGACGACGTCCGGCGCGTGGCGAGCGAGCACCTGGAGCGCTATCCCGCGTTGCACGTGCTCGTGCTCAACGCCGGGATGGCCGTCGCCGGCGAGCTGGCGAGCTACCCCCTGCGGCGGCTTGACCGGCTGTTCGCGATCAACGTGCGGGCCCCGTTCGCGCTCGTGCAGGCGTGCTTGCCGGCGCTGCGCGAGGCGGCGGCGGCCGATCCCGACCGGGGCGCCAAGGTGGTCGCGATCGCCTCGATCTCCGGGGTGGTCTCCGAGCCGCAGCTCGCTGCCTACGGGGCCACCAAGGCGGCGTTGATCTCGCTGTGCCAATCGATCGCCGCGGAGGAGTCCCGGCGCGGCGTCAGCGCGACGGCGATCTCGCCGGGCTACGTCGACACCGACATGGGCGCGTGGGCCTCGGACCGCGTCGACCCGTCGGCGATGCTCGACGTCGCCGACGTGGCAGAGATGGTGGTGGCGGTGACGCGCTTGTCGGCACGGGCGGTCGTTCCTCACCTCGTCCTGGCCCGCGCCGGCGAGAACCTGTGGCGGGCGTGAACGCCGTGGCGCACGAGCGCGGGCGCTCGCGAGGCGGGGCCGACTCGAGACGGCGAACGGCGAGCCCTCGCCGATCGCGCGACCCCGCCGCGGATGGCATGAATATACTGACTGACAGGTAGAACATTTATATCGGGTACCGGCGCCGGACCGTTGGGAGGACGACATGATCGCACCGGCCGAACAGCCGCTGGCCCTGCTCGCCGTCGACCATCTGCTCTCGGACGAGGAGCACGAGATCGCCCGTACCGTGCGGCGCTTCGTCGACAACGAAATCAAGCCGAACGTCGCCGACTGGTGGGAGGAGGGGACCTTCCCCAAGGAGATGGGCAAGCAGTTCGGCGCGCTCGGTCTGCTCGGCATGCACCTGACGGGCTACGGCTGCGCGGGGACGAACGCGGTCAGCTACGGCCTGGCCTGCATGGAGCTCGAGGCCGGCGACAGCGGGGCACGCAGCTTCGTCTCGGTGCAGGGGTCCCTCGCGATGTTCGCGATCCATCACTGGGGCTCGGAGGAGCAGAAATGCCGATGGCTTCCGGAGATGGCCGCCGGCGAGCTGATCGGCTGCTTCGGGCTCACCGAGGCGGACTTCGGCAGCAACCCCGCGGGGATGCGGACACGGGCACGGCGCGACGGGAGCGACTGGCTGCTCGACGGGACCAAGATGTGGATCACCAACGGCTCGATCGCCGACGTGGCGGTCGTGTGGGCGAACACCGACGAGGGGCTGCGGGGATTCCTCGTGCCCACCGACACCCCTGGCTTCTCGGCGCCGAAGCTCGCCCGCAAGTTGTCCCTTCGCGCCTCGGTCACCTCCGAGCTGGTCCTCGACAGGGTGCGCCTGCCCGCCGAGGCCGTCCTGCCCGGCGCGTCGTCGCTTCGGGGCCCGCTGTCCTGCCTCGACGAGGCACGCTTCGGCATCGTCTTCGGTGCGCTCGGCGCGGCGCGCGACTGCCTGGAGACCGCGATCGCCTACGCCCGAGAACGGCAGGTGTTCGACCGGCCCGTCGCCGGCTTCCAGCTCACCCAGGAGAAGCTGGTGGACATGGCGCTCGAGCTGCAGAAAGGCTTCCTGCTGGCGCTGCACCTCGGCCGGTTGAAGGACGCCGGCGAGCTGCGCCCCCAGCAGGTCAGCCTGGGCAAGCTCAACAACGTCCGCGAGGCGATCGCCATCGCCCGCACGTGCCGCACGATCCTCGCCGCCAACGGGATCACCCTCGAGTACCCGGTGATGCGCCACGCGAACAACCTCGAGTCCGTCCTCACCTACGAGGGCACCTCCGAGGTGCACACCCTCGTCATCGGCAAGGCGCTCACCGGCGTCGACGCCTTCGGATGAGCGGGCGAGGGTGGCGCCCGGCCTCGGCACGATCCTCGTGGGCGACGATGCCGCGAGCGTGCGCTACGTCGCGATGAAACACGAGGACTGCGCCGCCGTCGGCATCCCTCCGAGGGCCCGCAGCAGCTGGCGCAGGCTCAGGGAAAGGCCGGCGTGCTCGGCCTCGCGGATCGTGAGACGA
>Ga0209415_10005889_pt1 | contig 21910 bp, 33 predicted proteins | sample PeaSoiSIISIP2007_FD_187696 | JGI IMG/M metagenome (GOLD analysis project Ga0209415, IMG submission 187696) | Peat soil microbial communities from Weissenstadt, Germany - SII-SIP-2007 (SPAdes) (version 2) | ecosystem: Environmental > Terrestrial > Soil > Wetlands > Peat | place: Germany... | reverse complement strand
TCCGCAACAGACCAGGCTTGTGTTTGCGCGCCTCCTTCGGGTTCGGAAATTTGAGCGCCACCTGGTCTTGAAAAGTTCCAAGCGGTGCGCCCGCCGCCAGCTCGAAAACTGATCGGATGAAAGCTTCGTCGGTTCCCGTGTCCCACAAATTCATGACCAATGGAAACAGGTAAGCACGGTATCGCGCAAGCTCCGTGTTTTCTTCAACGGGTGGCGAAGGATTGGCGAACGTGTGTAGTTGTGCAGGACTACACGGCGGGGCCGTGGCTGCCGGTCGGCAAGCGGTGACATTCAATCGACCGTTGCGGCCTGGACGCGCGCGGAAAGATACCGGCTCGTCGAACTCACAATAGTACACGATCCTGACCGGGAACGGCTCCGCGTCTTTGCGGGGGAGCGCCACGGTCATGGGCTTCGAAGATTTTCCGGGCGCTACGATCCGTTCGGGGTGTTCGTCTTCTTCCGCGTCCGCTTGCCATCCCGCCTCCACCTGCTTTGCGAGTTTGACCAGCTCGGGATCGACGGGCGGTTTATAGCTCGGTGCCTTCCGCCAGTTCTCCGGGCACAGCTTGTACATCTTCGGCGTGTTTGCCGCGCAACCGTTGCGGTCGGGCGCTGCGATGATGCCGCGTTCGAGTAGATCGGCCAGGGCCGTGGCCACGCTCTTGCGTTCCACTTCGCCGCACAGCTTGGCCAGTTCGGTGATGGACAGGCGCGCCCATTCGGGCCGATTCGCTTTGCCCCATGTGTTGCGCCCGATCCAGTAGAGTAAGTTCGATTGCAGCAACCCGGAAAGCTTGTTGCCGGTCACAAGGTACTCGTATTCGTGGGGCTGTTTGGTAAAACCTCTGATGCCGTCTTCCGCGCCCTCGCGGATCGGTTGGATGCGTTGGGGCCGTGGGGCCTGCGGTTTTAAAGCTGGGCTGGCCATAGGCAGTAGAATTTCCTTTCCTGCCTGAGCCTGATCTGGTACGCTGGCTTCAGGTCAATGTGATCGCGTTTTACCGACGCGGTTTGTTGGGGGGGTGGCCTTTTCATCGGGGCTGCTCCTCTTTCTGTTTTTGGCGGTAACGTTCGTTCCGCCGTCTCTTCCCGGCTCGTGCGCGGTCGCTGATGACGCGGGTTCGTTTGCGCTTGCGCGCTTCACGAATCAGGGCCATGTTTCTCAGGTGCTCGATTGTCTCGGGCGGAAAGCTGCGCATGGGCTCTATTGGTAGTCTCAGGCTACAGTCACCCAACTGTCAAGGACTTTCTTTTTCGTCGGTTCCCGGTATAACTTCAGTTACTTTCTGAGCCTCATCGAATGGCCTCAGCGGGTTGGGCTCATCAGTGTGGTTGTCCACTACTACACGCGTTCGCCTTTTGTTTGTTCCCGCCCGCCACTCCAGATTTGTGGTCGCGGGCGACAACACTTCGGCGCGCCCGTCTTTATTGTCTTTAGAGGGTAGAGGAAAATCTTTCGCGTCCGAGTGAGTTTGTGGGTGAAGCGACGGGACCCACTGACCCACTCGCACGTGATTAACCGCGGCTGAAGAAACCCGGCCGGGTCACAAAAAAAGGGTGACGGGCCGGCCCAATGTCGTGGGGCGCGCCGCGTCCACGGGGAATAAGATTCCCCTGTTCCTCGATTCGTGCGCGGGGTCCAGCTCGGTCACATATACTTATCGTGTGATCCGGGCCGCTGCCAGTCCATCGGTGTACGTTGCTGGCGGGCTGCGGGGCCTTCCCGCCCGCCCTCGGCGGGCCGATAGTCCCCACTCCTTCCTCGCCTTCCTGTCGCGCCGCCTGGGGGCCGCTGCATCGGGAATGAATCCGCTGGCCGTCACTGCGTTGGCAAACGCGATTCAAAATCAGGAAGGGTATTATCCGGGCTCGGTCGCTTATACAAACAACAATCCGGGCAATCTGGTGTACGCGGGTCAACCCGGTGCCACGGCTGGGCCGGGTGGCTTCGCTGTCTTCAGTTCCTACGATTCCGGTTACCAGGCACTCACAAACCAGATTCAGTTAGACGCGGTTCGCGGAACCGATGTCAACGGCAACCCGGTTACGAACGTAGGCGAACTCATCAGTTCGTGGGCTCCCGCAAGTGCCGGCAATGATACCGCCTCTTATATTTCCAACGTGACGCAACAAACCGGGTTCAACGCCTCCGACGATCTTCTTTCCCTCGGGAGCGCGCCCGATTCCAGCTCCATCGATTCCCAGCTTTCAGATTCGATGAACAGCTCGACGGATTACCTGGCGGGTGTCGTTGACGTTCCTTCAGGGGCATGGGTCATGATCGGGGTGGCTGCTCTCGGCCTTTTCTTTTTCTCCCGCCGCTAGTACTCCTGTACCCTTCAATCGCAAGCCAGAGAAAACCCGCAAGGCAGAACATCAGTAACCCATAGAGAGTAACCCGCGCGCTTTTGCAAACGGTGTTCACGTGCGCCGCTGTCGTTTGATCGAAGCGATTTTCCGGGCGTACTTGCTGCGCACTGCCGGGGGCGTGGCGTGGATGATCGCGCCGCCCTCGTCCTTGCTCCCGCGCCGGTGAATCGAGACGCCATGGGCGTACTGTGCGAACGTGGGCGGGTTGTGAGCGAACGGAGGTAGCGCGCCGGGTGGCGTGTCGCGTTCGAACTTCCTGACCGTGGCCGGGGAAATTTCGCCGCGCTCGGCCATCGCATAAAACTTTCGGCGCTGGGCTTCCGATACAAATGGGTTGTGCTGGGCCATCTGTTCGGCGAACTCCGCGCGTTTCTCCGGTGGGGTGCCGCGAATGTAAGCCGTGGCGCTGGCCACGCTCCCTTTGATCTTTCCCAGCAAAATCGATGCCGCGTGTCTGAACTTTGCCAGTGTCGCCCTGCCTTCCGGGTTGTATTGCCGGGTGCGCACGCCGATCTTATTTCGTGCCTGGTGAAACGCCTTTGTCGCGTTGCACGGTCGGCAGAGCCACATGAGATTTTCGGGTTCGCCGTCCGACTCGTCGCCGGTGATGTGGTCGATGTCCACGTTTCGCCGGGACGTACAAAAGTTGCATCGCTTCGGGCCGGGGGGCTTGTTCTGTTGCGCGCGGTAACGTTTCGCGCGATCTGTTAAATTGCGTTTCACGGGCGGGCCTTCTTTTTCGGGGCGGGTCCGATGGCTTCTACCAGTGCCTTTTTCAGCGGGGCCGTTCCCATCTCGACGATTCGCCGCGCCGCCTGATCCGTGAGCACGTCCAGCACTTCGCCGAAAGCGCCCGCCAGATTTCGGAATGCCTCGCGCCTTAACTGCTCGTCCGAAAGTTTCTTCATGGCTCCCAGTCTAGTCAAAAAGCTTGCTCTGCTTCAGCCGGTCATAGACCCAGCCGGGTATTTCCCAGTCTGCGAATGGGGACCATTCCAGCTCGGGTAAAAGCCAGCCTTGCCCTTCGGTGGCCGCTTTCCTTCGTCGCTGTATCGCTATGCGATGTGGGGCGTCGTGGGTTGCGTGGCAACTGGGGCACATCAGAACCGCGCTGTTGTTGTTCTGAGGGTCATGGTCCTGATGTGCGCCGTTGATCCCCTGGGCAAGCTCGATGCCGCATTTGCTGCAAATCTCGCCGCCCGCTTCCGCGATGAGTTTCAGCCGGTAGGCGCGCCACTGCGCGCCGTAAAAACGGCGGTGTTCTTTGCGGATCGGCACGGGCTCATGGCTCCACGCGAATCGGCAAAACCATCATGCTGGGATCGCTTCCGAAACGAATAAACCGCTGGGTTACGTCGGGCTCGTCCAGAAACTCGATTTCGATCATGTGGGCTTCGGTGATTATTTCGCTGTGGCTTTCCAGGTAGCTCTTGAACTGGTGAAGCCACGCGTTAGCGTCGGGGACCGTGAACGATTCCTTTTGCTTCCGGTTGACGAAAAAGCGAATGGTTGCTCTCATGCGGTGCCTCGCTCTATGGCGAGTTCGCCGGTGATGCTGCATTCCGCCTGGAGCGTGAAACCTTCGGTCCAGGGGCTTGCGGGTTCATCAGTATCGACGCGCGCGCTGATCTCGTCGCCAGGGCACACGGGGTAGTCAACAGCAAGGCCGAAAAGCTGGGTGCCGCGCCCATTGTCCTGTTGAACGGGGATATCCGGCAATTCGAGCAGGCGCACTTTGCGCACACACTCGCCGTTGACGATCACGCGAATGAATAAGTGAGCGAAAGCTTTTTCAAAATCGTATCCGTCTCCACGGAAAGGCTCGGCTGGCCACAAGAGACGGAACCGCATGTACTCCAACAATCGAGCGCCGGGGGGTGCGGTCATACGATGATGGCTCCGCTGTAGAGTTCATCGCCGTTGATCGAGATTTCAAGCGAACCCGCTTTGAGAACCACTTTCAAAAGGGGCAACACACGCGCTATATCCTCGGCGCTGGCTTCCTTGCTGATCTCCAGCGTTATCGATTCGAGCTGAAAGGGAATCTGGTCGCGCATTCGTCCCAAGCTCACATCGGAAAGCTGTTTCATGGTCATGCGCCGCGCCTCCAGAACTTCCACCATGGGCGCGCCGGTCGCTTCGCGCGCCGCTGCTGTTCTTCGAAGTCCTTGACTAATTCCAGGTGCTGCTCTGCAACCTTGTCGCGCTCGGGGCAAACAAGTTTGTGAGCCTGAACCGCCGCGTATCTCAGCGCCGGATCGTCGGGGACTTCGTAAGTCTTCCGGCAGTTTCCGCAACGGACGCTTGAATATTCCGATCCGTAGCGGGTCATACGCGCCTCGCGGTGGGTTTGGTTTTGGGATTTTGCGCTGGCGAAAACAGGAGTTTTTTTCGGGCGCTGGGGATGAGCAAAATTCGGGTGAAGTGCTTCACCAGGTCAATGGGTCGCATACCCCGATTGTGCATATTTTCCGCCCGGTGTCCACACTACATCTTGTGGTCGGGTACTGGGTTGCTTAAGTGTGGTGCAGGGCGCACGGGTCAAGCTGCTGATTCTTCATGAGAGTTGACATAACACCCGTTAGCGGAACGAACTCTATTTTTCGCCCAGGATTTGCCGGATTCGCTCTGCCTGTTCGGCCTTCAATCCGGTCATCTCTTTTTCAAGCGGGGGTATGTATACCTGCGTGTCTTCGATCACGATGAAACGCTGGATGATGCAGTCGGCCAGGTATTCGGGCTCCGGGATGTGGAGAGCGTGATCCTGTCGGTAGCTCTTGGCTTCTGTGATCAGGGCTACCAGCTCGCCGCGTTGCATGGGGGAATTGTACTACTGATGGGTTCGGGGCCAGGTGTCCAGGAATTCGAGTTCATAGATTCCGGCCTTTTCACGGGCAAGCACCTGTGGCGCGCCGTCGTAGCGTCTCCAGTTTTCACCGTCGGGTTTGTATTCCAGCGGGTTCACAATGTGGAGTGCGTGCGTTTTCCCATCGCCCGCGATGGTCGAATGAATCGGACCTGAAAGCCATGCTTCGGGAAGTTTTTTAGAAACATCGGCGGGTAAGTGAATCAGGGCCAGTTCTCCGGGGGTTTTCATGGGCGGGTGCGCTGGCCTCGCGTTGGAGTGTCATGAGCCGGGATTAAGCACGGGCAACCCGCCACGCCTCGGATTGTACCGCTTGACTTCATCGCCGTTTTTGACGATCATCGAGGGACGTGGGCGCACATCGCCGGAAACGTAGCTACTCGTCACAACTGGTTCTTTCGCTCTTTCCAGGCATCGATCTGCTGGGACGTGGGTTCGAATCCCAGGGGTTCAGCGTTGTGCGGGGTCCCAATTTGATTTTCGGCGGGGATATAAGAGAGTTCCACGCGCCCGCTGGCCGCTTCGATGGAGTGATAGCGGGTTCACCCTGCCCGGACTTCTCGCGCGCGCGCCGTGGGGCTCCCAGCGGGTACGGTGTCGAAATGCTGCGGGAGTTCCGCCGGGTCGTTCTCGAAGTGCGCCCGCGCTGGTGGCTCCTCGAAAACGTGCCGGGGTGCCCTGACGTTCCGATTGCCGGTTACAGCCATCAGAGAATCGATATCGACGCCAAACATTTGGGCGTGGGGCAACGCCGCCTCCGTCACTTTCAATTCGGCCATCGGGCCGGATACGTGCTCTATCTGCAGCGTCCATCGTCGGGGCCGTCGATGCCAGCTCCCACTTTGCTGGCTTCGACGGGGGGAACGCGCCGGGACTTCGGGGCCTTCTGTGCATTGCAGGGCTTGCCCTCGGATTTTGATCTTCCTTCCTTCACGCTCGGCGCAAAGTATCGGGCCGTGGGTAACGGGGTGCATCTCGAAGTGGCGCGCTTCATAGCGGGGGCTGTCGTTTCGCCGGTGCCGGGTGATTCCATCCGGTTGTGTGTGTGCGGTTGCGCGCGCCCTGTGAAGGGCAAGGCGATATCGGCGGGTCCCGCCTGTAGGAAACGGATGGAACGCAAGCGTGACGCCGCGCGGGGCGTTGTCACCCGGGGAGGCACACTTTGACGTATCCGGGCGGAAAGAACGGGGCCGGTGTTTTTCAGACCATCATTAACCGGATGCCGCCGCATGACGTGTACCTCGAACCGTTTCTGGGCGGGGGTGCCATCATGCGCCTGAAGAAACCCGCGCTGCTGAACATCGGAATCGATCTGAATTTGGATCCCCTCGTCACTTTCAGCGATTCCGCCGGAGGAATCGCCATTTCCGGCGTTGAGCGATCGCGCTCTCGCGTTTCCGGGTCCTCAGCTATTGGGAAGGCCGCGCCGAAAGCACCTGAAGCGATTGTGGGGCTGTTCAAAAGTGGAAAACGGGCCGGGATCGCCAAAAACGACGTGGCCGGACCCGCGTGGCATTTGTTCCACGGTGATGCGATTCCCTTCCTTTCGGCCTATCCCTTCGGGGGCTCGGAGCTGGTGTACTGTGATCCGCCCTACATGCGTGAAACGCGTGGTCCTCGTGATATCTACCGATGCGAGCTGAACGACCTGGACCATATGTTGCTCTTGTCGATTCTGCGCCGCCTGCCCTGCCGGGTGATGATCTCGGGTTACTGGTCCGAACGCTACGCCGAATTTCTTTCGGGCTGGGATACGGTGCAGTATCAGACTATGACGCGGGGGGGAACGCCTCGAACGGAATGGCTCTGGTGTAACTTTCCTGAGCCGGTGGCGCTGCATGACTATACGTATCTCGGCGGGGACTTCCGCGCACGGGAACGGATCAAACGAAAAAAGCTGCGGTGGGTGAATAAGATTCGGCGAATGCCTTTGCTCGAACGGCGGGCGCTGCTGGCTGCTATCGGTGAAGTGGATTTGGATCCCCCATCGCTGAAAACGGAGCTGCCTGCGACGTCCACCATCGCCGGAAACGGCGCGCCGCGCCGGTCACCATCGCCACTTCGAACGGTGACGGCCGATATCGCCGTTTCCGGTGTTGCTGCAGGTCCTCCTCGCCGGAATCGGCGGGGTTAAAGCAGGCGCTGAACCGCCACGTACACGTTGTAGGTGGTTCCTGTTAAACCTCCCACGGCGGTGGCAAAGGTCACCACATCGCCCGCATTCATCCACACGGGAATCATGGCGCTGTACCCATCGACGGGCGTTGCGCCTCCTAAGGCCGGGTCCTGCTCGATGGCTGTCTGAGTATCGCCGGGGGCCGCTGGCGCTACGCCTACGACGACGGTGCCAGCGTGGGGGGTTCCCAGCGTGCAGGCAATGGTTCCCGCTTTGTTCGTGGCCACGATGTTGCAGCAAAAACCCACTGCGTAAAGCCCTGCAACCTGCGCGGTGTACATCGTGCGGGTTGTGAGAGCCGCAACGAGTCCGGTTAGTGAAAACGCTTCGGTGTAGCCGATTGGTGGTGTGCCTGGGGGAAAATTCGAACCCATGGTTTACTCTTCTCCTTCTGCCGGTGCTGCCGGTTTTTTCAAAAACTCTTCGTCCAGCGCGTCTTTGATCTTCGCCGTTTCCTTGGCGATCTCGGGCTGTTGAACCGCCGCGTGGGTCAGAAGCAAATGCAAAGCCCGGTGTACCGGGTGCTTGCGCTCGATCTCGTCTTTCGGGGCGGGCTTGTGTTGTATTTCCTTGTCCATTCGTGCTCCTTTCGCTCTATGGGAAGAATAGACCCATGATCCCTACACTGCCGTTTCCGGCTCCCAGTGCCGGTAGACTGCTGATGCCGGTTTGATCTCCGGAGATATCGAAAGTGTTGCCGGTCGTGGCCGGGGTTGCTCCCAGGCTTACCGCCACGTTCGCCGCGTTGTTGGCGAAAAAGATCAGGAAATAAAATTCATGCGCGTTGTCGAGTGCCAGGGTGATGGCGTCCGTCGTCACAATCGACGGAGTTACCAGCGTCGGATTGCTCACGCCTCCGATGGTTACTGAAGTGGTGGAGATAACCGCCACGCCAACGGTGGGACCTGCGGCAATCGTTTTCAGGATGACCATATTGCCGATTACGGGGCTTCCGGCAAGAAACAAAATCTTCACCGTCCAGCTCGCCGGGAATGCCGAAAGTGTCCAACCTCGGATACGGCAAAACAGAGTCAGATTTTGCCAGTTCGAACTCGATGTGGTGAACCATGGGGCATCCTGTGAGAATGCAGCGCCGCTCGGCGCTGCCGGAGTCAGCACGCGATAAACTCCCGCTGTCACGGCGATAGTCGTTCCGTCCGGGCTCGATGCGCCTAGCGTTCCCACGCCTGCGGTTGCGATCGTCAAATTCAGATCGGCGCTGAGACCGCCGCCGCCCGCAAGCGGGGCCGCTGTATTTACGTTGCGCGTTTTGGGTACGACGTTTGCCGTCAGAGCCACAGCGCTGGCCAGAATCGCGGAATCCATCACGTTCCCGTTGGCGTCGAAACTGGTTAGGTCTCCGCTGGTCGGGTTTGTCGTGGAATCGGCAAGCTGTACCACTGTCGTGTTCCCGCGTGGCTGTTGGCCAATGGCGTTGGCTGATGCGTCATAGAGCAACGGATAGCCGCTGGTGGCCGCGCCAGTCGCTGTGACGAGTTCGGACGTGTTGCCGGTCTTGCTCCCTGCTATCGCGTTGCCGGATGCGTCATAGAGCAATGGAGCGCCGCTGGTGGCCGCGCCTGCCTGGGTTACCAGCTTATCGGTGTTTCCGGTTTTTGTTCCTACTTTTACGTCCGCCGCCCCATTGCCGAAAACTGGAAGGTCCGCCGTCAGAGCGCCGCTGCTGTTAGTAACGGTTCCCGTTGCCGCTGTTTCCCAATCGATGCCGTCCGCCGCCGCGGAATTCGCGGTGAGCACCTGGCCGTTGATTCCCACTCCCACGCGCGCCGGGATGCCGCCCGCCGCGCCCGCGATCAGATCGCCTTTGGTAGTCATCGGATTGGCGAAACCCGCGCTGGGTGTTTCCCAATCGACGCCGTCCGCCGCCGCCGAATTCGCGGTCAGCACCTGGCCGTTGATTCCCACTCCCACGCGCGCCGGGATGCCGCCCGCCGCGCCCGCGATCAAATCGCCCTTCGTAGTCATCGGACTTGTGAAGGGCGTTTCCCAGTCGATGCCATCCGCCGCCGCCGAATTCGCCGTGAGCACCTGGCCGTTGGTTCCTACTCCCAGTCGCGCCGGTGCGCCCGCCACGCCGCCCGCGATCACATCCCCTTTCGTGGTCATGGGATTTGTAAAGCCGGGGCTCGGTGTCTCCCAGTCAACGCCATCCGCCGCCGCTGAATTCGCCGTGAGCACCTGACCGTTGGTTCCTACAGCCACCCGCGCCGGTGTCCCTCCAACGCCTGCCGCGATGATGTCTCCTTTCGTGGTCATGGGATTTGTAAAGCCGGGGCTCGGTGTCTCCCAGTCAACGCCGCCCGGTGCTGCCGGGTTCGACGTGAGCACCTGGCCGCTTGCGCCCGGAACGATTTCTACCGTGGGTTCGCTGTCCTGCGTGCTCTGGAGTGGGTATTGAAAGTTCAACCCCAAGGTGGTCGCCGCGTGCGTAAGAATCGGTGCGCTCATTTGTTGCCTCCTGCCAGTTGATTGGGAACTATGAAGCTGACGAAAGTTCCGCCGAATGAGCCGCCGCCCGGAAGCTTCCCGCTGTACACGTCCATGAATCCGGGTGTGGCCACGTTGTTTTGCAGGTAGTAGATATTCCCCTCTGCATCGCTCGTGATCTGCGGGGCCGCCGCGTAATCCCACGGCGGGCCATAGCCGCCCAAATCGTTCGGGTTGACGCCGGGTCCCGCCGCGAAAAAGACAAGCTCCCACCAGGCGCTAAGATCGCCCGCAATGAAAAAGATCGGTGAGCCGTTGGGTATGACGGGGGCGGGGCCTCCCGAATTGTCGGCGGTGATGTAGAACCCGTTCGCCTGATTCGGCTGCTGGTACATCGGTGAATCCACCGTCGAATTTCCGGTGAGCGGGCTTTGCTCGATGGTCGCCTGGGTGAGCGTCGAACCGTCCGCGCTGAGAAAAAAATCTATGATGTTCGTCAGTCCGAAAAGACCCTGATTGATGCTGCGGTTTCTTTTGTTCGGCGCGTCGGGCCAGTAGGCTTGAAGGTTCGGCGGTAAGAGCGGAGTCGATGGAGAAACAAACCATCCCTGCTGTGGCGTGAAGGTCGCCGGGGTCAACAGCCGGTATTGAGTGGTGAAGGTGATGTCCTCGCCGTACGATGCGAATTTCACATCTCCCGCGTCCGTCGCCAGCGGAACGATGGCCGGGTTCGCGCCGAATCCTCCAGCGGGCGCGCCGGTTGTTGACAGTGGCACGAAAAGATTGTCGTCGGACGCGTAGGGGCCTCCGGTTAGCGGAGTGGCATACAGACACGCGTCGGCATTGTTCAGGCCGTCCAGGGTTCCGCGTAGCGCCTGCGCGCCCCATATGCTTCCTTGCCCTCCGTTCGGCGCTGATGGCCCGGTGTTAGAGAGGACGTTCACCACGGGGGCCGTTAGGCGCAACAATCTGAGCGTGCGCGTGGTCCCTGCGATGTCGTCTGACAAACTCCATGAATCGGGCATCCAACGATATGGCGTGATGAAAGAAGGGTTGGGGACCTGGTACGGCAGTTTGAAAAGCCCGACGTTCAGCGCGCCCTTGAAAGTCAGCGGTTGCATGTGACTGAGCTGGGGCCTTCAACGCGTCGACTCGTCACATGTGACGCTGCCGGCGCGTGCCTGGGCCGGCCCGTCACGGTGACAGGGCGCCCGCCGCGCGCCTCCGGAGTGTCACGCCGCCTCATCATGTGCCGTTCTGAATCTTGTAGCGGCACATCCCGGTAACGGGGCCAGCGGTCGAAAGGTTCAAAACGAACTGCTGCCCGCTGTCGATCTCGAAATGGGGTTGATCGAAAGAACCGTTGAACCCAAGCGTAAACCCTGTAGTCGCTGGAAAATTCGGCAGAGGCAACAACAGAATGCCGCCCGATCCGCCTTGGAAAAAAGTAAGGTTCACCGGTGCGGCCGATGCGTTCCAGATCACCACTTCGTAAATGCTGATGGGGCCGGAAGTCGTGGGGATGAGCGGATTGTCTCCCGCCACGGTCGCGTTGATCGGAACCGAAAGAAGCTGCTTTCGCAGTTGGTTGGGCGTGAGGTTCGGTTTGCCCGTGATGGGGTTGCATCCGGGCGTGAGGGCGTAGCGGATCGCCGTCGCCAGAGTGTTCCGCCGCTGCTCAAGCTGTAGGTTGTAAGGGCTGAGAACGGCGGGGCTCGAAGTAATATAACTGCCTGCCATCAGACTGACACCGTGTCCGTTTCGATTGCGCAAAACAACTGCACGATGCAGGTCTGCGCGCTCATGGATAAGTTCACAATCGTGACGATGGGATAGGCCGGGGGGATAAAGAGTCTTGGGGCCGCGATGAGGATGAGGGGGCATTGCTTCGCATCGCCCGCCGTGGTCCGCGCGCCGTCAAGGTTGCTATTCAGCACGGGTGAACTGAAAAGATTCGCGCCGGTGAGAGAGTCGGACACCTGCACATAGAATCCTGCCGGGTCCGGTGTGGTGCCTGGGTTGCTGATGGCATTGAGCGCCCATACCCACGTATTCGGTTCCGCGGGAACGTTGTAGGCGCTGGTAACCTGCGGCGCGATGCTCTGGTTCACGGGATCGGGGCATACCCATATCCGCGCCTCGATGCCGATGGCGTTTCGAAGCGCCACGAAAATCGGGTCCTGCAACGACTCGAAAGCGAACTGATTGTTATTCAGGCTCCATCCGGGCTTCGTCAACGGGTTCAGGCTGTCTGTCCAGTCAACGCCGCGCGGATCGATCCACGGGTTATTCAGCATTTCCCCTTCCTTCGTTCTGTTACTGCGTTCTCAGTCTGCGGATGCCCGAAAAAATAAGTTGCAGCGTGTTACTTGCCAGACTCGTATCCGTCAGGTCCAGTTCGGGGCCGGTCGAACCCGCGCGGTAGATGGGCGGGGGACCGATGGCCGTGGGCTGGTTCGGGTTCGACGAAACGAACTGCGTTGAAATCATCTGCGCGCTGCCGATGAGCCGCCCGGATGGGAGTCGAACATTCAGCGTGTAGCCTCCAGTGCTCACTCCGTTGATGCCCGTCAGGGCAAAATCCGAATCACGGTCGATGTTGACCGCCACGCGCGTGACCGCCTGTCCTGAGCTGAGGGTGTAATTGAAAACGTATGTTGCCGGTTCTTCCACAAACGTGGGCTGCGCAGTCGCGCCGCCGCCGCTTGCGGGGCTTCCTGTTGGAGACATATTTATCCTCTCGATGTTCGGTTACTCGCCCGAACTGACGAGGCGCGCCGGTGCCCCTCGCCGGTTCCGAACGATGGTGGACGCTTACTGCGCGGGCTGGGTTTTCTGGCCGTCCAGATACACCCGGAGCGTAAAGTTAGCCGTCGCACTGAAGGCCACGCCGATCAGTTCCACGTGAAAGTTAACGCCGTCGGTCAACTCGATGGGATCGACATCGAAAGGCACGATGGCGCGCGGGTCTGGTATCCCGTTGGTCGCCGCCGCGCTGGTCCCTCCGTAGGCTCCCGCGCCCGATGCCCAATATTCGGCGGGCGCGTCCGCGTACGCAAAGTTTCCCGTGCCGATGATGAGGCGCACGGTGTTGTTGATGAAAAAGCTGTTCACGTCCGCAAGGGCGCAACCGATGAACACGCAACGGAACGACGAGAGTAAAAAGCTCTCGCCGCCACTGAGCTGAAAGGCTTGCTGCATGTTGGTGATGTTCGGGCCGATCCCTCCGACACCCTGGATGTTGCCGAACATTTTGGTGAGTCCTCCGGCGTTGACGGTTCCGCCCGAACTGACGAGGTAGGTATCGTAGTACGGGCTTTGAATCGTTCTGACTTTTCCGGGGACGTATACGCTGGGGCTGCTGCTCATTTTTCTTTTCCTCTTCCTGTCTTTTGCTGCTGCCCCTTAATTGAGGGCCTGATTAAATCTGCTCTGGAAACGGCTGCTCAAAAGCTGCCCGCTTGCCGTGTGCCTGCGAAGGCCGGAAGGGTTTACCGCGCCCATCTTGCCGCCCGTTTGAACCGCCTGGGCAAGCGGGGCCGCGATCTGCGGGTACTTTGCCAGCACTGCGGCAATAGCCGCCTGGGTGACGGGATCGGGCACGATCATGTTGCCCTGTCCGTCCACCATCGTGGGGTGAAGATAGTAACCATCGCGGATGGTTCCCATGCGGTGCGTGGCCGTTGCGTCGCCCACGCCTGAAATCGTCAGATAGGGGCCGATGCTCGAAAGGTTCTCGGTTATCAGCCGGTCCACCAGCATGACGAGCGAACCCACCATAGCGGCGCGCCCTGCAACGGGTCCCGCGAATGCGCCCGCCGCCAGCGTGATGGCCACGCCGGTGGCTGCGTTCGCCGCGTAGCCCATGGGTCCCGTGTTGTTCGCCTGCAAAATCAACTGCGGAATCTGCGACGATGCCACGAAACCAGCCGTTCCCGCCACGGCGCTGATGAGAATTTCTTTCGGGCTTCCGATGATTCCCGATAGGCTGGGGTTCCGTTTCCCGCGCCGTCTGTGATGCGTGGCCGGGTTGCCCTTCTTCTTGTGGTGACTGGCCGCTTTGTTCTTCTTCTTGTTGTTTGCCATGTGGTGCGTGTGACTCCCTTTCTTAGCGTTCGGTCTTTTCTTCGATGCGGGCTTCCGGTGAGGGTTGGAAGCAACGCGAACTTTTTTCAATGCCTTTGCCATCGGTTCTCCTCTTCAGTTCACGATTCCTTCGGGTCTGACGCGGTAGTCTCCGCCGATCAAAAAGAGCGTGTGGTTCAAACGGTCGTAGGCCAGAACCGGAAAGATGTTGTTCTCTTCGCCGAATCGGTGCCAGTAGTCCGTTGGGTCAAAATCGTGGAACCCTTTCACGGTGTGGTACATGATGTAGCGGCATGGGCCAAGCTCCACGAAATCTTTGTCGCTGGCGATATCGAGCGCCTCGAAGTCGATGCGCTGATCGCCGCCGATGAAATAGATGTTGCTCCCGTCCGGTGTGCAGACCGCCTGACAGTCCTTGAAATTGGAAAGCGGGAAATCGCGGTTCAGCGTATTCAGGTCGAACCGAAGCTCTTTCAGCTTGCCCATCTCCGCGTAGTTCTCCGGGTAGTTGTAACCCTGTTCGTATTCGACGATGCGGCCCGGGGGCTTGCCGTGGAACTCAGCGAACTTTTCCGCCGCGCTCTCGATGCTGTCTTCCTGATTCCGCCGCTTCTTGCGCTTGAACCCAGGCAGAAACTTTTTCATCGCCTTTTTGCTCTTGCGCACGCTGCGGGGTCCCGCGTTGCGTGACGCTGCAGCTTTGTGTTTGGGCCGGCCCGTCACGCTCTTTTTGGCCTTCGGGTTGCCGCGCGCCGCCTTCTTCCGTCCCTTCGCCATGCGCGCCAGAAATTCGGCCTTGGCTTGTCCGCGTAGTTTGCTCATCTGCGCCCGCTTACGAAGGCCAGCACTCCGACGAGTGCGCCCAAACCCACAAGGGTGGCTGAGTTGTTAGAGAACCACGCCGAAACCGACGATACGGTAGAGGGCATTCCCGCCGATGGCATTCCCGCCGCTATCTGCTGCGCTGTCGGATTCGGGCCGCTCATGATGTAGGCCGGGTTTCCCGCCGCCGCTTCCGCCGGGCTCGAAAGCAGTTCGCCGGTTGAGCTGTCGTAACAGTTGCCGTCCTGATCGCATTGCACGTCGCCCAAAACGCCGAACGTCTTGTGTGTGTGCTGGGCGGGCGCGCCGATGGGCGGGCCGGTTTCGCCGCAATGTCCGCCCGTGGCTCCGCACGCGCTGCAACACGCGCCACGAAGGTGCTGCGATCTCCATTTCAGAATCGACCGATCGATTACACCCACGGCCTCGGGGACGTTGCGTATCATCTGCGCCTACTCCCTCCTCCGAATAAAATCAGTCCGACGATGAGCACGCCGCCGCCCCATAGCAGAATCGAACTCGTGGCGGGCGGGGCCGTGTTGGTGGCTGACGCCGCGCTCGACCAGCAACACGGGTTGAGGCTTGCGCCGGTCGAATCGGGTTGCGGACAAAGCAACCCGCCCGCCGTGCATGGGTCCTGTGCGCCTCCCACCTGACTGCTGATCGCGCTTACTGTCGGGCTCGAACCGCCTCCGCAATATCCGTCGCCGGGGGCTGCGTTGTAGATCGACGAGCAACACGGATTCAGGGATGAAAGAAACCCTGACGGGTCCGGGCAAAGAGTCCCGCCCGCACTGCAAGCAGGCTGACACGTTGCGCCGAATGCGCTGGGATCGTCTCCCAGCCTTCGCCGTCTTGGGGTTCTGATGCTCATTCAGCGGTTCGCCACCATGCGGGCCGGGGAAACGGGCTTCGACTCCAGCGATGATCGCCGCCGCCATTCGAAATCGTTCCCATCTTTTGCGGAACCGCGCCGCGCCCTGGTATGCGGTAGATGTTCCGATTGCCTGGATACGAAAACGGTGTGCGGCTGGCTCCGTCTCGAATGCTTCCCAGCGGAAAGGCTCCGGGCCGCGAGTTGTGAATCGTTCCCAGCTTCACGGGCAACCCGGCTTGCTGCCTGAGCGCCTGATACTGCTGTGCGTTGATCTTCGCGCCCTGCTCTCCAAACGGATGTGTGGGTTTCGATTGCAGAACGCCGCTGGCCTGAGAGTAGAAATAATTCCACTGAGCCACGGTCAACAGTCCGCGCGGATCGCTGCCTAAGATGGCTGCGGTGTCCGGGTCATAGCTGGCCTTCATCAGAATGTCGTTGGTGACCGGAAGCGCCGCCGCTATCGCTCCCAGACGCGCGCCGCGAATTCCCGAAAGGGTTCCCTTTGCCTGACGCATGAACAAACCGCCCTGCATGATGTAAAGGTTCCCGTCCGTGCCGGTGACTTGCGTTCCGCTGGCTGCTGCCCCTCCCAGTCCCAGCATGTAGGCAAGAACGCTGCCCGGTGTTACGCCGGTCATGGTCGTGTATTCGGCCAACAGTTGCGGATCGATGCGGTTGATCTGCTCGGCGGGAATGTTATTAAGGCCGCTCCACTGGATCGAGTTCAACCCTGCGACTATCTGCGCGTCCGTGTATTCGGTGCAGATGCCGCTTGCATCGACCGTGTACCCTGGCTGGCAGTTGTTCGCGGGTTGCGCCGGGGGCGGGGCTGTCATTCCGGGCGGGCAACTGATGACGCCTGCATAGGAATAGCAACCTGAATTTCCGATGGGCACGGAACCCGCCGCCGGTTGCCACTGATTCACCACGGGCGTGCTGTTGGTGGTCTGCGCTCCGGGGGGTGTCGCCGGTGGAAGGGTTGACGGTGTGCTCGATTGCGCGGGCGGGGCCGGTGTCGAACCCGGAAGCGGAACACCCATCGACGTGAGCCACGCGGAAATTTCAGGCCAGTAGAAATAAGCGCCGATGCCCGCGCCCGCCACTAAAACTAAAGTCGTGCCGCTGCCGCCTTGTGCCATGGATTCCTATTTCCTTCCCGTCAGACTGTCAAGTAAGTACGCCGCCGATGCGAACGCGCCCAACGCCGCCGCCACGTAAAGGATTCCTGGAATGTTCAGTCCGGTAGCCGCTGGTGGTGTGGCCGTCGAATCGGTTGCGGTCACGGTGCCGTTGCCGTTTCCCGCGCTCGAGCTGGCATCGCCGGGTGTGGCGGTGGCGCAGGGACCCGCCCAACTGTTCCAGCGCGCCACGACGGGCGCCGCCACGCGTGGCGCCGGGGTATAGATCAAAGTGCCGGGGGTCGATTCGCGCGCCGTCGATTGCGCCTGGATAATGGAAGCTATCCACTGTGAAGTTGTCGGCGGGCTGGTTACTTTCTGCCCGCTGGCGTCGGTCGGTTGCGCGGGCATGTAAGGTTCATCGGTGAGCTGTGTAAACCCGCTCGGAATAATCGACCAGTCTTCCTCTCGAATGCTCCCGATTCTTCCCAGCCGGTTCAGTTGCGTGCGCGGAACCTGGACGATGGCGATTCGGCGGGCCGGTCCTCTCAGGGTGTGCATCATCGGATTAAGAAAAGGGCTCCCAGTCCCAGTGCTGCGTAAATCAAAACGGGTGAGATAGACGCGGGAATAGCTGCCGGGGGAATTGCGGCCGATCCCGCTGGAACGGACGATGCGGCCGCGGGCTGTGTTTGCGTTTGCGTTTGCGTCGGGGCCGGTGTGGTGTTATCGAGTTGTCCCGCCGCCGTGATCCCGGTCGGCTGATAAGTTCCCGTGGTGAGTGACGGCAGAATGACTTGCTGGCTGGTGTCGCATCCCGCATTGGCCAGGCGCGGATCGTTCGCTATGGGTGTGCGGTAGTAAGTTGCCCATGGGAACTTTCCGCCTGGGGCCCTATCGCTGATACAGGCGTTGCCGGCACGTCCGTAACTCGGATTTCCACACGCTGCCGGGGATTGAAGCCATGCCCATGCCTCATCGTACGCATCGAGCGCCGCGCGCTGATCGGCGCACGATGGCGGGTTCTCGGCAAAGTAAGCGGAGTCCAGATTCGCAAGCTGTGTCGCCAGTCCGTTCACTATAAGAGTTGTTGCGGTGTCCGCGTCGTGTGAGAGCTGAATCGAGTTCATCCAGTCGGAAACGGCGGTGCTGGCCAGTCCGACTCCCACGCTGATGCCCGCCGTGATCGGGTTGAAGTTCATCGCGGCAAGTGCGCCCGTCTGTCCCAGCTTGCGCCGGTAAGCGGGGCCTGTGGCTCTCAGCGTGGAAACGTTGCGGATCATTTCTTCCCGCTGAACATGGCCAGGGCTCCGATGAGAACCACGCCTATCAGAATCGTGGTCGGACTAAGTGATGAAAGGCTTGCGCCGAATGTTCCCGCCGTGCCTCCGGTGTTCGGGTTGTAGAGAACTGACTGGCCGGTCTGCGGGTTCGTGATGTAGTACGGCTGTTGCTGCGTTGCCGCCTTGATGATCGGCGAAACCAGTTGCGTGGCGTCGGCTGCGAGAGCTGCCGCCAGTGTGGTGGGGCTCGGGGACGAATTGCCGGTGACGGGGCTGGGTGCGGTTGCAATCGCGGTCGCCAGGGGAAACCCCGCGTTGGCCAGTTCCGCCGCTGTCGGGTTCGAACCGCACGCGATATCTACTCCGCACGTCGGGCCGCTCGTCGTGGCCGGAGTGTAGTAATCGGGCGTGGCTGAACCGGGGCCGGATGAGAACGTATCGGCTATATCGCTGCCATCGTCCTGGCCGAGTCGCCGCAAACCCTGAAGCGGATAGAACAGGTGGCCATGCTGCAACCCGCGTCTCAGAATAGCGTTGCGATTTCCCACGGGGGCGTTTCTCATTCGCTGCATGGCTCGATTTCCTTTCGTGACTTGCCGCGGCTGAAAGCTTCCGGCCGCGTCACGCGTGACGGGCCGGCCCATCGTCGCGGGCGCCCTGTCACTCGTGACGCCTCGATCGCGGGAAGGTGCGGTCCCGTCACAGGTGATCTTTCTTATCTGTGGCCACACGCGCGCCTTATAAGGGTGCGCAAACTCCGCGCCGGGGGCGGGGCCGTTCGACGAATCGAAAGGCATGAACGAACCGCCGCCAACGTCCACCATGTTGTAGATGTGGCTGTAGGTGTTCGGGTACTCTTCCGCCGCCGCGATGGTCTTATAGAAACTCGGAATGCAACACACGCGGAGCATGGCCGATGCCAGCATTGAGAACTGGGGACAGTCGCCCTCCGGATCTGGCATCGCCAAAAGTGTGGCTGGTGGAATCAAAGTCTGATCGACTAATGGGCTGGTGCCTTCGGTGGGTACATATCTGATACTCCTTTTCAGGAACCAGTAAATCGCTACCGTCTTTTCCAGCGGTGAAGCATCGAACGTCAAACCATCTTCATCAAGGGCGCGCGCCGTGGCATCGATCACAAGCCGGTGGGCCGCGTCTTGTTCGGAAAGTTCATCCATGAGCGACACGGTTTGCGCCGTCTCGACTTCATCGGAAAGCATCGGGCGATTGAATTCCTCGATCCGCACGGGCTGGGTAAACAGCGGGTCGAATCGCGTGATCGCCGATACTGCCGATGGACGTGGCAAGCTTCATCGTTTCGCTTCGCGCGCGACTCCCGCAAGCTCGGGGCTTACTGTACTGTATGTAGGGTATGGAGGATTTCACGAATGGCCACGCAAGCGCCGGTTAAAACGGCATCGAACAGGCAGGAAAATGCCGTGCCACGGGCGGGAAAACCCCGTTCCAAGGGGCGCATTTTCGATTATTCGCGGTTTCGGCTGGCACTTCAGAAGCCGGAAGACTTCGATCAATATCTGGCGGGCTATCCCAACAAAAGCGGGTTGAATCTCTCCATCTACAGGCTTTTGCCGAAAATCGATTTCGGGCTGATCGGAGTGAAAGAACACACCATCCGCAAAACCTTCGAACCCGACGAAATGAACGCCGATTTCGTCCTGAAAAACTTCGGACGCGGGAAATATCAGTTCCGGCTGAACGACAAACTGCGCGACAAGGGCCAGACCGAAGTAGCTACGCTCATCTTCGCTCTTGATGACCCTGAGCGTGAGCCGGTCTATGACATTCGCACGCTCTGTTTGGGTGCCTCGGAAAACATCGATGAGATAAACCGACTCATCGAAAAGGGGGCCTTGATACGGGACGCTGCGGGCGCACCACGCGTTCGGACCGAACGCGATGGACCCGTGACGCCTTCCGCCGTCGCAGTCGCGCCTGCGGGCTCCAGTGAACTGGTGAGCCGTGAAGTAATCGGCCAGGTGCTGCTTAAGCTGATCGGGCAGGGAACACAAAACCCGAAAGACATGATCGAACAAAGCATCTCGATTGCCAAGCTGCTGCGCCCTGAGTCTCCCGCCTCCGCGCCGGTGAGCGCCGATCAAATCGCGGAACTGGTTTTAGTCAAGCTGGGACGCAACAACCCTGCGGGCCGCAATGAGGACCCGTTCCAGACGTGGGAACGGATACAGGGCTTCATCGAGAAAACGCGCGGGCCGGTTGCCGCCGTCTCTGCCGTCGCTGGTGATAACATGCTTGCGGGTTTGTCGGAAGTGCTCAAGAGCGCCGCCGTTCTCATTCCCGAAATAATTCAGGGGGTCACTTTTTTGCAGCAACAAAAGGCGAGGCTCGATATCGATATAGAGCGCCGCGCCCCTGGCCGCGCTGCTCAATCCGCGCCGGGTGCGCCGGTGCAACAGACACCGCCCGCGCCCATGAACATGGCTGACAGAATCGCGGAGGTTGCGGAATTAGCTTTCATCAAGATCGGCGAAGGGATCAATGGTTTTGACTTCGCCGCGTTCGTCTGTCAGTGGCATCCGGGCGGGCTCGAAGTCTACCGCTTTCTTGAGCCTCACGGGGCCGTGGGCGTGCTCGGGTTGCTTGCGATGAACCCACAAGCCGCGCCCATTCTCGCGGACGCTGTCAAGCGCCCTCAGTTGGAAAAGTTTTTGGGCGAATTCTTTTCGTACGATCCTGAACCCGATGAAGACGAAGACGAAGACGAATCGTCGCCGGTCGCACGCGCGTCCTGAATCGGGAACCGGGCAAACACTGCCCTGCAAATCGTATCCGCCCAAATGGAGCGGAGCAAGAAAAAGTTTTCGTCCGATGAGCTGCAATTCCGCATGGCGTAGACCTTGCTCGAAAGGTTCGCCACGGCGGTAAGCTCCTGACTCTCTGCCGGGTGACGGGCCGCGATGTGCTTCAGCGTTTCCGCCGCGAGTGCATCGAACTCCTGTAGTTCGATCTGGCGGGCTTCCTCTGCCGGGTCCGTTCCCAGCGGGCCGTTCAGAATTCTAAGCTCCGTTGGCCGTCCTGCGATGAGCTGGCCACAAAGAGCACATGCGCCGATCACGCGCGCCTCGGTTGTACTTCTTCCTTCCCTTCGACTCGGGCGCGATAGATCGAACAGGCAAGCTCCAACATGCGCAAATCGGTTTCGTGGATTCGCGCGAGTAGGTAATCGATGCTCGGAAGTTTTTCGAGTTCAGGATTAGCAGTCATGCGTCCCCCTTTGTGCCGGTTCTTCAACGCGGTTCCAGTCCGGGCGTCCTGGGAAAGACACGGCAACCTGATGCTCTCGAAGGACGCGCACCAAATCGGCAAGGCTATGGCCGCATCTTCGAAGCTCAATCCAGAGCAACAAAAAACCGGTTGAACAAACAGAGACGAACGAGATAGCCACAAGCATCAGAGTTTCGCGTGCGGTGAGGACTTGCGACAATTCGGGCGATATCATTTTCCCGCCCTCCAGATAATCAGACTGGGTTCGTTGAGCTTTGCGCAAATCTCGCGTATGAGATTCGTGTACTCGTCCACGATGAAATCGGCTTCCTGATTGTCACCGTTGGCTACCACGGTCATGCTGTCCGCGTCTTGCTGAATCTGCCGCGTTCGGGCGAACCAGTTCTCATAGCTCTCCGGGGTAAGCCTCGCCTTAAGCTCCTGGCGGATACGATCCCACCGCCGCGTGAGGTCCAATGGTTCTGGTGGCGTCTGTGGCTCAATGACGGGCATTTTACGGAGTCTCTCTTTCTCCAACTCTTGGCGTACCGCGTGCGTCTTAGCCGCCTGTGCTGCCAGATTCCGCAACAGACCAGGCTTGTGTTTGCGCGCCTCCTT
>Ga0209415_10005887_pt1 | contig 21913 bp, 15 predicted proteins | sample PeaSoiSIISIP2007_FD_187696 | JGI IMG/M metagenome (GOLD analysis project Ga0209415, IMG submission 187696) | Peat soil microbial communities from Weissenstadt, Germany - SII-SIP-2007 (SPAdes) (version 2) | ecosystem: Environmental > Terrestrial > Soil > Wetlands > Peat | place: Germany... | reverse complement strand
CTTTGACCCTAACGCCGCTTGCCGCCCACGCCGCCGAAAAGGCCTTCCAGAACCGCGATCTGTCCGATGCCGCGGTCGCGCTGGAAGCGCAGATCAAGTCGGATGCCGGTACGCCGTCCAAGCCGTTGCCGCAAATCCGCAAGGACGCCGACGCAGCCTTCAGCAAGAACGATTTCCGCGGCGGCATGGCGCTTCTTGGCCAGATCGTAGCGGCGGCGCCGAACGACTCGACGACATGGCTTCGCCTGGCGCGCACCATCATGCAAATCCGCCCGGCCGACGATAAGGAGAAGAAACTCCTGCTCGAACGCGCTTCGACCGCCGCCTATCTGGCCTATCAGCGCACCACGAACCGGCCCGAGGAAGCCGACAGCCTCGCTTTGCTCGGCAATCTGCTCAGCCAACGCGAGGAGTGGCGGCCGGCGCTCGATGCGTTGCGGCTTTCGCTCGAACTGCGCGAAGTCGCCGAAGTCCGCGGCCAATACGAGCGGCTGCGCGAGCAGCACGGCTTCCGTGTGCTCGATTACTCGGTCGACGCCGATACCGCTTCACCGCGCGCCTGCTTCCAGTTTTCCGAAGATCTGCCGGCGCGCACCGACTTCTCGCCATTCGTGGTCCTGGCCGGCACCGACAAGCCGGCTTTGTCCGCGGCGGAAAAGCAGCTTTGCGTGGAAGGGCTACAGCACGGCGAAACTTACGCGATTACGTTACGTGCCGGATTGCCCTCGACGGTGCACGAGACGCTGTCGAAGTCGGCGGATTATTCGATCTATGTGCGCGACCGCAAGCCGCTCGTGCACTTCTCGACCAATGCTTACGTGCTGCCGCGCACCGGCCAGCGCGGCATTCCGCTGATCAGCACCAACACTCGCGCCATCGCCGTCGAGATTTACCGCCTCGGCGACCGCAGTCTCCTCGACGCCATCGGCAGCGAGAATTACGGCCGCGGCGATTTCCAGCGCGGCCTCAGCCGTTACGACGTCGAGCAATTGCGCGAGTCGCGGGGCGTATCGGTATGGCAGGGCGATCTCGCGGTCGATGCGGCTCCGCTCAACGCCGACGTCACCACCGCATTCCCGGTCGATCAGGCAGTCGGCGATCTCAAGCCCGGCGTCTACGTCATGGTGGCCCAGCCGCAGGAGCTCAAGCACCTCGACAATTACGATTCGCTGGCGACGCAATGGTTCATCGTTTCCGATCTGGGGCTGACGGCGTTTTTCGGCAATGACGGCATCCATGTCTTCGCCAACTCGCTGGCGACGACGGAGGCGAAGAACTCAATCGAGCTGCGGCTCGTTTCCCGCAACAACGAGGTGCTGGCGACCCGCCGCACGGACGCGAGCGGCCACGCGCAGTTCGAAGCCGGCCTCGCCGGCGGGGAGGGCGGCGCCGCTCCCGCAATGCTCACCGCCAGCGACGGGCAGGGCGATTACGCTTTTCTCAGCCTCAAGGGGCCGGCCTTCGATCTCACCGATCGCGGCGTCGGCGGCCGGCCGGCGCCCAATGGGCTCGATGCCTTCGTCTATGCCGAGCGCGGCGTCTATCGCTCCGGCGAGACTGCCTATCTCATCGCGCTGTTGCGCGATACGCGCGGCACGGCCGCGCTCGGCGTGCCGCTGACGCTCGTGGTCGAGCGGCCGGACGGCGTCGAATTCCGCCGTGCGGCAATCGCCGATGAGGGATTGGGCGGGCACGCGCTCGCTCTCGCGCTTCCCGCCTCGGCGCCGACCGGCACCTGGCACGTGCGCGCTTTCACCGACCCGAAACGGCCGCCAGTCGGTGAGACGAGCTTTTTGGTCGAAGATTACGTGCCCGACCGGATCGAATTCGATCTGACGTCGCCGAGCGGCCACATCTCGCAAAAGGTCCCGGCCAAGGTCGATGTCGCCGGCCGTTTCCTCTACGGCGCGCCGGCGGCCAATCTCGATCTCGAAGGCGAAGTGACGATCGCAGCGGCGAAGGAGCGGACCGGCTTTGCCGGCTACCAATTCGGCCTCGCCGATGAGGAGATCGAAGCCGTCCAGCTGCCGCTCGAAGACCTGCCGGCGACCGACGCGACCGGCAAGGCGAACTTTACCGTCAGCCTCGACAAGCTGCCGTCGAGCACGCATCCGCTCGAGGCGCAGATCGCCGTGCGCATGGCCGAGCCCGGCGGCCGCGCCGTCGAGCACAAGATCACGGTGCCGGTGACGGCAAGCGGCGCCATGATCGGGGTCAAGCCGCAATTTTCCGGCCGCTCGCTCGCCGACGGCGCCAACGCCGTCTTCGATGTCATCACTGTCGGGCCCGACGGCGCCTCGATCGCGCAGCGCGGGCTGCATTACGAATTGTTGCGCGTCGATACGCATTATCAGTTCTATAAGCGCGGCAATCGCTGGAACTTCGAGCCGGTCAAGACCACCAAGCGCGTTGCCGACGGCAAGATTGACACGACGCTGGACAAACCGGCGCGTATTTCGCTGCCGGTGAATTTCGGCCGCTACCGGCTCGAAGTCTCCACCGCCGATCCCAACGGCCCGGTCACGTCGGTCGCGTTCGATTCCGGCTTTTATGTTGAAGCCAACGCCGATACCCCCGACATGCTCGAAGTCGCGCTCGACAAGGGCGAATACGCGCCTGGCGCCACCGTGACGGCGGCGGTGAGCGTGCGCAGCGCCGGAAAACTGACGCTCAATGTTATCGGCGATCGGCTGTTGGCGAGCCAGACGACGGACGTGCAGCCCGGCACGGCACAAGTGAAGCTGTCGGTCGGCGCCGATTGGGGGACCGGCGCCTATCTGGTCGCTACGCTCCGGCGGCCGCTCGACGCGCCGGCGCAGCGCATGCCGGGACGCGCCATCGGCGTCCAATGGTTTTCCATCGATCGGGCGGCAAAGACGCTCGCCGTCGAGCTCAAGCCGCCGGCTTTATCGCGGCCGAATTCGCATTTGCGCATTCCGGTCAAGCTCTCCGGTCTTGCCGCCGGCGAAGAGGCGCGCATCGTGGTCGCCGCGGTCGATGTCGGTATTCTCAATCTGACGAACTACAAGCCGCCGTCGCCCGACGATTATTATCTCGGGCAAAAGGCGCTTTCGGCGGACATTCGCGACCTCTACGGCGAACTGATCGACGGCATGCAGGGGGCGCGCGGGCAAATCCGCAGCGGCGGAGATGAGGGCGCGGCGCTGCAAGGAAATCCGCCCACGGGACCGCCGGTCGCACTTTTTTCCGGCCTGATCACGGTCGGCGCCGATGGCAATTCCGAAATCGCCTTTGATGTCGGCGACTTTGCCGGCACGCTCCGCGTCATGGCGGTGGCGTGGAGCAAGGACAAAATCGGCCATGCCACGTCCGACGTTACCGTGCGTGATCCCGTGGTGCTCACCGCGACATTGCCGCGTTTCCTTCTGCCCGGTGACCGTTCGAACGTCCGTCTCGACCTCGACAATGTCGAGGGACAGGCTGGCGATTATACGGTCGCGGTGACGAGCGCGGATGCGCTCGCCGGTAGCGCCACGCAGAAGCTGACGTTGCGCGCCAAGGAACGCGGCGCCGTAACCGTTCCGCTCACTGCCAGCGCCGCGGGCAGCGGTACCGTGCGGGTGACCGTTAGCGGGCCGTCGGGCTACGCGCTGGAAAGAAGTTTCACGCTTAATGTGCGGATGCCAGCGCAAATCCTGGCGCGGCGCACGCTCAAGCCGATCGCCAAGGGCGAGAGTCTCACATTATCGGGCGATCTTTTTGCTGACCTGGTTGCCGGCACCGGCGCGGTCTCGATTTCGGTCGGCTCGTCGGCCGCGTTCGATGCCGCGGGTCTGCTGGCCGCGCTCGATCGCTATCCCTATCGTTGCTCGGAGCAGATCACGAGCCGGGCGCTGCCGCTCCTTTATGTCAGCGATCTCGCCAAAGGCACGCCCTTGGCGGCCGACCCGACCGTGGACCAGCGCATCCGCGACGCCATCGACGCATTGCTCACGCGGCAGGACGGCAACGGCTCGTTCGGCCTGTGGAGCGTCGGCGGCGACGATACCTGGCTCGATTCCTACGTCACGGACTTCTTGACGCGCGCGCGCGAGCGCAAGATCGCGGTGCCCGACGCCGCCTTCAAGCTGGCGCTCGACCGGCTGCGCAACGCCGTCGCCAACACCGCCGATGTGAACAAGAACGGCGGCGCCGATCTCGCTTACGCGCTCTACGTGTTGGCCCGCAACGGCGCGGCGCCGATCGGCGACCTGCGCTATCTCGCCGACGCCAAGCTCGACGCCCTGTCGACGCCGATCGCCAAGGCGCAAATCGCCGCGGCGCTGGCGATGGTCGGCGACCGCGCCCGCGCCGAGCGTGTCTATGCCGCGGCGCTGGCCGCGATCGCGCCGGCGGCGCCCGATCTGGCGAGCCGGGAAGATTACGGCTCGACGTTGCGCGATGCGGCGGCACTGGTGGCGCTCGCCAGCGAGGGCGGCGCGCCGCGCGCCACGGTGCAAGCCGCGGTGCAGCGCGTCGAGGCCGTGCGCGCGAACCTGCGCCCGACATCCACGCAGGAGGACGCGTGGCTCCTTCTGGCGGCGAGCGATATGGCCAAGGACGGCGCCAAGGTGTCCCTCGACGTCGGCGGCGAGGCGGTGGGGCGCCCGCTCTACCGCACGATCCGCGCCGGCGATCTCAAGGAGCCGTTGCGCGTGACCAACACTGGCGACGAGGAAGTGTCGGCGATGGTCACCGTCACCGGCGCGCCGCTGACGCCGGAGCCGGCAGCGGAAAAGGGTCTCAAGATCGAGCGGCAGACCACGACGCTCGAGGGCGATCCGGTCGACGTGAAAACCGTCAAGCAGAACACCCGCTTGGCGGTGGTGCTGAAGGTGACCGAAGCGCAGCCGCAATTCGGACGCGTCATCGTTGCCGATTATCTGCCGGCCGGCTTCGAGATCGACAATCCGCACCTCGTTTCCTCGGGCGAGACCGGCACGCTGTCGTGGATCACGGATGCCGTGGAGCCGGCCAGTTCCGAGTTCCGCGACGACCGCTTCACCGCCGCGTTCGAGCGCAAGAAGGATGACTCGCCGGTTTTCACTGTCGCCTATGTCGTGCGTGCCATCGCGCCCGGTCAATATGTGCGCCCGCAAGCGAGCGTCGAGGACATGTATCGTCCCGACCGCTTTGGCCGCACGGCGACGGAGACTGTCGAAGTGACGGCGGCAAAATGACGAAGAGGAAAATGCGCCTCGCCTTTCTTGCCGCAGCGCTGGTTAGCGTCGCTGCACTCGGCGCCGCCGGGTGCTGGATCGCTGCGCTCGGCCCGGCTCCGCTTGGCGCCGATGTGGTCTTCTCTACGCGCGTGGTGGATCGCGACGGCCGATTGCTGCGGGCCTACGCCACGAGCGAAGGCCGCTGGCGGTTGCCGGCGCGGATCGCCGACGTCGATCCGAAGTTTTTCGATGTGCTACTGGCGTATGAAGACAAAAGGTTCCGCATCCATCGCGGCGTCGATCCGCTGGCTCTGGCGCGTGCGGCCATGCAGCTTGCCGGCAGCGGGCGGATACGCTCCGGCGGCTCGACGTTGACCATGCAGGTGGCGCGGCTCTTGGAGCCGCGCAGCGGCCGCAGCGTCGTTGCCAAGCTCCGGCAGATGGTGCGCGCGCTGGAGATCGAGCGCACGCTCAGCAAGGATGAGATCGTTTCGCTCTATCTCGATCTCGCGCCCTATGGCGGCAATATCGAGGGCATCCGGGCCGCCGCGCTTTCGTATTTCGGCAAGGAGCCGCGCCGGCTTTCGCTTGGCGAAGCGGCGCTCCTCGTGGCGCTGCCGCAATCCCCGGAATTGCGCCGGCCGGACCGCTCGGCGGCGGCGGCGCGCGCCGCCAGAAACCGGGTGCTCGATCGTTACGCCGCGTCGGGGAACGTGCCCGCCGACGAGATTGCGCTGGCCAAGGCCGAACCGGTGCCAGCGGGGCGCCGCCCCATGCCGCTTTTCGCGCCGCACGCCGCCGATCGCGCGGTCGCGCAAGCGGCACCGGGCAGTGAAGTGCGACTCAGCATCGATGCCGAGCTGCAAAAAAATCTCGAAGAGCTGGCGCGCGAGCGCGTGCGCACGCTCTCGCTGACGCTCGGTCCGGACATTTCGCTTGCGATGTTGGCCGTCGACAATGCGAGCGGTGAGGTGCGCGCCCTTGTCGGGTCGCCGGATTATTTCGACGCGCGCCGCGCCGGCCAGGTGGATATGACGCAGGCGCTGCGGTCGCCCGGTTCGACGTTAAAGCCTTTTATTTATGGGCTGGGCTTCGAAGACGGCTTCATCCATCCCGAAACGCTGATCGAAGACCGGCCGACGCGCTACGGCGGCTATGCGCCGCAAAATTTCGATTTCACCTTTCAAGGCACGGTGACGGTTCGCAAGGCGTTGCAGCTTTCGCTGAATCTCCCAGCACTTACGGTGCTCGATGAGGTCGGAGCGAGCCGCTTTGCCGCGCGGCTCAAGCAGGCCGGCGCCGGCCTTGTGTTGCCCGACGGCGAGGCGCCAGGTCTCGCCGTCGGCCTCGGCGGCGTCGGCATCAAGCTATCCGATCTGGTGATGCTCTATGCCGGCGTTGCGCGGCTCGGCACCACATTGCCGCTCCGCGAACATGTGTCGCCCCCGGCCGGGGAGGGGACGCGACTGATGACGCCGGTCGCCGCCTGGTATGTCGGCCGCGTCCTCCTCGGCACGCCGCCGCCGGAAAACGGCGTCGGCGGTCGCATCGCGTTCAAGACCGGAACCAGTTACGGCTATCGCGACGCCTGGTCGGTCGGTTTCGACGGCAGGCACACCATCGGCATCTGGGTCGGCCGTCCCGACGGCGCGCCGGTGCCGGGCCTGGTCGGACGCGCCGCCGCCGCACCGATCCTGTTCGATGCCTTCGCGCGGTTGCCGACGCCGCTCGCGCCGCTGCCGCGCGCACCGGAAGGCGTGCTGGTCGCGACGAGCGCCAAGCTGCCGCCGCCGCTCCGGCATTTTCAGTCGGGCGACCGCATCGGCGAGACCGCGCCGGACCGGCTGCATATCCTCTTTCCGCCCGATGGCGCCCGGCTTGAACTCGGCGCCAACGAGGCAACGCCCGCTCCGATCCCTTTGAAAGTTAGCGGCGGCGTGGCGCCGCTCACCGTTCTGGTCAACGGCATGCCGGTTTTACCGCAGCCGCGGGGCAGCTCTTTCTTTCAGTCGAGCGGACCCGGCTTCGCGCGCGTCACCGTGATCGACAGCGCCGGCGCGACCGACAGCGTTCTGGTGCGGCTCGATGAGAGCGCGAAAGCCGTTCTTTCCCGCTGATGGCGATTTCACTATGGTCGGCGTCCGTTCACGCGCCGGGAGAGGTATGAGCACGAGCAAGAGCGCAGCGCCGCGGAGCTCTGTACCGATCGGCCGTGCCGGGCCTGTCGCGCTGGTCCGGCGCATTGCCACCAATCTTCTGCGCTTTCTCGTCGTCCTCACGCACAGCCCGCGGGCGCGGCCGCCGCGATGGAAAAGCGGCGCCTTGACCGCGATCGCAGCCGCGGTCGCTGTGATCGTCGCTTCGATGTTTTTCCTCGACACTGCGGCCAGCGCTTGGGCGAGGCACCTGCCGCACGGTCTTGTCGATTTCGCCGACCAGATCACCAATTTCGGCCTCGGCGGTAAGTTTCTCTACCCGCTCGGCTTCATTCTTTTGTGTCTCGCGGCGATCATAACGCCGTCACTGCCGCGCCGGACGCAAGGAACGCTGGCGGCGCTCGCGGCGCGCTTCGGCTTCCTCTTTGTGGCGATCGGTTTACCGGGATTATTTACAACGACCATCAAGCGCTTGATCGGCCGGGCGCGGCCCTATGTCGGCGTGCAGGACGATCCGTTTGCCTATATGCCGTTCATCTGGCGGCCGGAATACGCCAGCATGCCGTCCGGCCACGCGACGACGGCGACCGCGGCGGCGATTGCGATTGGCGCGATCTGGCCGCGAGCGCGCGCCGTCATGTGGCTCTACGCGCTGATCATCATGCTCACCCGGGTCGTCATTAACGTGCACCATCCGAGCGATGTGATCGCCGGCGCGCTGGTCGGCGTTATCGGCGCGCTCCTGGTGCGGCGCTGGTTTGCGGCGCGGCGTCTGGTGTTTTCCCCGGAATATCTGCGGGTCTATCCGTGGCCGTCGTTCGAGCGGCTGAGGACCGCGCTCCGCGACGTCGTGAGCGGACCTCAGCGGACGAACGACCAGTTCTTGTAAAAGAGGCGCTTGAACGAGCCGGAAATGGCGCTTGCCACTTGCACGGCGATTTCAAAGGCGCCCTGGAAATAGTTGGGACGCACGATATCCATGAACAGGCAGTAGCGAATGTGATCCACGTCGTTGATCGATCGGTGGAACATCGTGTCGTCGAAAATGAATAGCGGATTTTCGTTTCCAAAAATGGACCTTATCGTCCACTTCAATGTAGACGTCGCGCGCGAACAGCTCTCACCCGCGGGTAGCCGCCGCGAACGCCGCGAAGCCGCGCTCGAGATCGGCAAGCAAATCCTCGACCGCTTCCAGGCCGATGTGAAAGCGCACAGTCGGGCCGCCCGGCGCCCAACGGGTCGCCGTGCGCACCTTGGTGCAATCGAACGGGATGGCGAGGCTCTCATAGCCGCCCCACGACGCGCCGATGCCGAACAGTTCGAGCGCATCGAGAAAAGCGTACACCGTCTGCTGCGGAACCGGCTTCAACACCACACTGAAGAGTCCTGACGCGCCGGTAAAGTCCCGCTTCCACAATGCGTGGCCGGGATGGCTTGCAAACGCCGGATGAATTAGGCGCAACACCTCGGGTCGTCGCTCGAGCCACTGTGCCACCGCGACGCCGGATCGGTAGTGTCGATCGAGCCGCACCGCGAGCGTGCGCAGGCCGCGCTGGCCGAGATACATATCGTCGGGGCCGACGCACCATCCGTTGACGCCCACGGTGTTCTTCAGGGTGGCGACGGTCGAGTCGTTGGCTGAGACCGTGCCCAGCATCACATCGGAATGGCCGCCGATATATTTGGTGCCGGCCTGGATCGACAAATCCACGCCGAAATCGAGCGGCCGGAAATAAAGCGGCGTCGCCCAGGTGTTATCCATGAGCACGACCGCGCCTTTGCCGTGCGCCGCCTCGGCAATCGCCTCTACGTCCTGAATCTCGAAGCTCAGCGAGCCCGGCGATTCGATAAGAACCGCGCGGGTGCTGGGTTGAAAGAGTTTGGCGATGCCGCCGCCGATCAATGGATCGTAGTAGGTGGTGGTGACGCCGAACCGGCTGAGAATCTGGTCGCAGAAGGTGCGCGTCGGCCCGTAGGCGCTGTCGGTAACGAGGAGATTATCGCCGGCCTTGAGCACCGATAGCAAAGCTGCCGAGATCGCCGCCAGTCCCGACGGCAACAGCGCCACGCCCGCGCAGCGCGGGCCTTCGAGCTCCTGAAGCGCGCGTTCGAGCGCCTCCGTCGTCGGCGTGCCGCGGCGGCCGTACTGATAACGCGCGCGATGGGCGAGAAAATCCTCGGCACTCGGATAAAGCACGGTCGAGGCGTGGTAGACTGGCGGGTTGACGAACCCGTGATACGAAGCGGGATCCCGTCCGCCGGTGACCACTTTCGTATCCGGATGTCGCTCCGGGCTCGGGCCGTCTTTCTTGCCCTCTTTCATGGCCATCGTCTCTTGCGTGTGTCGCCGGGCGCCAGGCGCCTATGGGTCGTTAATTCTGCCATTACTTCGGCATCGCGGGTCCGCGTCAACCCTTGACCTTACGGGGCGATCGTTCTCAGATGCCGCCGCGCAGCGGAACAGACGTGCACGCGCCGGACGCCGGGGGTTTGGCGCGGCCTCCCATCCTGAAAGGCCTGATCATGAATCGCCTCGCTTCGGCAGTCGCTTTGGCCATGGCGCTCGCATTGGCAACGCAGGCCGCCTCGGCGCAGACGCTGGCCGGGGTCAAGGATCGCGGCGAACTCATCTGCGGCGCCAACGGCACGCTGGCGGGCTTCGGCATGCCCGACCCGCAAGGCAATTGGACCGGCTTTGACGTCGATTTTTGCAGGGCCATCGCGGCGGCGATCTTCAACGACCCCGCTAAAGTCAAATTCGTGCCACTGACCGCCAAGGATCGCTTCACGGCGCTGCAATCGGGCGAGATCGACGTATTGTCGCGCAACACGACATGGACGCTGTCGCGAGACACCTCGCTCGGGCTCGATTTCGTTGCCGTCACTTTCTATGACGGCCAAGGCTTCATGGTGCGCAAGGCGCTCAAGGTCAGTTCGGCGTTGGAGCTTAACGACGCTTCGGTGTGCGTGCAGCAAGGCACCACCAGCGAGCTCAATCTCGCCGATTATTTCCGCTCCAACCACATGGGCGTGAAAACGGTCACGTTCGCGACCGGCGATGAGGCGCTCAAAGCCTATGAATCGGGCCGCTGCGACGCCTATACCACCGATTCGTCGGGCCTCTACGGCGAACGCTTGCAACTGGCCGAGCCGAGCCAGCATATCGTGCTGCCGGAGATCATCTCCAAGGAGCCGCTCAGCCCCGCGGTGCGCCACGGCGACAACCAGTGGGCCGACATCGTGCGCTGGACCCATTTCGTCATGCTCGATGCCGAAGAGCTCGGCATCGCCAAGAGCAATGTGGACGCCAAGCTCAAATCCGACGATCCGGAGACGCGGCGGCTTCTTGGCGTCGAGGGTCAATACGGCGATGCGCTCGGCCTGACCAACGATTGGGCGTATCGCATCGTCAGGCATATCGGCAATTACGGCGAAAGCTTCGAACGTAATATCGGCCAGAGCTCGCCGCTGAAGATCGTGCGCGGGCTGAACGCGCTGTGGACCAAGGGCGGCCTGCAATACGGGCCGCCGATCCGCTAAACGCCCGTGTCGCAGCAGGACGCATTGCAGCAGGATTTGCCGCGCCCCACGCGCCGCCTCGGTGGTGTCGCGATCCAGATCGCGATCCTCCTCGTTATCGGCGTTCTTGCCTACGGCGCGATCGTCAACGTGACCCAAAATCTCGCGCGCGCCCATATCGCCTCGGGCTTCGGCTTCTGGAACAACACCGCCGGCTTCGATATCAGCCAGACCCTGATCGCCTATTCGGCGAGTACGTCGACTTTCGGCCGCGCGTTCTGGGTGGGCCTTCTCAACACGCTTCTCGTCGCCGCCATCGGCATCGTGCTCGCGACATTGCTCGGCTTCATCGTCGGCGTTGCGCGGCTGTCGCGCAATTGGCTCCTGGCGCGGCTGGCCGGCGGTTACGTCGAGCTGGTCCGCAACGTGCCGCTCTTGTTGCAGCTTTTGTTCTGGTACAACGCCGTGCTCAAATCGCTGCCACTGTTGCGCGGCAGCATGACGTTTCCGGGCGGCGCCATCCTCAATAATCGCGGTCTGTTCCTGCCGCGGCCGGAATTCGGCCCGTATTTCACCGCCGTTCTCATCGCGCTGCTTGCCGGCATCGTCGCCGCGATCGGGCTGCATCACTTTGCGCGCCGGCGCCGCGAGCGCACCGGCGAGGAGATACCGATTGCCGGGCCGGCGATGGCCCTCATCGTCGGGTTGCCGCTCTTGGTCTTTATGCTGGCGGGCTCGCCGCTGACATTCAGCGTGCCGCAGATGGGCCGCTTCAACGTCAGCGGCGGCATCGAAATTCTGCCGGAATTCGCCGCCCTGGTTGTCGCGCTGTCGGTCTATACCGCGTCCTTCATCGCTGAGGTGGTGCGCGCGGGCATACTTTCGGTATCCGGCGGTCAAACCGAGGCCGCCCAGGCGCTCGGTCTTCGCTCCCGCGTGACGCTGCGCCTCGTCATCTTCCCGCAGGCGATGCGCGTCATTATTCCGCCGCTGACCAGCCAGTACCTCAATCTGATCAAAAACTCCTCGCTCGCCGTCGCCATCGGTTATCCCGATCTGGTCCAGGTCTTCGCCGGCACTGTGCTCAATATCACCGGCCAGGCGGTGGAGGTGATCGCGCTCACCATGGCGGTCTATCTCGTCATCAGTCTGTTTACGTCGTTGCTGATGAACCTGTATGCGCGGACGACCGCGATCGTGGAGCGCTGACCGCATGAGCGCCATCGGCGATCAAGGGTATCTGCGTGCGCTGCCGGCGGAGCCGCTGTCGCCGCCTCCCGCGCGTTCCGGCATGTTCGGTTGGCTGCGCGTCAATCTTTTTTCCAGCCCGGCTAACGTCGCGCTGACGCTCCTTTGCCTTTTGTTCATCGCGCTGGTCGTGCTGCCGCTCGTTCGCTTTTTCCTCATCGACGCGGTCTGGTCCGGAACCGATCGAGACGCGTGCCTGGCTTCGGCCGCGCAACCGCATCCCGGCGCCTGCTGGGCCTTTGTGCGGGTCTGGTTTTCTTATTTCATTTACGGCTTTTATCCGCTCGGTGAGCGCTGGCGGGTCGACCTGTTCTTTCTCGCTTTGGCGTTCGGCGTCGTCTGGCTGTCGTGGCTGTCGGCGCCGCGCCGCGCCATCGGCGCCGTGTATTTTTTCGTTGTGCTGCCGGTTTTGTCGTTTGTTCTGCTGCACGGCGCTCCGCCGATCGGGCTCAAGATTGTTTCCACGTCGCTGTGGGGCGGCGTCCTGGTGACCATCGTCGTCGCTACCATCGGCATCGTCGTATCGTTGCCGCTCGGCATCCTCCTCGCATTGGGGCGCCGCTCCGAACTTCCTGTGGTCAAGTTGGTCGCGGTGGGCTTCATCGAGTTTGTCCGCGGCGTGCCAGTCATCACCGTCTTGTTCATGGCGAGCGTGATGCTGCCGCTATTCGTCCCCGAACGGCTGGCGCCGGACAAGCTCGTTCGCGCCCTGATCGGCGTGGCGCTATTCGCCTCCGCTTACATGGCGGAGGTGGTGCGCGGCGGGCTGGCCGCGATCCCGCGCGGCCAATACGAAGCGGCGCGGGCGCTTGGGCTGACGTATTGGCCCATGATGGGCCTCGTCGTCCTGCCGCAGGCGCTACGCGTGACCTTGCCGAACATTGTCAATACCTTCATCGGGCTGTTCAAGGACACGACCCTGGTGTTCGTGGTGGGAATTTTCGACTTCCTGCGCACCATCGAGGCGGCTCGCGCCGACCCGGCATGGGCGGCGCCGAATATTGCGGTCACCGGTTACGTATTCGCAGCGCTCTTCTACTTCGCCTGCTGCTATGGCATGTCGCGTTACGCCCGCAGCGTGGAAACGCGGCTTGCCCGCGCCGGCCGGCAGTGACAGGGGTGACGATGCAGGATCGTCCGGGCAATCCGAGCGTTGCGCCGCCGGCGGCCGAGGTGGCGGTCGAAATCGCCGGCCTGCACAAATGGTATGGGGACTTCCACGTCCTGCGCGACATCAATCTGAAAGTCGCCCGCGGCGAGCGCATCGTCATATGCGGCCCCTCCGGCGGCGGCAAGTCGACGCTGCTTCGCTGCATCAACCGGCTTGAGGACTGGCAGCGCGGCCGCATCGTCGTCGACGGCGTCGAACTGACGGACGATCCCAAGCGCATCCTTGCGGTGCGCCGCGACGTCGGCATGGTGTTTCAGCAATTCAACCTTTTTCCGCACCTCACCGTGCTGGAGAACTGCACCCTGGCGCCGATCTGGGTGCGGCATATGCCCAAGCGCGACGCCGAGGCGCTGGCGATGAACTATCTCGCGCGCGTGAAAATACCCGAGCAGGCCGACAAGTATCCTGCGCGCCTGTCCGGCGGCCAGCAGCAACGCGTGGCGATTGCGCGCGCGCTTTGCATGAATCCTAACATCATGCTGTTCGACGAGCCGACCTCGGCGCTCGATCCGGAAATGGTCAAGGAAGTGCTCGACACCATGGTGGAGCTGGCGAACGACGGCATCACCATGCTCGTGGTCTCCCACGAGATGGGATTTGCCCGCCAGGTCGCCGACCGCGTCATCCTCATGGACGACGGGCAGATCGTCGAAATCAACGGGCCGAAGAATTTCTTCGATCACCCGCAGCACGAACGCACGCGTTCGTTTCTTCGACAAATCATTCATTGAACGCGACATTTCGATCCCGCCCGCAAATTTGAACGACGGTTCATGTTCAAGGTCGAATTGTGATGATGGCCTTTTTTTGTAAAGCCAACCTGACCAAACTTTAACTTGAGTCCCGCGGGCAGCGGCCTTTTACTTTCACATTGAATCTCTCTTTTGGAGGAGAACATGTTGAAGCCCATGGTCGTTGCGACGGCAGCGTTTGTCATCGCCGGCTCATCTCTCGTCTACGCGCAACAGCGCTTCGATGGACCGGGTTCCCGTGACGGCGGTCCGCGGTTCGAACAGCGGCATCTGCCGAGCGCCGAAGATATGGCAGCGTTCACCGACGCGCGCATCGCCGCGCTCAAGGCGGGCCTCGAGCTGACGCCCGACCAGGCGAAAAACTGGCCGGCGTTCGAGCAGGCGCTGCGCGATCTGGCACAGCTTCGCGTCGAGCGCGTGCAGGCGCGCCGGCTGGCGGAGCAGGGCCAGCAGCCCGCCACGACGCCGTTCGATCGGCTGTCGCGCCGGGCTGACGCTTTGTCGAAGACCGGCGCCGCGCTCAAACACGTCGCCGATGCCGGCGCGCCGCTCTATCAGAGCCTCAACGACGCCCAGAAGGAGCGCTTCAAAAAGCTGGCGCGCCTTTTGCGGCCGCATCATCACATGCATGCGCGCAACGAAGGCGGCCAAGGCGGCCATAATTGGCGCGAAGGCCAGGATTACGGTCGCGACGGCGGGCAGGGCGGTCCGTGGTGGAGACACCACGTTCGCCGCTTCGAGCAGCGGGGCTCCGAGCTCTAAGGCAAGGCAACCCCATGGCTGTCCGCCGAATCTCCCTCTCGCGGCGGGCACCGAAAGCGGAAGCCGCAAGGTACCTGCCTTGCGGCTTTCGCTTTTTGCGAGCCGACGATTATCGTCGAGAACTAGTGCCCAAGCGGCCCGTTTGCCTTCTTCCACGCGGCGATGCCGCCTTGGATGTGACTGGCCGAGGTGAGGCCGGCATCCTGCGCCGCCGCTACCGCCATCGCCGAGCGCTCGCCGAACGCGCAATAGAAGACGATGCGCTTGCCGGTCGCCGCCGCCAATTCGTGCAACATGCCGCCGGCACGGACATTGGCCGGCAAATCCGCGTATGGCGCATGCAAAGAGCCGGGAATGACGCCGTGCTTCTCGCGTTCAATGTTTTCGCGCAGATCGACCATCGCCACGCTGCGGCTGCCGCACAAGGCGACGGCTTCGGCGGCGGATAACGCCCAGCCCTTGCGTGCGATCTCGTCCTGGCGCAAGCCGACCTGCATGTTGGCCGGCACCGCCACGTCCATCATCTTCGGATTGGGCAGTTTCAGATTGTTCATCAGATCGACGTATTCGTCGACCGATTTGACCTTGAGCCGCGGGTTGAAGAACTTCTCTTCGCCGATGGTCGAAACGGTTTCGCCTTTATAGTCGTGCGCCGGATAAACGAGCGTCGCGTCGGGCAGTTTCATCAGCTTGTTGAATATGGAATCGAATTGCGCGCGCGGGTCGCCATTCTGGAAATCGGTGCGGCCGGTGCCGCGAATGAGCAAAGTGTCGCCGGTAAAGACGCGATCGGCCAGCAGGAACGAATATGAATCGTCGGTGTGGCCGGGCGTGTACAGCACGTCGAGGCTCAAGCCTTCGATGCCGATGCGGTCGCCTTCCGCGACCCGCATGGAAACGACGTCCGCATGGGTCTGCTCGCCCATCACCGTAATGCAGTGTGTGCGATCGCGAAGCGCGCCGAGCGCGGTCACGTGATCGGCGTGCAGATGCGTGTCCACGGCCTTGACCAGCCGCAGGTCGAGTTCGTTCACCAGCTGAAGGTAGCGATCGACCCGCTCCAGCACCGGATCGATGATCAGCGCCTCGCCGCCCCGGCGGCTGGCCAGCAGATAAGTATAGGTGCCGGACGTAGAGTCGAACAGCTGGCGAAAAATCATCCGCGTCTCCGGCCGTCTTCGGCAAAAGATAGCAAAAAATTTTACCGCGTCCGTCAGCCACGCTCAACTGGTAGATCGGGCCGTCCGCCCCATTCCGTCCAGGAGCCGTCGTAAAGGCCCTTCGGCTCCTTGCCGAGCGCTTCGAGCGCGAACATCAGGATCGCGGCCGTGAGCCCCGAGCCGCAGGTCGTAATGATCGACCGGTCGAGATCGACGCCCGCCTTCTCAAAGGCCGTTTGAATGCGTTCGCGTGGCGCGAGATGGCCATTCTCGACCAACTGGGTGAAAGGCACATTGAAGGAGCGCGGCATGTGACCCGAGCGCAATCCGGGGCGCGGCTCGGGCGCCTTGCCGGAGAAGCGGTCCGCGGAGCGGGCATCGACGACCTGCGCGCTGTCGTCGGTCAGCGCCATGCGCACATCGGCGAGCATCGCCACGGCGCCGACATTCATCTCGGCGTTGAACGTCTTCGGCGCGCGCGCCGCGTCGCCCTTCTCCAATGGCCGGCCCTCGGCCTTCCATGCCGGCAATCCGCCGTCGAGAATGTAGGACTTCTGCGCTCCGAAAAGGCGGAACGTCCACCACACCCGCGGCGCCGAATAGAGGCCGGTGCTGTCGTAAACGACAACGGTGTCGCCGTCGCCGATGCCGAGCGTGCCGACGACTTCGCCGAATTGTTTCGGGCCGGGCAGCATGTGCGGCAGCTCGGTCGAATGATCGCTGACCGCGTCGATGTCGAAGAACACGGCGCCGGGGATGTGGCCTTCGCGATATTCGGCGTGAACGTCGCGCTTTTGCGCCGGCAGGGGATACGAGCCGTCGATCGCAATCACATTGCGGTCACGCAAATGCTCCGCGAGCCATTCGGTCGACACAAGCCAGCGGCTGGTCGGGGAGGGAGGCGATGGATCTTCGGGTCTGAGCATGGCGATTATTCAGTGACAACGCGCGCGCGGGCGCGATGTTCACGCGTAGGGAACCTTGATCTGCGAACGCCGCTCAAGCCACGGCGGAACCGGCAGCTTCTTTTCGCGCAAAAACTGCGGATTGAAGAGCTTCGATTGGTAGCGGGTGCCGTAATCGGCAAGGATGGTGACGATGGTGTGGCCGGGTCCGAGGTCTTTCGCCAGGCGAACGGCGCCGGCGACGTTGATCCCGGAGGAACCGCCGAGGCAGAGGCCTTCGTGTTCGAGCAGATCGAAGATGATCGGCACTGCTTCTTCGTCCGGAATCTGGTAGGCGACGTCGATCGGCGCGCCTTCGAGATTTTTGGTGATGCGACCCTGGCCGATCCCCTCGGTGATCGAGGAGCCTTCCGATTTGAGCGTGCCGGTCGTGTAGTAGCTGTAGAGCGCGGCGCCCATCGGATCGGCGAGCGCAATGCGCACGGCCTTGCTGAATGATTTAAGCGCGATGGCGACGCCGGCGAGCGTGCCGCCGGTGCCGACCGAGCAGACAAAGCCGTCGACCTTGCCCTCGGTCTGCCGCCAGATTTCAGGTCCGGTTGTCTCGATGTGGCCCTGGCGATTGGCGACATTGTCGAACTGGTTGGCCCAGATGGCGCCGTGCTTTTCGGTTTTTGCCAGTTGCTCGGCGAGCCGGCCCGAGAGCTTCACGTAATTGTTGGGATTGGAATAGGGCACGGCCGGCACCTCGACCAGCTCCGCCCCGCACAGCCGCAGCGTATCCTTCTTCTCGTTGCTCTGCGTTTCCGGGATGACGATCACCGAGTGAAAGCCCATCGCATTGCCGACCAGCGCCAGCCCGATGCCGGTGTTGCCGGCGGTGCCCTCCACGATCACGCCACCGGGCTTGAGCGTGCCTTTCTTCACTGCGTCCTCGATGATGAACAAGGCGGCGCGATCCTTGACGGATTGGCCCGGATTCATGAATTCGGCTTTGCCTAGGATGGTGCAGCCCGTGGCGGCGGAAACCCGTTCGAGCTTGATCAACGGCGTGTTGCCGATCGCCTCGACGATTCCGTTGCTGAACTGCATCGCCGCAATTTCCCGAGGGGCGGCGACCCTAAACGACTAAACCCTTGGAAACAAGAGTCGATCGAATGCCGCCGAGACATGAAAGATTATCGAAACTATAGCGTCGAATGGGGCAAGCCGGCTTACGTCTATTCACCGATTGTTTCCGGGCGCGGCGGTACTTCGGTGACCGTGATGGGGTTTCCGGCGAGCGATCGCCCGTCGCCGGTCAGTTTGGTGCACAGTGATGAATCTCGACGTCAATACGCTATTTCTCGTGACCATCTACGTCGAAGCAATCCTCGGATTGCTGCTGTTGTTCGCCTGGGTACAGAACACCGCGATTACCGCGCTGGCATGGTGGGGCTTCGCGCCTTTGCTGCGCGCGGCTTCGGTGATGCTGTTCGGCCTCTACGGCTCGGTATCAGACCTCATCTCCATCGATCTGGCCAACGCCTTACTGTTCACGGCCTTCGCGTTGACCTGGACCGGCGCGCGCGTCTTCGACCATCGCCGGCCGCAGCCGGTGCTGTTGTTCGGCGGCGCTTTGTTGTGGCTCGTCGCCAGCCGCATCCCCGGTTTCGCCGATTTCTTCGAAGCGCGGGTTCTGCTCAGTTCCGGCATCATCACCGCCTATACCTGGGCCACGGCTTACGAGTTTTGGCGCGGGCGCGGCGAACCGCTGGTCTCACGCTGGCCGGCGATCTTCTTGTTATTCGCTCACGGCGCGCTTTATCTGTTGCGCACGCCGTTCGGCGCCATGCTGCCGTGGCTGCCCAGCAACCAGGTGTTCGAGAGCGTTTGGCTCACCGTCCTCAGCTTCGAAGCGCTGCTGTTCACGATCGCCATCGCGTTCATCCTGCTAGCGATGGCCAAAGAACGCGCCGAGCATCGGCATAAAACTGCGGCGCTGGTCGATCCCTTGACCGGTGTCGCCAACCGCCGCGCCTTCCTCCAGGATGGTGAAGCGCAACTCAAGCACCAGGCGACCGATCCGCGCCCCACCGCGGTGATGCTGCTCGACCTCGACAACTTCAAGTCGATCAACGACCGCTTCGGGCATTCCGTCGGCGACCGGGTGCTGGAAATCTTCGCCGATGTGGCGAGCGGCAGCTTGCGTCACATCGATCTATTCGGCCGCGTCGGCGGCGAGGAATTCGCCGGGTTGTTGCGCGACACCACCCGCGAGCGCGCCTTGGCCGTTGCCGAGCAGATTCGAGCCGGCTTTGCCGAGGCGACGCGCGAGGTCGACGGCCGTTCGGTCGACGCCACGGTGAGCATCGGCATCGTCATCAGCCACGACGCGGTGCTCGACCTCTCGGCGTTGCTGGCGCAGGCCGACCACGCGCTCTATCGCGCCAAGGATTCCGGGCGCAATCGCGTCGAGATCGCTTCGATCGAGTTGATCCTCGACCGGGCCAGGCGCGGCGCCGCGGACCTCATCGCCGCGGTCGGTGGCAAATCCACCGGCAGCAACTCGACGGCGAAAACGGCGGCCTGAGCCGCCGGCTTTCGTTTCCGATACGCCGCATATTACCGTCGCGCCGCAAGCGCAGGTATTTTTACGTAGGCGATTTCGCGACGCCGTTAACGCAACAGTGATGGCGCGGCTGTTCCTATTCCATCCGGGTGGTCGTGGAGGAATAGGCTCGGCATGATCCATCTTCACGTTCTGCTGGTCGATGACGATGCCGATACGCGGCGCACCGTCAAAGCGGCGCTCGGGCTCGATCCGTTCTTTACGGTGCGCGACTGCGCGTCGGGCGCCCAAGCGCCGACCGCGGCGGTCGCCTGGCGGCCCGATCTTATCCTCCTCGACGTCAGCATGCCCGACCGGGGCGGTCCCGCTTTGGTGAGGCGTCTGCGCGGCGACAAGCGCACGGCCCCGATCCCGGTCGTATTCCTGACGGCGCTTGCAAAACTCGCCGAGCGCCGGCGTTTCACCGCACTCGGCGCCGCCGGTGTGATTACACAACCTTTCGACCCGCTGACGTCAGCCGCCGAAGTGCGGCGCTTCGTTGCGGTGGAAGGCATCCTCTCGCCGGTGCGCGAGGGGTTTATGCAACGCCTGCGGGCCGACGCCGACGCGCTGGCGGCCTGGCGGGCGCAATTGACGCGGACGCCGACGCAGGCTGCGGTGACGCGCATCGGCGAGATCGCGCATTCGCTCGCCGGCGCCGGCGGCGTTTATGGGTTTGCCGGCATCACTTGCGCTTCCGCGGCGCTTTCCGCCGCCGTCGAACGCCATCTCGCCGGCCGTGCCAAGCCGGTCGATGTGGAGCGCGCGCTCAACCGGTTGCTCGAGCGTATTTCGGCCTAGCGCTAGCGGGCTCGTGCCAGAAGCCGTGCGTGTCTTGGATGGCCGCCTCCGGACCAATGCGGGTTCATCTTCGGGTTCATCTTCACGGCCGGGTTTGCTAGGGTGCGGTAGGGAAGCCGCCACCGGGAGACCGACCATGTTGGACGTCAGCAAGCCACAAGCCAAAGCGCCGTTCGACACCGCGCGGCTCGACAGCCTGATGGACGACGCCGGGATCGACGTGCTGATCGCAACGTCGAAGCACAATGTCCAATACCTGCTCGGCGGCCATCGCTCCTTCTTCTTCGAAAACATGGACGCGATGGGGATCAGCCGGTACCTGCCGGTTTTCGTCTACGTCAAGGGCGCTCTAGACAAGGCCGCCTATTTCGGCCACGGCATGGAAACGTATCAGACCCAGCTGAAGCCGTTCTGGGTTTCCGAAGTGAGCACGAAGAGCGGCGGCTCGGTCGACGTGATGCAAAAGGCCGCTGATTATCTGCGCGGCCTAATCGGCAAGCCGGGCCGCATCGGCGCAGAGCTTGCGTTCCTGCCGGCGGATTCCGCGGCGGCCTTGCGGAAAGCGCTTCCGCAAGCAGAAGTGAAGGATGCGCTCTTCGTCCTTGAGCGCCTGCGCGCGCGCAAGACGCCGGAGGAATTGGAAAAGTTGCGGCTTGCTTCCGAACTCGTCATTGACTCCATGCTCGCCGTGATCGGCAGCCACGGCGCCGGCGCCACCAAGGCGGAATTGACGGAAGCGCTGCGCCGGGAAGAAACGGCGCGCGGGCTGGTGTTCGATTATTGCCTGATCGCGGCGGGCTCGAGCCTCAATCGTGCGCCATCAGACCAGCGCTGGGAAAAGGGTGATCCGCTGTCGATCGATTCCGGCGGCAATTATCACGGCTATATCGGCGACCTCGCCCGCATGGCCGTCGCCGGCGAGCCTGACGCGGAACTTGTCGATCTGCTTGGCGAGGTCGAAGCCATCCAGCAGGCGGCGTTCAAGCCGATCCGCGCCGGCGTTGAGGGCGGCGCGATCTACGCTGCGGCGGAGCCGCTTCTCAAGAAATCGAAGCTGCACAATCACTACGAGTTTCTCGCCCACGGCATGGGGCTTGTCAGCCACGAGGCGCCGCGCCTCACCGCGACCGGCCCAGTGCCCTACGATGCCTACGACGCGCAGCGGCCGCTCGAGGCCGGCATGGTGGTCTCAGTGGAAACGACTTTGCTGCATCCGCGCCGCGGCTTCATCAAGCTCGAAGATACGGTTGCGGTCACGCCGAACGGCCACGAGGTCTACGGCAATCGCGCCCGCGGCTGGAATCGCGCCGGCCGCCCCTGAGGCTCCTCGGCAGCGGCCAGCGCACGCATCAGCGTCCGCACTCAGTCTAGCGCAGCTCGGCGGTAGTTGAATGCCGCTCGTAAAGCGAGCGGCCCCGTGTCGGGCGGGCTTGCGGCGGTGCCGATCTACTCGGCCGGGACGAGCGGGCTTTCGGTCGCGCCGGGATTGATGCGGAAGCGCCGGTTGCGCTCAAGCTCCTCGATATCGCGGCGGAGCTTGCGCAGATAGCCGAAATAGGCAAATCCGCCCAACGCCCAGCATGCGCCGGCAACGCCGAATATCATCGGATCGGCCCCGGGCCATAACGTCCGGATCAGCCCGCAAGTCATACCCCACGCAATAAGAACGACGACAGCTCGCGGCAGG
>Ga0209415_10005886_pt1 | contig 21913 bp, 13 predicted proteins | sample PeaSoiSIISIP2007_FD_187696 | JGI IMG/M metagenome (GOLD analysis project Ga0209415, IMG submission 187696) | Peat soil microbial communities from Weissenstadt, Germany - SII-SIP-2007 (SPAdes) (version 2) | ecosystem: Environmental > Terrestrial > Soil > Wetlands > Peat | place: Germany... | reverse complement strand
GGGCGTAGCGCAGCCTGGTAGCGCACCTGCCTTGGGCGCAGGGGGTCCGCGGTTCAAATCCGCGCGCCCCGACCAGTAACTTCTTCCGCAGTAACAAATTCTGGAAACGCAAATTCTCGGTTCGCAACTAGGCGAAGACCCGCCGCACATCACTGACCGGCTTCAGAATGCGAAGCGCAAGGCGAATTGCATGAAGCGCGGCGTGGTTAGCGTCGAAGTGTATGCTCCAAATTGGGTTGGGCCATAGCCAAGCGAAGGTTGAGCGGAGCGGACATCGTAGCGCACAGAGTTGAGCGCGTTGAATGCCTGCCAGCTGAACTCCAGCCGGCGATCTTCCCCGAGAGAGAAACTCTTGGCCACGCCAGTGTCGATGTCGAACATACCCTGGCCGATGACGTTGTTGCGCACACCCGATTCGCCGGGCCACTCCGGGCGGAAAGCCGCAGTCGCCCCTACCGGATCCGAGAACATAGCCGGGCCAACGTACTGGCAACTTCCAGCCGGACCCACACAGAGATTCTTGGGATTCGTGACCTTCGGGATGGGGAGGCCGCTGGGCTCGGCGTCACCTTCGATATTCCAGTCGGTGGCCCAATCGGGGCCGTTGTCGACGGTGATGGGGAAACCGCTGGTCAGGCGGAAAATGCCGGAGACATTCCATCCACCGATCAGTTCATTGAGCAGCGGGCTGACGTTTGCCCCGAGCATCTGGTTCTTGCCAAAGGGCAGACGATAGACCAGATTTCCGTTGAACTGGTGGCGGTTGTTGTAGTCGGAGAGCCCGCGCAGAGCGAACGGATCCCACGCGTTAATAACAATGCCACCGCCGTTCAGGTCGCTGCCGGTCCCGCCTGTTCCCTCATAAGGGCCGATTCGCTGGGCTGCCGACTCCTCGTCGATAGATTTCCCAAACGTGTAGTTGAACTGTCCCTGCAGGTTCGCCCCCCAACGGACGGTGTAAGTGACCTGCATCGCGTTGTAATCGGAGGTCCCAATGGTGCGCCACGCGTAGAGCGATGCGAACTGGTCGTGATAGAAGCTATACGGACCGTTCTTACTGTTGGGGGTAGACATGCCGGTAATCGAGCTGGGCAGATCCATGAGATACAGTGCGAACGTTTCATTGTGCAGATAACAGTTGTAAAGCTCATAGGCATTCTGCGTGGCGGTGGGATTGGCCGGCAGGTTGCCCGAATTGCAATTCAGACTGTTTTGGCCCAGAGCGCTCTGGGTTGCGACGCCGGCCCAAGCCGGGAACATATTCTCAAAAAACGACACGGGCTGAACATTATTGACGTCCACGCCCGCGGCAGCCTGCTTCGATAGCATTGTGGCTCCCTGAAAATATGTCATTTTGCTCACGGGATCTGTGGGATTGGCGGGCTGGGCCAGATCGACTTGCATGGGCAGACGCCGGCCCAAGGTGCCGACGTATGCTATCTGCAGAGAGGATTGCGACGAAATCTGGCGCGCGAGAGAGAAATTGAATACGTGCGCGAACGGCGTCTTCAGACTTTGATCCAGTCCCCAATTAATCGCGAACTCGCTATTGCTGGGAGCGACCGGGACGCCGGGGGGAGTGGGCCCGAACAAGCAACTGGGCCCGCTTAAAGTGGCACAAGGCGTGGGCAGGCAGGGCCCGCTGACGCCAGACGGATTCCCCGGGATCAGGCAGGTGAAGCGCGGGGCACTCTGGGCGGTCACCACGCCGGCGGGATTTCCGAGATCGGTGGTGAGGCCGAAAGAGCCGTGCTGGTCGAAGGTGTTCACGATAGGAATCCCGAAGTGGTCGTACATGATGCTGTAACCACCCCGAACCGTGAACTGATCTTTGCGTCCGAGGATCTTTGAAGCGAAACCGTCCCCCGTATCCGGCGCCCAAGCGATGGAGATTCTTGGAGAGAAATCCTTGTGATCCCAGTTCCACATGCCGGGACCGTGATTCACAGGTCCGCCGAGTTCGAACGAAATCTCGCCCGCATTGATGGCGGGCTGGCCCTGGCTCATCAACTGAGCGGTGTGGTTAAACCAATCACCGAGGTTTTGATTGCTGCAGCCGCCGCTACTCGTGTCTACGCAGGGTGCAACCTGCAACCCGTTGGTTTCGTAGGGCGGAGCTTCTAACACCCAGCGCAGGCCATAGGTGAGGGTTAAGCTAGGTTTTATGCGCCACGTATCCTGGCCATAGAACTCGTAGTTATTGATGGCGTAGCGGCGGTTGATCAGGCTACCCTGCGCCAGCGCCGTGCCGCTCCTGTTGTGGTTGTAGACACCGTCCCCTTCGGCGTACATTCCGAGCAGGATCGCCACCGCCTGGTCGTAGTTCGGGGCAAAATTCTGGTCCACGACCGCGTAGGGCTGACCCGTGTTGGGATTCGTGTTGTTGGGTGGGTTCAGCTGGCTGGGGTTGTTTGGCCCGGAAATTCCGCCGGTGTTGAGATACACGGGGTTGGTCTGCACATCCGAGAACGAATCGTCGAGGCTGCTGCGGTCGTCGCGGATGACAAAAAAATCGGCGCCGAATTCCAGGGTGTGGTTTTTCCGCGTCCAGTTCAAGGTATCGGTGAACTGGTTGACCGGCACAAAGAAGGTCGTGGAGCGAGTGAAGGGATAGAGGTCGCTGAGCCCGCTCAGAAAAACGCCCGGATTTTGAGAGATGCCGGCCAGTTGACCGCCCTGGCGCACGAATCCCCAGTGAAAACTATTGATGAGTCTGGGGTTGATGAGCGAGGTCAAGCCAATGGTAATGCCTCGGCTGTCGTCCACGATGGTCGTCGACGCGGGTTGCCCGGGAAACTGCTGCTGCCCCGGCTCGTTGAAATTCTGCATGGAGGCGCGCGCGAAAAGGGTTTCCGAGCCGTTGCTGTTGATGTGGTAATCAATGCGGGTGATGTAGGTGTTGAATGTGGAATCGGCATTCGACGCGAAACGATAGCCGAGGGTGTTCAGAGTATCGCCGGCGTTGGCGGCGTTCGGCTTGGGGTATTGACTTAGTAGGTTGGCTATTCCTACGCTCGGCCCGAATCCCGCTGGATCTATCCCGGTAACCTGCTGCGGGGTCATGGCAAAGTTGCCCTGTTGAACCGTGATTGTGTTGCCGTTGGCAGTCACGTTCCCGCCAGGGCATGCCGGGTTCGAGGTTCCGCCGTCACAGGCGTACTGCAAAAAACCTTGCCGCAGGGCCGCGCTCGGAACCGTTCGCAAAACGCTTGTGCCCTGCGCGTCACGACGGCCTTCGTAGTTCGTGAAGAAGAAGAGCCGGTTCTTCTCGATCGGCCCCCCGAAGGTCACGCCGAACACATTGCGCAGCAGCTTGGGGGCCGTGTTGGTCTCGCCATTTGAGATCTGCGATGCCTTCAGGAAGGGGTCGTTGGCGCTGAAGACGGTATTGCGGTTGTACTCGTAGGCTGAGCCGTGGAAGGCGTTGGTGCCGCTTTTGGTTACCAGCGCGACTTGAGCGCCGCTGGAGTAACCGGAGTCGGCATTGGAATTCGCGGTCGTAACGCGGAATTCCTCGACCGAATCCGGCGGCGCGTTCAGCACGCTGGTAAAGGCGTATCCGTTGTTCTCGTCGTTGACGCCGATGCCGTCGAGCGTGACGTTGGACTGATCGCTGCGCAGACCATTGACCGCGCCGCTGCGCGTGTCGGCATCCTGCTGGGATTGCGTCTGAATGCCAAGATACGCCACACCGGGCTGCAGGCTCAGCAGATTCACGACGTTGCGGTCGGCAATGGGCAATTCCTCAATTTGGTCTCGCTCGACAACGTTGCCGAGCGATGCGTCGGTGCGATTGATGAGTGGCGCTTCCGCTTCCACCGTGACGTTGGTCGTCCCACCCGCAACCTGAAGCTTAATGTTGATGGTGGAGGGCAGTTTGACAACCAGTGTGAGCTTCGACGTCACAAACGGGGCAAAGCCGGCGGCCAATGCCTCCAGCCGATAGTTGCCCGGAGGCACGTCCAGGAACTGGTAGAGACCGGACGCGTTGCTGGTGGTTGTCCGTTGCGATCCCGTGGCCGGCTCAGTCAAAGTGATCTTTGCTCCGGCCACCGCCGCGCCAGACGGGTCGGTCACGCTGCCATTCAACTGGCTCGTGGATTGCGCCGCCGTCAACGCGGCCATGAACGCCAACATGGCGCACACCCAGATCGCGCGCCTCGCTCCCGGCACACAGGGAATGCCCGACTGGTACCACCGCTCGTGCTGCCTGCTGCTTGCTGGCTTATGGATTCGCGTCATTGAAAATGGCTCCCTGGTCAAAGGCAACACGCCGGACGAAAACACGTAAGCCACAAAGGCTCGTGCATTCTTTCTGCGTCCGCTTGTGCCTTCAATTTTCCTGCAATTGTTCTTGGTCGGATCCCGCACTTCCCGCCCGAGTGCCGCGGATTATACCTGAAGACCGCGCCCAGGATCATGCGGAAAAATGCGGGCGTGGGAACCGTTTTTCCGGCCGGAAATCCCGTCGAAAACAAGGTGTACAAGACACAGAGCCAGGCCTAAGGGAACCAATCACATAGCGTTGGTTGGTGTGCGTTAGGCGGGAGGAGGCCGCGCCGTCCTCGGAAACACCCGCCTGGCAGCCAAGTTTCGAGCATAGGAATGCCGGCACAGCTGTGCTAGCATCAAGGAAGGCCTAATTCCACGCTTTCTGTTGAACTTGCCATCGGTAGGACTAGCCAAGTTCCCTTCTCTCGATACAGAGGCAGCCCGTACAGAGGCACCGAAAAGGCATTCCACTTGGCGATGAACGACACGAAGAACCGATCCATGCTGGTGAATCGATCAATGCTGGCGAATCGAAAAACGGATATCGCGGACGACGAGGTGAACGAACTGCTCCCCAACGACACGCAATCCCCACAGGACGTTGACGATCTTTTGGGTTCCATTGGCACGCGCGGCCTGGATGTGGTGGAAGAGCCGCATTCGCCGTACTCCGCGCTGGAACCAAGAACAGCGCAGGATGCCGAGGAAGTCGAACTGGACCTGACGCCGGGCGCGCCTGATTCGGCGAGCGATCCGGTGCGGGTGTACCTGCGCGAAATGGGCGCTTCGCCGCTGCTTACGCGCGAAGAGGAAGTGGAAATCGCCAAGCGCATCGAGCGCGGGCAGGTTACATCGATGAAAGCGCTGTCGCGCTCGCCGATTGTGATCCAGCAGGTACTGGCCCTGGGCGAGGATTTGAAGCGCGGCTTGCGCTCGATTAAAGATCTGGTCGCCTTCGACGAGGAAGAGATCACCGACGAGATTCTGCAGAAGCGCGTCGACGACATTACGGGCCGCATCGATAAATTGAACAAGCATTACAAAACGGCGAACCGTCTGGCGGAAAAGCTGGCCACGATCCCGGCGAAGAAGAAGCCGAAGGAATATCGCCGATGCCGCGGGCAGTTGGGGCGCGAGATGGTCGCGATTTCGCTGATCATCCGCAATCTTGGGCTGAACCACGCCGAACGCAAGCGCTTGATCGAGCGGGTGAATAAGACCATCGAAGTCATGCGAGCGCTGGATCGCGAAATGGCGAACCTGGAAGCCAAGATCAGCAGCACGCGCAGCGAGGAACTCAAGAAGAATTATCGTGCGGCGCAGAAGGCGCATCGGGTCGAGATCAAGCGGCTCGAGGACGAGGCCGGAATGACGTTTCCGGACCTGCAGCGCACCCAGCGCAGAATGATCCAGGGCGACATGAACGCGGAGCAGGCCAAGCGCGAACTCATCGAGGCCAACCTGCGCCTGGTGGTTTCAATCGCCAAGAAATATGGCAACCGCGGGCTGCAGTTTCTTGACCTGATTCAGGAAGGCAACGTCGGCCTGATGAAGGCGGTGGACAAGTTCGAGTACCGGCGCGGCTACAAGTTTTCAACGTATGCGACGTGGTGGATCCGGCAGGCCATCAGCCGGGCCATTGCCGACCAGGCGCGGACCATCCGGCTGCCTGTACACATGATCGAGGTCGTGAACAAACTGATTCGCACGTCGCGGCAGTTGGTGCAGGCGTCGGGGCACGAACCTACGTCGGCGGAAATTGCCAAGCAGATGGACATTCCAGAAGCCATGGTGCGCAAGGTGAAAAAAATCATGCGCGTGCCAATTTCGCTGGAGACGCCCATCGGCGAAGAAGGCGATTCCCATCTCGGCGACTTGATTGAAGACCGCACCAAGATGTCGCCCGCCGAAGCGATCCTGAATGTGAACCTGAAGGAGCGCACCGCACACGTGCTGCGCACGCTCAGCCCGCGCGAAGAGAAGATCATCCGCATGCGCTTTGGCATGGACGATGGATCGGAGCACACTCTCGAAGAAGTCGGGCAGTCGTTCGACGTGACCCGCGAGCGCATTCGGCAGATTGAAGCCAAGGCGCTGCGCAAGCTGCGGCATCCGTCGCGATCGGGCAAGCTCCGGTCGCTGCTGGATGATGTGCAGGAGTAACTTCGCGCGGCGCCACCCCCTGAAAACTAGTACGCGCGTTGTCATCCTGAGCGAAGCGAAGGATGACAACGCCGCTTGATGACCCATTTTTTGTATAGAGTTTTGCAACGGCACGCTGATTGTTTTTTAAGCGGTTCTCCCAAATGCCCGACGTTCCCCCGCTCGCCTCTGCCTAATTTCTCCGCATACATGACTAACATCACCTCTATCTGTGATTTCCATCACTGATGAGATTTCCCTAATAGAAGATAAACACTGCATTCGACTCGATTGGACTGGCCGCCGGACGGAAAAGGCCAGCCCAGGAAGGGAGAGGTTGGAAGGCGAACCGGGTTTTTGCAGGCCCTGGTAATTTCATAACGTTTTTATATCTCTCTACCAGATAGACCCCGATCCGTCTCACCGACACTCCCGCCGCAGTCGATCCGGACCCCGAAAGACGCAAGGCAAAGTTTTGGCGCGTGATCCAGAAACTGAATTGCCAGAGACTGGATTGCCACAGGCAGGCGTGCAGGAGTGCCCGCCCCACACGTGCCGTGTCCTTGCCAGACCTCGATTCGCAGGCGGCGAAGTTGCCAAGGGAGACTGTCCATGAAGACAGGCGAGAGAGACACCATTGCGGCACACCTCGAGAAAAGTGGAGTGTCGCGGCGCAGTTTTCTTCAACTCTGTTCCACGCTCATGGTTACGGCGCCGGTCGGACTGAGCCTGACCAGCAGGGCCACAGCCGCGCAAGTGGCGAAGCTCGTCGGCAAGGCGCGCCGGCCCTCCGTCATCTGGTTGCATTTTCAGGATTGCACTGGCTGCACCGAGACGCTGCTGCGGACGTCCGCTCCGGATGTGGCGCATCTCATCCTCGACGTCATCTCGCTCGACTATCACGAGACGCTGATGGCGGCTTCGGGCGCGCAGGCGGAAGGGGCACTGCGCTCGGCCATCGAAGACAACGCGGGGAAATATGTTCTGGTGATCGAAGGCGCGATTCCCACGCGCGACGACGGCGTCTTCATGCAAATGGGCGGCAGGCCGGCCATTCAGGTAGCCAAAGAAGTCGCAGCGCAAGCGGCGGCGGTGATTGCCATCGGCTCGTGCGCGTCGTGGGGCGGAGTGCCGTCGGCCGATCCGAATCCCACGGGCGCGGTGGGCGTCGATTCCGTAGTCTCGGGCAAGCCGATCATCAATCTGCCGGGCTGTCCGCCGAATCCTTACAACCTGCTGGCCGTGGTTCTGGAGTACGCCACCATGGGCCGGCTGCCGGAACTGGATCAGCTCAGCCGTCCGCGATTCGCGTACGACCGCGTGATTCACGAGAACTGCCCGCGCCGCGCCCATTTTGACGCGGGACGGTTCGCGATGGCTTTCGGGGACGAAGGACATCGCAAGGGATTTTGCCTGTACAAGCTGGGCTGCAAAGGCCCGGTGACGCACGCCGCTTGTGCGACCCGTCACTTCAACGAAATTCCCGGCGTCTGGCCGATCGGGACGGGCGTGCCGTGCGCGGGTTGCACGGAAAAAGGTGTGATCTGGCAGATGGGAACATTTGAGACGGTTCCCATCCATCTGGCGACGCCGCCGGATACCTATCCTCCAATCTTCAGCACGTCGGGGCAACTCAAAGTTGGCGCCGCGGCGCTGGTGGGCGCGATTGCAGGTGCGGTGGGCGGGGCGACCTGGGTGGCCTCGCAGCGCTTCCACAGCAGCATGGAGGCGGGTGTGACGCGCATTGCGGCCGACCGCGCGCACGCTGAAAAGGCGAAAGCGTCCACTGAGAAACCAGCCAGCAAGAAAGAGGACTGACGTGGCGATCACTCGGCGACAACTCTTCTCTGGCATCGCCAAGGCGGGAATCCCGGCCGCCGTGGCGGTCACGGTCGGCACCGATGTACTGCATGCGGGCGAGCCGATTCCGATTCCCAGCGCCGCGGTCGGATTGCTCTATGACGCCAGCGTCTGCATCGGATGCAAGGCCTGTGTGGCAGCCTGCGCCGAAGCCAACAACACACCGCCCGACACACGCGGCGACGCGCTGCACCAGGCGCCGTCGGACCTGAACGACATGACGCGCAACGTCATCAAGCTCTACAAAGAGGAAGACGGATCGGCGTTTTCGTTCGTGAAGCGGCAGTGCATGCATTGCCTCGATCCAGCATGCGCGGCGGGTTGTCCGTTCCAGGCGCTGCACAAGGATCCGGAAAGCGGCATTGTCAGCTGGACCGCCGAAAAGTGCATTGGCTGCCGCTACTGCACCATCACCTGCCCGTATCACATTCCGCGCTTCCAGTGGATGGGATTCAATCCGCGCGTGACCAAGTGCGAGCTGTGCAAAGACCGCCTGGCCCAGGGCCTGAAGCCCGGATGCACCAGCGTGTGTCCGACCGGCGCCGTGATTTTCGGGCCGCGCTCGGTATTGCTGCTCGACGCCAAGGAGCGCATCAAGAAAAATCCCGGGCGCTACTACCAGGATCGGGTGTACGGCGAGACGGATAACGGCGGCACGCAGTCGCTGTATCTGTCGAAGGTTCCCTTCGAAAAACTTGGCCTGCCGGAACTCGGGCCGGAATCGGTCCCGGCGCGAACGCTGCGCTGGCAGCGACGTTTCTACCAGTACTTCGCGCTGCCCGCGTTGCTGTATGCAGGTCTGGTGCAGGTGATTCGCAAAAATCTGAAGGGCCATGAGCAGGATGCCCACGAGCGCGAAAAAGAAACCGGATTGAGGGCGCAATTATGAGTGCCATCACAACGACTACTGCCGCGGCCAGCGTCGATCGCCCTCCCAGCAATCGCTGGGAACGGAACGTGCCCGTCTACGGGTTCCCGGTCGTGAACGGATTCTTCCTCGGACTGCTGGCCCTGGTGCTGGTGGCGTTCGCGCTCAGCGGATACCGCGAGTTGGCGGGACTGGGCCCGGTCAGCGGCATGAATGACGCTTACGGCTGGGGCATCTGGAAAACCTTCAACCTGATGGTACTGACGGCACTGGGCTCGGGCGCATTCGCGGTGGGGATTGCCGCGTGGGTCTTCCGGCGCAAGCGCTTGCATTCGCTGATGCGCATGGCTTTGCTGACCAGTTTCCTCGCGTATGCCTGCGGCCTGCTTCTGCTGGGCATTGATGCCGGGCGGCCCTGGAACTTCTACTGGATCGTTTTCCCCTGGCGCTGGAACATGCATTCGCCGCTGGCGGAGGTGGCGATCTGTATGTCGATCTACGCCATGATTCCGCTGGCCGTGGAAAACATTCCTCCGGTGCTGGAGCGGCTGTGGTATTTCGATTCGCGCCTGCGGCCGGGCGTGGAACTCATCGAAAAGAGGCTGCACTACTTCTACCCGTGGATTATCGCGGCCGCGTACCTGCTGCCGGGAATGCACCAGTCGTCGCTGGGAGCATTAATGCTGCTGGCCGGCGAGCGCGTTCATCCCCTGTGGCAGACTCCGTGGCTGCCGGTGCTTTACCTGGGCGCGGCAACGTTCATGTCGTTCGGCTGCGTGGCCGGAACCACCATGCTGTGTTGCCTGGTGTGGAAACGGGCCATGGATATGGAAGTCCTCGACGAAGCGGCACGGATTACCGCGTGGCTGATTTTTGGATGGATGGGGCTGCGCCTTCTCGACATCCTGTTCCGCGGGGCGCTCGGCACCGCATTTCACTTCGACCGCTTTGCCGGCGTGTTCTGGCTGGAGATGATTCTGATTTCAATTGGTGGATTGCTGCTGCGCCGCTCGATACGGAATCACGACCCGCAGCCTATGTTCGTCGGATACATTTTGAGTTCGCTGGGCGGCATGATCTACCGCTTCAGCCCCACCACGCTGGCCTTCCGGCCGAATCCGCAGGCGTTGTACTTTCCGGCCACGATTGAGGTGTTGGTCTCGCTGGGCTTCATTTCCCTGGGCATCGTGGGCTTTCTGATCGCGGTGAAACGGTTTGCCATTCTGCCCGCTCCGCTCAGCGAGTGGCACGACATGGCTAGCTATTTCCGGTTCCGGCGGCCCTACATCCGTTGGACCGGCTATTTCAAGTACGGACATTTCGGCGAAGACGAAACCCCTGAAGCTTCAGGCTCGGACTAAATTAAGTTCGAGCTAGCAGTCTCAACTTAAGAGCAGGATCCTATGGCGAAACGAATCACAATTGATCCCATCACCAGAATTGAAGGCCACCTCCGCATTGACGTGGAGGTCGAAAACAACGCGGTCAGCAACGCATGGGCATCGTGCACCATGTGGCGAGGCATCGAAAAGATTCTTCGCGGCCGCGATCCGCGGGACGCCTGGCTGTTCACGCAGCGCTTTTGCGGAGTCTGCACCACGGTGCATGCCATGGCTAGCGTGCGCTCGGTGGAAGATGCGCTGAAACTGGAAATCCCGCTGAACGCGCAATACATCCGCAACCTGATTCTGATCGCGCACGCGCTGCACGACCACATTGTGCACTTCTACCAGCTCTCGGCGCTGGATTGGGTCGATATTATGCAGATCCCCAAGGCTGATCCGGCCGCGACCTCGAAGCTCGCGGAAACGCTCTCGCCCTGGACGCGGAACTCGCGCAACGAACTGAAAGCCGCGCAGGACCGGGTGAACGCCGTCGCCGCCAGTGGACAGCTCGGCATTTTCGCCAACGGATACTGGGGACATCCAGCGATGCGGCTTTCGCCCGACGTGAATCTGCTGGCTTTCTCGCATTACGTGCAGGCGCTCGAGTACCAGCGCAAGGCCTTGCAGGTCGTCGGCATTTTAGGATCGAAGACACCGCACATTCAGAATCTGACAGTGGGCGGCGTGGCCAACGCGATTGATCTCGACAGCACGTCGGCCTTGGGCATGGCCCAACTGGAGATGATCCGGACATTGCTGGAACAGGTGGTCCAGTTTGTGCAGCAAGTTTATTTCGTGGATGTATGTGCGGTGGCGGCAATGTATCCCGAGTGGTTCAAGATCGGTAGCGGCGTGCGCAACTACCTGGCGGTTCCCGATCTGCCACTGGACAGCCGCGGCTCTTCCTATGACCTGCCGGGCGGCTACATTCGCGATGGCGACCTCGCCGGCGTGAAAACTTTTCAAACCGCGTCCGATCCGATCTTCCGGCAATCGGTGACGGAAGACGTGATGCACGCGTATTACCAGGGCGACAAACCGCTGCATCCGTGGGCGGGGGAAACCGAGCCGGCATTCACGGGGTGGGATGGCGAGCAGAAATATTCCTGGGTGAAAGCTCCGCGCTTCAACGGCGAGCCCATGCAGGTCGGGCCTCTGGCGCAGGTTTTAATCGGATATGCCCAGGGACATCCGCTGACCCGCAAATATACCGACCTGGCCATCGAGAAGATTGCGGCCATCGGCGGGGTCCGCGCCACGCCCGCGGCCTTGCATTCCACGCTGGGCCGACACGCCGCACGCGCCATTCGCGCCTGCATGTTGGCGGAGTTGGCGCAGAAGCATCTGCAGTTGCTGACCGACAACATCGCGAAAGGCGACTACACGGTCCACAACCAGCCGGTCATGCCGACGCACGAGGTCGAAGGAGTGGGTACGCACGAAGCCCCGCGCGGAACGCTTTCGCACTGGGTCGTGATCAAAGACGAGAAGATCAAGAACTATCAGGCCGTAGTGCCTTCCACATGGAACGCGAGCCCGCGCGACCGGGCCGGGGCGCATGGTCCGTATGAAGCCTCGCTGCTGCATACGCCGCTGGCGCGGCCGGAGGAACCGCTGGAAGTGCTGCGGACGGTGCACTCGTTCGATCCGTGCATGGCCTGCGCGTGTCATGCATTCGATCCGTCCGGTCGAAAGATCGGCGTGGCCAAGATTCTGTGAAAGAGGCTCCTGTGAAGCGCGCACTGATTGGTGGAATCGGGAACGTCCTGCTGGGCGACGACGGTGTCGGACCGTACGTGGTGCGGATCCTCGAATCGCTGTATTCCTTCGGCGGCGACGTCGCAGTTGTCGACCTCGGCACGCCCGCGCTCGACCTCACGCATCAGATCGTCGGCCTGGACGCGCTCATCCTGGTAGATTCCGTCGCCGGCGATGCCCCTGCGGGTACGCTCGCGCTCTACACGAAAGAAGACATTCTCCGCGAAATGCCGGAACAGCGTCTCGATCCCCACTCGCCCGCTTTGTCGGAGTGCTTGCTCACGGCCGAAATGCTGGGCGCCATGCCGCAACACGTGCTGCTGGTGGGAATCACGGGCAAGTGCTACGAGCCCGGGGACCCGTTAAGCGCTGCGGTTCGGCAGTCAGTGGAACCAGCGATCGATGCGATTCTCCAGGAACTGCAGCGGCTGGGATTTGCCTTCGAGAAAAAGCCTACGCCCGATGAACCCGGCATCTGGTGGAGCGATCACGAAAACCTCGCCGTCGAAGCTTTAAGCTAACCCGCTAGTCGCTGGGATCTTTGCCGGCAGCGACTTCCAGCCTTGCCGCTTGAACGACTCTCTATTTCAGAAAGTTTGCCGGCTCTCGCATGGCTTCCGCCAGATCGGCGAGAAACAGCGCGGCACGCGCGCCATCGGCGACGCGATGATCGCAGGAGACGGTGAGTGTGATGACGGGCCGGACCGCCGGTTGCCCGTTCACGGCTACAACCCGGTCGACGATGCCGCCCACCGCAAGAATCGCGGCCTGCGGCGGTGTGATGATCGCGCTGAATTGATCGACCTGATACATGCCGAGATTGCTGATAGTGAACGTGGCGTCGGCGATGTCGGCTGGCCGGAGCTTCCCGGCTCGGGCGCGCTCGGCGACGTCACGGCGCTGAATCGCAATTTCCGCCAGACTGGCGCGGTGCGCGTTGGGAACGACTGCGGCGACCACGCCGTCATTCACCGCAATCGCGATCCCCATGTGCACGTGATCGTGCAGGCGAATCCCTTCGGCACTCCAGCTGGCATTCAATCGCGGGTGCTTCAGCAAGACGCGCGCCGTGAGCGCCACCAGCAGATCAGTATGAGTGATGCGAATTTGGTGCGAGCCTTCGATTTCAGCAACCACGCGTTCGCGGTATTCGTTGAGAGCGGTGGCTTCGATCTCGCGGGTCACGAAGAAATGAGGGACGGTCGTCCAACTCTGCGTGGTGCGCTCGGCCATGATGCGGCCCAGGGAGCTGGGTACTTCGATCTTTCCGGATTGTTTCTCGTCTGCGCTCGATGCGGCAGGCGCTGCGGCCGCGGCCTGCACATCCGAAGCAAGAATCTCTCCACCCGGCCCGGAGGCGCGCACCGTCGCCAAGTCCACGCCCAATTCTTTAGCGAGACGGCGGGCCTTGGGAGAAATCTTTGCGCTGTAAGGTGGCGCAGGCGCCGAACTGACATCCTGTGGTGCCGCGACGTGGGATGGCTCGGCTTTTGTATGTGATCCAGCCCGGGCGGCAGGCGCGGCCGATTCGCTTTCAACCGGAGGAGTTTCGCCGGGCGCGACGATCCATGCGATCGTCTGTCCCACGGGAATATCCGCGCCAGCAACCGCTTTAATGCCGGCGAGGATTCCGTCGGCGGGCGCTTCCACTTCCACGACTGCTTTGTCAGTTTCTATTTCGAGGAGAGGTTCGCCCTTGGTGACGCGGTCGCCTTCCTTCTTCCGCCAGGCAATGAGCTTCCCGGTTTCCTGCGCCATCTCGAGGGCGGGCATTACGACGCTGAAGGCCATGGTGAGTGGGTGCGGTGGAAATTTCAGGCGTCCCTACTGGACCTCTTTGCTAGCTTCCGAATCACAACATGGACTGCTCCAAGAGCAAAACCAACGGTCAGCGTAATTAGCTGACGGAGCCAGAAGTGAGACCTAAGGGTCTCAACTCGACTCACCACGAGAGCACAGATTCCTGCGACGCCGAGCCACCAATAGGCCCTTATCCAATCAGCCACGACTTAATCCTCCGTCTACCTCGACACTTCCACCCGCTCGGTTTTCGCGCTGGTCTCGATCATTTCGAGCACGCGTTCGCTGGGCGAAGCTTCGGATTCTCGTGTCGTCGGCAACGGCCCGTTCACCGTGAAATAGTGCGCGCCGGCGACCAGCAACTGTTCCGCCGGGAAGCGCGTGATGACTTCGTGCCCGATCGGCGTGACTACAATCTCTTCTTCAATGCGCGCCGCACTCCAGCCATCGGTCGAAGGCCAGAAGGTTTCGAGAGCAAACACCATGCCCGGCTTGATTTCCACGGGATGATCGAATGAAACCAGGCGGCTGATCACCGGCTTCTCCCAGATCGCGAGACCGATGCCGTGGCCGTATTGCAAGGCGAACGCGGCTTCTTCGTCGGGGAAGCCGAAGTCGGTGGCCTTGGGCCACACGGCGGCAATTTCAGCGGTGGTGCGGCCGGGGCGAACCAACTCAATCGCGGCGTCGAGATAATCGCGGCAGCGCTTGTAGGCGTCCACCATGGCATGCGACGCGTAGCCGACCGTGAAGCAGCGGTAATAGCACGTCCGGTAGCCCATGTAGGAATGCAGAATGTCGTAGTAGACGGGATCGCCCGGCCGCAGCACCCGATCGGAAAACACATGCGGGTGCGGATTGCAGCGTTCGCCGGAAATCGCGTTCACCGCTTCGACGTATTCCGAGCCCAGATCGTAGAGAACTTTGCTGACCAGACCGACTGCTTCGTTTTCGCGCAGGCCCGGCTTCATGGCGCGGTAGAGCTCGTCGTAGGCGGCATCGACCATCATGGCCGAAGTATTGAGCAGGGAGATTTCATCCTGCGTCTTGATGACGCGGGCCTCGGACATCAGTGCCTGGCCGTCGACGACTTCGATGCCCTCTCTTTGCAGCGCAAACAGAACGGGCAGTTCGACAATGTCGATGCCGACCGGCTCCTTGTGCAGGCCGCGTTTTTCCAGTTCGATGCGAATTTTCCTGGCGACGTTTTCGGCGCGACCCATCTCCGGCGTCATGGCGCCGCGCAGCACGGAAATTCCGGAGTGCGAGCGGCCATCCAGCCACGGGCAATTCAGCTGATGATGCTTGGCGGCCGATCCGAAATCCCACAGGATGGGTTCGTCATTCTGCGGCAGCAACGTGAAGCGGTTGGCCTTGTCCTGTGCCCACGTTCCGATGTGCGTCGACGTCAGGTAGCGCACGTTGTTCATGTCGAAGCAAAGGAGCGCGCCCATCGAGGACTGCTTGAGCAAGTCTTTCGCTTTTTGCAGACGCTCGCGGCGGAGACGATCGAAGTCGATGCGGTTCTCCCAATCCACCGCCATGGTTCCGTGAGTTTTGAGTCCCATAAGAATCTCCTGTAGAGACGTTGCTTGCAACGTCTTGCCGGTCTCGTCTCGAAACTATGCCTTTCGCGATACTGCCGGCAGAGACTTAGCAAGCTACGTCTCTACGACTTGTTACACAATTTCCGAGCGGCCTCGAATACTGTCTGCTCCGTCGGCACGGTCACATCTTCGAGCGGCGGCGAAAATGGAATCGGGACGTGCATCGCGCCCATGCGTTTCACCGGCGCGTCGAGATCGTAGAAGGCGCCTTCGGCGATCACGGCTGCGAGTTCGGCCGTCACTCCATACCGTCCGTAGCCTTCGTCGAGTACGATGACGCGCGACGTCTTTTTCGCCGAGTCAATGATAGTCTTTTCGTCGAGCGGCCAGGTGGTGCGCGGGTCAACCACCTCGGCGCTGATGCCTTCCTTCTCCAGCATGATGGCCGCGCCCAGCGCGACCTGCACCATGCTGCTGGTCGCCACGAGTGTGATGTCGCCGCCTTTGCGCTTAACGTCGGCAACGCCGAGCGGGATCGTGTAGTCCTCGGCGGGAACCGGGCCTTTCAGCTTGTACATCATCTTGTCTTCGAAAAATATGACCGGATTCTCATCGCGGATGGCAGTTTTCAGCAGTCCCTTCGCGTCGTAGGGAGTCGAGGGTAGCACGACTTTCAATCCCGGCACGTGGCTGAACCACGCGTGCAGCGACTGCGAATGCTGCGCCGCTGAGCGCCGCGTCGCGCCCAGTGTGGTGCGCATCACCATGGGAACGCGCCAGTGGCCGCCCGACATGTAGTGCGCTTTGGCGGCCTGGTTCACCATCTGGTCCATAGTCAGCGTCAGGAAATCTCCGAACATGATGTCGACCACCGGCCGCAGGCCCGTCATGGCCGCGCCCACGCCAACGCCGGTAAACCCGGCTTCGGAGATCGGAGTATCGACCACGCGTTCGGCGCCGAATTCTTCTACCAGCCCGGAGAGGACTTTGAATGGCGTCCCGGCTTCGGCGACGTCTTCGCCAAAAATGCACACGCGTGAGTCGCGGCGCATTTCTTCGGCGAGGGCTTCGCGCACCGCCTGCGCAAATGTGAGTTCACGCTCAGGCATAGACGTCCTCGTCGACCTGATCGACGCTGGGATAGGGCACCGCGATTGCGAATTTCACTGCGGCTTCCATCTCAGCATGCGCTTCGGCGGTAATTTGATCGAGCGCGGCAGCGCCTGCGTGGCCCTGGGTCAGCAGCCAGTTGGCATGCAGTTTGATGGGATCGCGTTCGGTCTTCCAGTGCTGCTCTTCCTGCTTCGAGCGATAGTATTCGCGGTTGATGTCGCCAACGTGATGACCGCTGTAGCGGTAAGTGTCGGCTTGCAGAAACGCAGGTCCTTCGCCGGCACGCGCGCGTTTCACCAGACGCGTCGCGACTTCATTCACCGCGCGCACGTCCTGCCCGTCCGCCAGCGCAGACTCGAGCCCGAAAGCTGCGGCGCGTCCGAGAATCGTCCCGGCGGTCGTCTCGGAGAAGTGCGTGTACTCGTTGTAGAGATTGTTCTCGCAGACGTAAATCACGGGCAGCTTCCAGAGCTGCGCCAGATTCATCACCTCATAGAGCGATCCCTGGCCGAGCGCGCCCTCACCAAAAAAACAGACTGCCACGCGTCCGTTCCCCAGTCGCTTCGAAGCAAACGCCGCGCCGGTGGCGATGCCTACGCTGCCGCCGACAATCGCGTTCGCTCCCAGATTGCCGGTCGCCGGATCGGCAATATGCATCGAGCCGCCTTTGCCGCGGCAATAGCCGGCTTCCTTGCCCAGCAGCTCGGCAAACATGCGGTCGGGCGAAGCGCCCTTGGCCAGACAGTGTCCGTGACCGCGGTGCGTGCTGGTGATGTAGTCGTCGACGCGCAGCGCTTCGCAAATGCCCACGGCGACGGCTTCCTCGCCGCTGTAAAGATGCGCCAGTCCGGGCATCAACGCGCGCGTGTAGAGCTCGTTCACCTGCTCTTCGAACAGGCGGATGCGCACCATCTGGCGGTAGGCGCGCACCCACTTATCTTTCTCCGGAACCTCGGAACCCGTTGCCTCGGGGCCCGGCTGGGAAGTAGCAGTGGTCACTTCTTCGGTCCTCCTGCGGTGACAGGAGTGGTTACGCCCGACATGGCGGCAAGCACGTCGAACATGCAGGCGAAGTCGTACTTCGTCCAGCCCATGCCGCGGGCCGCGGTAAGAAACTCGTTGCTGATGGCCGTGGTCGGCAGCGGGACATCGAGTTGGCGGCCCAGGTCCATCGCCAGCACCATGTCCTTCTGCATCATGTTCACGTCGAACCAGGCTTCTTCCGGCTGTTGCAGGACGAATGGCCCGCGATACTTGATCATGGGCGAAGCCACGGCGCTGTTGACCAGCACATCGACGGCAACCTCGCGGGCAATGCCGCTTTTTTCCGCCAGCAGCACGCCTTCGGAAAACGCCAGCATCTGCACCGCCAGACTCAGGTTGATGGCAATCTTCATCGAAAGCGCCAGGCCGTTGTCGCCGACATAGCTGACCTTGGGGCCGATGTCGAGCAGCAGCGTCTTGATCTTGTCGAACGTTTCTTTCCTGCCGCCCACCATTACCGAGAGTTTGCCTTCCTGCAGGGTAATCACGCTGCCGGAAACCGGCGAATCGACCATGTCCGCGCCGAGAGCGCGCACTTTCGCTGCCAGGCCTCGGCTCACCGTGGGGCTCACCGTGCTCATGTCGATGAAAATCTTGCCAGCGCTTAGTCCGGCCAGCAATCCGTCCGGACCTTCCGTGATGGATGCAATCGCAGTGGCGTTGGTCACCATCGCAAGCGTGTAATCCGACGCGCTGGCCACGGCGCGCGGCGAGTCCGCCCACTGCATTCCCTTCTCGACCAACCACTGCGCTTTGGTGCGCGTGCGGTTGTAGCCGGTCACCGTGTGACCCTTGCTGAGCAGCCGGTTCACCATCTGGCTGCCCATCACGCCCAACCCGATGAATCCTACTTTCGCCATCCGCTACTGCCTCCAGATCCTTCGCCTTAAGAAATGAATCGCCGAGAGTGATTTCGAATAATGACTACTGGCTAATGTGCGATCGCTTGCCGGGAGCGCGCTTCGCCGCCGGCGCCTGACTGTCGTCGCGCACCTGGTACAGGTGTGCGCGCATGGCTTCGCGCGCTTTGTCCACATCGTGCCGCTCGACGGCTTCAAGAATTCGCTTGTGATGAACCTGCCCGCGTTCCGGGCCGCCGGAGACATTAAAAATCCGCAGCCGCTGCTCGCGCAGCAGGGCGACGATGGAATCGAGCAGAGAGAGAATGAGCGGATTGGCCGCGCCCTCCGCCAGCGCAAGATGAAAATCCAGATCCGCTTCGATGTAGGTTTCCGGATCCTGCCCGGCGCGGTCCATCGCGGCTACCGCCTCACGCATGGTCGCCAGTTCCGGTTCCTGAATGCGCACCGCCGCCAGCGCCGCAATCTCCGGTTCGAGAATGGCTCGCACCTCGGCCAGATGAGTCGAGCCTTCCGGTTGACCGATCTTCACCATCAGGTCGAATGACTGGCGAACCGCCTGGGTGGTGCCGTCGGTGATGAAGGTTCCGCGGCCCGAGTAGGCTTCCACCAGACCTTTTTCGCGCAGAGCTTTCACGGCTTCGCGCACGGCGGTGCGGCTCACGCCAAAACGTTGGGCCAGTTCACGTTCGGCCGGAAGTTGATCTCCCGCCTTCAGAACACCTTTTACAATCGACTCTTCGATCTGCTGAACGATTTGCTCATAGAGCCGCGATGTACGAACCAGTTTGTACAAAACTCCGCCCCCCGCACTAAGTGATGCGCAGCCCGCCAGTGGCCCGGCGATGGTCCGGCTACTATACCGCATATCCACAGGGTGTTGGCGCGATTGTTGGGCGAAGAGCATGGGCTTGGTCAAAGGTATGGTGGTATGACCGCAGCCAAGAATACTATACCGGTCTCCGGCAACGCAATCCCCCAGAGAACTGCAAGCTCAACCAGCAGGTTCCGGGGTTGCCGTCTTATGAACTACCCCTGCCCCCGGAGACGGTATAGCCTTTTTCAGCTTCCATCCAAGATTTGAATGTGCTTGACACGGTTTCTCCGATAGTGGTATGGCTGTCGGACCAGAAATATGGAGGGGTTCTATATGCTATCCCGCACGGTCACTACCGCCTCGTCTCCCGACAGCCGGATGACTGCAGCTTCCCAGTGGATGTTTGCCACCCTCATGATACTTCTGCCGCTTCTGCTGGCTGTTTCCGCTATAGCCCAGACCACGGCAGGCCGCATTCTGGGCACCGTGACCGACCAGACTGGCGCCGCGGTGGCGGGCGCCACGGTAGTGGTCACCGACGTCCAGCGCGGCACCTCGCGCACGCTGACCACGGATGAATCCGGCGGATACGTTGCCCCCCAACTGCTGCCCGGGGACTACAAGGTGCACGTGGAGGCGAAGGGTTTCAAGACCAGCGAGCGGCCGAATATCGTGATTGAAGTTGCCACCGACGTGCGCGTCGACTTCGAACTGCAGCCCGGGCAAATCTCGCAGATCGTTGTTGTCGAAGATTCGGTACCCCTGGTCAACACCACGTCCTCCACGCTGGGCGGAACGCTCAGCAACGAGGAGATCAACGACCTGCCGCTCAATGGCCGCAACTATGAGAACCTGCTGCAACTGCGTCCTGGCGTGATCCGCTATCCGGGCGGTGGATTCTCGACTACGAGCGCCAACGGACTGCGTGCCGAAGACAACGCTTATTACATCGAGGGTCTGTTCGACAGCGAGCCATATTCCGGGCAATCCATTGTGAACGGTGCGGGCATTGCCGGAGACTCGGCGACGATTCTTCCCATCGACTCGATTCAGGAATTCAATCTGCAGCAGAATCCTCCGGCAGAATACGGATATAAGCCGGGAGCAGTGGTGAACGTCGGATTGAAGTCGGGCACGAACAAGGTGCACGGATCGGCCTTTGGCTTTGGCCGGGACGGCGCGATGGACGCGCGCAACTACTTCAACGCTGCCCCGAGTCCGAAGTTGACCCGGACGCTGGAACAGTTTGGCGGCAGCCTGGGCGGAGCGCTTGTCAAGGATAAGGCGTTCTTCTTCGGCGCCTACGAAGGCCAGCGCTACAACGTGGGCAACTCGTATGGAGGAGTCACGAGCCCTTCCACGGCGCACATGGTGGCGAATGGCACCTGCGCGTTTGATCCAACAATCGGAGATTGCCAGAACAGCATCGTCGACGCAATCGCCGACCTCCAGTCTCCTCTGAACACCAGCGGGTTCGGGGTCGACGCGGCCAGCCTCAAGATTGCGGGCTGCGCGGCCGCGGGAACCTGCTCAGGCACGGGGTTTCCCACCAACAGCCAGACCGATGTCGGCACCAGCCTCAACGCCATCCAGGCTATCCAAATCACCAACGGGTTTAACAACAACGTGCACGTCGATAACCTGGTCGCTAAAGTGGACGACCGGCTGAACGACCGGCACGCCATCAGCGGCACGTATTTTTTCGGCAACAATTCAGGAACAGTCGAAGACTTTCCTGAGTTGCAGCAGAAGTGGCTCTCCAATATTCATACCCGCGCACAAGTCCTGGGCGGTAGCTGGATTTGGACTCCGAGTGCCCGCTGGGTCAACGAAGCGCGCGTCGGCTACAACCGGCTTTACCAGCCGACGCTGCCCGGCGATCTGAATGCTCCGGCCTCGTCGTACGGTCTGAACACCGGAGTCAGCGGACCGGAGACAGGGGGACTGCCGCGCATCGGCTTTGGCGGTTATTTCTTTCCCGGGCTGGGAGGTTTCAAGTGGCCGAAATTCCAGGGGCCCGATTCGATCACCCAGTTTGTCGATCACCTCTCCTATAGCGCGGGCAAGCACGCCCTGAAATTCGGGGGAGACCTTCATTACAACAAAGTGACGAACGCGGCCTACGGCAACGCCCGCGGCAGCATCACCTTCCTCGGCGGACAGGCGTCGGGCGCCGGAGCCGGGTCAACGCCGCTTGAGGATTTCTTTGCCGGTTTGCCGTTCAAGGCATCGGTCGAGGTGGGCAATCCGACGCTGCATTTGCACAACTGGGCGTACGCGGGCTTCTTCCAGGATGATTATCGGGCCACCAGGAATCTGACCATCAACTTTGGAGTCCGCTACGAATACAGCAGTGTTCCGCAGGAAGCCAACAATCTGCTGGGAAATTTTGATCCGAATGTGGGCATGGTGCAGGTGGGCCATGGCATCAGCAGCCTCTATAACCC
>Ga0209415_10005885_pt1 | contig 21917 bp, 21 predicted proteins | sample PeaSoiSIISIP2007_FD_187696 | JGI IMG/M metagenome (GOLD analysis project Ga0209415, IMG submission 187696) | Peat soil microbial communities from Weissenstadt, Germany - SII-SIP-2007 (SPAdes) (version 2) | ecosystem: Environmental > Terrestrial > Soil > Wetlands > Peat | place: Germany... | reverse complement strand
CTACCTCCTGCTCTACGGCGAGCTGCCGACCATCAGCGAGCTGGAAGAGTTTTCCACGTTCCTCAATGAGTCGTCCCTGATCCACGAAGACATGCTGCATTTCTTCGTGGGCTTCCCCCGCGGGTCCCACCCCATGGGGATCCTTGCCACGACGGTCGCCTCACTGTCCACCTTCTACCCCATCCCCGAGGTGATGGACGAGACGTCCGAGCGCCAGATCCTGGCAAACCTGATCTCGCAGATCCGGACAATCGCCGCCATCTCGTACAAGAAGTCAATCGGAGAGCCCATCGTCTACCCCTCCTACCGGCTTCGCTACGTGCCGAACTTCCTGAACATGATGTTCTCCTCACCGGTCAAGGAGTCACGGCTGGATGATGACATGGTGCGCGCAATTGACCTTTTCCTCATTCTCCACGCCGACCACGAGCAGAACTGCAGCACCTCCACCGTGCGGCTGACGGGCTCCAGCCTTGCCAACGTGTACGCCGTCATTTCCGCCGGCATTTCTGCGCTCTGGGGCCCGCGTCACGGCGGGGCCAACCAGGAAGTCATCAGGATGCTGGAAAAGATCCGCAACGAGGGAGGAGACGGCACGGAGTTCGTGGCCAGGGCCAAGGACAGAAACACCCCGGACCGGCTCATGGGATTCGGGCACAGGGTCTACAAGAGCTTCGATCCGCGCGCGAAGATCCTCAAGGAGGCCTGCCATCGGCTGCTGCGGAAGCCCGGTATGGATGATCCCCTCCTGGACATCGCCCTTCGCCTGGAAGAGATTGCCCTCAAGGACGACTACTTCGTGTCACGCAACCTCTACCCCAACGTGGATTTCTATTCCGGCCTCATCCTGCGCGCCACCGGGATCCCGTATGACATGTTCACGGTCCTCTTTGCCATTGGACGGACCCCGGGCTGGCTCGCGCACTGGCGCGAGATGTATCACGGCCAGGATTTCCGCATCATGCGGCCGCGCCAGGTCTACGTGGGAAGCACCGAGCGCCACTACGTCGAGCGCGCGCAGCGCAGATAGCCCGCAGCGTTCGGTCATGACAGGCTCCTATAGCCGCGGAATGCTCGTGATGGCTGCCTCCAGCCTCGTGTTCTCCGCCATGTCGCTCCTGGTCCCTTTCACGCGGTCCATCAACACCTCCATCGTGACGGCGGTCCGCTTCACCACCGGGATTGTCGTGATTGGCGGGCTTGGCCTGTTTCGGGTCATCCCGCTGAAGCCGGTCAACAAGCCCTGGCTGATTGGCAGGGGGGCGTTCGGGGCCGCCTCCGTGTACCTCATGTATTTCGCCATGGTGAAGCTGGGCCTGGGCATGGGCACAATCCTCAGCTACACCTACCCCGTGTTCGCCGCGCTGCTTGCCCCCCTCATCATCCGGGAGAAGGTGCACCCGGATGTCTTTGTGGCCGTGGCCGTGTCTTTTGTCGGTATCTGGCTCGTTGTCAACCCCATGGGCGCGACCGGCGGGGCCGGGTCGTTCTCCATCAGCGCTTACCAGCTCCTTGCCCTCCTCGGAGGGCTGCTTTCCGCGGTGGCCATTGTGACTATCCGCAAGCTCCAGGCCACCGATTCGCCGTCCATGATCTACCTTGCGCAATGCGTCTTCGGGATGATCGTCATTGGCTATCCAACCGCCACGAGCTCCTTCGGCTTCGCCCTGCCTCTCTGGCTCGTGCTGGCAGGAATCGGGATCCTGGCGACCGTGGCGCAGCTCCTCATGACCACCGCGTACCGCGATGTGCCCGCAACCGAGGGCAGCCTCCTTGCTTTTCTCGTTCCGGTGGTCAACAGCGTGCTCGGGATTGTCGTTTTCGGAGAAAGGATGCAGCCGCTGACGATTGCCGGCGCGCTCGTCGTCCTGGCAGCCTGCGCCTATGTTGCCCTCCGCGAAAGAGTCATGGGGCTTTTCGCTTGATAAAGGCCGCTACGAAATGCCTCCGCTCAGGACCAGCACGCCCGCGATGACCGCTATGACAATCCTGTACCAGCCGAAGATCGCAAGGCTCCGCGTCCGCAGGTAGCCGACCATCCAGCGCACCGCGACGAACGCGGACACCGCGGCGAACAAGAGGCCGATGAGCGGCGACGCCCATCCGAAGCTGCCCACGATCAGGCGGCCGAGCTTCACCCCTTCATAGATGGTTGCCGCCCCCAGGGTGACCAGCCCCAGGAGGAAGCTGTATTCCACGGCCGCTGACACGGAGAGGCCGACGAAGATGCCACCGGCAATCGTGACGAGGCTCCGGCTCACGCCGGGCCACAGCGACAGCACCTGAGCAAGCCCGATCAGCAGCGCCGTTCGCCCCGTGAGCCCTTCCACCGGCAACCCGTCCTGTCCCTGCCGCCGCGCCAGCACCAGGAGGATGAAGACCCCGCCCACCAGCCAGGCTCCCGCCACGGGCCACAGTCCGTAGAGATGGCGCTTGATTGTATCCTCCAGCACAAGTCCTATGAGCGCTGCTGGAATGAAGGAGACCACCACGTTGCCGAACAGGCGAAGCCCATCCCGGTCCCGCCCGACGATGCCCCTGGCCATTGCCCTGATTCTCCCGAAGGAGACCAGGAACACCGCGATGATGGCGCCCGCTTGAATGCAGATGGCGTACGCGTCCGAGGCGCTTTTCTCTTCGGGAGTTGACCAGAGGCCGAGCAGGTCCTGGACAACGGTGAGGTGTCCGGTGGAGCTCACGGGGAGGTATTCGGTGAGGCCTTCGACGATCCCGAGGACCATGGCCTGCGGGATGCCCATGGAAGACCGGGGAGCCGGCGCCGGCCCTGCTGTTCCCGCCTGGAAGGAAGGGGTCTCCTGCGCGAGCAGGGGGAACGCGATTGCAATGCAGAGGATGAGAACGGGGACCGTCCTTCTGGCCATGGTCAGGCTCCCATTTTTCTTGCCGCTCTTTCGAAGCCGGCCAGCGATTTTTCAATGAACGAGGTATCCACGCAATAGGCGATGCGGAAGTATCCGGGAAAGCTGAAGCCGCGGCCCGGTACGACGAGCACCAGCTCCTCCTGGAGGGTCTGCACGAACGCAAGGTCATCCCCGCCGGGCGCGCGAGGGAAGATGTAGAAGGCGCCCTGCGGAACGGAGAGCTGGTATCCCATGCCGCGAAGCGCGGAGCAGAACAGGTCGCGCTTCTTTCTATAGATTTCGATGTCCACGGAGAGACCCTGGATCTTTGCCACCGTGCGCTGCATGAGAGCGGGGGCGTTCACGTACCCGAGGATCCTCGTACAGAGGATGATTCCGTCAACGAGCTTCTTCGCATCGTCGGCGAACGGGTTGACCGCCACGTGGCCGATCCGCTCTCCCGGGAGGGAGAGATCTTTTGAATGGGATGTGACGACGATGGAATGCGGATACAGGCTCATGATCCCCGGCACCTCAGCCCCATCATATGCGAGCTTCCGATACGGCTCATCTGCAAGCAGGTAGATGGTCCTGCCGGTCTTCCTGCCCGCCCGGGCGAGCATGTCCGAGAGCTCTTTCAGGGTCTCCCGGGGGTAGATGCGACCGGTGGGGTTGTTCGGGGAGTTCACCAGCACTGCCGCGGTGCGCGAACCGATCCTGCTTTCCAGCGCGGCAACGTCCAGGTCAAAATCCGGCGCGGACGGGGCCAGCACGAGCTTGCCCCCGTGGTTGTCAACGTAGGACGCGTATTCCATGAAGCAGGGTATGGTCGCGATGACCTCGTCACCCGGGTTGAGGATTGTCTTGAGCACGGAGTTCAGCCCGCCGCTTGCGCCGCAGGACATCACCACGCTCTGCCCGTCCAGCGCAACACCCTGCTCGCGTGAGACAAGCTCCGCCACGCGAGCCCGGGTCTCAGGATAACCCGCGTTGGGCATGTAGCCGTGCTTCAGCGGCACCGCGGAATCCACCACCTCCCGGAGCGCCTCCTGGAACCGGGCCGGGGGCTCCACGTCCGGGTTCCCGAGGCTGAAATCGCAGACGCTGGCCGCACCGTGCTGCGCGCGAAGCGCGTTGCCCGCTTCAAACATGCGCCTGATCCATGATGCGGTTTCCATCATCCCGAGGACCTTGCTACTGACCGCCATGCTGCTCTCCCTGGATGGTTGCAAGAAGTGAATCCATCTCCGCGTCGCTTCCGACGCTTATGCGAAGGCCGTCCGAAAGGCCGTTGGAGGCGAAGTGGCGGACCAGAAAACCCCGGCGGAGAAGGCCCTCGTACAGGGCGCGGGCATCCAGGCCCGCCGGCGGCACCGCGAAGACGAAGTTGGCGCGGGACGGCATGACGGTGAAGCCCAGCGCCGTGAGGCTCCCGGCGAGCTTCTCCCGCGTCGCCACAATGCGGCGTCGAGTTTCCCGCGCGTACTGCTGGTCTTCCAGGGCGGCGCAGGCGGCAACCTGGGCAAGGCGGCTGACGTTGTAGCTGTCCTTTACCTTCATGATCTGGGCGATCATTGCCTCGTGTCCGAAGGCAAACCCGACACGCATGCCTGCCAGAGATGAGGACTTCGACATCGAGCGCACGATCAGGAGCCGCGGGTTGTCGGCAAGGAGAGAGAGACTGGACTCCTCGGCGAAGTCCACGTATGCCTCATCCGCAACGACGATCCCTCGGAAGGACGACAGGAGTCGGGCCGTCCACGCGGGAGGAAATGCATAGCCGTACGGCGAGTTCGGCGTTGTGAGAAAGAAGATCTTTGCCCGCGGGGAGGGGACCGGAAGCTGGAGAAGGTCGCTTTCCCGGCGAAGACGGGGGAGGGGCACCGTGATTGTCCGCGCCCGGGCCATTGCGGCCATCACCGGGTAAAGTGAATAGGAGGGCTGGAAAAAGGAAACCGTGTCCCTCTCATCCACAAGCGCGCGCATGATCAGGGCAAGGATCTCGTCCGAGCCGTTCCCGCACAGCACCTGGAGCGGGCTGATGTTGTACTGCCGGGCGGCAGCCGCGCGGAGGGAGGCCGCATCCGGGCTCGGGTACAGGCGAAGCGAGCCGTCGATTGCCCGCTGGAGATCCTCCAGCACCCGGGGTGAGGGCGGGTAGGGGTTTTCGTTCGTGTTGAGCTTGACCAGGCGCTGACCGGGCGACGGTTGGAGTCCGGGGACATACCCGTCCATCTCGCGGACGGAGCCGCGAACCAGCGCGAGAGCCTCCTCGATTGCGCTCATGGGCGGCAGTGTAGCAGAATGGCGCACGCGAGGCAAAGCCCGGGGCGGCAATCTTGACTTCCCGGGCGTTTCGCTTTATATCAATATTGCTATACTTAGCGCGATGACAAGGAGGCATGCAGAATGCCGATCATGGTTTCAAACAAGGCCGCCGGACAGCTTGTCAGCATTCTCGGTGAACAGGGCAAGGCCGACGCCATGCTCAGGGTATGGGTTGCGGGCCTGGGATGCCAGGGATTCCGGTACGGAATGGGAATCGAGGACCGTCAGCCTGAGCAGGATGACACGATTTTCGACGCAAACGGCATTCGAGTCGTCATCGATCCCCAGAGCCTCTCCTACATGGACGGGTCGACCGTGGATTGGATCGAGGACCCGGTGAATGGCGGGTTCAGCATTGCCAACCCCAACCCGGCGCCGGAGAAGGAATGTGGTTGCGGCGGGGCATGCCGGACAGGGGCCTCGGCCTCATCCGGGTCTGAAGCTGAGACGGCGCAGGGAGCCACCTGCGGTTGCGGCGGCACCTGCGACTGCCAGAAGGGCTAGGGAGTCCGCCTGGCCGCCTCGTTGGTCGTGCCGGCGGAAAGAAGCGCCTGCGGCGGCAGCGTGTCAAAGGTGGCGCGAAGCGAGGCGGCCGGTCCGCCAAGGAGCGTAGAAAGGCCCAGGAGCGCGGAGTCCCACGCCCAGCGCACAGGGCCCGCCTGTTCCACGGCGCCGGTTGCCTCAAGGGGAACTCTTCCCACCTCGTGATTTCCTGACAGGTAGACAAGAGCCCCGATCTTCTGCCCCTGGCCGACGGGTGCAATCACCGGGGCAGGGATATCGATGGTATAGGCGAGATTTTCGAATTCCCTCTGACGCGCGGTAATGAACACCGGTTGGGCGGGGGAAATTGTCACGTCTCTTGCCGCCCCCTTCCACACCCGCATGGACGGCAGGGACGGCGCATCGAGCTCCACCGTGGTATAGTTGCGAAACCCGTAGGAGAGAAGGTTCAACCCGTCCTCCGCCCTGTTCCGTGACCCGTCCACCAGAGATCTGCCGGGGACGCCCAGGAGGACCGCTATCAGGCGCATGTCACCCCGCCTGGCCGTGATTGCTGCCGTGAAGTTGTTGTCATCAAGGTGGCCCGTCTTCAGCCCGTCCACGCCGAAGTCATCCCAGACCAGGTAGTTCGGATTGAACTGTTTTTTCGTCGTCCCCGGGGTGAGCCGGCCGTCCGCCATGTTCTGCGGGAGCGGATAGTCGAACTCCCGAAGCGAGTGCAGCTCCTCCAGGGCCTCGGGATGAGCCGTGATGTAGCGTCGGCAGAAGTCCGCAAACTCCCGCGCGGTTGTCAGGTTTCCCGCGCCGACCCCGGAGGGGTCGGTGAACCGGGTGACGCTGTAGCCCATGAAGCTGGCCTCCTCGTTCATGAGGCGGACGAACTTCTCCGTGCTTCCTGCAACGTACTCAGCCAGAGCGGTGGCCGCGTCGTTGCCGGATGCCACTGCCATCCCCTTCATCAACTCCTCCACCGTCACGATCTGGCCCGGTCCCAGGTCCATGAGGGATGAACCGGGCGCCTGGTTGTCCGCCCACGCGTTGGAGGTGATTGCGACCACGTCGTCGCGATGGATGGAACGTTCTTCGAGCTTCTCGAAGACGATGTGCAGCGACATCAGCTTCGCAAGCGACGCAGGGACCAGCGCCTGGTCCGCGTTGTGCTCGAAAAGCACCCGTCCGGTGATCTGGTCAATGAGGATTGCTGACCTCGCATGCAGGACAAAAGCGGCCGCGGGGCGGCCGTCAGCGGTCGATCGGGGTCGGGCGGCAAGCGGCAGAGCGGCAAGGCATGCAAGAAAAAGAGGGATTGCGAAACCTGCCAAACGGGGACGCGCCCTCTTCATGGGCACCATGTATAGCCCGGTGCCCGGCGCGTGTAAAGGGGGTCGGCCTCCCGCCGTATCAGGCACTGCTGTCAGCGCTCGTGGGTTCCGTCTTGATGTCGATCCTGATCTCGTCCCCGATGTCCGTATGCTCCCGCGGAGGCACAACGAGGGTGAGAAGGCCGTTGTGGAACCGCGCCTGCGTGCCCGCCTGGTCGAACTTGTCCGCCGGCACGTAGTATCTCTGCTCCTCGATATCCTTGAGCTTCAGCCTGCGCTTGAAGTACTGCACGCTCTCATCGGATTCCTCGACGCGCGGCGCGCTGGCGGAGAACAGGAGATGGTCACCGCGGAACTGGACGGTAATGTCCTTCTCATCGAAGCCGGCAAGGGCAATCTCGAACACCAGCTTCTTGTCGCGCGAGAGGTAGATGGTGGAGGGGGGATACAGGTAGGCCGGGTAGTAGTCGGGGTTGGCGAAGGGCCCGCGGCCGAGGTGCTCGGCGGCGCGCCGCATCTTTTCCGCGGCCTCCTGGTCGATTGTTTCTCCGATGCTTTCCGCGAACTTGAAGGCCTCGTCCATGACGCGGCCGAGGTCGAAGGAGAAGACCCTGTTCATATGCGCCTCCTGGTCGGTGCGGCTTCCCGTGCGGGCTAAGCCTTCCGGTCCCCCGTGCTGGGCGATTCCCGGAGAGAGGCCCGTGCCGGCTCTCTCTGAGATTGAATGTACTGACGGGGGGAGTCGCGGGACAAGCGCACCGGCGCCCCGACGCGCACCGGCATGATGAGGAAGGGAATCCCTTCCCTGTGGAGGCGTCGTTGCACGGCAAAGGCGGTGTGGTTGAACAGGAGGCGGGTGAGGATGCTCTCCTCGGCAAAGACAATCTGCCCGCCAAAGAACACCGCGTTGGCGTGCTTGCGGAATATGCCCTGGGCAAGGTCGCAGATCTCGTCAGAGACGTCGGTCCCGATGGCTGCGAACCCCTGCGCATGATACCCCTCCGCCTGCATGAACGAGACGTACTTCGAAAGTCCGTCTTCGACGTGCTCGCGCAGTTTCTCCATGCCTTCCGAGCCTTTGAACCGGTCCGCATCGATGATGCCCGCCTGGATGAAGAACCAGTTTCGAAACGTGTCTCCGAAAATCCGGCGGATGCTGAACAGGGTGTGCAGCCCGGTGCCGTTGAAGCCGGAAACAAGAAGCACGGCCGTCTTTCCCTTGGGGTCGAACTTCGGAGGCGGCTTGCGTTTCACGCCGCGTGAGTCGGCCGCGAGGGCCTGGACGTCGCTCGCAGCAGCGGTGGCCATGAGGTGATCCAGCCGGGCGAGCCTCCGTCCCGTCTGGTAGTAGAAGCGCTTGATCAGGAGCGCCACAACGACGAGGGACCCCGTGATCAGCACGGTGATCCAGCCTCCCGTCTGGAACTTGAGGACCACCTGGGAGATCAGGATGAAGCCGGTGAGGAGCAGGCCGATGCCGTTGATCAGGAACTTGCGCTTCCACACCGTGACGTGGCCGCGCTCTTTCCACCAATGGCGCACCATGCCGGCCTGGGAAAGGCAGAACGTGATGAAAACGTTGATTGCATAGAGGACGATGAGGAAATTGACCGAGCCATTGCTCACCAGCATGAGAACGAGGGCGGCCCCGCCCATCAGGACGATCCCGTTCTTGATGACCAGACGTTCGCTCAGGAGGCTGAATTGCCCGGGCAGCCACCTGTCCAGCGACATGTTGGCAAGGACTCGCGGCCCGTCCAGGAAGCCGGCCTGCGCCGCAACGAACAGGAGCACCGCCTCGGAGATCAACGTCAGCAGCACGAAGAGGGAACCGGGAACACCCCAGCCGGAAGCGATTCGTTCCATCAGGACGGCATTCAGCGTCCGTCCGGGAACCTTTGTCACGCCGAAGAGCAGGTAGCCGATCATCAACCCCGCCGCCATGAAGGCGAGGGATGCGGCCATGTACCGCATTGTCCGTTTCGCGGTCTGGACCCTCGGCTCGCGCAGGATCGGCAGGCCGTTGCTGACCGCCTCGATGCCGGTGTACGTGCCGGCGCCCATGCTGTAGGCGCGCATCAGGAGAAGGAAGACGCCGAAGCCCCCGAGAGACTGCCGTGCCGCCCGCGTCTGCACGATGGTCGTCTGTGCAACCTCGCCTATGGACGGAATGTGGGTGAGGAGGGCATAGAAGATTGCGAAGGTGTGGGTAACGAGGAACAGCAGGAAGATCGGCACGAGCGGCATCACGGATTCCCTGACGCCGCGAAGGTTGAGCACCATCAGGAGAAGCACGCCCAGGACCGCCACGATGAGCTTGTAGCGGAGCAGGGGAATGGGCAGGAAGCTGAAAATGGCATCAGCGCCGCTTGCGATGGAAAGGGTGATGGTGAGCACGTAGTCGATGAGAAGTGCGCACCCGGAGATCATCCCCAGGGTCGGGGTGAGGAGCTTGCTCGCCACAAGGTAGCCTCCCCCGCCCCCGGGGAAAAGCTCGACGATCTGCGAGTAACTGGAAGCAATGACGATGACCGTGAAGGCAGTGGCCAGCGCGACAAAGATGCCCAGGTGACCGTGCACGCCCAGGCTGAGAAAGGATTCCTCCGGCCCGTAGTTCGCGGAGGACAGGCCATCCGCGCCGAGCCCGACCCACGCGAAGAACGCGATCAGGGAAAGCTTGTGGAAGATGTTCGGATCCCGGATGTCTTTTGCCTTGCCGAGGACGATTCCCTTCAGCCGGGAAAAAAGATCACCCGATTCAGTGTCGCTCATGCAATCGAGCGGCTACTCTACAGAAGGGCGTCTCACTGTGCAATAGGGGTTGGCTCTCCTATACCGATCGGTATACAAGGCCACGTGGAAACGGGGACGGTTCTGCTCGAAACGGCTCTCGGTCTCTTTGCATCCAGGGGTCATGACGCCGTGGGTGTCCAGGAGATCGCGGAAAGCGCAGGGGTCACAAAGCCCACCCTGTACCACTACTTCGGGAACAAGATGGGCCTCCTGAAAACGCTGCTCCAGCTTCATTACGACGGGCTGACCCAGGAGATAGGTCGTGCGGCTGGATATCGCGGTGACCTCCCGGCCACCCTCAGGCGGGTTGCCGCCGCGTATTTTCGTTTTTCGACACGGGACCCCCTGTTCGATCGGATGCAGCTTTCCCTGTTCTTCGCACTCCATCGCGGCGATGCGTTCGGTCAAGTGGCGTCGTTGAACGAGGAACAGTTCACGCTGATCGAAGGCGTTTTTCTGCAGGCTTCGCGGGACCACGGCAACACGAAGGGTCGTCACAAGGTTTATGGGGCATCTTTTCTCGGCATGATCAACACCTGCATCGGGCTCGCCCTCAACGGCTTCCTTGTCCTTATCGACCCTCTCCTGGAAAGGGCTGTCCGTCAGTTCGAGCACGGGATCTACAGTCAGGCGGCAACCATGGAACACTGGGTCACCACCGCGCCGCATCCCGATCTCCCGGGCGCCGTCCGTCCCGTTGACGGGATCAGGCGGGGCAGCGAGGCGTTGCGCCACGAGCAGCTCGCGTTTGCCCAGGCACGCCGGGCGGACGGTCGTGGTCTTGATCAACGCCTCATCGAATGCCGCCGGGATCACTCTGGAGATCCCCGGCCCAGGTGAGGGGCGCCTCGTAGACCTGCTGAACCGGGGAGTTGAGTTTGCCGCAAAGGCGGGAAAGGCGGTGATCGATTCAGCCCCGGCCGGGTGGCCGAGGATCCTGGAGTTGCGATTGAGGGCTGAGGAGGCTGGCGCCTCAGCTACCTCGGCAGCGGGCCGTCCAGCTCCTCCCCCTGGCCGGTGATGGAGAACACGACGCGCTCGCAGATATTGCCGACGCGGTCAGCCACGCGCTCCAGGTTGTGGGCAACCCAGGTGAGACGGTTGGCCTGCTCGGTTGTCCTGGGATCCGCCATGATGCAGGCGATGAGCTCGCGGTAGGTCTTTTCGTAAAGCGCGTCCACCTCGCTGTCCTCCGGAGGGATGCTCCTCGCTTCCTCCACATCCTCCCGCATGAAGGAGTCCAGGGCCCTGTGGAGCATGTCGCACGCCTTGTCCGACATTCGAGGCACGTCATCCAGGGGCTTTATCAGGGGCTCCTCCCCCAGCATGAGGGTGACGTTGGAGATTCCCTTCGCGTAGTCCGCGATTCGTTCAAGCTCGGTCGCGATCTCGAAAATGGCCGCCAGGATGCGCAGGTCACCCGCCATCGGCTGCTGGGTGGCGATGAGCGTCAGCGTCTCGTTTTCGATGGCGTAGCGCCTTTCGTTGATCAGGCGGTCATCCTCCATGATCATGCGGGCCTTCGCAATGTCACGCTTCTTGAGCGCCTGGACAGACTCCGCTACCGCCCTTTCGGCCATGGCGCCCAGGGCCAGTATCTCGTCCTTCAGCCTTTGCAGGTCGTGCTCGAACTTTTCCCGTGGCATCTTTCACTCCTTGGGACTGCTCTATCCGGAGCGTCCCGTAATGTAGTCCTCCGTGCGCTGGTCCCGAGGGCTCGTAAAGATCTGCTCAGTGGCGCCAAACTCCGCGAGGATGCCCGCTTTCTGGTCGTTCAGCCAGAAGAAGCCCGTGCGATCGGACACGCGGGCAGCCTGCTGCATGTTGTGGGTCACGATGACGATCGTGTATTTTTCCTTCAGCGTCCTCATGAGCTCCTCGACGCGGAGAGTCCCTATCGGGTCCAGGGCGGAGCAGGGCTCGTCCATCAGGATGACCTCCGGGACCACCGCGACCACGCGGGCGATGCACAGGCGCTGCTGCTGCCCCAGGGATAGCGAGAGTGCGTCCCCGCGCAGGGAATCCTTCACCTCATCCCACAGATCGGCAGAACGGAGGCTCTTCTCCACAACTTCCCGCAGGGCCCCGCCCCGGTGCGTTCCGAGCACCCGCGGCCCGAAGGCAACGTTGTCGAAGATGGTCTGGGGAAATGGATTGGGCCTCTGGAAAACCATCCCGACACGCTTGCGCAGCTCGACGACATCCGTTCCTCCCGAGTAGATGTCCTTCCCGTCGATGCACACGCTCCCGCGCGGCCGCGCGCCGGCAATCGTGTCGTTCATCCGGTTGAGGCACCGCAGGAACGTCGACTTCCCGCACCCCGAGGGTCCGATCAGGGCGGTGACCTCCCGCTCCTCGATGTCGATGGAGACATCTGCAAGAGCGAGGCGCTGGCCGTAGGAGAACGAAAGGTCACGGACCGCGATTTTCCCCATCCTATCCGAACCTTCCCGTCACGTAGTCTTCCGTCCTTCTGTCGCGGGGAGAGGTGAAGACCTGCGGGCCGCTGCCCCGCTCAACCAGCTCACCCGAAAGAAAGAACGCCGCGTAGTCGGCAACGCGCGCTGCCTGCTGTACGCTGTGAGGCACAATGACCACCGCGTATCGATCCCTCAGCTCGAAGAGCGACTCTTCCACCTTGGCGGTGGAGATGGGATCCAGGCCCGAGGTGGGCTCGTCCAGAAGGAGCACTTCCGGCTCCAGGGCCAGGCTGCGGGCAATGCAGAGCCTCTGCTGCTGACCCCCTGAGAGGCTCAGGGCAGGAGTGTCGAGACGATCCCTGACCTCGGCCCAAAGGGCCGCCTGTTGGAGGCTGCGCTCGACGATGTCCGACAGCCGGCTCGTGTCGCGCTCCCCGGCCATGCGCGGCCCGTACAGCACGTTGTCCCGCACCGTTCCCGGAAGCGCCAGCGGGAGGGCGAAGACCATCCCAACCCTGCGGCGAAGCCGTGACACGTCCGTGGCCGGCGCATAGATGTCCTCCCCGTCCAGGAGGATGCGCCCTGTCATGTGCGTATCGTCCACCATGTCGTTCAGCCGGTTGATGAGGCGCAGCAGGGTTGTCTTCCCCCCGCCCGCCGGCCCGAAGACCACGGTCACCGCCTTGTCCGGGACCTCCATCGTGACCCCTTCAAGAGACGCCTTGCCGGAGTACCAGTAGCTGACTCCCTGGATGCGGACCTTGGCCGCCGCGCCTTCAAGCGGGATCCTCCCCGGGCCCTGCCGATTCGAGGAACGCGTGAGCATATTCCCTCGGAGCCGGGTGCTCTCACCTACCATTGCCTTCTCCTGCGGAAGTGGCTGCGAATGACCGTTGCCACGATGTTCAGGGAGAGCACAAGCGCCAGCAGCACGAAGGCTGTGCCATACTGGACAGAGAGAGGCATGCCAGGCACCTGCGTGGTGATCACGTACAGGTGGTAGGGCAGCGCCATGGTCTGATCAAGGGGCGAGGAAGGAAGACGGGGAAGGTAGAAAGCTGCCACGGTGAAAAGAATGGGTGCCGTCTCTCCCGCCGCGCGCAGGAGGCCCAGGATGACCCCTGTGATGATGCCCGGAAGGGCCTGCGGCAGCACGATGTGCTGCACCGCCTGCCAGCGCGATCCCCCCAGGCTCGCGGAGACGGTGCGGAAGTCCTGCGGCACGGCGCGCAGCGCCTCTTCCGCGGTGCTGATGATCACGGGAAGGGTCATGATAGCGAGGGTGAGCGAGCCGGCAAGGATGGACGTGCCGAAGCGCAGGAACAGCACGAACATCCCCAGGCCGAACAGGCCGTAGACGATGGACGGGATGCCCGCAAGGTTCACAATGGCAAGCCGGATGGCCCGCGTCAGCCGCGTGTCTCGCGCATACTCGGAGAGATAGATCGCTCCCCCGACGCCGATGGGAACGGCCACCAGAGCGGTCCCGAGGGTGAGGAGGAGCGTACCGACTATGGCCGGAAGGATCCCGCCTTCCCGCATCCCGCCCCGCGGCATGGAGCTGATGAACTCCCAGTTGATTGCGGAGATGCCGCGAGCCACGATTGTCCCGACAACCAGGAGAATGGGAGCAACCACGATCATTGCGACCACGCCAAGGAGAATGAAACCAAGGGTCTGCAAAAGGGAACGGCTCATCAGCGCAGGCCTCCCCGGCGCCTCTTCTGGAAGATCGCCTTGGCCGCGGCCAGGTTGATGAGGAACGTGAGGACAAAAAGGATGATCCCGATGCCGAACAGCGCGTGGTAGTGGGTGCTTCCCCGCGCTACCTCGCCCATCTCTGCCGCAATCGTGGCGGTCATTGTGCGAACGGGCTTGAACAGGAACGCCAGGGAGGTGGGCATCACCGCCGCGTTGCCGGTCACCATCATGACAGCCATGGTCTCTCCAATGGCCCTGCCCATTCCCAGCATGACGGCGGTGAGAATGCCGGACCTGCCCGCGGGCACGACCACGCGCCAGATGGTCTGCCAGCGCGTTGCCCCCATGGCAAGGCCGGCGTCGCGGTAGCTGCGCGGCACCGAGTCCAGGGCGTCCTCGGCAACGCTGATGATGGTGGGTAATGCCATGTAGGCCAGGAGCAAAGCGCCGCTGAAAGCAGTCAGGCCTGTGGGCGCGCCCAGGAGCTCGCGGACCAGGGGGGCGACGTAGGTCATGCCGAAGAAGCCGAGCACGACGGACGGAATCCCTGCAAGCACCTCAATGACGGGCTTCAGGACTTCCCGCGCCCAGCGAGGGGCCACCTCGCGGACAAAGACGGCCGTCGCCACCCCGAGGGGCAGCGCGATGGCGATGGACGCCACAGTGACAAGAACCGATCCCAGGATCAGGGGCAGCGTCCCGAAGAGCTTGAACGTCGGATACCACCGCGTGGAGAAGAACCCGTTCAGGGGCACCTCGAAAAAGGCGGGGACGCCCTCTCGAAGAAGGAAAAGGAAAATAAGGACGACGAACCCGATTGTAGAAAAGCCGAGCACCCGGATGAAAGCTTCCACCGCAAACTCGCCCGCCCGGGTCCGGCTTTTCCTGAGGGGAGGGCTTACTCGGGCCGCCCCTCCGGAAGCGGCGCCGCTCACTGACTGCTCCCGGGAAGCGGGACAAAGCCCAGCTCCTTCACCAGCTCCTGGCCGTCTTTCATCACCCAGTCCAGATACGCCTTGATCTGCCCGTCCGGCTCCCCGGCTGTGTACATGTACAGGGGCCGTGACACGGGGTAGGAGCCATCACGCACGGTCTGCGCGGAGGGCAGCACATACGGCGCGTTGCTCCCACGGGCAATTGCCACTTTCTTCAAGTCTGGAGTCACGTAACCCAGGCCGTCGTACCCGATTGCGTTGCGGTTCTGCCGGACCTCAGTCGTGATGCCCTCCGAGGACGGCATGAGGAGGGTCTCCGGGGAGAAGAGCTCCGCGCCCTTCGGGTTCCCCCGTCTCACGACCTGTTCCAGGAAATAGACATACGTGCCTGAGTTGGATTCTCGCGAGAGGAGGACTACCGGTCGGTTCTCTCCCCCGACCTGGCTCCATGTCCTGAGCCTGCCGGTGTAGAGATCAGAGACCTGGCTCAGCGTGAGCCCGGTGACGGGATTATTCGGATTCTCGACGACCGCTATGGCGTCCAGGGCCACGGTAAAGCGGACGGGCGTTATCCCGTTCTTTTTCGCCGCGGCGATCTCCTCCTGGGACATTTCCCGGGATGCGTTTGCGATCTGGATGGTGCCATTGATCAGGGAGGCTATCCCGGTACCCGACCCCCCTCCTGTCACGGAGATGCGCACCGCGGGGTGACCTGCCATGTATCGTTCCGCCCAGGCAAGCGCGAGGTTGACCAGCGTGTCCGAGCCCGTATTCTGCAGAGTGAATGGCACCGTCTGCGCGGCTCGAGCCTTGACGGTGTCTGGCGCACGCGGGTCGCCCTTGCCTCCGTGGGCACACCCGGCAAGAAGCACGACGGCAAGGCCTGCTGCCGTCAGCCTTCCTGCGCATTTCGATTCTGCCACGATCCGGTGAGTGTTCTCGATTCGCCCTCAGATGTCAAGAAACACCGTGACAACCGCCCGATTTCAGGCTACATTGCGATTCCTGAGGAGGTGCGGAATGTCGAGAGTCTGTCTGGCCGTGGCAGCGTGCCTTGTTCTGGCGTCCGCTGCTGCTTTTGCGGACCCGCCCCAGATGAGCGTGACGGTGCAGGTCGTCAAGGTCCGCGCCACTCCCAGCGCACTCGGGAAGATAGTCGGCTCCCTTGCCTACGGGGACAGGGTGACAGTCCTGGATCAGCCGGCCGGCGCGCCGCAGACGTGGCGCAAGATCAGCGTGCCGGAGAAAGGCATCCAGGGATGGGTGAGCCTTTCCGCCCTGACCGACAAGCCCATCAAGCTTCAAGCCGGCTCGGAGACCGCTCAAACGGGAGCCTCCGGCGGCGAGGTCGCCCTTGCAGGAAAGGGATTCAACGAAGACGTTGAAAAGCAGTACAAGGCGGAGGGAAACGTCGACTATACCTGGGTGGACCGCATGGAAGGCTACAGTCCGACGGATGACCAGGTCCTCGCCTTTCTCCAGAAGGGCGGCCTGAACACCACGGGAGGCGCGCAGTGAGGACTTTTCTTCGACTCCTCCCCGCCGCGGTCCTGGTCCTGGCCTTCAGCGGCTGCGCCAGCATGGACCTGAGCGTCGGCAACGTGATGGCGGTGGGCCAGGGGCTTCAGAACGTCCAGACGGCCCAGCAGACAGAGTTCACCGACGAGCAGGAGTACTATATCGGACGGGCGGTTGCCGCGAACATCCTCAGCTCCCGCAAGGTCTACGACGACAGGAAGGCAACCGACTATCTCAACGTCCTGGAAAGGGCGCTGGCAATCTATTCGGACAGGCCCGACACCTTCGGTGGCTACCACGTGCTGATCATGGACTCGGATGAGATCAACGCCTTCTCAGCTCCGGGAGGGCTCATCCTGGTGAGCCGCGGTCTCCTGCGATGCGCGACGAGCGAGGACTCCGTTGCGGCCATCCTGGCCCATGAAACAAGCCACGTGGTCCTCAAGCACGGGCTGAACGCAATCAAGCAGGCGCGCAAGACCGCCGCCTTCACGCAGCTTGGAATCGCGACGGCGAACACCGTCGGGGGCTCCAACGTCCAGCAGCTGACCGACATCTTCAAGGACTCCATCACTGACGTCACGAACACACTGGTCAATAACGGCTACTCGCGCGACCTGGAGTTCCAGGCCGACCAGATGGCGCTGAAGATCATGAGGAATGCCGGCTATGATCCCAGCGCTTTCACGGCCATGCTCCAGGTCATGAAGACGAAGTTGAAACCCGGCGGGCTGGATTTCGCGAAGACTCACCCGGATCCCAAGGACAGGATACAGAAAGTGAATGAGACGCTGGCCAGCCAGCCGGCGGTGGTGACCCCGCCGCAAGCGCAGGCTGCCCGTCAGGCGCGCTACCAGGCTGCCTTGGGGAACATATAGGCCGTGGCCGGCGCACGGGCAATTCCGGCCGGTCTTCGCAGGGTCATCCAGGGCGGCATCATTGGACTGATCGCGGCAGCCGTTGCAGCCGCGCTGTGGCTCCCCCACGCCCTGGACATATTCGAGTACCGCACCTGGGACCTGCGCGCCCGGCTCCTGGAGCGCCCGGGAAACGCCACCGGCCAGGTTGTCACCATCCTGGTGGATGACAGGAGCCTGGCGTGGGGAAAAGACGTGAACGGGCTTTCGTGGCCGTGGCCGCGCGAGCTGTACGGGATCGTGGCAGACTTCTGCCGGCAAGGCGGCGCCAAGGCGGTGGTGTTCGATGTTCTGTATACCGAGCCGTCGACCTACGGAGTGGACGACGACCAGAGCTTCGCTTCCGGGCTCAGGCAGAGCGGGAACGTCGTGGGCGTCATGCAGCTCAGCGACCATACGGGAAAAGGGCTGGCACAGGCGTGGCCCGCCCAGGCAGCCGCGCCTCCCATCAGCATCCAGGGGCTGGACGCGTGGCTCGCGGGGAACCGTCCGGAAGGAATGGTCTACACGAGCCTCCAGCTGCCCATCCCGGAGCTCCTGGAGAACGCCCGACTTCTTGCGACCACGAACCTTCCTCCTGACAGGGCTGACGGGGTCTATCGCCGCGAGCCGCTTTTCAGCGTCTTCGACGGCCGGGTCGTTCCCTCTGAAGCGCTCGCGGCATGGCTCACCGGACATCCGAACGAAGGCTCTCTTTCCATTCGGCCGGGGCGCCTGTCGGTGGGCACGGTGCAGGTTCCCATCGACCGCAACGGCAGGGCCATCCTGCGCTACCGGGGCCCGACCCTGACTCACAAGGCATACAGCGCTGCAGCGGTCCTGCAGTCCTATCAGCAGATCGCTGACGGGAAGGTCCCCTCGTTGGACCCCGCGGTCTTCAAGGACAAGTACGTCCTTTTCGGCTTCAACGCCCCGGGCCTCTTCGATCTGAAACCGACCCCCATGAGCGGGTCATACCCCGGCGTCGAAGTGAATGCAACCATGCTGGACAACCTCCTTTCGGCGGACTTCATGCGGCCGATGTCCGCTTCCGCCACCATTTCGCTCCTCCTCATCCTGTGCCTCGGAGCGGGGGTGGCGGTCTCTGCCATTTCCCGAGCCGGTCGGACGGCGCTGATCTACGTGGCTTTCATTCCTCTCGCTCCCCTGCTCGGCATTGCCGCATACGCCCTGGGCTATTGGATGCAGATCATGGTCCTGGAGCTGGGGACGCTTCTCTCCCTGGTCGGCTCCAGCCTGGTGAGCTACGCCACGGAAGGCCAGCAGAAGCGCTACATCAAGAGTGCTTTCAGGCAGTACCTCAGCCCCACGATAATCGAAGAGCTGATTGCCCACCCGGAGCGCCTCAAGCTCGGAGGAGAGAAGAGAGACCTTTCGATCTTCTTCTCCGATCTGCAGGGTTTCACGACAATCTCGGAGGCTCTCGGACCTGAAGAGCTCACCGCGCTCCTCAACGAATATCTCACCGCCATGACGGACATCATCCAGGAGGAGGGCGGGACCATAGACAAGTACGAGGGGGACGCCATCATCGCCTTCTGGAACGCCCCTCTCACGCAGGAGGACCACGCCGTTCGGGCCGTGCGGGCTGCCCTGCGCTGCCAGGCGCGGCTGGACGAGCTGCGGCCCATCCTTCGGGCACGGGTGAAGAAGGACTTGTACAAGCGGATAGGCATCAACTCCGGGCCCGCCGTGGTGGGCAACTTCGGCTCCCACACGAAGTTCAACTATACGATGCTGGGTGACGCCGTGAACCTCGCCTCGCGGCTGGAGGGCGTGAACAAGCAGTTCAAGACTTTCACCATGATATCAGCCATGGTGAAGGAGCGGCTGGGTGGAGCGTTTCCCCTCCGCGAGGTGTCCCGCATTGCGGTGGTGGGCCGCAAGGAGCCCGTGACGGTCTACGAGCCCATGACACCGGAGACCTACGAGCGCCGACGCCCCTCCCTGGAGGTGTTCGACCGGGGCCTCAGGGAGTACTACGCGGGGAGGTTCGAGGAAGCGCAGCGGATTTTCGAGACGACGGCCGCACAGGACCCTCCGGCCTCCTGCTACGTGGAGAAGTGCAGGGAGCTTGCCGCAGCGCCGCCGCAGGACGGGTGGAGCGGCGTGTGGGTCATGACCCAGAAGTGAAGCAGGTCTCGTTGGTGCCGCCCCCTGGCCCCACGCGGGGCGGGAAGCTACCTCGGGGCCCGGAAGGCAAGCACCGCGTTCAAACCCCCAAACGCGAACGAGTTCGAGAGGGCGTATTCAACCTCCGCGTGCCGGGCGGTGTTGGGGATGACATCCAGATCGCAGCGCGGATCAATCCTGGTGAAGTTCGCCGTTGGCGGCAGTGTGCAGTTCTTGAGGGCAAGGACCGTTGCAATGGCCTCGATTGCCCCGGCCGCGCCGAGGGCATGGCCGTGCATTGATTTCGTGGAGCTGACAGCAACACGCTCCGCGTGCCTGCCCAGGGACATTCGGATGGCCGCCACCTCCGCCGGGTCGTTCACCTGCGTGGCCGTGCCATGGGCGTTTATGTAGCCGATCTGCTCGGCTTCCAGGTCCGCGTCCTGCAGCGCCGCCGCCATTGCCCGTGCCGGCCCCTCCACGGACGCCTGCGTGAGGTGGTGAGCGTCAGAGGACATCCCGAACCCCACCAGCTCCCCGTAGATACGCGCTCCGCGGGCAATTGCCGCCTCGCGCGGCTCCAGGACCAGGATGGCGCCGCCTTCGCCCAGCATCATGCCCAGCCGGTCCACGCTGAAAGGACGGCAGGTGTCCGGCGCCACCACGCGCATTGCCTCCCACGCCTTGAGGTTCCCCATGCTGAAGGGGGCTTCGCTGCCGCCCGCCAGCGCCATTTCCACGTCCCCCGAGCGCACCATCCGGAAGGCCTGGCCGATTGCGTGATTCGCGGACGAGCATGCCGTGGACAGGGTGAAGGCGGGGCCGGTGATGCCCATCTCGATTGAGATGTGGCTTGCGCCGGCGTTGCCCATGGACCGCATGATGGTGAGGGGACTGATTCGCTGCCGCTTGTTGAGATACAGCTCCTGGTAGCCCGTGTCTTCCGTGGACTTGCCGCCCACGCAGGAGCCGGTCACGATGCCGGTCTGCTCTCGAAGCTTCTGCGTCCACTCGATCCCGGAGTCCCTGACTGCCTCGCGCGCGGCCACCACCGCGAATTGCGCGAAACGGTCGACGAAATCCAGCTGCTTTGCTTCGAAATGTTCTTCCGGGGCCCAGTTGCGGGCCTCCGCGCCGTTTTTGAACTTCAGGCTGCTGACGTCCAGCTGCCTGATGGGGCCAATGCCGCTCTCACCCTTGACCAGGGCTTCCCAGAACTCCCGCGCGTTTTTTCCGAGGGCGGAGACGACCCCGACGCCCGTGATGACGACACGCCGCTCCATCGCGCTGGTCGCGAGCCTTACGCCCGCGCCGCTCCATTTGCCCCCCCGGCGGTGATCAGCTTGTCCAGCGCGTCCACGGCCTCCTTTACGCTCTTGATGCCAAGCACCCCATCATCCGGTATGCTCACGTTGAACTCTGTTTCCAGCGCGTAAAGAATGTTCACCCCGTCCAGGGAATCGATTCCCAGGTCTTCGAACTTGCTGTCGATGGTGATGTTTTCCGGGGGCAGCTTCTGGCATTTCGCCACGCAGGAAATGACCCTCCCGACCATTTCATCAGTCATGGTACCTTACTCCTCTACGCGAAGTGAATGCCTGGCGCCCGCACAGCGGGGCCAGCTTCTTCCGGCATGCCGCGGAGTCCTTGGTGCGGACAACCGAGCGAGGCACCGGCCGGCTGATGCACCCGATTATAGACCATTGCAGGAGCAGCCTGCAACACGCTTGTTGCCTCCGCCTGGCATCCCGGCTACACTCTCCCCCGGAGGCCCGCGAAATGAAGGAAATTGCCTGGAAAAAGCTGTCACTCGAAGGGTTTCGGAAGTTCGGGACCTGGTCCTGCATGGTGAGCCCCTCCGGCCCCCACCTGGGCGCTGAGCCGATCGAGTTCTACGGGGACATGGTCCAGTCCACCCTTGGCGCGGTTCCCGTGGCTTCGTTCGGGGTGTGCCGGGTCGTGAAGCGTCCCTTCGTGATTGACGTCTCCGAGTTCCACGACACCTGCTGCGAGATCGTGCTGCCCCTCGACGGGGACGTGCTCATGCACGTGGCGCCGGCAGGCCCATCCCGGGAGTTTCCCTCAGACGACGCCGAGGTGTTCCTTGTGCCTCGGGGCACTCTTGCCTGCCTCAGGCCAGGTGTATGGCACCACGCCCCCTACGCCTTCGGCAGCAACGTGGTCAATTGCCTGATCGTCCTGCCCGAACGCACGTACAAGAATGACTGCACCGTGTTCGATGTTCCCTCGGACCGCCAGATCCGGATCTCCGGGGAAGGCACCCGGTAGCCCGGAACCGAGTCCTGGCGCCAGCGTCACCCCTTATCGATTTGTTTCGATTTCTTTTGTTTGCTGATGATTTTCCTTGACAAAGCTCCGGGTCTGTGCTATCTGATATATCAGATTTGCTTGGAGCTATCAGCCCTGACCCTGCCCCACCGCTAGAGCAGCTTTTGTTCTTCACCGGGGCAGGTCTTTTTTTATCCAGGCCCCTTTTCGGTCTGCG
>Ga0209415_10005884_pt1 | contig 21918 bp, 23 predicted proteins | sample PeaSoiSIISIP2007_FD_187696 | JGI IMG/M metagenome (GOLD analysis project Ga0209415, IMG submission 187696) | Peat soil microbial communities from Weissenstadt, Germany - SII-SIP-2007 (SPAdes) (version 2) | ecosystem: Environmental > Terrestrial > Soil > Wetlands > Peat | place: Germany... | reverse complement strand
ACTCAAGAAAGGAGACCCTGTCTGCGGATCGCTTCGCTCCCGCCTTCAGGCTCATTCTTCAATGAGAAAATGCTGTGGTGATCCTGTAGGAGGCGTTCGATCAGTTCCGACAGATCTTTATGGACGGGCGGCCGCTTCCGACGGATCCGAATCCTCAATGGTTCGGATATTCAGTCGGTAAATGGGACGGCGATACGTTAGTGGTGGAGTCGTCAGGCTTTAACGGAAAGGCGTGGCTGGACCAACTGGGCCATCCTTCCACGGAGTCGTTGCGTGTCACCGAACGGTTCCACCGCCGCGATTTCGGGCACATGGATATCGCCTCTACCATCGACGATTCCGGAGCGTACACCAAGTCATGGGGCTACACCCAGCCGCTCAAGCTGCTGGTGGACACGGACCTGCTGGAGCTGGTCTGCAACGAGAACAATCGCGACCTTCCGCACCTGAAAGGGAAGTAGCCGGTCTACAGGCCGCGGCTGGGCTGTGCTTCGCGAAGAGTCGCTGTTCGTCGGAAACGTTCTGCCCCTTGCGCTATCACGAACAAGAATCCGCCGGCGATCGCGAGATCTTTCGTGAATTGCGCCAGTTCGCCTTGCGCACTGAAATCAGTGTGAAACAGCGAAGTGGCGATGATACAGAATCCCGCCAGCATCATGGCCGAGAGCCGGGTTTGATAACCGATCGCCAGGAGCGCGCCAAACCCGACCTGCACCACGATGGTTAGATAAACCAACTCCGGCGCCACGTGGTGCGCGCGCATGTATTGCTGGATTTCCGGCGTGTGGAGAATTTTGGAAGTGCCGAAGGTGAGGAATGGCACAGCCAGCAGAAGACGGGCTATGAGCAGGCCGGTAGCAACCAGCGGATCGATGCGGAGAATCGCTTCGAAGAACTTGTCCATTGAAAGTATCCTCCAGAGAACCTGATCAAAATGTGCGTTGCCTATGGGTTCGCCCCGCCGCGTGGTACGGGCTTTGCGTACAACTCGATCACCGAAACATTGGCCCAATCAGCAGATCCATGTCCGCGGCCCGGCATCACATCCTTTGGATGAATCGATGCGGCTCCCGCGCAGCAAGGTGGAGATTGACTTCGCCCTGACATTAGTTTATATCTAAACTCATTCGGGATTCAAACGAACGTCGCCGCCATTCTTAAGAGTCTCGCGGGGCGCCTCAAAAGCCGGGCGAGCGGCCGAACGAATGATGAGCCGATTGGGGGGGATGCTATACCGGCTTCTGGTCCTAGTGAGTGCCTTTACGACTGTGGCGTTCACGCCCGCATTCGGACAGAATTGGACGCCGCCTCGTACCCCGGATGGCCAGCCGGATCTGCAGGGCGTTTGGACCAATGCGACCGTTACGCCGTTACAGCGCCCTCCGCAACTGGGTACTAAGCAATTCTTCACACCAGAGGAAGCGGCGGCATTCGAAAAGCAGCGTGTGGAACAGGGTAATGCAGACCAAATCGAAGGGGAACGCGGCGCTTCCGACTTGGCGCGGCGGGCCTACAACAACTTCTGGAACGATCGTGGAACTCACGTCACAAAGACCATGCGGACTTCGCTCATTATGGATCCGCCGGACGGAAAAGTTCCGCACATGACTCCGGAGGCGCAAAAGAAATTCGAAGCGTCTCGCACTGAGTTGGCGCGGCACCCCACCGACGGTCCCGAAGACAGACTTTTGACCGAGCGCTGCATTTTGTTCGGAGCGGCCGGTCCGCCGATGCTGCCGGAGCCGTATAACAACAACTATCAGATCGTGCAAATCCCCGGATTCGTGGCCATCGCTGTGGAAATGAACCATGAGACCCGTGTGATTCCGCTGGACGGAAGTCCGCATCTGCCGTCACAAATCCGCGAATGGACCGGGGACTCGCGGGGACATTGGGAAGGTGACACGCTTGTCGTCGACACCACCAATTTCAAATTCAACAACCAAAGCCGCTTCGGGGTCGGCTATCAGGACGGAATGACTGACGGAAATCTCCACGTAGTGGATCGGTTCCGGCGGACGGATCCGAACACGATTATCTACCAAGCCACAGTGGACGATCCCACCGTCTACACTAAGCCCTGGACGGTCGAGATTTCCATGGCCAAGCGCACTGATCGGATTTTCGAATACGCGTGCCATGAAGGGAATTACGCTATGGCCGACATGCTCGCGGGCGCACGAGCTGAGGAGAAAAAGGCGGCCGAGTCTACGTCGAAACCGGCTGCTGCAAAACCATGACAGCATTCCGAATCGCGGTCGCCGCAGCTCTCGCGAGCTTCCCTCTGTTCGGCCAGTATGATCTCACCGGCGAGTGGGGTGCCCGTTATCACGAAGACTTCTCCGAACGCATTCCTGGCCCTGAACTCGGCGACTATCTCGGATTGCCAATCAACGATGCAGCCAGGCTCCGCGCGGACAGTTGGGACGCATCCATCGCAACATTGCCGGAGTGGCAGTGCCGTCCTCATCCGGCTGATTACGGAACGCGCGGTCCAGCCGACCTGCGGATTTGGAAGGAAGTAGACACACAGACGCAGCAGGTGATTGCCTATCATACGCACGTGCAGTGGCAGGCCCAGGAAAGAACCATCTGGATGGACGGCCGCATCCTGACGAGGACGCTCCACACACCTGGCAGGGATTCTCGACAGGGAAGTGGGATGGCAATCAGCTTACCGTCACCACCACGCATCTCAAAGAGGGTTACGTTCGCCGTAATGGAGTTCCGCGCAGCGATCGCGCCGTGTTGGTGGAACACTGGATTCGCCACGGCGACTTTCTGGCGTTAGTCAGCATCATCAACGATCCCGTGTATCTTACCAAGCCGTTCATCCGCACAACCAACTGGGAACTCGCACTAATACAGATAATCGACCCTACCCTTGCGAAGTGGCCGAAGAAATCGAGCGGCCGGAGGGTTCGATTCCGCATCACTTACCGGGGACCAATCCATTTCCCTCCGAGTTTGCCAAAAAGTACGGGCTGCCGGTCGAAGCAACTCGCGGTGGCGCGGAGACCACGTATCCGGAATATCGCTTGGCGATGCGGGCCGCGACTGCGAACACGTCCGAGCCGGCCGCACATCCCGCAGAGCACACGGAGGCTGAACCTTCGCTGCACTACGGCATCCACGTGCAGCGCGTGCGGGGAAACATCTCCATGCTCTCGGGAGCAGGTGGAAACATCACCGTTGATGCAGGAAACGAAGGAGTGCTACTGGTGGATACGGGCTTGGCAGACAAGACCGAGCAGGTACTGGCTGAGATCGGAAAAATCTCCGACAAGCCAATCCGCTATATCATCGATACGCAACTCGATCTCGACCACACCGGTGGAAATGAGACGATCGCAAAACTGGGCTAGACCATTGCTGGCGGCGATGTCACAAATCTCACGGATGATGCCAGGGAAGGGGCGAAGGTGATAGCGCACCAAAAGGTTCTGGATCGAATGACCATATCGGACGGCGGGCGCCCTCCGTCGCCCTTTGGCATGCTACCCACGGATACTTACATGGGATCGAGGAAGGATCTTTTCTTCAACGACGACGGCATTCGAATTCTGCATCCGAAAAACGCGCACACGGATGGTGACAGCATTGTTTACTTTCGCCGCTCCGACGTTATTAGCACTGGCGACATCTTCACAACCATCGGTTACCCAGTCATCGACCTGGCTCATAGCGGCAGCATCCAAGGTGAAATCGATGCGTTGAACCAGATTCTCGGGCTGGTGATTCCCGCGCGCAATGAGGAAGCCGGAACATACATAATTCCGAGCCACGGCCGGCTCTGTGATGCCGCCGATGTTGCCTACTATCGCGACATGGTGACGATCATTCGCGACAGGATATTGGACATGAAGAAGAAAGGTATGACGCTTGATCAGGTAAAAGCAGCGAAGCCGACGAAGGACTACGATCCGCGCTGGGGCGCCAACTCTGGTGCGTGGACTACCAACATGTTCGTCGAGGCCGTGTATCAAAGTCTCGGCGAGAAGGGAACGCATTAATTTATGATTCGATTTCTCGCGGCCGCTCTGCTCCTTTCCGCGCCCGCGTTCGCGCAAGTGGATTTTTCGGGAAGCTGGGCGCCCTTGTATCACGAGGATTTGCCGGATCGTCTTCCCGGCCCCGAGTTGGGCGACTACTTAGGGCTACCCCTAAACGATGCCGCGCGTCTGCGGGCCGACAGCTACGATGCGGACCGCCACTCAGTGGTTCCCGAGTATGAATGCCGGCCACACTCATCCGACTACTCCATGCGCGGGCTGGCCAACATGCGTGTGGATGCGATCCGGGAACCAGTGACGCAGCGCCCCATCGGGTTCCACACGCGCATGAACTTTCAGGAAATGGAAAGGACCATCTGGCTGGACGGCCGTCCGCGCCCCTCCGAATACGCGCCTCACACCTGGGCGGGATTTTCGCTCGGCACGTGGAACGAGAACATGTTGGATATTTACACCACGCACCTCAAGGAGAGCTATCTGAAGCGCAATGGAGTTCCCCGCAGCGACAAAGCTACCTTTACCGAACACTGGGTGCGGCACGGGAATTACCTGACGGCTGCCACCGTGGTGACGGATCCGGCCTTTCTGACCGAACCGCTAGTGCGAACGCAGACGTGGATTCTCGACCCCGCCCAGCAACTCTCCAGAGACATCTGCGAGACGGTAGCCGAAGTGCCTAAGGCGGCCGACTATGTGCCCAACCACCTGCCGGGAACGAATCCCTTCTTGCATGAGGTCTCCAATTGGTACGGATTGCCCTATGACGCCACGCGGGGCGGCGCGGAAACACTTTATCCCGAATATCGGAAGAAGATGAGTAAACCCGAGCATCCCCGCGATCGCTGCGAGCGATACTGCTCCTGCGGCGCGGAGGGTCAGATTTGTATCAGTCCTACAGCTCCCCCGCCGGACAAGCGGTGAACAGGAAAATGACCAAGAACCTTTCGATCGTTACTTCTCTTTTGGTCCTGTGGCTCGGACGAGCGAGCGGGCAACCGCAACAGAATTTCGACAACGTCCAAATCCACGTGGAACCGGTGCAACACAACATTTACATGCTGGTTGGCGCGGGCGACAACACCACAGTGCAGGTGGGCAGCGAGGGCGTGTTGATGGTGGACACGCAGTTTGCGCCCTTGGCGCCGAAACTCATGGCCGAGATCCGCAAACTCTCGCCAGGGCCCATTCGCTACATCATCAATACGCACGTGCATCCGGATCATGTTGGCGGAAATGCCGCCATTGCGAAACTCGCCGGCTCCGATCCAGCACTGCCGCTGAAGATCATCGCGCACGAGAACGTACTCAACCGATTGACGGCAACGGCGCCCGGGCAGCCGCGTTTTCCGGAGGAGGGGTTGCCCATCGATGAGTACGCTACGCCGACAAAAAGCCTGCACTTCAACGGCGAAGCCATCATTATTTGCCACGAGCCGAACGCGCACACCGATGGCGACAGCCTGGTTTTGTTTCGTGGCTCGGACGTGATCAGCGCTGGGGATATTTTCACGCCCGGCGGATATCCGTTCATTGACATCGAACGCGGAGGCAGCGTGCAAGGAGAAATTCTGGCGCTGAACCACATCTTGCAACTGGCGGTCCCCGCGAAGACACAGGAAGGCGGCACGTACGTGATCCTCTGTCACGGACGTATTTGTGACGATGCTGATGTAGTGGAGTGCCGTGACATGGTGGTCATCGTTCGCGACCGCATCCGCGACATGATTCAGAAGAATATGACGCTCGATCAGGTGAAAGCCTCCAAGCCACCCGGGACTACGACACCGAGTACGTATCAGCCAACAGCTTCGTCACCGCGGACCGATTTGTCGAAGCGGTTTACAAAAGCCTTTCGCCATCGACGGACAGTGGGAGGTCTGCACGGTGAGACTGAAATCGTTTTTCTTCATACTTGCCCTCACGCTCGCAACGACGGGCGGAATTTATGCGCAGCAGGATCTCCGTCCTCCTGCCGCGTTACTTCCTCCAACGCCTGGGAAGGCGGGAGCGCTGGTTGATCTCACCGGATACTGGGTGGCTCCCGTCACCGAAGACTGGCGTTGGCGAATGGTGACGCCGCTCAAGGGCGATGCCGCAAGTATTCCGACCAATGCCGAAGCACGCAAGGTGATCGATGCGTGGGATCCAGCCAGCGACGAAGCCGCAGGCCTGCAGTGCAAGGCGTATGGCGCACCCGCGATCATGCGTGTTCCTGGGCGTCTGCACATCAGTTGGCAAGACGAAACCACTTTGAAGATCGAAACCGACGCCGGCCAGCAAACACGCCTGTTCCATTTTGGCGGCCAGGTTGCGCACGGAGCTGCGCCAACGTGGCAGGGATACTCGACCGCACTCTGGGAGGGCAGCGCGCCAATCGTCAATCCGCCGGTTCCGTTCGGTCTGGGCCCGCGGCTGGGCGCGCGATCCCGCTCGCTCGAAGTGACCACCACGCAACTGCGCGCTGGCTACCTCCGTAAGAACGGAGTGCCTTACAGCGACAAGGCAGTTCTGAAGGAATATTACGACATATTCAGTGAGCCGAATGCCGACACATGGCTCATGGTGATGACAGTGGTGGAAGATCCCACGTACCTGGCAGTTCCATTCGTTACCACCAGTCACTTTAAGAAACTTGCCGACGCCTCTGGCTGGGATCCGCAGCCGTTCACCGCAAGATAGTCTCGAATGCCGACCAGGGTCCATCCTCTCGAGTTAGAAGCCTGGCTACAGATGATCCGTACGTTCTGGACACTGCAGTCCAAGGTGGAGGATTCGCTCAAGAAGCACAAGCTTACACTCGCTCAATTCGATTTGCTCGCGATGCTTCTAGGGCTGGATGATCTGAATCAGCAGGAGCTGGCGAAGAAGCTCGCCGTGACCAAGGGAAACATGGTGGGCTTAGTGAATCGTCTGAGCCGGCGCCGCTTCGTCAAACGGGTTCCTTCGCGAAAAGGGCGGCGCGCGAACGTGATCCGTCTGACCGCAACTGGGCGCAGGTTGGTGACGGCCGCACTTCCGGATCATCTGCGTCTCGTGAAGACAATGATGAGCCCGCTCGCAGGCGGCGAGCTGCAGAATTTAAGAACGTTGCTCAAAAAGTTGGAGTCCGGCGCGGAAGCGCTGATTCTGAGCCGTGAGCGTCTGAGAGCGGTTGTCAAATCCTACCCGGCACGACTCGGGACGAATCTTGGATCTAAGGAGATGAGCCAATGAAGTTTTTGATTCCATTACTCCTCGCGTGTTTATTGCCGTTGGCGGCAGCGGATTCCAAACCAGGATCCGCTACTTACGTCACAGCTGCGGATATTCAAAGCACTTTGAAGAAATTGCCCCAAGGCGAGGTCACCGACGAGCCGATCCGCGTGGTCGACATTGGAAAAGGCAAGGCCGGAGTGGCTGTTGTTCTTCGCTCCGCGAAAGCGGCACAGAATGCGGTCTATCATTCGCAGGTAACTGAGGTCTACTATGTGCTGGAAGGCTCAGGCACGATGGTGACCGGCGGAACGCTTATGAAGCCGAAGGGCCTTCAGAATGGGCCAATCGCCGGCCCAACGAACAGCGGCACCAGCCTCGAAAACGGTCAAAGCCGAAGGGTCGGGCCCGGCGATGTTGTCATCATTCCCGCCGGAGTGGGACATGCGTTCAGCAAGATCGACGGCGACTCCATCCGCTATGTTGTCGTCCGCTTCGATCCGGACAAAGTCCTTCCCGAGAAGTGAACCTCATGCTGACAGCGCAGAGTAAGAGCGCACGCAGTTTCGTGTTCTTGATCGTCGTAAGCGTGATGGCTGTGTTTTCGGGCATCTTCGCCTACTCGCAGCCCAATGCTGTCATGAATTCCCAACCGAACACTTATCGCACCATCGAGAACTGGGCGAAACTGCCGGCTGGCCGAACGTGGGGCCAGACCAGCGGTGTCGACGTGGATTCTCACGACCACGTGTGGGTCGCGGAACGGTGCGGCGGTACCACCTGCATTGGTAAGACTTCAGACCCGGTGCTGGAGTTCGACTCTTCCGGCAAGCTTCTGAAAGCCTTTGGCAGCGGAATGTTCATACACCCCCACGGGATTTGCGTGGACCCTGAGGACAACGTGTGGGTTACCGATGAACAAGATCACGAAGGCAAAGGCCAGCAGATCTTGAAGTTCAGTCCCGATGGAAACCTGCTAATGACGCTCGGCAAGGCCGGAGTCGCGGGCGATGGCCCGGATACGTTCAATCAACCCTCGGATGCTATCGTCGCTCCGAATGGCGACATCTTCGTTGCGGACGGGCACACTCCGGGGTATTTCAATTCGCGCATCATCAAATTCTCCAAGGACGGGAAGTTTATCAAGAGTTGGGGCAAGAGAGGATCTGCGCCCGGCGAGTTGGAAGGAGCTCATGGCTTGACCATGGATTCCCGAGGCCGCCTTTTCGTCGCTGATCGGAGCAACAATCGGATCCAGATCTTCGATCAGAACGGCCGGTTCTTGGATCAATGGATGCAGTTTGGACGCCCCAGCGGTATCTTCATCGACAAGAAGGATAACTTGTATGTGGCCGACTCCGAGTCTATCGGCGAAGTGGTCGCCTGGACGGGAACATTCGCTTTTCTGCCGAAAGGCTACGGATACAATCCAGGCGTGAAGCGAGGCATTCGCGTCGGCAGCGCCAAAGATGGATCCGTCATCGCTTTTATTCCCGATCCGCATCCGCCCAGCGACCCGCCGCTCGCCTCAACCGCCGCGGAGGGTGTTGCCGCCGATTCCAAGGGCAACATTTACGGAGCAGAAGTCACCGACATGGATGTCAAGAAGTACGTCAAGAGGAAGTGAATGATTCGTGACTCTAAATTCCCAACCCAATTCTCTCGGCGCGCGCTTATACCAATGCTTTTCGCGCCGGCAGCCCAATACCTAATGGCACAAAAACATGAACCCGCCGTTCGCCCCTTTCGAATCGCAGTTCCAAAACAAACCATCGACCATATTCTTGCGCGAGTACGGGATGCACACTGGCCTGATCGGCTTGACGCGCCCGACTGGCGTTACGGAGCCAACTGGGACTATATGAAGGGACTCGCCGCCTACTGGACCTCTCAGTATGATTGGCGCAAGGCCGAGGTGAAACTGAACCGTTATCCTCAGTTTCTGGCGCGGGTCGAAGATTTCGACATCCACTTCTATCACGTCCCCGGCCGCGGGCCTCGTCCCATGCCTCTGATCCTGACGCATGGCTGGCCGGGCTCGGTGGTCGAGTTCCAGGAGGCCATCGGTCCCCTCACCGACCCGGCGGCTTTTGGCGGATCGGCCGAAGACGCGTTCGACGTCGTGGTCCCGTCGCTCCCTGGTTTCGGATTTTCGTCGAAGCCGCAAGGCAAGCCCATCGGACCAGTGATCATTGCGCGTCTGTGGAACAGACTCATGAAGGATGCCCTGGGCTATAGCCGGTACGGAGCGCAGGGAGGAGATTGGGGCAGCGCGGTGACGATTCAATTGGGCAGCCAGTTTCCCGACTCCATTACCGGCATTCATCTCAACTCGGGCCGCGCTCGGCCGGTTCCAGAATCGGAGCAGAGTGAGGAAGAGCGCGCTTCTCTGCGCGCTGCGAGCGCGTTTCTGGCCACGGGCGTGGACTACGCCAATGAGCAGCGCAACAAACCGCAGACCGTCGCTTTCGCGCTCTCCGACAGTCCTCTGGGTACGGCGGCGTGGATCGTCGAAAAGCTGAAGGACTGGAGCGACTCAGGGGACAATATTGAAAGCGCGTTCACCAAGGATCAAATCCTTACCGATGTGATGTGGTATTTGGTGACCGATACACCTGGAACCTCAGCTTGGATCTACCGAGGGGCAGTCGACGAGCCGGGAGGTATCAGTCCGCTAGCAGGGCCCCCAGGAAAGATTCCGGTTCCCACCGGCTTCGCGGCGTTTCCGAAAGAGCCTTTCGGAGTCCCCCCACGGGACGCACTAGCCCGCGACTTCAACATTGTGCGGTACACCAAAATGCCGCGCGGCGGACACTTCGCATGCTTTGAACAGCCCCAACTCCTGGTGGAAGACGTGCGTGCTTTCTTTCGGGAGCTACGTAGTTAATCTCTATCGCTCGAGGAGGCAAAAATGAAAATTCGATTGACCATGTTGCTGATCGCGTTGCCCCTGGCATTGCGAATGACAGCGGCCGATCCACCCGGATACAAGTACTGGAGCGCGGCTGAACTGAAGGGCTACGCCAAGACGCTCGCACCCAAGCTCGACGAGCACAAGATAGCGGTTGCCGACCGCATCATCGATCACGGAAGCTACTTTGCCGCGATGGTGCATCGTGAAGGCGGCAACGGCATCGCGGAAATGCACGATGCCTGGGCGGATCTGTACGTCGTGTCATCGGGAACCGGGACGCTAGTGGTAGGTGGGACGATTCCCGGCGCGAAAACGATTGGTCCTGGTGAGACTCGCGGTCCGTCGGTTGAGGGCGGCACACGCCAGAAATTGTCGCCGGGCGACATCGTTCACATCCCGTCGAAAACTCCCCACAACGTTCTGGTTGATCCGGGCGCGCAGATCACTTATTTCATCTTTAAGGTGAAGGAGTGAGGAACTGTTGGAGCCCGGCTCTCATTGGCCTCAGCCTCGCTACGCTGGCGGCACAGGGCCAGCCATCCAAGTTGGACGGGGTCATCGATATCCCTGCGCATAGCGGTCCCGACAGCGTTCCGCGATCCATCGACGCGATCGACCTAGCGAAGCTAGCCAAACAGCGTGGCATGCGTGGCTTGGTGCTCAAGAATCACTACGAGTCCACGGCTGCGCTGGCTTACGTGGTGCGGAAGGAAGTGCCCGGCATCGAGGTTTTCGGTGGCATTGATCTGAACCGCTCGGTAGGCGGAGTGAACCCCGCAGCCGTGGAGCGAATGGTCCTCATGAAGGGCGGCTGGGGCCGGGTGGTTTGGATGCCCACGTTCGACTCTGAAAATCAGGTACGGTATTCCAAAGAGAATCGCCCCTTCGTGTCCGTCGCCAAGGATGGCCGGTTGCTTCCAGAAGTTACTCAAGTGATCGCGCTGGTTGCCAAGAATCAGCTAACGCTCGAAACAGGGCACTCATCGCCCGACGAGGGGTTGCTGATCCTGCAAGAGGCACGACGTCAAGGCGTGCGGCACATGATCGTCACTCACGCGATGGCGGCGCCGGTGCGAATGTCGATTCCGCAGATGCAAGAAGCCGCGAAGGAAGGCGCATACATTGAGTTCGTGTACAGCGCGTTACTCGGGCCAAATGGGATCAAGATTCAGAACTACGTCCAGGCGATTCGCGCAGTAGGCCCCGCTTCCTGCATCCTTTCGAGTGACCTGGGACAAGTGGGAAACCCGCTGCACCCTGACGGGCTTTCGGCGTTTTTCCAAGCGCTGCTCAAACAGGGAATTTCGCAGGCTGATATCGGCCTCATGTCGAAGACCAATCCAGCCCGCGCATTGGGAATCGAATAAAAGCACGAAGAGGAGATAGAATGCCCACGATGCGGAAATGGTTCGTATTCGCGTTTTGCGCCTCTGCCTTTACCTTCGCTCAATCCAATCACAAGATGACCAAGGCAGACTTTGATCGCTCGATGAAGGAGCTTTCGAATTGGGGTCGCTGGGGCAAGGACGACCAACTGGGCGCCATCAACCTGATTACGGAGGCCAAACGCAAAGAAGCCACGGCGCTCGTCACGGAAGGCTTCTCGGTTTCGCTCTCCCACGATGCCGAAACGGCGAAAGCCGCGGACAACCCATCACCGTTCGTGCACCGGATGGTCAAAACCGGCCTCGATTCCGACGATTTTGCCTCGGACGTTTATGAGGTCGACTTCCACGGGTTGGCCCATACGCATTTGGATGCGCTCGGCCATTTCTTTTATCAAGGCAAGATGTACAACGGATATCCGAAGGAACTGATCACCAAAGCCGGCGCGGCCAAGGATTCCGTCCTGACGATGAAAAACGGCCTGATGACGCGAGGCATTCTGATCGATATCGCTAAGCTCAAAGGAGTTGAGTACCTGGAGCCGGGAACTGCCATCTATCCCGAAGATCTGGATGCGTGGGAGAAGAAGGCAGGCGTTAAAGTATCTTCCGGCGACGCGATCTTCATTCGTACGGGACGCTGGGCTCGGCGGAAGGCGAAGGGGCCATGGCCAGTGGAGCAAGGCCTGGCGGGCCTGCATGCTTCCTGCGGAAAATGGCTGCACGATCACAACATAGCGATCCTCGGCTCAGACGCAGCCAGCGATGTGAGTCCCTCACAAGTGGAAGGCGTTCCGGCAACCGCGATCCATCTGCTTGCGATCGTCGCCATGGGTATCCCGATTTTTGACAATTGCGATCTGGAAGCCGTCAGCAACGCTGCTGCGCAACGAAACCGCTACGCCTTCCTGCTGACTGCGGCGCCTTTAGCCGTTCCAGGGGGCACCGGTTCACCCATCAATCCGATTGCGACGTTCTGATCTCTAAGCCGAGGCTTGACTTCCAAGCTCCATTAGTTGAGCCGGGGCCTTGACTTCGTAGCGGCATTAGTTTATACGTAAACTCACTGGCTGCATGCAGGGCTTGCAGACTGATCGCCGGGAGGACACCATGGACATTCGGTGGCATAGCGGCCGCTGGATTGTGTCGTTTTTGATCGCCGTCAGTGCGCTCGACGCCGCGGTAGCGGATGTCCGGCTAGCGGACTCCGCCCAAAACCAAGACATGACAGCCGTTCGCACGCTGCTGGCCCAGCACGTGGATGTGAACGCTCCGCAGGCCGACGGCATGACAGCGCTGCTTTGGGCCGCTCATAACGATGATCTGGATGCTGCCAAACTGCTGATCCAGGCTCACGCCAACGTCAATGCCGTGAATCGGTACGGGGTGTCCCCGCTCACTGAAGCCGCCACGAACGGCGATCCCCGGATGCTGGAATTGCTCCTCGGCGCAGGCGCGGACGTGAACACGTCGCTGCCGGAAGGGGACACGGCGCTGATGCTCGCTTCGCGGACCGGGGCCGTCCCTGCAGTCAAGGTGCTGCTCGATCACGGTGCGAAAGTGGACTCCAAAGAGAACTGGCACGGTGAGACCGCTCTGATCTGGGCCGTTGGCGAAAACCATCCTGACGTAATTCGGATGCTGATCGACCATGGAGCGGACATGAATGCTCCTACGACGCATCTCGTGTGGCCCGAGATGAAGAAACATTTTGCGCAGGTGATGTCCAAATATCCGTCAGGCGGCTTGACGCCTTTGATGGAAGCAGCTCGCCAGAATTCGTATGAGGCTGCCGAGGCGTTGCTCCAAGCGGGCGCGAACCCCAATCTGCGCGATCCCAACAAACTCAGCGCCATGCTGATTGCCATCGCCAATACGCACTGGGACATGGCGAATCTCCTTTTGGAGCATGGAGCGGACCCCAATGATGGTTCGCTCGAAGAGGCAGTGGACGTACGGGATACGGTCACTCTCCGGCCCAGCAGCAATCGGCCGGATAGCCTCGGCAACATCGATTTGATCAATGCTCTTCTCGCTCACGGGGCGAAGCCGGATTCTACTCTGCCGGGTGCGATACCTGACAAGAAGGCGCTGGGGGGCGGCTCCCCAGTCGCGGACGATGCGACCCCGTTGTTCCGGGCGGCCAAGGCGGCCGATCTCCCGATCATGCGTCTCCTTCTCGACAAGGGCGCCGACGCATCGCACGCGCTCAAAGACGGGTCTACTCCACTGATGGCGGCGTCAGGGATGAGCGCCAAGTCCGTCATGGCCGATGCGGAAAGAAAAGAGCCGACCGAAGAGGAGATGATCCAGGCCGTCCAGTTGTGTCTGGATCATGGGGCCGAGGTGAATGCGGTGCAGACGAAAGATGGCGGCGGCATGACCGCTCTGCACATAGCGGCGCAAAAAGGATCGGATCGAATTGTGCAGCTCCTGGTAGATCATGGAGCGAAACTGGACATCAAGGACAAGCAAGGCAGAACCCCTCTGGATGTTGCGAACGGCGTCCCTAGCGGCGTTCCCTTTGCTCCGCCTCCAGTGGTGCATGAAAGCACAGTGGCATTGCTCCGGAAGCTCATGAAGCTCGCTCCGGAAGAACACGAGACCGCTCAACGATGAGGAACGCTCTCCGTTTCGTCGCTCTCGCAGCCGTGCTGACCGCCATTTCGGTCGCGGATCCAGCTGGCACAACATCCACTGCTTCGTCGCCCGAAGCTTTCACCGCGCTTCTCAACAAATACTGTGTTGCCTGCCACAGCGAGAAGGCTCGCGCAGCGGGGCTAGTCCTCGAGAAGCGGGATTTATCCGCGGTTGCGCAAGACGCGCAGGTCTGGGAAAAGGTGGTCCGAAAGCTTCGCGCTGGCGCCATGCCGCCGATGGGGCTGCCGCGTCCTGACAATTCCGACGTCGATCGCCTCGCTTCGTGGCTGGAAACCGGACTCGACCGAGCCGCCGCCGCGCACCCGAATCCAGGCCGGACGCTCATTCATCGCCTGAATCGCACCGAATACGGCAATGCCATCAAGGATTTGCTCGATATTGACGTAGACACCACGGATCTCTTGCCCCCGGATGATTCGGCCGACGGCTTCGATAACGTCGCCCAGATGCTGACCATCTCGCCCGTTCTCCTGGAGCGAGATCTTTCCGCGTCGGCAAAGATCACCAGACTAGCGGTGGGCGATCCGGCTGTGGGAGTCACCACCACTATCTATCGCGTGAAACCCGATCTGTCGCAAGACGCGCACGTCGATGGCTTGCCGATCGGCACGGTCGGAGGACTGGCGGTCACGCATTACTTTCCCCGTGACGGCGAGTATTGGTTTCAGCCACAGCTTTCGCGTTCCATCCTATTTATTGTTCACGGTCTTGAGGACCCGCATGCGATCGAGGTGACTGTGGACGGAGCGCGCGTAAAGCTGATTCCGTTTGGTGGGACCGAGGAAGATACGAAGTCGCATCTGAACGCGGCGCAAGTGGGGGACGAGATCGACGCCCGGATGGCGTTCCGGATTCGGGTGACAGCCGGACCGCACAAAATCGGCGCTGCATTCCTCCGTCAGTCTTCGGCGCAGTCCGCAGAAATTTGGCAACCTTATCTGAGAACCGCTCTGGATAATAACGAAACGAAGGGAGCGCCGCATCTCAGCCGGATCGTTGTTAAAGGGCCGTACGATTCAACGGGACCAGGCGAGACGCCGAGCCGCCGCCGCATCTTCGTTTGCCATCCTGCCTCCGATCACGACGAGTTGCCTTGTGCTCGAAAGATCCTCTCTGAGCTGGCGCGCCGTGCTTATCGAAGGCCGGTTACCGATAACGATGTGGAGACGCTGCTCACGTTCTATCAACAAGGGCGAAACAAGCAGACGTTCGATCAAGGCATCGAATACGCGATCCGGCGCATTGTCTCGGGACCGGAGTTTCTCTTCCGTACCGAGACCGACCCGGCGGACGTGGGCGCGAACACGCCATATCGCATCAGCGATCTTGAACTAGCTTCCCGATTGTCGTTCTTCCTTTGGAGCACCATTCCCGACGACCAGCTTTTCGCCGTGGCGAGCCAGGGCAAACTCCACGAACGCACAGTTCTCGAGCAGCAGGTTCGAAGAATGTTGAACGATCCTAAATCCGACGCGCTCGTCAGCAATTTCGCCGACCAGTGGCTGCAATTGAGAAACCTCCGTGGCCTGGTGCCGGACCCGGGCGTATTCCCGGACTTCGATGATAATTTACGCCAGGCATTTGTCAAGGAAACAGAACTATTGTTCGGCAGCATCTTGCGAGAGGACCGCAACGTTACGGACCTGCTGACGGCGGACTACACGTTTCTGAACGAAAGGCTCGCGCGGCATTATGGGATTTCAGGCGTCTACGGCGACCGGTTCCGGCGCGTCCCGATTACGGAGGATGCACGGCGCGGGCTGCTGGGGCAGGGAAGTATTCTCTCGCTGACTTCGGTTGCCACCAGAACTTCTCCCGTACTTCGCGGCAAGTGGGTTCTTGCCAACCTGCTCGGCATACCGCCTCCTCCGCCTCCGCCTAACGTGCCGGCACTAAAAGAAAACAACGGCGGCATGCCCCTCTCGATGCGGGATCGGATGTCAGAGCACCGCGCCAATCCTGTGTGCGCAAGTTGCCATCGGGTAATGGACCCCATCGGTTTCTCGCTCGAAAACTTCGACGCGATCGGGCGATGGCGGGTTAAGGACGGCCAGGCCAAGATTGATGCCGGGGATACGGTCTATGACGGCACAAAGATCCAGGGAGCCGTGGGCCTTCGCAATTTTCTGTTGAGCCGCCGGCCGGTCTTCTTGCAAACTGTGACGGAGAAACTGCTGGGCTACGGTCTGGGCCGGGCTCTGGGATATTACGACATGCCTGCCGTACGGACCATTCTTCGCGACGCGTCGCGACAAGATTATCGGTTCTCATCGATCGTAATGGGAATCATCACCAGCGCGCCTTTCCAAATGAGAATGAAACCGGCTGATGCGGTGGAAGGATCTTCTGCGGCTGCCGAATAAGAGGAGGACGGAACCATGTTGATCACCAGGAAACATTTACCGCGCCGCACGTTCTTAAAGAGCATCGCGGGCGTTAGCATCGGCTTGCCGCTGCTGGATGCCATGATCCCGGCCCTAAGCGCGGGCACAACGGCCGCGAAGCCTCAGTTGCGCTGCGCGTTCGTTTATACGCCGCACGGCGTCATCCTGGATAAGTGGGTGCCCAATACGGCGGGCGCCAATTACGAGATCACCCCGATCTTGAAGCCGGCCGAAGCCTTCCGCGACCGCTTCCTTATATTGAGCAACCTGGCCGAGAATCCCGCCAAACAAGCCGGGGCCGGACATGCCAGCAGCAGCGCTACGTGGCTTAGCGGCGCCGTCACCAAAGATACTGCCGGCGATGACATACACGCGGGCACCACCATCGATCAGATGATCGCTAACAAAATCGGCCAGGACACTCCCATGCCGACTCTGGAGTTAGGGATCGAGGACGTATCGAACATGGTTGGCATGTGCGATGGGACGAGCAGTTGCGCCTATCTCAACACCATGTCCTGGCGCACACCAACCACGCCGCTTCCGGCGGAGATCAATCCGAGAGTGGTCTTTGAGCGCATGTTCGGAGACGGCAGTTCGTCGGTGGAACGGTATGCCCGCTTGGAGCAAGATCGTAGTTTGCTCGATTCCATTACCAGCGCTGCCTCCAAGCTCAAGCTTCGCGTTGGCGCGCAGGACCGCACTCGCATTAACGACTATCTCGACAACCTTAGGGAAATCGAGCGCCGGATCGGCCAGATCGAAAAGCGGAACTCAGACGCCAAACTGTCGGTGCCGGACGCGCCCACGGACATCCCGGAGTTGTACGAAGACCATGTGAATTTGATGTTCGACCTGCAAATCGTGGGATTCCAAGCCGACATTACGCGCGTCACAACCTTCATGATGTCGCGCGAGCTGAACAACCGAACTTATCCGCAGATCGGGGTGACGGACCAGCATCACGTGGTCTCGCATCACATGTACGATCCGGCCCAGATGGAAAAACATCAAAAGATCAATACCTATCATGTAAAGCTTTTTGCCGGCTTCCTCGAAAAGATGCAGAACACCAAGGATGGCGATGGCTCGTTGCTGGATCAGACCATGATTCTGTACGGCAGCGGCATGGGCGACGGCAACGTGCACAGTCACGATCCGATTTCTGTCCTCCTGGCGGGTGGTGCAAGCGGGCGGCTGAAGGGCGGCCGCCACATCCAGAACGAAAAGCATACGCCCATTGCGAACCTGCTGGTTTCGATGATGGATCTGGCCGGCACCCCGATCGAAAGCATTGGCAACAGCAGCGGTAAGATCGATCTGTAGCGAATGCTCCATTTCGTAAAGCGTCTCATCGCGGTATGGGCGGCGACTTCTGTCTGCGGCCTGCTACAACTCACTGCACAGAAAACTGAAACGCTCGGCGCGTTTACCGCCGAACAAGCAACAGCGGGACGAGCCGCCTATCAAGCAAATTGCGCGACTTGTCATCGGCAGGATTTGGTTGGCGGGGGAGAGGCCCCTCCGTTGGCGGGTTCCAATTTCATGAGTGCCTGGGGATCGCGGCCGGCCAGCGAGCTGATCAGCTACATGCAGTCAGCCATGCCGCCTTCGAACCGTGGGAGCCTCGGCGCGAGAGCGTACGTCGATCTGGCGGCGTTCATTCTTGAGGCTAACGGAGCTCGCTCCGGGGCGCAGCCGCTGCAAGCGACCACCGCGTCTCCAATCCAAGCCCTCGCCACTGGTAAAGCTCAGGTTCCGGCGCCGGAAACGCCTGCCGACACGGTGCGGCGTCAAACCACCACCGGCCGCGGTCTTACGGTCGCGGGCGAAGTGAAAAACTATGTGCCGGTGACGGATGCGATGCTCCGCAATCCGGACCCGGGTGACTGGCTGATGATCCGGCGCGACTACCAGGCTTCCAGCTACAGCCCGCTCTCGCAAATCAATGCAGGCAACGTGAAACATTTGCGCCTGGTCTGGGAGTGGGCAATGAACGAGGGTGGCGGAGCAAATGAACCGACCCCGATCGTTCACAACGGAGTCATTTTTCTCGCCAACACCAGCAATGTCGTACAGGCCATTGATGGACGAACAGGCGATCTCATCTGGGAGAATCGAATCGGCCCGGACGTGACAGGCGCCATTGGCGCGATACGGAGTTTGGCTCTCTATCAAGACAAAGTATTTATGGCGACCACCGACGCGCGCATTCTCGCGCTCGATGCGCGTACGGAAAAATGGTCTGGCAAACGCCCATCGCCGACCCGGCGAAAGGCTACACAAACACCAGCGGTCCGATCGTAAACCGCGGAAAAATCGTCCAAGGATTGAGCGGCTGCGATCAATATAAGAAGGACGGATGTTTCATCAGCGCCTACGATCCGGAGAACGGCAAGCGGCTTTGGAAGTTTGACACGGTGGCGCGCGAAAACGAACCCGGGGGAGACACCTGGGGTAAACTCCCCGATCTGCTGCGCGCTGGCGGTGACACGTGGATCACTGGTAGCTACGATCCAGAGCTGAACATGACTATTAGGGAGTCGCTCAGGCTAAGCCGTGGATGTGTGCGACTCGTGGATCGGGGTCGGCCAAAGCGCTCTACACCAGTTCTACTCTCGCGCTCGCGCCTGATACGGGAAAACTTGCCTGCTATTACCAGCACGTTGGCGGCGAAACCCTGGACCTGGATGAAGTGTTCGAGCGTGTTTTGGTGGATTCGGATGGGCAGAAGCTGGTGTTTACCATCGGAAAGCCGGGAATCTTGTGGAAACTGGATCGCGCCACCGGGAAGTATCTTGGCCACAAAGAAACGATTTTCCAGAATATTTTCGATCAATTCGACGAGAAGACGGGCGAGCCGAGATATCGCGCGGATATTCTCGAACAGCAAACCGGCCAGTGGGTGCAGGCCTGCCCCAGCACTGAGGGCGGTCACAACTGGCAAGCCATGAGTTACCACGCCGCAACCAGCCAGCTCATCATTCCGTTGAGCCAGAGCTGTCTGGAAATGAAGGGGCGCGTCGTCGAGTTCAAAGAAGGCTCCGGTGGCACCGCCGCGGACCGGCGCTTTTTCGAAATGCCAGGCAGTAATGGCAATATCGGCAAACTCGCCGCTTACGACGTCAACACAATGAAAGAGAATTGGTCCATCCAGCAGCGCGCGCCGTTTCTGACGGCTGTGTTGTCGACCGGTGGAGGAGTCGCGTTTGTTGGAGACCTCGATAGGACCTTTCATGCCGTAGATGTGAAGAGCGGCACGGAACTGTGGCGAACGCGCCTTGGAACAGCCGTGCAGGGATTCCCGGTCTCGTTCGCGATCGACGGCAAGCAATACATCGCGGTAACCACGGGAATGGGCGGCGGCAGCCCCCGGCAAGTGCCGCTGACCATTGCGCCGGAGATACACCATCCGCTGACCGGGAACGCGCTGTATGTTTTCGCGTTGCCGGATTTGGAATAACCAAGCCATGTCTAACAGAGTTTTGATCCTCCTACTGGCGGCCAGTTTCGCGGGCCATGCGGAAATCCAGTCCGGGCCACCGCTGCCCTATCACGTTGTAGAAGGCTGGGCACACTTGCCGGCCGGCTGGAACTTCGGAGAGGTCGCCTCCGTTGACGTTGACAAGAACGACAACGTCTGGGTTTTCAATCGCGGCCCGCATCCAGTCGTCGAATTCGACAGCTCCGGAAAGTTTCTTCGGGCGTGGACTGAGGTGCGGTCATGAGATCCCACGGCATCCGGGTGGATACGGACGGTAACATTTGGACCGTGGACGTAGACGCGCATCGCGTCATGAAATGGACACCGGATCAGCGCCTGCTCATGGTGATCGGCGATGTCGGAGGAGCCGCGGGCAATAACGACAGCAAGTACGCGTTCAATCGGCCTGCTAACCTGACCTTCGCGCCGAACGGAGACTTCTTTGTCGCCGACGGCTACGTAAACTCACGCGTCGTAAAATTTAACAAAGATGGCGAATTTCTAACGAAGTGGGGATCTAAAGGAAACGGCGACGGCGAGTTTGATTTGGTGCACGACGTTGCCCTGGATGGGCAGGGCCGGCTCTACGTGGCGGACCGCAATAACAGGCGCGTTCAGATCTTCGATCAGAACGGGAAATTTCTGGGAAAATGGGCTAATCTCGGACAGCCTCAGGGTCTATACCACGTGAAACGCGAGAACGCACTCTATATGTGCGATGGCGAGAACTCCCGCATGATCAAAGTGAACTTGGACGGACAGGTCCTCGGTGTTCTTTCATCTTTCGGAAAGATTCCCGGTAAAGTCGATGTGCCGCATTACATCACTGTGGACAGCACGGGCGCCATTTACGTGGCGGAAGTCAGAAATTGGCGCATACAGAAATTCGTGAAGTAGGCGCCCCTAATCGCGAAACTTGGCCAGGCGCCGCGCTGCTTCCTCGATCGTGGTCCGAGACTTCGAGAACGTGAAACGGATTCTCTTGGGATTATTGTCTCTGGCCGGGTAGAATACCGAACCGGGCACGCCAGCAACGCCGGCTTCGCGCATCAGGCGCTCTCCAAACACAGAGTCATCTTCGTCCGACAACCGCGCATACTCGCACCAGAGAAAGTACGATCCGCCCGGGTCATAGAAAGTCATGCCGCACTTCTCAATCGCACTGCACAGCAGTTCTTTACGCTCCCAGTAGTCGCGGCGAAGCTTCGAGTAGAATTCATCGGGCAGCCCGAGCGCTCCCGCCAATGCGACTTGAAATGGGTGCGGAGCGGTCACCGTATGGAAATCGTGCATGTTGCGGATCTGTTCGGTGATTTCGTCCTGCGCCACCACATAACCCACCCGCCATCCCGTGACCGAGTAAGTCTTGCCCATGGATGTCACAGTAACGGTGCGATCCCGAGCAGCAGGGAGCGATCCAATGCTGATATGCCGGCGTCCGGGCCACACCAGGTATTCGTACGTTTCGTCCGCAAAGATCAGCAAATCGTGATCGGCGGCGAATCGGGCGATGATCTGAAGCTCGTCGATCGTGAAGACTTTGCCAGTAGGATTGCACGGATTGCAAAGCAGTACGGCCGCGGTTTGAGGAGTGTACAAGCCTTCAAGATGCTCACGCGTAAAAGAGAAATCAGGCTCCGCTGTTTCCAGAATGCGCAACTGCAATCCGGAGACGATCGACTGGAGCACGTAGTTCTCGTACATCGGAGCGAAAGTGATTACTTCGCGGCCGCGCTCCACCAGCGCCTCCATGGCAACAACCATTCCTTCGGTTGCGCCGCAAGTGACCACGACGTTGCGGTCGGGATGCGCCGCGATGCCGTTGAAGCGTTGCAGCTTGTGCGCTATTGCGCGCCGCAACACGGGAGCTCCCGCCGGATCTGTG
>Ga0209415_10005883_pt1 | contig 21919 bp, 25 predicted proteins | sample PeaSoiSIISIP2007_FD_187696 | JGI IMG/M metagenome (GOLD analysis project Ga0209415, IMG submission 187696) | Peat soil microbial communities from Weissenstadt, Germany - SII-SIP-2007 (SPAdes) (version 2) | ecosystem: Environmental > Terrestrial > Soil > Wetlands > Peat | place: Germany... | reverse complement strand
CGCCAGCACCATGGCCAAGGCCGGCATTCCGGTCGAGCAATTCGACCCTTCAATCGAAAATGCGCCATCGACCCATCCGCTCCTGCATTTTCACCGCGAGACGATATCTGTCGCGGCGAAGGAGGGGACGACACTGCCTGATCTCGTGGCCACGCATTCGAAGCTCGATGCTCCAGATCTGATCTTAAAAATCGACATCGAAGGCTGTGAATGGGACGTCTTCGATCATGCGACCGATGCTGCTCTTTCTAAACTCGCGCAAATCATATGCGAGTTTCATGATCTATCGCATTTGACCGATCCTGTGTTTCGATCGCGCGCCCAGCGTGTCTTGGAAAAGCTCGATAAGCACTTTGCTCCGGTGCATGTGCATGCCAACAATTTCGGTAGGCTCTGCAACGTCGCGAACATCCCTTTGCCTGACGTTTTGGAAGTTACTTTTGCGAGCCGTTGTCGTTACTCATTCACGCAAAGCACCGAAACATTTCCGACGCCGCTCGACATGCCCAATCTTCCTCAAGTTGCTGACATCATGCTGGGATCATTTCGATTCTCCTCGCCGATCAGCCTTTGCAAGCGGGAAATCGATAAGCGGCCCCGCCAGCAAGCTTAAGCCAGCAAGCCGCCGCGCCGGATTTGCAGGGGATTGTCTGTCAGCGCGGCGACGTCGGGCGTATCGGCCGCAGCGAGACCGGCGAAGGCGTTCCAGATGCCTTCGATGAAGACCGGGTCCATGTCTTGAAGGATGAAGACGATCCGCGTGGTGTGATCCTCGTCCGGCCAAGCATCGAGCCTGACCGGCGGATGAAACACATGCTGCACGCCATGCACGACGAGCGGCCGCTCGGGATCATCCGCGAGCGCGATGATGCCCTTGACGCGCAAGAGATGCGCGCCATGCGCGCTGCGCAGCAATTCGAAAAACATGTCGACGGCGGCAGGCGGCAGCGGCCCGGCATGGCGCAAGGCGAAGGCACGGATCTTCGCATCATGACGATTGACGTCTTGGGGATGTGAATCGTGTTCATGGCCGTGATTGCCATGCCCGTGATGCGCAGGCGCGTGGTCCGCCGCTTCCGCGTTGAGCCAGCGGCGCACATCCGGCGCCTTCTTCTCCGGATCATAGAGCCCGATGTCGAGGAGCTTTGCCGCGATGGCTTCGCCGCGCGCTGCATCGAGCTGCAAGGCCGTGGGATTGAGCCGCGAAAGCCGCGCCCGCAAGGCGGCGCCGCGATCGTCAGGGCCGACGAGATCGGTCTTGGTGATCACGAGCCGGTCGGCGACGGCCGCCTGTTTTACCGCCTCGGCATGCCGGTCGAGCGTCGCGTCGCCGTTCACCGCATCGACGAGGGCGATGACGCCGTCGAGCCGGAAGCGCAGCATGAGATAGGGATGATACATGATCGTATGCAGAACTGGCGCCGGATCGGCGAGGCCGGTTGTCTCGATCACCACCCGATCGAAGGCAATGCGGCCGTTGTCGCGTCGGCGCAGCAGATCCTCGAGGGTCGCAACGAGATCACCGCGGATCGTGCAGCAGAGGCAGCCCGAGGTCATCACGACCATGTCGCCGGCGACGTTCTCGACGAGGAGATGGTCGAGGCCGATCTCGCCGAATTCGTTGATGAGCACCAGGCAATTGGCGAGTTCCGGGGCGCGCAGCAGGCGGTTGAGCAGAGTGGTCTTGCCGGCGCCGAGAAACCCGGTGATCACCGTCAGGGAAAAGACAGGCGGCCGGTTCGCCTCGCTCATGTTTGTGGTCCGATGCGCACGCCTCGTATGAAGCGGAGCCGATGAAGCTCGTTCAATCCGGCGCCAATGCCGGCTTGGCGGGTTTGGGTTTGGCCGCGATTTTCGCGGGCTTGTGTTTGCCCGCGATCTTATGGCTGGTCTTTGCCTTGGCGATCGTGGCCTTATGGGCCTTTGCCTGTTTCACTTTGTGCTTGGTTAGTTTATGCGTCGTCGGCTCATCTGTCGTGTCGATGTTCAGCTTTTCATCGATGGCAGTTTCGGCTGAAGGCTTCGCCACAGGCTTGGCTGCGTGCTTTTCGGCAGCCGCTGCTTTGGCCGAATGCTTTTTCGCTTCCGCGGCCGGCGCGGCTCCACCCTCATCCGCCTCATGCTTGGCGGCGAGTTTCGTGCCTTTCTCGGATTTCTCCGACACTATCTTCGTGACGGCCTTCTTGGCGAGCCGGCCCTTCATCGGCAGAGCCGCGGCGTCGGGCTTCACCGGCGTTCCGCTCGTCTCGACTTCCTGCGGCTTCTCGGATGTATAGGCGCTCGCTGCTTCCGGCGGCGATGGCGTGCCGATCGGCGAATGCGGCGGCCGCGCTTCCGCCACCGGTCCGGCATAGCCGGGGACGGGACCAATGGAGACGGGCACGGGATCGAATACGGGGGCCGGCAGCATGGCAATGCGCGAGGCCATCGGCGCCTGGTCGGGAGCTGGCGCGGGATTGAACAGGAAACCGTTGGCCGGGAAGATCGGCGTTGTGGGCGCCGCCAGCGGCGCCTCCAAGCGCTCGGTCTCCGCCTCGAATGCGGCCACCGCCTTGGCGCGCCGGCGGCAGACCTCCTCGTGCATGTCGGGCGGCGTTGCTTGCGCCGAAACGGCGGCGGAGAGCGGATGCGGGTGATCGACGCCGGCAAAGGCGCGGTCGAGCAGGACCGCCGTCCTGACCAGCCTCGATTTGATGCTCGGCGCGCCCAACACGACGGCGATATAGCGATGCCCGCCGCGCTCGGCGCTGGCGACGAGGTTGAAACCGGCCGCACAGGTAAATCCCGTCTTCATGCCGTCGGCGCCGGGATAGCGGCCGAGCAAATCATTGTGGGTCTGTATGATCTCGTCGCCGAGGCGCAGCGCGCCGATGCCGTAGAGGCCGGCGAAATTCGGAAAATTCACATAGAGCGCCCGCGCGAGGACGGCGAGATCGCGCGCCGAGGAAACATGCTCCACGTCGTGCAAGCCGTTGGGATTGACGAAATGGGTTTCTGTCATGCCAAGCTCGGCCGCGGCGCGGTTCATGTCCTCGGCGAAGGCTTCGACCGAGCCGCCGATCCCTTCGGCCACCGTGACAGCGATGTCATTGGCCGATTTCACGACCAGCATCTTCAGAGCGTTGTCGAGCGTGACCTCGGTGCCGGGCGCAAAGCCCATTTTCGAGGGCGCCATCGAGGCCGCGCGGGCCGAGACGACGAGCGGCGTATCGAGACTGATCTGATGATCGCGCACCGCGCTCAATGCGACATAGATCGTCATCAGCTTGGTGAGCGAGGCCGGATACCAGGGCTCGTTCGCCTGTTCCTCATAGAGGACGTTTCCCGTGGCGGCATCTATGACGATCGCCGGGGTCGCCGCGGCACTGGCCGCCGCGACAAGGCCCAGCGCGACGATGAAGAAGCCGATAAGATTGAGCCGCAGCCTGCGATTCGATGCGAGCCAAGCTGAACGGTCCAGATGTGAACTGCCCATAGACTCGCCCCGTCCGATCCAGGAACTCACGCTCACCTCTGCCATTCCTATCCCGCAAAGCGCGATCTGCAAAGCGCGACGATGACGCTGATCTTTTCGAGGCCCCGGCCCAAGCCTTAGTTCTTTGGACTTGCGGCAGTTTCATGACCGTGGGGGTGTGCGGCCACGAGGCTGCGAAGCTCGCGCTGCGCTCTCGCTGATCCTTCGCGCCGTTCACTCCCCCGGCGCTTTGGCGTCGATCGCCAGCGCATGCACGCCGTCGGCGATTTCCGCGCTCAACACTGCATGGACGATGCGATGGCGATCGATACGGCTCTTGTCCTTAAAGGCTTCCGATACCACTTTCACGGTAAAGTGAGTCTCGCCCGGCTGAGCCGCCTTGCCCGCCCGCGACGCAATATGCGCATGCCCCGCATGTTTGCGTGAGTCGTCGATCACCTCGAGCAAGACCGGCGCAAGCGCAGCATGCAATTTTTCCCGTATGCGGGCGGCCATGCTGGTGTGTGCGCTCATGGACCTCCTCGCGTTGCGAACGGCCGTCTCATTTTGCGTTCTTAACGGCTCGTGCGGCTTGCGGCCATCGCAAAGACATTCATAATATCACGCCATGGATCTGAACTCGCCGTTGTTCGACCGGATCAGGATCAAATCGAAGCCCAAGCAGGACGTGGCCAGCTTGAAGCTGCGCTGTGACCATCCGGGCTGCGCCGAGCCTGGAGAATTTCGCGCGCCGATAGGCTGGCGACGCGAGGGCGAATATTTCTGCTTCTGCCTCGACCATGTCCGCGCCTATAACGCTTCCTATAATTATTTCAGCGGCATGACGCCGGAGGCTGTGGCCCTCTATCAACGCGATGCGAGCATCGGCCATCGCCCGACCTGGGAGATGGGCCGCAATGGCGGCGGCTTCCATGTGCGGAGCGACGATCCGTCGCGCTTTGTCGATCCTTTGAGCATTTTCGGCCGCAGGAGCCAGCAAAGGCCAACGGAGCCGCAAAAGTCGCGCTACGGGGTCGCTGCCAGAAAGGCGCTCGATCAGTTGGGGCTCGATGAAACGGCCGATTCCGGCGCGATCCGGACCCGTTACAAGGACATGGTGAAGCGCCTTCACCCCGATGCCAATGGCGGGGATCGTTCGCTCGAGGATAAATTGCGGGAAATTATCCGCGCCTATAATTATCTCAAATCAGTGAAACTCGCCTGATCCCAGCCCCCGACCCCGCCGAGCGATCGGGCTTGAGCCGAGCGCGGCCGGAATGGAGGATGAATGTCGAACATCTCGCTCGCCGGCGATGGCCACAGCAACAAGGCCGTTCCGGACATGAAAATATCGGTCCGCCAGGTTTTCGGGATTGATTCGGATATGGAAGCGCCGGCCTTTTCGACGCTGGATCAGCATGTGCCGGACATCGATCCGGATTATCTGTTCGACCGCGACACGACGCTGGCGATCCTTGCCGGCTTCGCCAAGAACCGGCGGGTTATGATCACCGGCTATCACGGGACCGGCAAATCGACGCATATCGAGCAGGTCGCGGCGCGGCTCAATTGGCCCTGCGTGCGCATCAATCTCGACAGCCACGTGTCGCGCATCGATCTCGTCGGCAAGGACGCGATCGTCATCAAGGACGGCAAGCAGGTAACCGAATTTCGCGAAGGTATCCTGCCCTGGGCGATCCAGAACAATATTGCGCTCTGTTTCGACGAATATGACGCCGGCCGCCCCGACGTGATGTTCGTGATCCAGCGGGTGCTCGAAGTTTCCGGCCGGCTTACGCTTCTCGACCAGAGCCGGGTGATCAAGCCGCATCCGGCCTTCCGCCTGTTTTCGACCGCGAACACGATCGGCCTTGGCGACACATCGGGCCTCTACCACGGCACGCAGCAGATCAACCAGGGCCAGATGGACCGCTGGTCGATTGTCGCGACCCTGAACTATCTGCCGCATGACAAAGAGGTCGGCATCGTTCTCGCAAAGGTGAAATCCTATCAGGCGACCAAGGACGGGCGCGATCAGATCAGCAAGATGGTGCGGGTTGCCGACTTGACCCGCAATGCCTTCATGGGCGGCGACCTTTCGACCGTCATGAGTCCCCGCACCGTCATCACGTGGGCGGAGAATGCCGAGATCTTCCACGACATCGGCTTTGCCTTCCGGCTGACCTTTCTCAACAAATGCGACGAATTGGAGCGCGCGCTCGTCGCCGAATTCTATCAGCGCTGCTTCGGCCACGAGCTGCCGGAGAGCTCGGTGAATGTCGCCATGAGCTGAAACTCAGAGAATTCCGTGACCGGTTCGAACCAAAAGCCGCCATCCAAAACCGAAGCGCCGCAGGAGCCGTTCAAGCGGGCGGTCGCCGGCTGCATGCGGGCGCTCGCGCATATGCCGCAACTCGAAGTCGCCTACGCCGCGGAAAAGCCCAGCCTCGTCCGCAACGGCGCGACGGCGAAGGTGCGGCTGCCGGAGCCGCCCCGCAAGCTCGCCAAGCGGGATGCGGCGGTCCTGCGCGGCCAGGCCGATTCGATCGCGCTCCGGCTTGCCTGCCATAATGTCGAGGTGCACCGGCGCTTATCGCCGCGCCCACCCGCCGCCCGCGCCGTTTTCGAAGCGGTGGAACAAGCCCGCGTCGAGGCAATCGGTACGCGCCGAATGCAGGGCGTCGCGCAAAATCTCGACGCCATGCTCGAGAACCGCTTCCAGCATGGCCGCTATGCCGAAATCCGGGAGCGTGCCGAGGCGCCGCTCGAACAGGCCGTCGCGCTGATCGTGCGCGAGCGCCTGACCGGCCACAAGCCGCCGAAGAATGCGCAAAGACTCGTCGACCTCTGGCGGCCTTTGATCGAGCAACGCGCCGGCCATGATCTCGATCGGCTGGCGAGCGCGATCGAAGACCAGCGCGGCTTCGCCCTCTCGGTGCGCCGGGTTCTTGCCGCGCTCGACATGGCCGAGGATCTCGGCTCCGACACCAGCGAGGAGGACGAGCAGAGCGACGAGGCGCCGAACGGGGCCGATGACGGGGAGACATTCCAGGGCCAGCGCGACGACGGCGCCGAGGCCGCGGAGACGCAAACCGCGGAAGCCGCCGAGGCGGCCGGCGAAACCACCGTCGATGCGAGCGAAGCAACCGCCGGCGAGTTCGAGGCCGAGGATGAGGGCGATGCCGCCGAAGGCGAGCAGCCGGCCGAGTCGCGCAGGGCGGCGGCCAAGGGCCGCCCCGAGGCGCGTGCGCCGGACTACCGGGTGTTCAGCAAAAAGTTCGACGAGATCGTCGGCGCCGAGACTCTCTGCGAGCCGGAGGAACTCGATCGGCTGCGCGCCTATCTCGACAAGCAATTGCAAAACCTGTCGTCGATCGTCGGCCGCCTCGCCAACCGTCTTCAACGCCGCCTGATGGCGCAGCAGAGCCGCTCCTGGGAATTCGACCTCGAAGAGGGCGTGCTCGATCCGGCGCGGCTCTCGCGCATCATCGTCGATCCGCAGCAGCCCCTCTCATTCAAGCGCGAGAAGGACACGGATTTCCGCGATACGGTGGTCACGCTGCTCCTCGACAATTCGGGCTCGATGCGCGGCCGGCCGATCACGGTGGCGGCGACCTGCGCCGATATTCTTGCCCGCACGCTCGAGCGCTGCGGCGTCAAGGTCGAGATCCTCGGTTTCACGACGCGAGCCTGGAAGGGAGGGCAGGCGCGCGAAGCCTGGCTGCAGGCCGGCAAGCCTGCCGCGCCCGGCCGGCTCAACGATCTGCGCCACGTCATCTACAAGGCCGCCGACGCGCCTTGGCGCCGGGCCCGCAAAAATCTGGGTTTGATGATGCGTGAAGGCCTGCTGAAGGAGAACATCGACGGCGAGGCGCTCGATTGGGCCCACAAGCGGCTGCTCGCCCGGCCGGAGCAGCGGCGCATCCTGATGATGATCTCGGATGGCGCGCCGGTCGACGACTCGACGCTCTCCGTCAATCCCGCCAATTATCTCGAACGCCACCTGCGGCATGTCATCGAAGAGATCGAGACCCGCTCGCCGATCGAATTGATCGCCATCGGCATCGGCCATGACGTGACGCGCTATTACCGCCGCGCGGTGACGATCGTCGATGCGGAGGAACTTGGCGGCGCCATGACCGAGAAACTTGCCGAACTCTTCGACGAAAAGGCAGAGCCCGTTCCGCCTCAGAAGGTCGCGGCGCAAGGGCGGCCGGCGGCGCTGTTGCATTGAGACGGCGCGTCCCCTCTCCCCATGAATGGGGAGAGGGCTAGGGTGAGGGGCGAGGGGATTGGCCGCAACGGTGTGGCAAATCACCCGGCCCCTCTGCCCTCTCCCCGCAAGCGGGGAGAGGAATCAGCTCGCCTGCTTCTTCAAAATTTCGCGCTTGAGGGCGAGGGCGCCGGGCGAGAGGTCGGTGTCGCGCGCCTTCAAAAGAAAGGCGTCGAGGCCGCCGCGATGCTCGACCGAGCGCAGCGCGGCTGCGGCAACGCGCAGGCGCACGCTTCTGTTCAAGACTTCGGAGATCAGCCTCACTCTGGCGAGGTTGGGCAGGAACCGCGTCTTCGTCTTGCGGTTCGAGTGGCTGACCAGGTTGCCGGTCAAAACGGATTTGCCGGTCAGTTCGCAGCGGCGCGACATGATATTCCTTTCGGCCACGGAAAAGCGCCCGCGGGGCGGGGTGAATTCGGAGGCGGTGTCGTAGGTGAGGAGAGCGGCGGCGTCAAGCGCGGCCGGATCTGTGACGCGCATACCTTCTCCCTGTGGGAGAAGGTGCCCCGTAGGGCGCGCTTCGCGCGCCCGTCAAATTGAAGGACGCCCGCCGCGAAGCGGCGGGCTATGGCGGGGCGGATGAGGGGTTACAATCGTTCTCGAATTGCATCATCGTAACCTCTCACCCGGTCGGCCATAGCGCTTCGCGCAAGGCGTCCAAAGAAGCATAGGGCGCGCGAAGCGCGCCCTATGCCGACCACCCTCTCCCTCTGGGAGAGGGTTTGCGTACCGGCTCACAACGCGATCCGGCCCGTCAGCAGCCACGCGTGGTCATAGGTCGGCGTCAGAGCCGGCGTCCTCACGATCGGCGAGGGCGTGAGCGCGACCTGATAGCCGAAGCCGAAGATTGCTTTCAGGTTATCGCCGATCGCAAAGCGGCCGAAGATGATGCCCGGCGTGACGAAGAGCTGGTTCAAGTCGGCACGCTCCCCATCGAACCAGTACGTGTCGTTGAATTCGACCTCCGGCCAGAAATATTCGGCGAAATGATATTGGAACGTCACGTTCGTGACGAGCGAGGTGCCGATCGTCGATTCATAGGCAGTCGGTATGGGCACGCCCATCGTCGCCTGAATGTCGAAATCGCCAAACCCCTTGCCGCCGGCGAGCGTCGGCGTGATGACCCAGGCCTTGTTGGTGAAGGGCGAGCCGAGCATCGGCGCCTGAAAGCCCAAGAAGGTCGTGACGATATAATTGCCCTTGTCCTCCGGCTCGCTGACGATGCGCTGTTTGATGGTGAGGAAATTCCAATCGGAGAAGCCATACGCCGGCTCCTTGACAGTGCGCTCCTCGTAATTCGGGGCGTTGATCAGCACCTCGTTCATCGTCGTCGGGATGAGCTCGAGCCCCTTGCCGCTGTCGAAATTGGTGACCTCGGCGCCGTTGCCCAATTGTTGGAACGACTGGTCGTAGCGGATTTCCTCTTCGAGGCGCGGGGTGACGGTCGCAAGCGGCGTCATCCAATGCGGCTGCGTCGCCTGCGCCTCATGCACGCGGTCGTACCAATGCAGGAAATAGTCTTCGATAGGGTTGTCGGTGGGACCGGCGAAGAGCGGCAGCGGGTTCTCGGTCAGTATGTCGGTGGCAAAGGCGGCAGGAGCAGCGAGCATTGCCGCCACGCCGATGCCAAGCGTGGCGAGCGGCCGAGCCATGCGGCTCGCCCGAAAAGACTTCACATTCATGGTTGCCCCCAACCTCGCGGCCCGCTGAGCCGGGCCGTCTAAGCTATATCATGAGGTATATAGATCGGTTTGGGGAAAACAAATAAATTTCTCCCTTGCCGATCCAAGGAGGATTCTGTCCGGGTGCGCTCAAAGCCACGGCCGCTCCGCTTTGGCTTTGGCTTCGAAGCTTGCGATCTTGTCGGCCTTCTTCAGGCTGAGCCCGATGTCGTCGAGACCGTTCAGCAGGCAATGTTTGCGGAATGGGTCGATGTCGAATTTGACGACTCCGCCGTCCGGCCCGCGGATCTCCTGTTTCTCGAGATCGATCGAGAGCGTCGCATTGGCGCCGCGCCGCGCGTCATCCATCAGCTTTTCCAGGTCTTCCGGCGAGACAATGATCGGCAGAATGCCGTTCTTGAAGCAATTGTTGTAGAAAATGTCGGCGAAGCTCGTCGAGATCACGCAGCGGATGCCGAAGTCGAGCAGCGCCCAAGGCGCGTGTTCGCGCGACGAGCCGCAGCCGAAATTATCCTCCGCGACGAGGATCTTGGCGTTGCGATAGGCCGGCTTGTTCAAAACGAAATCGGGATTCTCCGACCCATCGTCCCTGTAGCGCAGTTCGGCGAACAGCCCCGTGCCGAGCCCGGTGCGCTTGATCGTCTTCAAATATTGCTTCGGGATGATCATGTCGGTGTCGACGTTACGGATGTCGAGCGGCGCCGCGACGCCGGTCAGCGAGGTGAACTTTTGCATCGATCAGTTCTCCCGAACCGTTTCAATGACCGGCGAAGCTTCTTGGCTGGCGAGCCGCCGAACGCGAAGCGAGAAGCTCGACCTCTCCTCGAATCGGGCGCTGTTGAAGTCCTTGAGCAGATCGTCGAGTTGGCGGCCTTCTCCGGCCTTTTTGGTAACGGCGCTCGCAGTTCTGCTCCGGCCAACTTCCTGCTGCGCCAGGGAAACGAACTTCTTGGCGCAATCCTCGGCAAGCAGCATCATGTTCGCTCGCTCGATGTCATCCGCCTTCTCCCATTGGCGGGCAATTTGATGCGCCAAAACGATCTGGTCGAGAATCGTGGGCCGATGGCCGCGATAGGCGAGTTCCTTTTCTTGGCCATGATCATCCGTCACTTCGTTCCTGAAAAAGAGACGCCCGCGTTCAACCAGCACCGAGGTGCTGAAGACGATCTCGATGAGCTTTGCCCTTCTTGTCGCCGCGTCCAACTCATCTTCGTCGAGCACGCAAATCAGCAGGAGGCTCTGCAAATCGCCTATCACCTCGTTCGCCCAGGTCAAAACATCGCCGCGACGAAGCGCCGATTCACGCGATTGCCGCCAGGCGATCGACAGACCGGCAAGCGCGATCAGGGCTGAGAGAATGGGTATGGCGGTCGTAAACATCCTTCACGAAGCTCCTACGCCGCTTCGATCGCCGCCATGTCGGCATCGGAGAGGCCGAAATGATGGCCGATCTCGTGCACCAGCACGTGAGTGATGACGCCGCCGAGCGTCTCCTCGTTCTCGGCCCAGTAATCGAGGATGGGGCGGCGGTAGAGCCATACCATATTCGGCAATTGGCCGGTCAAGGGAAACGCGCCGCCCTGCGCAAGGCCGCGGCCCGTGAAAAGGCCGAGAAGATCGAATTCGGTCTCGCAGTTCATGTCATCGAGGACGTCCTCGTCCGGAAAATCCGCGACCTGGATCACCAGGCCTTGGCAAAGATTGCGAAAATTCTCCGGCAGGCGGGCATAGGCCGCCGCCGCGATCGCTTCGAAATCGGCGAGCGAAGGAGGGCCGAGCGCCGTCCAATCCTGGGGCGCGAGTGTCATGGGAGTCTCCGGCATTCTGGGCGCCGACCATGAATTGCGCCGCTCGGCTTCGGTTGGCAGTAAGCTGAGCCGGGTTAAGCAAGGACCAGGGGATATGATGGCATGGAATATTCCACTTGGATAACGATCGCCAAGGTCGTCCTGTGGCTCGTCGCCGGGACCGGGATGATCGCCGCGCTCGCGATCCTCGTCGGCGGCAAAAGCAAGAGGGACGATCGATAATCAACCTTTGCGCCGCTCTTGCCGGCGGATGCGGACGTAGAGCGCGCCAGAGCCGCCGTGCGAGCGCGTGGCTTCCTCGAAGCCAACGACCAGGCCCCGCCATTCCGGGGCTCTGAGCCAGAGCGGAACGCTGCGGCGCAAAACGCCGGTGTCGAACCCTTCGGCCGGACGGGCGTCTCCCTTGCCGGTGACGACGAGCACGATCTTGGCGCCATTACGCTGCGCGCGGCCCAAAAAGCCGTGTAAGGCGATATGCGCCTCATGCTGACGCATGCCGTGCAGATCGATCGCCGCATCGACCGCCGTCATTCCGCGCGCAAGCCTTTGCCTCGCCCGCCGCTCCAGTGGTTCAAGGCTGGGCAATGCTGGGCGGCGGCTCTGGGCAGGCGACGGGGCAGGAGGCGTCGGCCGCGGGGCTTCGGTTTCCGCCGGCTTGTCCGGCTGAGTGCGATGCGGCTCGGGCAAGACAGCGCCCGGCCGGCGCGCCACGCCCCGCGTCACGCCCAGCCAAAGCTCGACATCCTCCTCCGAAAGGCGGCGCAATTGCTCGCGTGGCGGCCCTGAAATCTCTTTCATGCAGCTTCCCGCCACCCGCCTTCGCCGCGCGGCAGCAGCACGGCGAAATCGCACCCATGCCTGATCCCGCCGGCGAGCGCGCCCGCTACCCCGCCGCTGCCAAAGAAAATATCTGCCCGCGCCGGCCCGATGATCGCCGAGCCGGTGTCCTGCGCGATCATCAGGCGCCGGAACGGCGTGACCTCCTCCCTCTCCCAAGGCAAATCCGCGGCGAGCCAGAAGGGCAGGCCATAGGACCAGATGCTGCGGTCCACGGCAATCGAACGCAAGGGCGAAAGCGGCAGGCCCGCCCCGCCGATCGGCCCATCCTCTTCGCGAAGCTCCGCATCGATGGCGAAGAAAACGTAGGATCTGTTGGCATGCATGAGCGCCGCGCCGGCCTCGCCCGGCTTCTGGCCGCGCGTCCTGATCCAGGCCTTGAGCGCGGCGAGACCCATGTCGGAGGCGGCAATCTCGCCCGATTCGATAAGCATTTTCCCGATTGACGTATAGGGATGTCCGTTGCGGCCGGCATAGACGAGCCGGATCTGCCGATGATCCGGCAGGATCACGCGCGCCGAGCCTTGCACCTGGACGAGAAAGACTTCGACCGGATCGGCGAGCCAGACGAGCGGCCGGAAGCCAGCACCGGCCTCGATTTCGGCGCGGTCGGGATAGGGAACGAGGGTTCCGTCTGTGAGCCGTCGCGCGGCTGCGAGCTCGGGAGGCAGCCCCGCGGGCCTCGCTTCGGGAGGCAGCGTGACGAGATCCACCGGCCGGGCGAGGATCGGCGCGGTGAATTCGGCTGAACGCTCGAGAGCCCCGGCGATGATCGGCTCATAATAGCCGGTAACGAAGCCGGAGCCGGCCGCCGGCATGACGCGATACGGCCGAAAGTGAGTCTCGAAGAAGCGCCGCGCCGCGGCTCCCGTTTCCACCGGCTGGGCCAGCGCCACGCGGCAAACCGCCTTCAGCGCGCAGGACGCAGCCCGCGCCGGGCGCAGCGGCGGACGATCTTTGACGATCGCCTTGGCATGTTCGGCAAAGACGCGAAAGGCTTCGAGATGATCGGCGGCGGCGAATCCGTCGAGCTCGGCAAAGGTCAGCGGCGCGAGCCGCGCCTGGTCCGGCAAAGCGCTCAAGATACAGGGCATGAATGGGCTTTTTGCCGCCGTCAGTCTATGCAGCGGCAGTTTCATCAGCCTCATCAAGTCCGAAGTTCTCCGGAGGCCCTTTAGAATTTACTGGGCCCTTCTCAGCGGCTGTTGCCGAGGGGCTGCCTGCAAACTCGATGAGCCCGAACGTATTGGGCTTAGGTCGTGCGAAGATCTCTCCTTTTCGCACATATGCTGCGAGTGAGCCAGATACCCCAATTTTATTCTTTCTATTTATCTCCCTGCCCATAGCCCTCAGGAGATCCACAATATGTAGTGGTTTCCCGGCCTTAAGCAGGGCAGATCTGGCGTCTGCGACCCCACTGCCAGGGCGCAATAAGGCATCAGCCTCTTTTTCCGTTTCGGCTTCCCGCGGCAGGTGTTTTGCCACGTCGTGAAGCGCCTGCACGTAAGCTCTGGCTTCACGGATCTGCACTTCAAGCTCCTGAATTTCCTTTTCTTTCTTTGCGATCCGTTCCTCGATTCGACTCCTATTGGTCATGACGGGCCATCCTCGTGAGAAAAATGATGGCAAATGATGGCATATTGTGGCATGAATCGCCAGGACAATTGTGCGTATGCCCCATAAGAGGTGATTCGCCAGTGACCGTGTCAGTAACTGAAAAACTCGAAGAAATTAAAGAGCTTACGCCCAAAGGGGTGGAATTCTGGCGGGCGCGAGAATTGAAGCCCGTTCTTGGATACGAGACCTGGCGCAGTTTCGAGAACGTCATCCAGAAAGCGATAACAGCTTTTGATATGGCAAATGAAAGCTCTGCAAACCATTTTGCCGGGACCAGCAAAATGGTGGAGATCGGAAGCGGGGCTGAGAAAGAGGTGGATGATTACTTTTTGAGCCGGGCGGCCTGCTACATCATTGCCATGAACGGCGAAACGACAAAGCCGGAGATCGCAGAAGCGCAAAAGTATTTTGCTGTTCAAACGAGGCGCATGGAAAAGCTAGAGCGGTTGGTTGCGGACCAGCGACGGGTCGCTCTCAGAAATCGAGTGAAGGACAGGAATGGGATCTTAAGCGGAACCGCGAAGGCGGCTGGGGTTCGACGGTTCGGATTGTTCCACTGAGCCGGCATCCGAGCCCTTTATGAGATGCCGCTTGCCGCTATCAAAGCCCGTAAGGGAATTACAGAGAGCGAGGATTGGCTGGATCGCGCCGGCATAGAAGAGCTTGCAGCGAATGAGTTCAGGATCACGCAGGCGGACTCGAAGATCAAAAGGGAAAATATCAGAGGCGAAGATCGCGCCATTACCGCCCATGTCGAAGTCGCAAAGGAAATTAGAAGCGCCATTGAGCGCTTGGGCAATAGGATGCCAGAGGATTTGCCCGCAGAGCCTCCCATCAAAGAAATTGAGCGGCGCCTAGAGGTGAAGCCGCCTAAACAGCCCGCTCCGGAGGGTCCAACTTCTTAGACCAGCGTTTTTTTAGCAGCTTTCCTCGCAATTTCGGCGCGCCGCTTCGCGACTTGGAACGCAAGCGTCTCGAGGGGCGAGCGCCCAAAACCGCCTGCGTCAGTGCCCCGTCTGCGTCGCGATGAGCTTCCAATTCGGATCGCGCGATGAGACATCGCGTGCGAAGGTCCAGATGTCGATCATGTCGACGGTCTTGTCGGGATTGCCGTCGATCAAGGCGCCGGATTTGTCATGCGTCGCGCTGACCAATTTGGACGAAAGGCGCAGCGTTATCTGGGCCAAGTTGTTGCGCATCCCGGCATCGTCGATATTGACCTGATCGATCGAGACGGCCTTCGTCGTCATGGCCTCGCCGCGGCCTTCCCGCGCGGCGATGGCGGCAGCGAAACTGTCGAACACTTCCTTATCAAGCAAATTTTGCAAGGTCTGCCGATCGCCGGAAGCGAATGCCGTCACGATCATCTCATAGGCGGCTTTCGCGCCGGAGATGAAAGCCTCGATCGCAAACCCCGGATTGGCAGCGGCGATCGCGTCGAGGCCGGCCGCGACCTTCGAGCTCGGCTCGGCGTAGGGTTGCCAGCGGTCCGGGTTCGGCGGCGGCTGATTTGCCGCAACGCGCGCCGCGGCCCCTGGCAGCGGCACGACCTTGTTGTCGTTGGTTCCGATCGTCCGACGGGAAAAAGGATCGGCGGGCGGCGGCTTTTCGTGGCCGGTCCGCGTGCCGAGAACGGAGCGAAGCCTCCACAGGACGAAAATCGCCAAAAGCGCGAATACGATGGTCGAGGCGTCGAGGGGGTCATGCATGGCGCTTGCTGCCAAATTGCGGCCAGGGGGAAATCACGGCTATTTTATCATATATGATGCGCAGGCGGGAGGGCGCATCCCGCGCCGGCAAATAATGGACTGCGCGGCGATTTTGGAAAGAATAGCACCATGCCCTTTGCTGCGGCATTCATCTTCGGGCTCGGCCTCTGGCTGTTCAGCGAAATCTTTGTCTTTGGGCTTGTCGCCGACGCGATTGGCGTGGGCGGCGCAATTCTCGCCACTTTGCTGACGAGCCTGCTCGGTGTCGCGCTTCTGCGCCGGCTCGGCAGGACGGCGCGCGACGAGCTAAAGGCCATGCTCAAGGGCGGCACATCGGTCCGCCTCGCGCCCGGGGCTTTGGAAAGCGGGGTTCTCGCCGCGTTCGGCGCCGTTCTCCTCATTTTGCCGGGGTTTCTCTCCGACTGCATCGGACTTGCGATGCTGGCGCCGGTGCTGCGGCGGCCCAAACGGACGCCGCCGTCTGCGCAGAAGCCCGAGGTCATCGAGCTTTCGCCGCAGGATTGGCGGCGAATCGATGAGGCCGATCGCAGCTGACCATCGGCTTGTTCACAATGGGCATCCATGCTACCGGCACAGACGCCGAAGCAGGCTCGGAGAAAGAAATGCCGAACGGAAACGGCGGCGCGACGAACAATGCGCCCACGCTCAACGCGATGGTGCAATACACGAAGGATTTCTCCTTCGAGAATCCGAATGCGCCGCGCTCCCTCGGACCGCAACCCAAGCCGCCGCAAATCTCGATCCAGGTGAACGTCAATGCGCGGCAGATGGCCGAGGCGGACTTCGAAGTGGAACTGCTGCTCGAAGGTTCGGCCGGGGAAGGCACCGATACTTTGTTCAAATTCGAGCTCAATTACGCCGGGCTCTTCCGGGTGGCGAACATCCCGCAGAACGAGGTCCATCCGGTGGTCATGATCGAATGTCCGCGGCTCCTGTTCCCCTTCGCCCGCCAGATCATCGCCGATTCCGTGCGCAGCGGCGGCTTTCCGCCGCTCTATATCGATCCGATCGATTTCGCCAGCCTCTATCGTCGACGCCTCGAGGAAATGGCGGCGAAACCCAAGGCGCCGGCCTCTCAAACCTAAGGCCGCGCCTATTCCGCAGGCGCGGGAAGCGGATATTGCCGCCAGATCGCCTTCTGGCCGAGGCAGGCGATGAAGGCCGCATGCGCGGCGAGTTCCGCCGCGTCGATCAGCGGCGCGAGCGCTGTCGGCCGGATCAGCTGCTGAGAGCTCCCGCCATGTGCACGCGTCGCGCCGATCGTCTGCAAGGCCAGGCTTGCCTGCCGGCCGCCCGTCAATTCAGCATAGACCTCGGCGAGGATTTCGGCATCGAGCAAGGCGCCGTGCTTGATGCGCCGACCGGCATCGATCCCATAGCGTTGGCAGAGCGCGTCGAGACTGTTCTGCGCGCCGGGGTGGCGGCGGCGCGCCAGCGCCAAAGTATCGACGACCCGTTCGAGGCGGATGGCGGCATGGCCATGCGCCGACAGTTCGGCGTTGATGAAGCGGATGTCGAATTCGGCATTATGGGCGACGAGCGCCGCCTCGCCGAGGAATGACAGAAGCCGCTCGGCGATCTCGCCGAATTTCGGCTTGCCGGCGAGAAATTCGACCGAGAGCCCATGCACGCGGAAGGCCTCATCCGGCATGTCGCGCTCGGGGTCGAGATAGACATGGAAGGTCTGGCCGGTCGGAATCGCGTTGAAGAGCTCGACGCAACCGATCTCGACGATCCGGTGGCCGGTCGCTGGATCAAGCCCCGTCGTTTCCGTGTCGATGACGATCTCCCGCATTGCGCCTCGTCTCGATGTTTGCGCCGTCGCCGATCTTGCCCAGCAAATCGGCGACTTGGCGCTCCGTATCCTCCATGCCGCCGCTGGTGTCGATGATGAAATCGGCACGCTCGCGCTTGTCGCGATCCGGCATTTGCCTGGCCATTATGGCGGCGAGCTTTGCGCCAGTCATGCCGGGGCGCGCGGCGATGCGCGCCTTTTGCACCGATTCCGAAGCGGTGACGAGAAGCACGGCATCGATGTCCTTCTCGGCGCCGGTTTCGAAGAGCAGCGGGATATCGACGACGACCAAGCGCTCGCCTTTGGCACGCGCCTCAGTGAGGAAGGCCGCGCGGTCCGCCCTGACAAGCGGATGGATGATCGCCTCGAGCCGCGCCATGGCGGCGGGATCGCCGATGACGCGCTGGGCGAGCGCCTCCCGGTCGACACGGCCGTCGCGAGTCGTGCCCGGAAACGCCGCTTCGACTAGCGGGGCCGCGGCGCCACGATAAAGCGCATGCACGGCGGCATCCGAATCATGCACCTTGACGCCGGCCGCGCGGAACATCGCCGCGGTGGTCGATTTGCCCATGCCGATCGAGCCGGTGAGGCCGAGGACGAACATTATGGCCTCTCCTCGATATCGGCGGCGACGCGCGCGCGGAGCTCCGGCGTCACTTCAGGCCTGCGGCCGAACCAGCGTTCGAACCCCGGCACTGCCTGGTGGAGGAGCATGCCAAGCCCGGCTGATGTCCGCAGTCCGCGCCGCCGGGCGCGGCGCAACAGCTCAGTTTCGAGCGGAACATAGACGATGTCGGAGACGACCGCATGATCGGGCAGAGGCGCAAGGTCGATGTCGAGCGGCGCCTGCCCCGCCATGCCGAGCGAGGTGGTGTTGACGAGAAGATCGGCGCCAGCGAGCGCCGCTGGCAGGTCGGCGAGGTCGCCGAGAGCGATCGTCGCGCCGAAGCGGAGCCGCAATTCCTCGCTCCGCGCCCGGGTGCGGTTGATGACAAGGATCCGCTCGGCGCCCCGCAGCATCAGGCCGTGAACGATGCCCCGCCCGGCGCCGCCGGCGCCGAGCACCACGACTTTTTCCAAAACTTTTCCCCAGCCGGGCACGTCTTCATCGAGCGCGGCGAGAAAGCCAATGACATCCGTATTGTCGCCATGCAGTTTTCCAGCCTCCATCCACAGCGTATTCACAGCCTCGAGGCGCGCCGCCGTCGGCGTCGTCTCCGCGCAGAGCGCAAAGGCTTTCTCTTTGTGCGGCAGGGTGACATTGCCGCCGACGAAGCCTTGTTCGCCGAGCGTGCTGAGAAAGCCTTCGAGCTCGTCGGGCGGTAGCGCCACGGCCTCGTACGAACCTTTGATCCCAAGCTCGTCGAGCCAATGGCGGTGAATCAGCGGCGAACGCGAATGCGCGACGGGCCAACCGATGATGAAAGCGCGCGGCTCTTGCGTCATCCGACGAGACTGCCTTCCTGGCGCAGAAATGCAAGCAGCGGAATGAGCGGCAGACCGAGGATCGTTGCGTGGTCGCCCTCGATCCGCTCGAAGAGATGAACGCCGAGGCCTTCGATCTGATAGGCGCCGACGCTCGCGAGCACGGACGCACTCGCCGCGGCGACATAGCGATCGATGAACTCGGTGCTGAATTTGCGGCAGGTCAGTGTCGCGCCGGCAACAGTCTCGAACAGCACTGTTTCGGCGCGCGCCACGCAAAGCGCCGAATGCAATTCGTGGCTGCGCCCGGAAAGACGTGCGAGCTGCGCCTTGGCTTCATCGACGTCGCGCGGCTTGGCGAAAACTTCGCCATCGAGCGACAGAATTTGATCCGCTCCGACGACGAGACGATCCAGGCCTGAAACAGCCAGCGCCTTGGCACGCGCCAGATGCGCGGCAATCGTCGCGGCGCCTGCGCCCTCTTCGCGGAGCGGCGCTTCGAGCGCGCGCTCGTCGATGTGCGTGGCGACGGACTCGAAGGGAATGCCCGCCGCCGCGAGAAGCGCGCGGCGCGCCGGACTTTCCGATGCGAGCAAAAGCGGCGCCTTGCCGCGCCAGAGGCCGTCGATTGGCGTCATGGCGGATGTCACCTTTGACGTCATTGCAAACGAAGCGAAGCAATCCAGTCTCTCTGGATTGCTTCGTCCCTTCGCTCCTCGCAATGACGTTTTCACACACCGAGCTTGCTGCGATGCGCCTTGTAGAGGTCGATGATGGCCGCAGCGGCTTCTTCGATCGAACGGCGGGTGACGTCGATCACCGGCCAGCCGTGATGGGCAAAGAGCTTTCGCGACTGGACGACTTCTTCGGTCACCGCGACGGGATCGACATAGGACGAATCCATCATCGCATGCAAGCTTTCGAGACGGTTCTGGCGCACCAGGACGAGCCGCTCGGGCGAGATGATGAGGCCGACGATCAGCGGCTTCTTCAAGCCGAAGATCGATTTCGGCAGCGGCACGTTCGGTATGATAGGAACGTTCGCGGTCTTGATGCCGCGGTTGGCGAGATAGATGCTCGTCGGCGTTTTCGACGTACGGCTGACGCCAATCAGCAGAACATCGGCCTCCTCGTAATTGTCAAACATCTGGCCGTCATCATGCGCCATCGTGTAGTTCAGGGCTTCGATGCGGTTGAAATAATGCGCGTTCAGCATGTGCTGCGCGCCCGGCCGAGGATTGGCCGCAGCGCCGAGATAGGCCTCGAACAGATGGAGGATCGGCTGTAGCACCGAAAGACAAGGCGCGCCGATCGCCTGACAAGCGGTCTCGAGCCGTTGGGCGAGCGCCGGATCGACGAGCGTGAACAGAACTATGCCTGGCGTGGCTTTGATCTCGACGATGGCGCGCTCGAGCTGCGCTTGGCTGCGCACCAGCGGATAGAGATGCTCGATCGACGAAACGCCCTCGTATTGCGCGGCAACCGCACGGCTGACCGCGATCAGAGTCTCACCGGTCGCATCGGATATGAGGTGAAGATGGAAATAGCTGCGCTCCAAATGAGAGATCTCGTTTTCCCGCATGGTGGGGGATGACGTGGGGATCGCGGTGGACAATTGCGATGCCGTGCTCGTGATCGGTGAATATCTCCCGCCTTTGGGTCGCCGTTGTCAACAAGCCTGCGTGGCAACGCCATTGCATGGCATGCAGAGCGCACAGGCGCCAACAAGAGCGACGACTGTTGAACAATAGCGGAAGCCAAAGTGGAAGCCTTTGGCATGGCTGAGAAAAGGGAAATAGCTTGGGCGTGCGCCTAGCCTGTGCGTAACGCGAAAAAGACGATGACCCGAGGAATGATTGTGAAAAATTCGGGATGGGCCTAATCCGAGCCCTAATAAAAAGAGCTATAGAAGATTCTAAAAATAGGATTCTTTTGAATTGGCTGAACCACACTTGGCGGAAAAGAAGATCCTGCGTGTTCTTTCCGGCGAAACAATCTCGCCCCCGCCGATTTGGCTGATGCGGCAGGCCGGACGCTATCTTCCCGAATATCGCGAACTTCGCGCTAAGGCGTCTTCGTTTCTTGAATTCTGCTACACACCGGAACTCGCGGCGGAGGCGACGCTGCAGCCGATCCGTCGCTTCGGCTTCGATGCTGCGATCATCTTTAGCGATATTCTGGTCGTGCCTGATGCCTTCGGCCAGAAAGTGTGGTTCGAGAGCGGCGCCGGCCCGCGGCTCACGCCAATCGCCGATGCGGCGGACTTGACGCGGCTTCGCGCAACGATCGACCTCAATCGGCTTGCCCCGGTTTTCGACGCGATCGGCAGGGTGAAGCGGGATCTGCCGAAAGAGACGGCGCTGATCGGATTTTGCGGCGCGCCGTTCACGGTGGCAGCCTATATGGTCGCCGGGGAGAGCAGTTCAGACCAGGCACCCGCGCGGCTCTTGGCCTATCGCGATCCCGGCCTCTTCCAGGAGCTGATCGACCGGCTCGTCTTGGGTTCGATCGATTATCTGGCGCGGCAGATCGAGGCGGGGGTGGAAATTGTTCAGATCTTCGACAGCTGGGCGGGAATGTTGCCCGAGGAGCAATTCGCGCGTTGGTGCGTCGCGCCGGTGCGTGCCATCATCGAGGCCATGCGGGAGCGGCATGCGGATGTGAAGATCATTGCTTTCCCGCGCCGTGCGGGGCTCGCCCTTCCAGAGTTCGCGGCATCTACGGGCGCCGATGCTTTGGGGCTCGATGCCGCCGTCGATCCGTTCGCCGCGGCGAAGCTGATCGCGCCTGCAACGGCGTTGCAAGGCAATCTCGACCCGTTGGCGCTGGTTGCAGGCGGCGACGCCTTGCGTGAAGCGACGGCACGAATCCTCTCGGCGTTTGCCGGCCGGCTGCATATCTTCAATCTGGGGCACGGAATCTTGCCCGAGACTCCGATCGCGCATGTCGAAGCGCTTCTCGCTCAAGTCCGTTCGGGGTGTTGATGCGTGGATAACTTCTATCTCTGGCTGAAGGCGCTGCATATCCTGGCGGTCATCGCCTTCATGGCGGGGATGCTCTATCTGCCGCGCCTCTTCGTCTATCACGCCAAGGCCGAGAACTCGGCGCAGGCGGAAACCTTCAAGATCATGGAGCGGCGGCTCGAGATGGCAATCATGCGGCCGGCGCTTGTCCTCGTCTATGCGAGCGGCATAGCTCTCGCTTTGAAGGGCGGCTTTTTCGGTGCCCTATGGCTCGACTGGAAGCTCGCTTTGGTCCTGCTGATGACAGCGATATACGTCTACCTCGTTTGGACGCG
>Ga0209415_10005882_pt1 | contig 21920 bp, 35 predicted proteins | sample PeaSoiSIISIP2007_FD_187696 | JGI IMG/M metagenome (GOLD analysis project Ga0209415, IMG submission 187696) | Peat soil microbial communities from Weissenstadt, Germany - SII-SIP-2007 (SPAdes) (version 2) | ecosystem: Environmental > Terrestrial > Soil > Wetlands > Peat | place: Germany... | reverse complement strand
GTGGCGATGGAGAAGGGGCTGCGCTTCGCGGTTCGCGAGGGCGGCCACACGGTCGGCGCCGGCGTCGTCGCCGACATTCAGGACTAGGAATCCACCGGGGAATTAAGGTACAATCATATGGCCGAGACTAACAATCCGCAGCAGAGAATCCGCATCCGCCTCCGCGCTTACGACCACCGCGTCCTCGACGCCAGCGTCGGCAAGATCGTCGAGACGGCCCAGCGAACGGGAGCGGTCGTTTCCGGTCCCATCCTGTTGCCGACGCACATCAAGAAGTACACCGTGTTGAGGTCTCCGCACGTCGACAAGAAGTCGCGCGAGCAGTTCGAAATGAGAGTTCATAAGCGTCTCATCGAGCTGAACTCGACGACTCCTAAGACGGTGGACGAGCTGATGAAGCTCGATCTGCCGGCGGGCGTCGACGTCGAAATCAAGCTCTGAGCTGATCAGGGCTTGAACGGACGGCCTTTTCGGGCTTTCCACGACCAGAGGGAGTTTTTTGTCTTATGAGCGAAACGCAGACGACGACGGCTGAGACGACCGGGGCCAAGAAGGCGCCCGCGACCTTCCGCGCCATCCTGGGCGAGAAGGTCGGCATGACCCAGATTTTTCACCCGAAGGATCAGAACCTCTACGACGTCACCATCGTGAAGGCGGGTCCGTGCCCGATCCTGCGGGTCAAGACGAACGATTCCAAGGACGGCTACAACGCCGTCCAGCTCGCCTTCGGCTCGCGCCGGGACAAGGTCTGCTCGAAGTCGGAGCTCGGGCTGTTCAAGAAGGCCGGCATCCCCGCGGCGCGCTACGTCCGCGAGATCCGCGTGAACGACGTGACGGGCCTCGAGGCCGGCCAGACCGTCGCGGTCGACACGGCGTTCAAGCCCGGCGACTACGTCGACGTCCAAGGCGTCATGAAGGGCAAGGGCTTCGCCGGCGTCATGAAGCGCCACAATTTCCGCGGCATGCCCGGCTCGCACGGCGCGTCCGACAAGGAGCGCTCGCCGGGCTCCCTCGCCTCGCGGCGCGCGCTCGGCCGCGTCCTGCCCGGCCAGCGCATGGCCGGCCACTACGGCGCGACGACGACCTCCACGATGAAGATCGAGGTCGTGCAGATCGATCCGGAGAAGAACTTGATCTATCTGGCGGGCGCAGTCCCCGGCCCGCGGGGCGGCCTGGTCACGATCTATCAGACGGTCAAGACCAAGAAGTTCCGCACCGAGATCGTCCGATCCACCATCAAGAAGGACAAGATGGGCAACATCATCAAGCCCGGCGTCAAGCCCGGCAAGAAGTGAGCGGGAACACGACCATGGATGCCAAGATCCTCGACGTCAGCGGCAAGGAAGTCGGAAACGTCGCGCTCCCGGAGAACATCTTCGGGCACAAGCCGTCGAAGCGGTTCCTGCACGAGTTCGTCACGGTCTACCTCGCCAACCAGCGCCAGTACGGCGCGCACACGAAGGGCCGTTCCGAGATCTCGGGCGGCGGCAAGAAGCCCTGGAAGCAGAAGCACACCGGCCGCGCCCGCGCGGGCTCGATCCGGTCGGGCCTCTGGCGCCACGGCGCGATCATCCACGGTCCGCGCTCGGGCTACGGCTCGCACTTGGCCTTCCCGCGCCAGAAGGCGAAGCTCGCGCTCGCGCAGGCCTTGTCGGCGCGCGCGCAGGACGGCGGCCTCGTCTGCGTCAAGGAGTTCAGCCTCAAGGAGCCGAAGACGAAGCTGATGGCCGGCATCCTCGAGAGCCTCGGCTGCACGGGCCGCACTCTCATCGTGCTCGACGCGAAGAACGCGTCGCTCGCGCGCGCGGCCCGCAACATCCCCAAGGTCGAGGTTCGCCTCGCCGCGGACATCAACGCCTACGAGGTCCTCAACTGCAAAAAGCTCGTCATCACGCAGCCCGCGCTCGAGAAGCTCGGCGCGCGCTGGAATTGAATCAATCAAGGTAAATAAAGCCCATGTCCGAGAAATCGATCCACGGCGTCCTGGTCCGCCCGCTCCTCACCGAGCGCGGCCACAACCTCCAGGAGATGAACAACCAGTACCTGTTCGAGGCCGCGCCCAGCGCGACCAAGACCGACATCAAGATCGCGGTCGAGACGCTGTTCAAGGTCGACGTCGAGAAGGTGCGCACGATGGTCCTTCCCGGCAAGTTCCGCCGCATCAAGCGCGGCGCCGGCTTCAAGGCCGACTGGAAGAAGGCGATCGTCACGATCGCCAAGGGCCAGAAGATCGATTTCGCGGCGAAGTCCGCGTCCTGAGGTAGCCCCCAATGCCGATCAAATCCTTCAAGCCGTACACGCCGTCGCGCCGCGGAATGACGTCCGCGGACTACTCGGAGCTCACGACGGACAAGCCCGAGAAGAGCCTCCTCTCCAAGATCACGCGCAAGGGCGGCCGCAACAACACCGGCACGATCATGGTCCGCCACCAGGGCGGCGGCCACAAGCGCGCGTACCGCCTCATCGATTTCAAGCGCGACAAGATCGGCGTTCCGGGAAAAATCGCGACGATCGAGTACGATCCGAACCGCACCGCGCGCATCTGCCTCGTGCAGTACGCCGACGGCGAGAAGCGCTACATCCTGCACCCGGTCGGCCTCAAGGTCGGCGACTCGATCTCGAGCGGCCCCGAGGCCGAGATCAAGGTCGGCAGCGCGCTCCCGCTGATCAAGATTCCCGACGGTACGTTCGTGCACAACGTCGAGCTGATCCCCGGCAAGGGCGGCCAGATGATGCGCTCGGCCGGCTCCCAGGCCCAGCTGATGGCGAAGGACGCCGGCTACGCCCAGCTCAAGATGCCGTCGGGCGAGGTCCGCATGGTCCCCGACACGTGCATGGCGACGATCGGCCAGGTCGGCAACACCGAGCACAACACGATCTCGCTGGGCAAGGCCGGACGCTCGCGGCACCGCGGCATCCGCCCGACCGTCCGCGGCGGCGCGATGAACGCGACCGACCATCCTCTCGGCGGAGGCCGCGGCAAGTCGAAGGGCAACAACCATCCGCGCTCGCCGTGGAACCAGCTCTCGAAGGGCTACAAGACCCGCAACAAGAAGAAGATCTGGGGCTGGATGATCGTTTCCGATCGCCGCCGCCAGCAGGCCGCGGGCTAAGACAGAGGAAATGAAATGAGCCGATCCAGAAAGAAGGGACCGTACGTCGATCCGAAAGTCATCGCGAAGGTCCAAAAGCTCGCCGCCGCCGGCGACAAGAAGCCGATCAAGACGTGGTCGCGGCACTGCACGATCATCCCCGACTTCGTCGGTCATACTTTTTCCGTGCACAACGGCCGCAAATTCCTGCCGGTCTACGTGACCGAGCAGATGGTCGGCCACAAGCTCGGCGAGTTCTCGTTCACGCGCTTCTTCAAGGCGCACGGCGGGACGTCGAAGGAGTCCACCTCGAAGACCTAAGGTCTTCAGAGGCGACAGGATAAAAAATGGAAGCCACAGCCCACGCTCGAATGCAGAGATACGGGACGCGCAAGGTCGCGCAGGTCCTCAAGGAGATCCGCGGCAAGACCGTGTTCGAGGCCGAGCGCCTCCTCCCGATGATCCCGCGCGTCTGCTCGACGATGATCGTCAAGACCGTCCGCTCCGCCGCCGCCAACCTGGTCAGCCAGTCGGCGAAGGCCGGCCGCGCGGTCGATCCCGAGAAGGTCTACATCAAGTCCTGCTGGTCCGGAATGGGCCCGATGGGAAACATGAAGCGCATGCTGCCGGCCCCGCAGGGCCGCGCGTACACGTTCAAGCGCAAGGTCTGCCACCTGACGGTCGTCGTCTCCGACGAGCGCGGCGGCGGCAAGAATAAGGGAGCCAAGGCTTAATATGGGCAACAAAACCAACCCGAACGCGCTGCGTCTCGGCTACATCCACGATTGGCAGTCGAAGTGGTTCTCGATCAAGGACGCGCCGACCTTGATCGGCGAGGACTTCAAGATCCGCAGCCTGGTTCGCAGCACGTTCAAGGCCGCCGCGGTCTCCTGGGTCGGCATCGAGCGCACCGGCACTTTCCTGCGCGTGTTCATTCACACCGCGCGCCCCGGCGTCGTCATCGGCAAGAAGGGCGCCGACATCGAGTCTCTGCGCAAGCAGGTCGAGGCGATGAGCCAGCGCCAGACGCGCGTCAACGTCGTCGAGATCAAGGACCCGGAGCTCGACAGCCGCCTCGTCGCGGAGTCGATCGCGGTCCAGCTCGAGAAGCGCATCGCCCATCGCCGCGCGATGCGCCGCGCGATGGAGCGCACGCTGCAGTCGGGAGCCCTCGGCATCAAGGTCATGGTCTCCGGCCGCATCAACGGCGCCGAGATCTCGCGCCGCGAGTGGAGCCGCGAGGGCCGCGTGCCCCTGCACACGTACGCCGCGGACGTCGACTACGGCACCGCCGAGGCGATGACGACCGCCGGCATCATCGGCGTCAAGGTCTGGATCTTCAAGAAGCAGCACTTCGTGAAGTCGTTCAAGGAGCTGCAGCAGATGGCCAAGAAGGAGGCCGCGCTCGCGGCCGCCGCGATGGCCGTCGAGAGCGGCACGACGCTGCCCGACGGTCCCGCCGCCCCGGTCGCGCCCGAGATCGCGGCCGTCGCGGAGAAGATCGAGGGGGGCAAGTAGCATGCTGATGCCCAAGCGCGTCAAGTACCGCAAGCCGCACAGCCACCCGCGCATCAAGGGTCCGGCCAAGCGCGGCATCGCGCTCGCCTTCGGCGAGTACGGCCTCAAGGCCCTCGAGCCGAAGTGGGTCACCGCGCGCCAGATCGAGTCGTCGCGCGTGACGATCAGCCGCCACCTGAAAAAGGGCGGCAAGCTCTGGGTCCGCATCTTCCCCGACAAGGCGATCACGAAGCATCCCGCCGAGACCCGCATGGGAAAGGGAAAGGGCGCCCCGGACCATTGGGCCGCCGTCGTCCGCCCGGGCCGCGTCCTGTTCGAGGTCGAGGGCTTGACGCTCGAAGAGGCCCAGAAGGCGCTGAAGATGGCGTCGTACAAGCTGCCGATCCGCACGAGGTTTATCGCCCGGGAGCACATTTAAGATGGCCACCGCCACGAAGAAGACTCCGTCCCTGGACGTGAAATCCCTGGGCGCCAAGGAGCTCGCCAACGAGCTCCACGCGGCGCTCGAGAAGCGCGCGCGCCTGGAGTTCTCGCACAAGGTCTCGCCGCTGAAGAACCCGCTCGAGCTGCGGCGCCTGCGCCGCGAGATCGCGCGCCTGAAGACGCATCTGCGCGCGACCGAGGGGACCGCGGCTCCGGCCAATCAGAAGAAGACCGTGAAGGAGGCCGCGAAGTGACGACGAAGACCGCCGCCGCGCCGACCGCGGCTGCCGCCGAAGAGCGCAGCCGCCGCAAGACCATGGAGGGCGTCGTCGTGTCCGACAAGATGGACAAGACGCGCGTCGTCCGCGTGACCCGCACGGTCCGCCACCCGTTCTATCAGAAGGTCCAGACCAAGTCGAGCAAGTTCCACGTCCACGACGAGGGCAACCAGGCCCGCGAGGGCGACTTGGTCCAGATCGCGAGCACCCGCCCGCTGTCGAAGCTCAAGCGCTGGCGCCTGGTGCGCGTGGTCAAGGCGGCCCCGAGGGCCGCGGAGGCGAAGCAGCCATGATCCAGCTGCGCACCATGCTCAACGTCGCCGACAACTCCGGCGCGCGCAAGCTCCAGTGCTTCCACGTGATGGGCGGGAGCTACCGGCGCTACGCGAGCCTCGGCGACATCATCGTCTGCACCGTCAAGGACGCGCTGCCCAACGGCGCGATCAAGAAGGGACAGGTCGTCCGCGCGGTCGTCGTGCGCACCAAGCGCAACCTGCGCCGCCCGGACGGCTCCTACATCAGCTTCGACGACAACGCGGCCTGCCTCGTCGACGACAAGAACGAGCCGAAGGGCACCCGCGTGTTCGGTCCCGTGGCGCGCGAGCTGCGCGACAAGGAATTCCTGAAGATCGTTTCGCTCGCTCCGGAGGTCGTCTGACATGAAGTACAAGATCCGCAAGAAGGACAAGGTCGTCGTGATCTCGGGCAAGGACAAGGGCAAGGTCGGCGAGGTCCTCCGGATCATCGGCGGCGACGATTTCACGCCGACGCGCGTGCTCATCTCTAAGATCAACATCATCACCAAGCACAAGAAGCCGACGCAGACGGATCCCGGCGGCCTCGTGAAGCTCGAGGCGCCGATCGCGATCTCGAAGGTCATGCTCGCCGATCCGAAGACGGGCAAGCCGACGCGCGTGAAGATCAAGACGCAGCCGAACGGGGACAAGGTCCGCGTCGCGCTGAAGTCCGGCGAGACGATCGCCTAAAGGACCGGTTCAAGACAATGGCTGAGAAAGAGAAAGCGACAGACGAGAAGGCGGCGAAGGCCGCCGCGGCCGCGAAGAAGGCCGGGCTGGAGAAGCAGCAGGCCTCCAAGTCCGCCGGCCCCGCGTTCGAGACGAACGCCGACGGACGCGAGACGCCGCACGTGCCGCCGCGCCTCAAGGTCCACTATTCCGAGACCGTGGTCCCCGCCCTCATGGAGAAGCACGGCCTCAAGAACCCGCACCAGGTCCCGCGCGTGAAGAAGGTCGTCCTGAACATCGGCGTCTCCGAGGCGCGCGACAACGTGCAGATGCTCGACAACGCGCGCGAGGAGCTCGCGCTGATCGCGGGGCAGTGGCCGCAGGTGCGCCGCGCGACGAAGTCGATCTCGAACTTCAAGCTGCGCGAGGGCATGCCGATCGGCGTGCGCGTGACCCTGCGCGGCGACCGCATGTGGGAGTTTCTCGACCGCCTGATCACGGTCGCGATCCCGCGCATCCGCGACTTCCGCGGCCTCGAGCCGAAGGGCTTCGACGGCTCCGGAAACTTCAATCTCGGACTCAAAGAGCAGCTGATCTTCCCCGAGATCAACTCCGAGCGCGTGCCCAAGCAGCGCGGCATGAATATCTCGTTCGTGATCGACGGCGGGAAGGACGCGCTGAGCCTCGATCTCCTCAAGGAGCTCGGGATGCCGTTCAAGCAAGCCGCTACGGCGGGGAGGAACTGACAGTGGCGACCACCGCCTGGCGTGCGAAGATGGTGAAGGAGCCGAAATTCTCGACGCGGCAGCGCAATCGCTGCCAGATCTGCGGCCGGCCCCGCGCGTACTACCGCGACTTCGGCCTGTGCCGCATGTGCTTCCGCAAAATGGCGCACGGCGGTCTTCTGCCGGGCGTGAAAAAATCCTCCTGGTAAGGCAATCATGGACCCTATCTCCGACCTGCTGACCCGCATCCGCAACTCGAACGTCCGCCAGAAGGACCGCGTGGACGTTCCGATGTCGAAGCTCAAGATGGAGGTCGTCCGCGTCCTCAAGGACGAGGGCTTCATCGCGAACTTCAAGTCCCTCTACAACGGCACCAACAAGCGCGGGACGATCCGCGTGTTCCTCAAGTACTCTCCGACCAAGGAGTGCGTGATCCGCGGCATCAAGCGCGTGTCGAAGCCCGGCCTGCGCGTGTACCGCTCGTACACGGACATCCCGCGCGTGCGCGGCGGCTTCGCCGTCACGATCCTTTCGACCTCGCAGGGCGTGATGACGGACCGCCAGGCGAAGGAGAAGAAGGTCGGCGGAGAGATCCTCTGCCAGGTCTGGTAAACACAATGTCCCGAATTGGAAAACAGCCGGTCGTCATCCCGCAAGGCGTCTCGGTCAAGCTCGACGGCGGCAGCGTCGTCGCGAAGGGCCCGAAAGGCGAGCTCCAGGAGTCTCTGCACCCGTACGTCAAGGCGGAGATCAAGGACGGCAAGGTCCTGCTCACCGCGGACATCTCCGTCGCGAAGGACGCGTCGGCGATCTGGGGCATGACCCGCGCGCGCCTCAACAATCTCGTGCACGGCGTCGCCGCGGGCTACTCGAAGATCCTCGAGATCCACGGCCTCGGCTTCCGCGCCGAGCTCGCCGGCCCGAAGCTCACGCTCTCGCTCGGCAAGTCCCACCCGGTGATCTTCGACGTGCCGAAGGGGATCACCCTCACGATCGATCCGAAGAAGACCTTGATCACCGTCTCGGGCATCAGCAAGGACCTCGTCGGCGAGACCGCCGCGAAGATCCGCGAGCTGCGCAAGCCCGAGCCGTACAAGCAGACCGGAATCCGCTACCAGGGCGAGCACGTCCGCAAGAAGGCCGGCAAGACGGCCGCGGGCGCCAGCGCCGGAGCGGGAGGCAAGAAATAAGCCATGAAAGACAAATGGACCCGCTATGAGCACCGCCGCAACGCGACGCGCAAGCGCCTGTTCGAGCATCGCGGCGAGCGGCCGCGCCTGTCGGTGCACCGCAGCCTTCGGTACATCTACGCGCAGGTCATCGACGACGCGAAGGGCGTGACGCTCGCGGCGGCCTCGTCGCTCGACAAGGATCTCAAGAAGACGGCGAAGTCGGCGAAGTCGGTCGACGCGGCGAAGAAGGTCGGCGAGGCGATCGCCGCGAAGGCGATCAAGGCCGGCGTCAAGCAGGTCATGTTCGACCGAGGCGCGTACGTCTACCACGGCCGCGTCAAGGCGCTGGCCGACGCGGCGCGCGCCGGCGGACTCGAGTTTTAGGAGAGCGATTTTAATGAGCACCGAAACCCAGACGACCGTTCCCGAGCAGCCCGTTCCGCCGCAGCCCCAGCAGCCCCAGCCTCCGGCCGACGGCGGCCGCGGCGGCCGCGGCGGCGGCAGCGGCGATCGCCGCGGCGGCGGACGCGGCCAGCGCCGGCGCGACAACCCCCGCGAGGAGGGCGGCCTCAAGGAGACCGTCGTCGCGATCAACCGCGTCGCTAAGGTCGTGAAGGGCGGCAAGCGCTTCTCGTTCTCGGCCCTCGTCGTCGTCGGCGACGGCGCCGGCCAGGTCGGCTACGGCCTCGGCAAGGCGAAGGAAGTCCAGGCCGCGATCCAGAAGGGCAACTCGCAGGCCCGCAAGGAGCTGCTGAAGTTCCCGATGGTCGGCGACACGATCCCGCACGAGATCGTCGCGAAATTCCGCTCCGGCAAGGTCTGGATGAAGCCGGCGGCGCCCGGAACGGGCGTCATCGCGGGCGGCGGCGTGCGCGCGGTCCTCGAGGCCGCGGGCATCAAGAACGTCCTGACGAAGAACCTCGGCTCGTCCAACCCGTTCAACGCCGTCGGCGCGACGTTCGAGGCCCTCAAGAACCTGCGCACGAAGGAAGACATCGCCAAGCTGCGCGGCAAGTAAGCCCAGCGGAAGAAAGACCATGACCACCACGAACCCGATCACTCTCGCGAACCTCGAGCCGACCCCCGGCGCTCGGCGCCGCCGCCTGCGCCTCGGCATGGGCGAAGGCTCCGGCACCGGACAGACCGCGACGCGCGGCCAGAAGGGCCAGCGCTCGCGCTCCGGCGACGGCAAGCTCGTGGGCTTCGAGGGCGGCCAGACGCCGCTCCTGCGCCGCATCCCGAAGCGCGGCTTCACCAACGGCATGTTCAAGACGACCTACCAGCTCGTCAGCCTCGAGACGCTCGAGAAGGTCTTCAAGAACAAGGCCGAGATCGCGATCGAGGACCTGCGCATCCACGGCCTCGTCAAGGGCCGCCGCCCGGTCAAGGTCCTCGGCGACGGGGAGCTCAAGCGCGCGATCAAGGTCAGCGCCAACGCCTTCTCCGCCAGCGCGAAGGACAAGATCGAGAAGGCCGGCGGCAAGATCGAGGTCGTCAAGGCTTAAGAATGGCCGGCATCGGCGAACTCTTCGAAGTCCCGGACCTGCGGCGGCGCATCGGCTTCACGCTCGGAGCCATCGCGGTCTTCCGCGTCGGCGCGGCGATCCCGATCCCCGGCGTCAACGCCGAGGCGATCAAGGCCATCTTCAACGCGCAGTCGAACGGGCTGCTCGGGTTCCTCAACACTTTCTCGGGCGGCGCGCTCGGCCGCTTCTCGATCTTCTCGATGGGCGTGATGCCGTACATCAACGCCTCGATCATCTTCAGCCTCCTGCAGGGCGCCCACGTCTGGGCCCCTCTCGACCGCCTCGCGAAGGAAGGCGAGCTCGGCCGCCGCAAGCTCAACAACTACACGCGCTACCTGACGCTGTTCCTCGCGACCTTCCAGTCCTTCGGCCTCACGCTCGCGATCACGAAGATGCCGACGCCGGGCAACATCCCGGTCGTCACGAACCCCGGCGTGCCGTTCTACCTGGTGACCGTTCTGACCTTGGTCGCCGGGACGATCTTCGTCATGTGGCTCGGCGAGCAGATCACGGAGCAGGGCATCGGCAACGGCGTGTCGCTGATCATTTTCGCCGGCATCGTCGAGCGCATCCCCGCGGCCTCGATGAGCCTCTTCGAGCTCGTCCGCCTCGAGGAGATGAGCCCCATCCTCGCGGCCGCGATCATCGGCGCCCTGATCGCCGTGATCGTGGGCGTGGTATGGCTCGAGACCGCGGTGCGGCGCGTGCCGGTCCAGTACGCGAAGCGCATGGTCGGCCGCCGCATGTACGAGGGCTCGCAGAGCTACCTGCCCCTCAAGGTCGACCAGTCGGGCGTCATCGCGGTCATCTTCGCGGTCTCGCTGATCCAGGTCCCGCTGACGCTCGCGATGTTCTACCAGCAGACCACGTGGGCGCAGAAAGTCACGGAGGTCATCAACCGCGGCAACTGGGTCTACGACGTCGTCTACGCGACGCTGATCATTTTCTTCTGCTATTTCTACAACTCGGTCTCGATCAACCCGCAGGACCTCGCCGACAATCTCAAGAAATCGGGCGGCTTCGTCCCGGGCATCCGTCCCGGCGAGCCGACGGCGAAGTTCATCGAGTGGGTGATGGAGCGCATCACGCTCGGCGGCGCGCTGGCCGTCGCCTTGATCGCGGTCCTGCCCGACGTCCTGCGCCGCAACTTCAGCGTCCCGTTCTTCTTCGGCGGCACGTCGCTCTTGATCGTCGTCGGCGTCGCTCTCGACACGATGGGCCAGATCGAGGCGCAACTGATCATGCGCCACTACGAGGGCTTCCTTAAGAAGGGGCGCATCCAGGGCCGCTGGTTCAACATCGGGGAGCAGAGTCAGGTATGATCATCATCCTTCTCGGCGCGCCGGGCTCCGGCAAAGGCACGCAGTCGAAGCGCCTGGCCGACCGCTACGGCTACCAGCACTTGGCCACCGGCGACATCTTCCGCGCGGAGATCGCGAAGAAGACCACGCTCGGCCTCAAGGCGCAGGACTACGTGAAGAACGGCAAGCTCGTGCCCGACGCGATCGTCACGGAGATGGTCGCCGGCCGCATCGACGCGAAGGGCAAGTTCCTGCTCGACGGCTTCCCGCGCAACCTCGAGCAGGCGCAGGCGCTCGACTCGATGCTCAAGAAGGACGGCGTCACGGTCTCGCTGGTCTGCCTCCTCGCGCTCGACTCGGCCGAGGCGATCCGCCGCATGTCCGCGCGGCGGATCTGCTCGCAGTGCGGGGCCGTCTACAACGCGGCCACCGCCCCGCCGGCCAAGGACGGCGTCTGCGACGCGTGCGGCGGCGCCGTCGTCCAGCGCGAGGACGACACCGAGGCCACGGCGAAGAAGCGCCTCATGGTCTTCGACGATCTGACCCAGCCGCTCGTCGCCTACTACCGGGGCGAGCAGATCTTCGAGGAAGTCGACGCGAACCAGGCCCCCGAGAAGGTCGAGGCCGCGCTCGCCGCCTTCATCGAGGCCGTCGGAGCGAAGAGCTGAGCATGTTCATGCAGAAGGCGGTCGAGGTCAAGAGCCGCGAGGAGATCGCGACGATGCGCCAGGCCGGCGCGGTCGTGGGGGACATCCTCGTCCAGCTCTCCGGGCTCGTGCGGCCCGGCCTCACGACCGGCGAGATCGACCGCATCGCGCGCGAGGAGCTCAAGAAGCGCGGGGCCAAGCCCGCGTTCCTGAACTACCACGGCTTCCCGGGCGTCATCTGCGTCTCGATCAACCACGAGGTCGTTCACGGAATCCCCTCGGACAAGCGCGCGCTCAAGGACGGAGACATCGTCGGCCTCGACTTCGGCGCGGTGATCGACGGCTTCTACGGCGACGCGGCCGCGACCGTCGGCGTCGGGGCGATCTCGCCGGCGGCGGAGCGGCTGATCCGCGTGACGCGCGAGTCCCTCGAGAAGGGCATCGCCGCGGTCAAGGCCGCGGGCCGCGTCGGCGACATCGGCGCCGCCGTGCAGGCCCACGCCGAGGCGGCGGGCTTCTCCGTCGTGCGGGATTTCGTCGGCCACGGAATCGGCCGCGCTCTCCACGAGGAGCCGCCGGTGCCGAACTACGGCAAGGCCGGCACGGGTCCGCGCCTAAAGGCCGGCATGACCCTCGCCATCGAGCCGATGGTCAACGTCGGCGGCCCCGAGGTCGAGACCCTCGAGGACGGCTGGACCGCGGTGACGAAGGACCGCAAGCTCTCGGCGCACTTCGAGCACACGGTCGTCGTGACCGAGCAGGGCGCGGAGATCCTCACGCGTCCCTCGGCGGCGGCGTGAAGCGCGAGAATTTGATGACGAAAGAAGAGAAGATCGAAGTGGAAGGGAGCATCCTGGAGGCGCTGCCGAACGCGATGTTCCGCGTCGAGATCGCCCCCGGGAAGATCGTGCTGGCCCACATCTCGGGCAAGATGCGGATGCACTACATCAAGATCCTGCCCGGCGACAAGGTCCGCATCGAGCTGTCGCCGTACGACCTGACGCGCGGCCGCATCACCTATCGGGAGTAGACCAGATGAAAGTCAGAGCGAGCGTGAAGCCCATCTGCCAGAAGTGCCGGATCGTCAAGCGCGGGCGCGTCGTGCGCGTCCTGTGCTCGAACCCGAAGCACAAGCAGCGGCAGGGCTGAGCATAGATTTGTAAGGGGCAAAGGAGAAACAAAGTATGGCGCGTGTGGCCGGAGTGGACCTTCCGAAGAACAAGCGGATCGACGTGGCGTTGCGCTACCTGTACGGCGTGGGCAGGACCCGCTCCGCGGAGGTGCTGGAGAAGCTCAGCGGCTCGGTGAAGCCCGAGACGCGGGTCAAGGACCTGACCGAGCAGCAGGTCGGTCTCATCAACAACCTTTTGACGAAGGAGTACAAGGTCGAGGGCGAGCTGCGCCGCGAAGTCCAGGCGCACATGGCCCGCTTGACCGAGATCGGCTCGTACCGAGGACATCGGCACCGCCGCAGTCTGCCGGCCCGGGGCCAGCGCACGCGCACCAACGCGCGCACGCGCCGCGGCCGCCGCAAGACCGTGGGCGTGGGCAAGGCCGCGTCGGCGACGGGCAAGAACTAGTCGCGACATTCTGAGAGGATCGAATCATGGCTGACGAGAAGACGACCGCCGCGCCGAAGGCCGCTCCTTCGCCGGCGCCCAAGAAAAAGGCCTGGAGGTCGGTGTCGTTCGCGAAGGTCCACGTCCAGTGCTCCTTCAACAACACCATCGTGACGCTGACCGACGACCGCGGCGACGTGCTCGCCTGGGCGACGGCCGGCGGTTCAGGCTTTCGCGGCACGAAGAAGGGAACCCCCTTCGCGGCCGGCGTGACCGCCGGCAAGGTGGCCAAGAAGGCCGCCGAGATGGGCGTCAAGCAGGTCGCCGTCTTCATCAAGGGCCCGGGTCCGGGCCGCGAGACCGCCGTCCGCGCGCTCGGCTCCGCCGGTCTGCTCGTCGTCAGCCTCAAGGACGTGACGCCGCTTCCGCACAACGGCTGCCGTCCGCCGAAAGCCAGGAGGGTTTAAGAGATGTCCCGCTACACCGACGCCGTCTGCCGGCTCTGCCGCCGCGAACAGCAGAAGCTGTTCCTCAAGGGCGACAAATGCTACACGAAGTGCGTCTTCGAGAAGAGAGAAGGCACTCCGGGCGTGGCCAAGCCGCAGCGCGGCAAGCCGTCCGCCTACTCGATCCGCCTGCGCGAGAAGCAGAAGCTGCGCCGCATGATCCAGATGAACGAGCGCCCTTTCGAGACGAAGGTCGCCGAGGCGTCCAAGGCCCGCGAGGCCTCGGGCGACCACTTGCTGCGCGCCCTCGAGCTCCGGCTCGACAACGTCGTGCGCCGCATGGGCATCGCGACGTCGCTGAAGACCGCGCGCCAGCTCGTGAGGCACGGCCACGTCAAGGTCGGCGGCAAGAAGGTCAGCATCCCGTCCTACCCGGTGAAGGCCGGGCAGGTGATCTCGCTGACCCCGAAGCTCAAGGAGAACGTCGGCGTCAAGCTGAGCCTCGACACCGCGAAGAAGCTCAACAACCGCCCGAGCTTCCTCGAGTTCGACGAGACGACGCTCTCGGCCAAGCTGCTCCGCATCCCGGAGCGCGGCGAGATGTCGTTCCCGATCAACGACCAGCTCATCATCGAGTATTATTCGCGCTGATCCTTAACCGGACCACGGAGAAGAACACAACATGGCTTACAAAGAACTGATCCTGCCGCAGAAGCTGTCCGTCGACGAGAAGACCCTGTCCGACAGCTACGCGAAGTTCGTCGCCGAGCCCTACGAGCGCGGCTACGGCCACACGGTCGGCAACGCGCTGCGCCGCGTCCTGCTGTCGTCGCTCGAGGGCGCGGCCGTCACCGCGGTCCGCATCGAGAAGGCGACGCATGAGTACCAGGCGCTGCCCGGGGTCAAGGAAGACGTGATGAACATCCTCCTGAACCTCAAGAAGCTGCGCGTGAAGCTCTTCTCCAACGGCCCGGAGACCGTCTACCTCCAGGTCAGCAAGGAAGGCACCGTCACCGCGAAGGACATCTCGGGCAACGCGAACGTCGAGGTCGTCAACAAGGACCTCATGATCGCCCACCTCGAGGCGGGCGGCAAGATCGACATGGAGATCGAGATCTCCAAGGGCCGCGGCTACGTCCCGGCCGAGGAGCTCCGCGCGCAGAACCAGTGGGCGGCCGGCTTCCTGCCGGTCGACGCGCTGTTCTCGCCCGTGATCAAGGTCCACTACGACGTCGAGAACGCGCGCGTCGGCCAGGTCACCGACTACGACCGCCTGATCCTCGAGATCTGGACCGACGGCTCGCTGAACCCGGCCGAGGCGCTGATCCAGTCCTCGAAGCTGCTGCGCGAGTCGCTGAACATCTTCATCCCCGAGGAGGAGCAGCAGGCCGAGGCCGCCGCGGCCGCCGGCTTCGACGACGGAGCCTCCGACGGCGCCGACAGCGTGATGAGCGGAGCCGGGCTCGACCCGAAGCTGCGCGAGATTCTCAACCAGCCGATCGAGATGATCGAGCTCACCAGCCGCGCGTCGAACTGCCTCAAGGTCGCGCGCATCCGCACGATCGGCGAGCTCGTCAGCAAGCGCGACGAGGAGCTTCTCGCGGTCAAGAACTTCGGCAAGAAGTCGCTCGACGAGATCAAGGACCGCCTCAAGGACATGGGCCTTTCTCTCGGCATGCAGGTCGGCCAAGCCGCATAACGTATATTAACCACAGAGACACAGAGGCACAAAGAACTCTGTGTCTCTGTGGTAGAAAATATTTTAGGAGTCTTATATGGCATCTAAAGCACTAGGACGGCGCCAGCTCGGAATCACCAGCTCGCACCGCCGCTCGCTGCTGCGCAACATGGCGACGAGCCTGTTCAAGCACGAGCGCATCGAGACCACGATCGCGAAGGCGAAGGAGCTGCGGCCGTACGCCGAGAAGCTGATCACCCACGCGAAGAAGGGCGAGCACTTCATGGTGCGCCGTCAGATCCACGACAAGCTGGTCTACGAGAAGCTCTTCGAGGTGCTCGCGCCTCGCTACGCCCAGCGTCCGGGAGGCTACACCCGGATCCTGCGCCTCGAGCCCCGCCTCGGCGACAACGCCACGCGCGGTCTCATCATGCTGGTGTCGTAAAGTCGGCAGAGGAGCTTCATGTTCTTCGACTTCCTGCACAGCCTGTTCTCCAACGACATGGGCATCGACCTGGGGACCGCCAACACCCTGGTCTATGTGAAGGGTCAGGGCATCGTGCTCCGCGAGCCGTCCGTCGTCGCGGTCGAGCGCGAGACGCGGCGCGTGCTCGCTCTCGGCGCCGAGGCCAAGCGCATGCTCGGCCGCACGCCCGCGTCGATCGTCGCGGTGCGTCCCTTGAAGAACGGCGTGATCGCCGACTTCGAGGTCACGCAGGAGATGATCAAGTACTTCATCCGCAAGGTGCACAACCGCCGCTCGCTGCTGCACCCGCGGGTCGTGATCGGGATCCCGTCGGGCATCACCGAAGTGGAGCGCCGCGCGGTGCAGGAGTCGGCCCAGCAGGCCGGCGCGCGGCAGGTCTACCTGATCGAGGAGCCGATGGCCGCCGCGATCGGCGCCGATCTGCCGATCTCCGAGCCGCACGGCAACTTCATCGTCGACATCGGTGGAGGCACGACAGAGGCTGCGGTGATATCTCTTGGCGGCTTAGTGGTTTCAAAGTCGTTGGACATCGCCGGCGACGAGATGGACGAAGCCGTGATGATGCACTTTAGACGCAAGTACAACCTCCTGATCGGTGAGACCACGGCGGAAGAGGTCAAGATCCAGATCGGCTCCGTATTCCCCTTGAAAGAGGAGAAGACGATGGAGGTCAAGGGCCGGGACCAAGCCACCGGCCTTCCGAAGACCGTGCTGATCACGTCGGAAGAGGTGCGCCAGGCTCTGATGGAGCCGGTGCAGCTCATCCTCGACGTGATCAAGAACACGCTGGAGGAGACTCCGGCGGAATTGGCTGCGGATTTGGTGGACCGCGGGATCATGCTCGCGGGAGGAGGCTCCTTGCTGCGCGGATTGCCGGACTTGATCCGTCAGGAGACCGAGCTCCCCGTGCATCGCGCCGCGGACCCCCTGAGCTGCGTGGCGCTCGGGACGGGCAAGTTCCTCGAGGAGCTCGATCACATCGACGATCGGCGCCTCGATTTCGTCACGTCCTTCCGGGACCGCTCGTAGCGGACGGCGCCCCGCTCGGGCGCCGCCGCTTTTAATTCCGCCGTCGTTCCGCCGTCGTCGCGTCGAAACCGGCCTGAGGCCGGAACGCATGCAACGCGAATCGCGGATCGCGCATTACGTCGTGGGCGTGCTCACGGCGCTGTCGCTGGTCCTATTGTCCCTGCCGCTCTCGTCCTACGTGCGGGCCCTCAAGGCCTGCGCGGGCTACGTGCTCGACCCTCTGTCCTACGAGGGAGAGCGCGGATATCAGCGGCTCGCGCAGGCGCCTGAGCGCGTGCGCGAGATGCTGTCGGCGCAGATCGAGAACGGACATTTGAAGGAGGAGCTCCGCGCCACGGCCTGGCTCAAGACGACGGTCGAGAGCCTCGCCATCGAGAACGACCGCCTGCGCCGCGCGCTCGGCTTCAAGACGCCGGCGCCGCGCCACCCGGTCTGGGCGCACGTGATGGAGCGCGATCCGCTGCACTGGTACAGCTCGGTCTCGATCGACGCCGGCGAGGACCGCGGCGTGTCGCTCAACGACGCGGTCCTCGGCCGCGTCGCGGACGCGGTCGTGGCCGTCGGGCGCGTCGTCGACGTGAGCCCGCACGCCGCGACGGTCCTCCTCCTCACCGATGAACGCTCCGCGGTCGCGGCTTACCTGTCGTCCGGCACGCTCGAGGGCCTCGTGCAGGGACAGCAGAGCTCGGAGCGGCTCCTGATGAACTACATCAACCCCGAGGCACGGATCGCGGCCGGCGACTCCGTGTACACGTCGCCGACGAGCGTCACTTTTCCGCCCGACGTGCTCATCGGCCGCGTGGCCGAGATCAATCAGCGCGACCCGTTCCTCGCCTTCCAATCCGTGCAGATCGCTCCGGCGCTCGAGGCCGCGTCCCTGCAGGAGGTCTTGATCCTGCGCGCGCACCCGTCCGTGGCCGAGACCGCCGTCCCGCCGGCGGCTCCGCGCGCCGCGGCGTTCGAGCCGCCGGCCGTCTCGAGCGCGACGGTGGCCGCGATCCTGGCCAAGCGCCGCCGGCGCGCGACGCCGGGCCCCGTGCCGGCGCCGCCTCCGGCGGCGGTCTCCGCGTCGTCGGGGACCGCGGCGTCTGCTCCGTTCGTGCGGGCGTCCACCGCCGCGGCGCCGTCTCCGACGGAGGCCCGCCGATGAGCTCCCTGCGCGCGAGCGCCCTCTTCGTCGGCGCGATGCTCCTGCAGTGGTTCTGGAACACTCATCTCTCGTACTGGGGCGCGGCCCCGCAGTTCCTGCTCGCGGCCACCGTGCTGATCGCGGCGCGGCGCGGGCCCGTGGCCGCGATGCTCGTCGGCTACGTCTGGGGCCTCTACTCCGACGTCCTGCGCGCCGACCTGTTCGGAGCCGACGCGCTCCTGTACGCGCTCGTCGGCTACGCCGCCGGGCTCGTGCGCCGTCAGATCGACCTGCAGACGACCGCGCCGCTCGCCGTGGTCGTCCTGCTTTTGTCGTGGCTCTATTTCGTCCTGCGCGGCCTGCTCGGCCTCGTCTTCGTGAAGTCGTTCTACTGGGCCGGCTGGATTCCCGTGCTCGCGACGCCGCCGATGAACGCCGTCGCCGCGATGATCGCCGATCTCATGTGGGAGAACCGGAGGATGCCCCGGTGAGGGTCGAAGCCTCGCGCGAGCGGCTCGAGGTCCTGTGGTGGGTCATCGCCTCCGCCGGCGCGGTGCTGCTCATCCGGCTCTTCTTCCTGCAGATCGTCTACTCGAAATTCTACCGCGACATGGCGCTGAGCCAGGGCTCCCAGATCATCTACCAGACCGCTCCGCGCGGGCGCATCTACGACCGCAACGGCGAGGTCCTCGCCGAGAACCAAGGCGCCTTCTCGCTGATCTTCCTGCCGGGAAAGGATCGCGCGCGCCAGGACCTCGAGCCGCTCGCGCGCGAGCTCGGACGCCAGCTCGGACGCGACCCCGACGAGCTGCTCGAGACGCTCGAGCAGGCGGAGAGCGAGATGTCGGACGTGCGCCTCGCGGAGAACCTGCCGCGCGTGACGATGTTCCAGCTCTCGGAGCTCAAGACGCTCTACCCCGGCATCGACCTCATCAAGGAGGCGCGCCGCTACTACCCGTACGGCCGCTTCGCCAGCCACCTGATCGGCTACATGGGCAAGATGAGCCCGCGCGAGTGGCGCGAGAAGAAGACGAAGGGCTACCGCGTCGACTCGCGCATCGGCAAGCTCGGCCTCGAGAGCGCGTTCGAGGACGAGCTGCGCGGCATCGACGGCGGCAAGCGCATGGAGGTCGACGCGCAGGGCCGCCTCAAGCGCGAGCTCGGGAGCCTGAGCCTCAAGGAGAAGCCGGGCAACAACGTTTATCTCACGATCGACGCGGCCGTGCAGAAGGCCGCCGACGAGGGCCTGCGCGAGTCCGTGACGGGGCGCGGCGCGGCCGTCGCGATCGATCCGCGCAACGGCGACGTCCTCGCGATGTCCTCCCAGCCGGATTTCGACCCCAACGCCCTTCTGTCCACCGACCCCGAGGAAGTCAAGCGCAACGCGGCGGAGATGCCGGAGTTCAACAACGCGATCTCCGGGCTCTATCCGCCGGGCTCGACGTTCAAGCCGATCGTCGCGCTCGCCGCCTTCTCGGAGGCCCACGTCTCCCCGAACGAGTCGTTCTTCTGCCCCGGCCATTTCGAGCTCGGCGACCGCACGTTCCTGTGCTGGGACCACAAGGGGCACAAGAACATCAACTGGCCGCGCGGGCTCGCCGAGTCCTGCGACGTCTACTTCTACAACCTGGGCCTGCGCATCGGCGGCGCGATGATCGAGCGCTACGAGCGCTCCTTCGGCCTCGGCGCGCGCACGAGCTTCGCGCTGCGCGGCGAGCGCGCGGGCCATCTCGCCGGTCCCGAGACCCGCCACAAGAGCGGCCGCAACTGGTACGACGGCGACGCGCTCAACCTCTCGATCGGGCAGGGCGAGCTCGCGGTGACGCCGCTGCAGATGGCGGTCGTCACGGCGGCGCTGGCCAACCGCGGCACGATCTGGCGGCCGCAGGTCGTGCAGAAGATCATCTACGAGGACAATCGCCCCGACCTGGTCACGGCCCCGGAGAAGCTGCTCCCCGACGTCAAGGCGACGGACTCGGCGTGGGACCTGGTGCAGGAAGGGCTCGAGGTGACCATCTCCTCGGGCACCGGCGCGCCGGCGAAGATCCCGGGCCTCCTCGTCGCGGGCAAGACCGGGACCGCGCAGAATCCGCACGGCGAGGACCACGCCTGGTTCGTCGCCTACGCGGCCCGGCCCGGGGAGCCGTCGACGATCGCGGTCGCGGTCCTCGTCGAGAACGGCGGGCACGGCGGCATCACCGCCGCGCCGGTGGCCAAGCGCATGTTCCTGGCCCGCTTCGGGATGGCGGATCCGGAGGCGCCGCGCGTCCGGCCGGCGTCCGACGCCGCCCGTTCCTCCGCGCGCCCGCCGCTGGGGGTCGTCCGATGAGCCCCATGCGCGCGACGTCGAGCATGACCAGCCGCGCCGATTGGACCTTCATCCTCGCGGTCGTCGGCCTCGTCGTGATCGGCACGATGGCGATGTTCTCGGCGGCGAGCACGACGATCTACTACCAGGGCATCCAGCACAAGCATTTCGTGGCCCTCGCGCTCGGCGCGAGCCTGTTCGTGCTCATGTTCGCCTTCAACTATCAAGTCTTCCAGGACCAGTCGAAGATCCTCTACGGGATCGCGCTCGCGCTGATGGCGGCCGTCCTCGTCGTGGGCGCGAGCGCGCGCGGCCACCGCGCCTGGCTGCGCCTGGCGAGCTTCAGCTTCCAGCCCGCGGAGCTCGCGCGCGTCCTGATCGTCCTCGTGCTCGCGGACTTTCTCGACCGCCGCGCTCGGCGCATCGGGGACTTCTCGACGGTCCTCTACGCGCTCGCGATCTGCGCGCCGATCATGCTCCTGATCCTGAAGCAGCCGGACTTCTCGACCGCGCTGACCTTCCTGCCGATGCTCACGGGGATGCTGTACTGCGCGGGGGCCGACGTCCTCCAGCTGCTCTTCGTCTTCGGCTACGGCGCGCTGACCCTCTCCGTGCCGCTCCTCTACACGCTGTGCCAGCTGCGCTTCCCGGGCGCGCCGCCCGGGAGCCTGCCCGCGGCGATCCTCGCGACGTCTCAGCTCGGCTGGGCGACGCTGACGACGATCCTCGCGTTCGTGGCGGTCTCGGCCGTGATCTGGCGCGTCGCGACGTGGATGCGCCTCCAGGTCAAGCCGCACCTTTTCCTCGCGGCGCCGCTGATCCTGTCCGGCGCCATGCTCACCGGCATCGTGATCAACCGCTCGATGAAGGGCTATCAGCGCAACCGCTTCGCCGCCTTCGTCGCGCCGCACGCGGACACGCAGGGCGCGGCCTACAACGTGATCCAGTCGAAGGTCGCGATCGGCTCGGGCGGCGTCTGGGGCCAGGGGCTTTTCTCGGGCACGCAGTCGCAGCTCGGCTTCCTTCCCGAGCGTCACACCGACTTCGTCTTCGCCAACGCCGGCGAGGAGATGGGCTTCTTCGGAGCCGGGCTCATCATCGTCCTTTACGTGATCCTGCTGTGGCGCGTGACGACGGCCGCGCGCCTCGCGCGGGACCGCTACGGCTACCTCGTCTGCGCGGGCCTGGCCTCGATGTTCGCTTTCGTCGTGATCCTCAACATCGGGATGTGCCTCGGGCTCATGCCCGTGGCCGGCATCCCTCTGCCGCTGATCTCGTACGGCGGATCGAGCCTGGTGATCAACCTCTGGTCGCTCGGCATCGTCGCCAACATCTACGCGCGCCGCTACGCGCTGCTTTGACCTGGAGAACTTATGTCCAATGAAACCGATTCGACGCAGACGCCCCCGGCCGAGGCGCCGGAGATTCCCGCGGTGAAGCGCGAGCCCGCGCCGTCCCCCGCGCCGGAGCCCGCCGCTCCGATCGAGACGCGCGGCGCTCCCGCCCCGGCTCCCGCGCCGGCGACGGACCGCGCCGACGCGCCGGACGACGGCGGCGGCGAGGACGACGACGGGCCGGACGACGCGCCCGTCGTCGGTCCGCTGGACGCGCCCGCGCCGCCCGCTCCGGGCGGGCCC
>Ga0209415_10005881_pt1 | contig 21920 bp, 23 predicted proteins | sample PeaSoiSIISIP2007_FD_187696 | JGI IMG/M metagenome (GOLD analysis project Ga0209415, IMG submission 187696) | Peat soil microbial communities from Weissenstadt, Germany - SII-SIP-2007 (SPAdes) (version 2) | ecosystem: Environmental > Terrestrial > Soil > Wetlands > Peat | place: Germany... | reverse complement strand
GGCCTGTACCGGGATCACATCCCCGCGCGACATGAAGGCCGCAAGCAACACGACCGCGACGATGATGGCGATCGTCCAAATCAGCCAGCGTCGCTGGCCAAAAAAGCCGTTATGGTTCTCCGCTAACGCCATTGGGGTGACGAAAAGATAACTCTACACCTGCTCTTGCGACGCGTGGGTACTGCCACTTAACACTTTAGATGCAGGCACCTGCCCAAAAGCACTGGCTGGCGGAGGATTGGTTGTTCCCGGCCGCCGGGTGGGTACAATGGGGCCATGGCCAAGCAGCTGCGCTACACACCGGAACACGCCCAGGCGGGGCTCGACGCGAAGTTTCCTGAAATCGAGACTTGGCCCAACCAGTTTCCTGGATATGAGATCGTGGTGGACGATCCCGAATTTACCTCGGTTTGCCCTAAGACCGGCCTGCCGGATTTCGGCCAGCTCACCATCCGCTACATGCCCGACCGGCGATGCCTGGAATTGAAGTCGCTCAAGGAATATCTGCAGTCGTACCGGAATCTGGGCATTTTTCAGGAAAACATCGTGAATCGCGTGCTGGAGGATGTGGTGCGCTGGGCGCGTCCGGTCTGGGCCGAGGTGAAGGGAGACTTCCGTCCGCGGGGAGGGATTTCGACGACGATCGTGGCGAAGTGGCCACGGCCGACGGCGACCAAAGGGAAGCGTTAGGGCGTGGCCGGCAAGGCGTATCGCAGAGTTCGCGGAGAAAATCCGCAGAGAATGCGGAGCAGAGGTCCTGTGTGTGCTCAGGCGAGGCGGCTTCTGCGACTTACCGTTTGTGGGGAGCCGCAACCCCGCTGAGCGAAACTTGCGTGCTATATTCTCCCGCTAAGTGCCCCAGACCAAACTCTATCCTCGCACCGCGCTCGTGCTGCTCACGGCGCTGAATCTGCTCAATTACATCGACCGCTCCGTGCTGTTTGCGGTGCAGCCGCTGGTGCAGACGGAATTTCACCTTAGCAACACCCAAGTGGGATATCTCACCAGTGCCTTTCTCCTGTTCTACATGGTCGCCGCGCCCTTTACCGGTCCCTTGGCGGATCGATACTCGCGCAAGTTGATCATCATTCTGGGTGCGATGTTTTGGAGCGGGCTGACTTTGCTGACGGCGGTGACTCATACCTACACAGCCTTGCTGATCCGCCATACGCTGGTCGGAATTGGGGAAGCTACTTTTGTGACCATCGCGCCGACTTTCGTGGCCGATCTTTTTCCCGAAGAGAAGCGCGGTCGCATCCTGGGGGTGTTCTACCTGGCCATTCCCGTCGGAACGGCGGCGGGCTATCTTCTGGGTGGCAAGCTGGGGCCCACTTTTGGCTGGCGCTTCCCTTTCTACATCGCCGCCGTCCCAGGTTTTCTGCTGGCGCTTGCCATGCTGTTCATCCCGGAACCGGAACGCGGGCAATTCGACTCGCTGGAGGAGACTCCGCAGCGCCGCAGCCTGAAGGGGCTGGCCCGGAATCCGGCCTTCTGGACTGCGACTCTGGGCATGGCCATGATGACCTTCGCCCTGGGCGGGCTGCAGGTTTGGATGCCGACCTTTCTTTCCAAAGCGCGCGGATATTCTCTAGAGTCGGCGAACCTCATCTTCGGGGGAATTATCGTCGTGGACGGAATCGCGGCTTCGCTGGCAGGCGGATGGTTGGGCGACTACCTGCTGCGGCGCGACCGGGGCGCATACTACTTGGTATCCGCGGTCAGCATGGCGCTCGGGGTGCCGCTGATGATTGTCGCGCTCTATGCCCGAGGCCCCGTGATGTTGCCAGCCATCGCGGGCGCGGCATTCCTGCTGTTGTTCAACACTTCGCCCTTGAATGCGGCGGTCATTAACTCGGTAGGCGCGCACATCCGCGCCACTGCCATTGCGGTCAATATTTTTGTGATTCATATTCTGGGCGATGTGCCTTCGCCGACGCTGATGGGTTACATTGCGGATCGGCGGTCGCTGCAACTCTCCTTTATCGGTCCAGTCATCGCCATGATCGTTTCTTCTGCCATACTGTTCTACGGAATGAGGTTCGCTCCCCAATTACGGGCGCAAGGTCCGGGCACAGCGGGAGCCCTCGCCGAATGAGTTATTTTCACTGGGTTGCAGGATGCATCCTGGCCCTGACCTGGTTTTCGCGCATCGTAGATGCGGCCCTGGGCGTGCCGAAGATTCCCGACGTATCGCGTCCCGAGTGGGATCGCAAGCCCAGCGGCAACCCGCGCGTGAGCATTATTGTTCCGGCTCGCAATGAAGCAGAGACCATCCAGCAGCCTTTGACCCAGTTGTTGGGGCTCGATTACGACAACTACGAAGTGATCGCTGTGAACGACCGCTCGACCGACCGCACCGGCGAGATGATGGACAAGATCGGGATCAGTCCGGCGGCTCATGGCAGGCTGAAGATTATCCACGTGGATGATCTCCCCGCGGGTTGGCTAGGGAAAACTCATGCCATGTGGACCGCTGCCCAGCAGGCCAGCGGAGACTGGCTGCTGTTCACCGACGCGGATGTCCTCTTTAGGCCGCAAGCGCTACGGCGTGCTTTGGCGTACGCCGAATCGGCCCGCGCCGATCATGTTGTCCTTTTCCCGCGCATGATCATGAAGCGTCCGGGCGAAAAGATGATGATTGCGTTCTTCCAGACGCTGTTCGTCTTTGGCCATCGCCCCTGGAAAGTCGCCGATCCGAAGAGCAAAGATCATATGGGAGTGGGAGCTTTCAACCTGATTCGCCGCCGCGTGTACGATGCGATCGGCTCCTATCGGGCGCTGCGTTTCGAAGTTCTTGACGACATGAAGCTGGGCAAAGTGGTCAAGAACGCGGGATACGCGCAGCGCGTGGTCTTCGGCGCAGACTTGATTTCGATCCGTTGGGCCAAAGGTGCGATGGGGGTGGTGAACAATCTCACCAAGAACTTTTTTGCCATCTTGTCCTTTCAATGGTGGCGGGCGCTGCTTTCTTGTGGTGGGCTGGCATTCCTGAACCTAATGCCTTTTCTGGGAGTGTGGCTGGCGCACGGTTGGGCGCGGCTGCCTTATGCCGTGGCACTGTTTTGCATGTTCATGATCTATGGGGGAATGTCGCTGAAGTCCGCGGTGCCGCCGTACTATTTCTTTCTGCATCCAGTGAGCACCACGCTGTTTGTTTACATCACCCTGCGGTCGATGGTACTAACCCTGAGCCGCGGCGGCGTGGTTTGGCGAGGCACGTTCTATCCCCTGGAGGAACTGCGAAAAGGGATGGTGTAGCGGGCACTGCGACTATTCCGGCGGGTCATCCGGAATTTCAACCGGCAAGGTTGGGAGTTGCCGCTTCTTGGCGGTTGCCCGAGCTGGTGTGGGATGGCTGAATATCCCGGCGCTGTAATGTCCCCGCTGCTCGACATCGTAGTTCTTGGGCAGAGGTGGGATGTGGGCTACATCGCCTCGCAGTTGCCGGGCTTCGCTGACGACAATTTCCGCTTGTCCCTCGTATTCCTTCACGTCTCCGTGGACTTCAATCGACTTTCCCTGCAACTGGCGGACATCGCCAATGTGCTTTAGATCTTCCGGGAAAACTACGGCGGTGAAGGGACAACCCTTGGCATCCTCGCAGAAGTCCAGATAGTGCACGCCATCGCTCCCTTTTTCCACGCGCCAGACTTTGCCGGTCACGCACTTGGTTTCACCGATGTGCTTACGGGCTTCGCTGGGAGGGATGCAACCGGCGGCGGCGAGCGTGGGAAAGAGTAGTGCGAATAAGAACAAGAAGACCATCGTAGAGGAACGCATTTCAAACCTCCGGCAAGCCAGACTGATTCTAGGCAGGCCAGGGGTGAGAAAGATGTGACGGAAGAACAAAAATTCGCGGGGTTTCCCAAAATAGAAAGAGCAAAGAACAACGAGAAGAGCGGCCCGGCCGCCACCCTTCTCGTGCACGAGAGCAGGAAGCAGATCTAATTGAACGATTTGACCGCACTCGCCTCGTCGTCTTTGACTTCGAAAACGGTGTACAGCTTGGTGATCTGAAGCAGATCGTGTACTTTTTTGGTCAGGTTGAGCAGCTTGAGGTCGCCGCCTTGTTTGCGAACCGTGGTGAAGGCGCTCACCAGCTCACCGATTCCTGAGCTGTCGATATAGTTGACATCGCCCAGGTTGAGCAGAATCTTCTTCTGGCTCTTGCCCAGCAATTGGACGACGGTCTCGCGCAGGGTAACGCTGCCTTCGCCCAACGTGATACGGCCGCTGCAATCGACAATCGTGACACCATCCACCTGACGGGTGCTAATCTTCATGCTCACGCGACGCCTCCTTGCCGCCCGCGGATGGTCCGTGGACGTGCTTGATCAATTGGATTTCAGTGCCCGTTTGCGAGGGGCGGATTTGCACCTCGTCCATGAACGAGCGAATGAGAAAAATACCCCGGCCGGATGTCTTCAGCAAATTTTCCGGCGCCAGGGGATCGGGAATCCTGCTCACATCCAAACCACAGCCCTGATCACGGATGGTGATTATCAGGTCGCGGCCCCGGTTCTCAAAGTCGAGCCGAACCTTCTTATTGGGGTCGTAGGCGTTGCCGTGCAGCACGGCATTAACCGCCGCTTCCCGGACGGCCATGGAGATTCGCATGACTTCGTCTTCGTCAAAGCCGGCGTCCGCCGCGATTCGGCTGGCGGTTTGCTCGGCGGTATCGACGGTCTCCAGCGTCGAGTCCAGCGTATAGGAGAACCGGCTGTCGGTCATGGCAAAGATTCTGGGAATAGCCCTGCGAGTCTGGAACATTTCGCCGACCAGTCCTGCAGCCCCATCCCGCCCTAGGTGCCCAGGTCAACGGCGTCCGATTGGCGAATCGGTAGTTTGCCCTTCCCCCACGCAAATGTCAACGCGGGGCTGCTGGATTCCGCGAGGCTGGCGGGCGCCCATTCGATTGGCCCCAGAGAAATCCTTCGAGCTTATCTGGATTCCGGCTTGACAGGTTGAGTATGCTCAGGGCATGCCTTCGCTGGCTCTTACCGAATTGCTTGGCGCTCCGGTGTTCGACACCGCCGGGAGCCAGTGTGGCCGAGTGCGTGAACTGGCCCTGGCGCCGCAGGAGGATCGCGCCCGGGTTGCCATGTTCATCGTTCGCACCAAGGGGGGCGACCGGCTGCTGCCCTCGAGCCTGGTGGGATCGATCGACGGGGGAATTTACGCCACCACGGCGGTGTCCACCTGGCACCCGGTCAATGGGGCAGAAGGCCTTTTCCTCCTGGAACGCGACCTGCTCGACCAGCAGATCATTGACGTGCACGGCCGCAAGGTAGTGCGGGTCAATGACGTCGACCTGAATGAGGAGATCAGCCACAACCATCCGGTGCTCCGCATCGGCTCGGTGGACGTGGGCGTCCGCGGCGCGATCCGCCGCCTGCTCAAGGGCGTGGTCCCGATGCTGGCGCTGCGGACCCTGCTCCACAGAGTCCCCCCGCGACTGATCCCCTGGGAGTTCGTGGATTTGATCGAAACCGACCCGGCACGCCGGGTGAAGCTCAAAATCTCCCACGAACGGTTAGCTCGGTTGCATCCCGCGGACATTGCGGACATTGTCGAAGACCTGGCTCCGGCGGAGCGCGAGGCCGTGTTTGAGACGCTGGACGAAGGGGTGGCGGCCGAGGCACTGGAAGAGGTTGAGCCCAAGGTCCAGAAATCGATCGTGGAATCGCTGGATTCGGACCGGGCTGCGGAAATCGTCGAAGAGATGGATCCGGACGCTGCCGCCGACCTGCTGGCCGACCTTCCTGAGGAGCGGACCTCGGAAATTCTGCAAGAGATGGCCCCCCAGGATCGCAAGGAAATGGTCGAACTCCTCGAATTTGGGGAAAAAACCGCGGCCGGCCGCATGAATACCGAGTACATCGCTTTGGGCGTGAATGCCAGCGCTCACGACGCGGTGGAGGCGTTGCGGCACTTTGAAGGCGGCATCGAAACCGTGAGCACGATGTATCTGGTGGACTCACGCGGCACGCTGGCGGGCGCTGTGCCCCTCGCCAAGCTGGTACTGGCCAATCCGGATACCCCGCTGCTCTCCCTGACCCAGGAACCCTTGATATTTGCCTCCAGCGACACCAAGGAGAACCAGGTGGCCGAGTTGTTCGACAAGTACAACCTGTTGACCCTCCCGGTGGTCGATGAACACCGCAAGCTGACCGGAGTTATCACTTCCGATGACATCATCAGCCTGTTGAGAGCCAAGCTTTAGAGACAGCTGAACAAAGACATCTGGAACAAAGATTCAGCCTGTTCAGAACTCGTAGGTCCGTTTATTCTGTTGCCTCGTCCCGCAATTGTCGCTCTAGTCTGGTTCGCACACTGAGCACCATGAAATTTCTGAGAAGCTGGAAGGCCCGGATTCTTCTGTTCTTCGCCGTCGTGGGTCCGGGGTTTATCACCGCGAATGTCGACAACGATGCCAACGGCATCTATACCTACTCTGCCGCCGGAGCGCAGTTCGGCCACATGCTGCTCTGGACCATGATTCCGGTCACGGTTTCGCTGATCGTGGTGCAGGAAATCTGCGCCCGCATGGGTGCGGTCACCGGCAAGGGTTTGAGCGATCTGATTCGCGAGGAATTTGGCTTCCGCATCACTTTTTTCATGATGATCGGAATTCTGCTCACCAATTTTGGCAACGTGGTAGGTGAGTTCGCCGGCATTGCAGGCAGCCTGGAACTGTTTGGCTTCTCCAAGTACATTACCGTTCCCATCTGCGCGGTCATCGTCTGGCTGATCGTGGTCAAGGGCCAATACAAGAGCGTGGAGAAGGTCTTCCTGGTCGCTTCGTTCTTCTACGTGACCTACATCTTTGCCGGGGCGCTGGCCAAACCAGCTTGGATCGAGGCCCTGATAGCTACGATCAAGCCTCCGCCACGGGAGATATTTCGGCACCAGGACTATCTCTACATGGTGATCGGCGTCGTGGGCACCACGATTGCCCCCTGGATGCAGTTCTACCTGCAGTCCTCGGTGGTGGAGAAGGGAGTCACGAAGCGGCAGTACAAAGCCTCACAACTGGACGTCATCAGCGGCTGCATTTTTACCGACATCGTGGCCTGGTTCATTATCGTGGCTTGCGCGGCTACGCTCTATGTGCACGGCTATCGCAACATTGCCGACGCCAAAGACGCGGCTCAGGCGCTGCGGCCCCTGGCCGGAGATTATGCTTACATTCTGTTTGCCATGGGGTTGTTCAACGCCTCGCTGTTTGCAGCGTCCATTCTTCCGCTTTCCACCGCCTATACGGTGTGCGAAGGGCTTGGTTTCGAATCGGGGGTAGGCAAGAAATTCGGCGAGGCGCCGGTATTTTACTGGCTTTATACGGTCCTGATTGTTGCGGGTGCGGGAGTGATTCTCACTCCCAGGCTGCCGCTGATCAAAATTGCCATCCTGTCACAGGTGGTGAACGGAATCGTGTTGCCCTTCGTTTTGATTTTCATGCTCCTACTGGTGAATAAGAAAGAGCTGATGGGGGAGCACGTCAATTCCCGGCTCTACAACGTCATAGCCTGGGCGACGGTGGTCATCATGATCGGGCTGACGATTGCCTACTTCTGGAGCCCGGCTTCGGTCGCGGGATAACCGCGGAGACACGCGAATCTCGATGGAACCTTCAGACAATCTTTCCCGCGGCCAAGTCCTGCACCAGTTTGAAGTCAGCTTCCAGGAAGTCGTAGGACGGGAGATCAGTCGGGCTAGCCCAGCGCATGTCACGGAAAATCCGGTTCTCGAGTTGGCCCGCGTATTCGCGCACGATGAAGAAGCGCAGTTCCACCTCAGTTCCGTTGGGATATCGATGCCGGAGGCGCACCGCCTCGTCTCCGATCTGCGCGTCGATTCCGAGCTCTTCCTCTAACTCGCGGCGAAGCGCGTCTCGCGGCTGTTCCCCATTTTCGATCTTGCCTCCGGGAAACTCCCACTTCAGCGGCATGGTCTGGTGACGGGTGCGCTGGCAGACCAGCACTTTCCCATCCTGAAAAATCAAGCCGGCCACCACTCGTTTCATGCGTGCAGTCTCGCTTCGCTGGTACGGGCGCCAATTGGGGCAATACATCTTAGACCCAGAGGCGGGGTAAAGCGCTCGGGATGAATTGCGGCGGCCAAAGCCCGAAGGCCCTGCAGCAGCGTGGGTGCAGGGGTATTCAAAAATTCGTCGCGAATACAGTAAACCCGGCTCGTCTGGACGGCGTGCATTGGTTCCCAACCGCGATCGCGAACAATCTTTTCCAGGGGGACGCGGTCGCCGGCGCCGCACCAGGCTGCAACCAGGACATCTGGATTTAGCGTCAGCACGGATTCGGCAGAAACCTGGGCTCCGGGGATCCCAACGAATTCTCCGCCCGCGGCCTCGACCAGTTCCCCGACCCAGCGCTGCGAGGCAATCAGCGGCTTGCCCCATTCTTCGCAGAAAACCCGGGGACGAACGGCGCCGCCGCCACGTGCGCGGATGGCATCAATTTCTGTCTGCATGTCTGCAATGACCCGCTGTCCGTCGTCGGGTGAGCCCATGATGCCGGCGATGCACATGATGTCGGTGTAAATATCGGCCAGTGTTTTCGGGGCGAGGCCCAGAAAGCGTGCTCCCGACTTCAGGATTTCCACGATTGCTTTCTCCTGATACGGAACGGCTGCGATTACCAAGTCGGGATGGGCGGCCATGATTTCTTCCGCTTTAGCAGTCCAGGAATCCGCGATGATTGTGCGTCCACCGGACTCAACATCTGGGCAGACCTCGGCGCAGTACTTGGTGCAGGCGACCAGGCGATCGAGTTGGCCGATGGCAGACAGAATCACGGTGGCGCTGGGCTGCAGCGAGACTACGCGTTGCGGGATGTGGGTTGAAGACACGGGAAGATCTCTTGGTACAAGCAGTCGGATTGTAATCTACCGAGATTGCGGCACGGTACAATCTCTCCAATGTACGCTCCGCAACTGCTCGATCACTTTCAGAACCCGCGCAATGCGGGGGTGGTCGCTGATCCGGATGCAGCAGCGCAGATCGAAAATCCGGCTTGTGGCGACATCCTGCAACTTACCATGAAAATTACCAATGGACGCATAGGGGAGATTCGTTTCCGCGCTAAGGGATGCGTGCCCGCCATGGCCTGCGCCTCAGCCCTTACCGAACTGGTGCAAGGGAAAACAACCGAAGGGGCCCGCCGGCTGAGCAGGGAGGATGTGGTGCGAGCGGTCGGCGGCCTGCCGGAAGCCTCCGGCCACGCCAGCCACCTGGCGATTGACGCACTCCGCGCGGCCCTGAAGAAATTCAAGAGCTAGCCACGGATTTCCACGGATCTACACGGATAGATCCAGACCACTAAATTGAAAACCCTTGATCTGTGGAAATCCGCGGGAATCCGTGGCCCCAGAAGTTGCTTTAGCGTTGCACTGAATCCGGCCAGTAGACCGGCCAGCCTCGCTCCTGGGCGGCTTTCTCCAGGTCTGGGTTCGGGTTGACGGCGAAAGGGTGGCTGGCAATTTTGAGCATGTCCGCATCCCATCGCGAGTTGCCGAAAGCGGCGTCAGGATCCTTGCCCACGACCTCGCGAATGACCCGCGGTTTGCCTGGGCCGGAGGGCAGTCGCGTCACTCGGCCAGTGATGCGCCCATTTTCCACGTGGACGGCGGCCGCGAGAATCTTGTTTTCGGGAATTCCGAAGTGCTGCATCGCCGAACGGATGACCCATTCGTTGGTGGACGAAACCGCCCAAACGTCGCAACCCGCGTTGAGCAGGCGGCGCACCACTTCTTGCATTTCGGGGAAAATCTGCTGTGTTATGTTCTCTTCGAAATATTTCTTGGCGGCGAGCTGTACGTCGGCTTCGGTCAGTCCTTCATGCAAAGTCACCATCGCGGCGCACATCTCGTCCTCGCTGACCTTGCCGGCGCGGTAGTCGGCGTAGTGGGCCTTTTCCCGGCGAATGACGTCATTCGAGACCAGTCCGTGCTTGAATTCCCAACTAAAGAACCCCTCGCCCGCATCGCCCGACCAGAGCGTGCCATCGCAGTCGAAGGCGGCGAAGCGCGGCTTGAGGCGAAGAACGGAGTCGATGAATTTTGCGGCTTTGCCGGTGAACTTAGTAGAAGTCATGATTTCCTATGAAAGCCGCCAGGGGGCGGCAGAATTGCCTGTCGTGAGCGAAGCCGAAGCAGGCGGCACCTCAGAATGACAAAGCTTCTCGATCTCGTAAAGGGGCCGCGCATCAGCGCGGTACATGGGGCTGGCGCAGTGCCGCGTAATCCTGCGGGGTATCGACGTTGGCAGCGACCAGGGGGTCGTCGACGGGAACGTATTCAATGTGCGACCGATTCTCCTGTTCAATGTCGCGGGCGGTTGCTGTCGCCGGCGCGCGCAGGAAGGCTTCGATCATCTCCCGGCCAACCAGGATCGGATGCCCATGCTTGCCGCCAGATTCCGGCACGACCGCCCATTTCCCATTCGAGACCGCGGTTTCGAACGCGTCCCGAAGCGTTCGTAGCGTAGCGGCACCCACCGGAGGCCGGTCCACCAGCGTAATCATGGCCGCATCCCGGCCGCGATTCAGGACCTCGTGCAAACCGACTTGCAGGGAACTGAATTGTCCACGCTCCGGTGCCGTATTCCTTACAAGCTCGCCACCATGAGCGTAGACGACAGGAGCGAGATTGGATTCGTTCCTGCCGGCCACGACAATCACCATGTCGTTGAAGGGACTGAGCGTTTGGATGGCTGCGGATAGAAAAGTCTGGCCGGAAACCGAACCCGTCCCAGCGCCGGCCGGCGGCCACGGCAGCAAAGCCTTATCGCTTCCCATGCGCGTGGACTCGCCCGCCGCCAGAATGACTGCACACAGACTGGGCGCGCGGCTCATGTGGGGAAGATAGCAGAAACAGAAGGGAATGGGTGATTTTCGATCTGCGGCCGCGCGGCTTACTCCTGTTCTTCCACCGCCTCGGTTGCGCCATCGGAAGCTTCAGCCGACTCAAGCTTCTTTCCATGAAACCAGCTCATGTGCGGTAACTCCCGCTCGGAATGGCGGCGGACGGCAATCAGCTCGGCCGTAATCGCCACCGCGATCTCCTCCGGCGTCACTGAACCGATATCCAACCCCACAGGGGCATGCACGCGCTCGAAAAGCGCCGCCGGAATCCCTTCCTGGGTCAGCTCGCGGAAAATACCGATGGTCTTGCGCTTCGATCCAATCATGCCGATATACTTTGCCTGGGTTTGCACCGCCCAGCGCAGCACGCGCATGTCGTCACGGTGGCCCCGGGTGACGATCACGATGTAAGACGACTCGTTCGGCGTCAGGCGAGCCATGGCTTGGTCGAAATCTTCCGCGATGACTTCTCTGGCCTCCGGAAAGCGCTCACGATTAGCGTAGGTTTCGCGGTCGTCGATCACGGTGACCTCAAAGCCGGCATTTCCAGCCACCTTGTAAAGATTTACCGATACGTGACCTGCGCCGAAAATATAAAGTGATACGGGAGGAAGAATGGGCTCGATGAAAATGTCGAGGGTGCCGCCGCAAACCAGTCCGGTATCGTACTTGGGACTCTGATTGAGGTTGAAAGTGAGACTGCGAGGCTTTTCGGACTCCATAACCTCGCGCGCCGCCTGCCAGACTTCGGCCTCCACGCAGCCGCCACCGATCGTGCCCAGAATCGAGCCGTCATCGCGCACCAGCATCTTGGCCGTCTCGAACGATGGGATTGACCCACGCACGTTGACGATGGTGGCGACGGCCCCGCGCCGCCGCTCCTGCCGAAGTCTAACGATCTCGCCGTAAATGTCCATGGTGCCTGATTATCAGCGGGCCAAAACGGGGAAGTCAAATCACCCAATCCAATGCCGGATCAGCCGTTTCACCATCACCTACTTCATTCCCTGGACGGCCGACTTCCAATAGGCCGCGAGCCCGATGGAGTCATCCTCGGCAATATTCGCTACGATCTGCTGCTTCAGTTGCAGCGGATCGATCGTGCCCGTGCTCTTGTAAACCACTTCGCCGCCCGGACGAATCAGCACGGTAAGGCACGGCGGCGTTCCAGTGCGGATCGAAAGCGGCCCGTTGGGCGTAGATATCCGTCGAGCTCATCATCACATTCGTGTTGGTCGCATGTCCACTCTGCAGCACCTTCATCACGGCGGCTTTCTCGTCGGGATAGTTGATGCTGACGGTCACCAAATCAAATGCTCGGTGTCCGTACATGCGGTACATGGTTTCAAACTCCGGCGATTCTTCCCGGCAAGGACCGCACCAGGTGGCCCAAAAGTCGACCAGGAGCAGCTTGCCAGTGGAGTTCTGACGGAGCGCCTTGAGTTCGTCCAGGCTCACGGGTTTTACGTCGACCGGTTGCTGTTCAATCTTTGCCGGAGCCGCCTGCGGAGGGCTTCTTTGTAGATCCACTTGATCGAGCAGACCGCGGGAGTCTTCTCCGCCGGCACGGGTTTGCCCGCTAGCAGGGCATCGATCGCATCACGCGCGTCATGTTTTGTGACCAGTGCCTCGGGAGGATTGTTATCCACGCGGCCTTCGTAGCGCAGTTTGCGATCCGCGTCGAAAATGAAAAGATGGGGCGTGGCGGACAGGCCATACGCATTCGCCACCTTCTCCGTATCGCCATCGTACAAATAGGGGAAGTTGAAGTGCCGGTACGCGGCGCGGATTTTCATTTCCTCGAACGAGTCACCTACATCGCTAAAGCCCTCTGTCGTGACCCTCCGCTCCTCCATGACTTCAGCCGACGCCCCGCGATTCGATGACCGAAAGGATTACGAAAGGTGCTTCACCAAGGGTTGCTTCATAGGGGGCCTCCAGCGGGTAGAACTGCGGGAAAATAGGTTTGGACCTGGGATTCTTAATAGGACTCTTATGAAGATCTCACTGTGTGTTGCTTATGCCTGCCTCGCGGGGCTCTTGCCTTTCTCGGGAGCAGCGATGGCGCAACAAAGGACGGAAAGCGTGGAGCGCCAGATCCTCGACGCTGCAAACCAGGCGCGCCGCGCCCAGGGACTCTTGCGCCTGAAATGGGACCCTTCGCTGGCCCGAGCCGCGCAGCAACACGCCACCGTCATGGCGCGGCAGAATGCTCTTTCCCATCAATTCCCCGGTGAGCCCAGTCTTCCGGCACGAGCCGCGCATGCGGGCTTGTATTTTATTTCGCTCTCTGAGAATGTGGCCCAAGGCGCCGATGCAGAGAACATCAGCGAGCAGTGGGTTAGGTCGACAGAGCATCGGCAAAACCTTCTGGATCCAGATATAAACGTCATAGGAATTGGCGTCGCCGAACGCGATGGAGAACTGTTCGCGGTCGAGGATTTTGCAAAAATCAAACCATAAGCGCGTACCCTTCCCAAGGCTTTCCGATGGCGCGCTCACAAAAGCAAGAATCCACCCGCTGGAAGCAGGAAGGAAGCGGCATCGCCGTATTATTCCTGCTGACCACGAATCATTGCACAGGTTGACGTGACCCCCGAGCGCAAAGTTTGCGACAATGAATCGGGAAGAGGTTCATCATGACAAGCGAACAGGTCAAAGAGAAGATTATTGAAGTCGGCATTATCCCTGTGGTGCGGGCGGCCTCCGCGGCTCAGGCCATCGCAGCTGCGCAGGCAGTTTGTGCAGGCGGCATTCCAGTCGTTGAAATTACCATGACAGTTCCGGGTGCAGTCCAGGTCATTGCTGAATTGGTGAAGACCATGGGCGGGGACGTGCTCATCGGCGCGGGCACGGTTCTCAATCGGGAAAGCGCCCAACGATGTCTCGACGCTGGGGCGCAGTTTCTGGTCAGCCCTGGCTTTAATCCAGGAACGGTAGAGCTGGCCAAAGATCATGGCACCATCATGCTGTCCGGTGCGCTGACGCCGACGGAAGTTGTTGACGCGTGGGATGCAGGGTCGGATCTGGTGAAGATTTTCCCCTGTGGCGCGGTCGGGGGAGCAAAGTACATCAAAGCCTTGAAAGGGCCTTTACCGCAGATTCCGATGGTGCCGACAGGCGGCGTGAATCTTTCGAATGCCGCAGAGTTTATTGCCGCCGGATCGGCGGCATTGGGCATTGGCGGCGAGTTGGTTTCCGCGGAAGCGTTGAAATCGGGCGACACCGCCGCCATTACGAACTCAGCCAAGCAATACGTCGCGATCGTGCGGCAGGCACGCCTGGCCAGAGTATCCGTCCCAGCGTGAGCTGGCTGAAGAGCGGGGCATGTCTCTTTCGCTGATCCTCTTTGCTCATCTTTGTTCATCCCCACTCGCAATCAGAACGAATATTGGTCGATATTATCGCGAGTGAAATCCAAGGGAAGCCCCATGACCACGGTGTGGCGCTCCGTCGAGACGCGTACCCTACCCACCCCGGGGATTTCCATGCCGTCTTCGGGAGTCTGGTGGTGGATTAGCATATTTGCCACGGCTGCGGTTAGCCGCCCCAGCTTTCTGGGGTCCCACAGGGTGATAGTGTTCACTGTGCCGTCCTTAATGTAGGGGCGCATCGGATCCGGGGTTGTTAAGCCCGTCACCGCAATTTTTCCGGCCATTCCAGCCTGCTCGACGGCTCGGGCGATGGCCGGCGGCGCCGCTGAGCTGTTCCCGATGATGCCGCGCAAGTTGGGATAGGCTTGCAGCAGGCTTTGAGCCTGGACGAAGGACAGCTGTTGATCGTCGTTGCCGGGAACGATGGCGACGAGCTGCATGGCGGGATATTTCTCTTGTTGCTCGACCTTCATCCAATGGAGCCAAGCATTCAGGTTGGAAGCCGTCAGCGAACCGGTGACGATGGCAAACTGCCCGCGGCCCCCCAGTTCCGCGGCCAGTACGTCCATCACATGACGGCCAAGGGTTTCATCGTCCACTTGCGTGATAAACCAATCCCGAGCTTCCGGCTGTGCGTCGGAATCGTAAGTGAGCACGAAAATGCCGTAGCGGCGAGCCCGTCGAAGAACTGGGACCACCGCGTTGGTGTCGTCACACGAAACCGCGAGAACGGCGGGATGGCGGGCAAGCAGGCCGGCGAGCACATCCACTTGCAAGCCCGCGTCTGAGGCGGTTGGCCCGGTGAAGAAAAATTGCAGGCCGAGGCGCTGCGCTTCCTGCGAAGCTCCCTCGCGAGCGGCATTAAAATACGGGATTCCGACAAGCTTGGGCACCATCACCAATAGGGAAGTTGAGTTGCGCGGAAGACGTGAACAGGCCCCGGTGAGGAGGAGTCCCGCTAAGGCGAGGCGCGGCCAGCGTGCTACCCGTGAACGTGTCATCGCTCTTCCTCCCCGCGGCCGCGCAGCAGGTTTCCAAGACCAACGGCCACCAGCAGAAGTGCCGAGGTGAGAGCGTACTGAACGAAAGCCGGAACGCCGAGTAAAAGCAGTCCGTTCTGCACGATGTAAAAGGCAGAGACACCCGTGACCGTGCCCAGAACGGAGGCCGATCCCCCGGCAATGGGGGCGCCGCCTAAGACCACGGCAGCAATTGCCATGAGCATCAGGCCTTGTCCCATATCCGCGCGGGCGCTGGCCAGGCGCGCTGTGAGCAACACCGCGGCGCCTCCACAGAGTAAACCTTGAAACGAATAAACTGCGAACAAGCTGAGCCGGACAGGATAGCCGGAATAGCGCGCGGCTTCATGATTGCTTCCGATAGCGATGACGTATCGCCCCCACAAAGTGGCATGAAGAAGAACAACCGCAAGAGCAATGACGACGACAAAAACCAGGAACTCGACGGGAATGCCAAGAAGAGTAGCATCGTTCCACCACAACAATCCGTCGGGGAATCCCGCGAAACTGGCTCCGGAACTGAGGGCCAGGCCAAGGCCGCTGAATAGAATCATCGTGCCCAGGGTTGCCAGGATGGGAGAAAGCCGGAGCCACCCGATGAGGATTCCGTTGAAAGCGCCGCACGCCGCGCCGGTGGCCAGGGCGGCGAATTCCATAGCCCAAACCGGCCAACCGTGGTGCGTGCCGATTCCCATCATGACCGCCGCGACACCCACAATCGATCCGGCGGAAAGGTCAATGCCGCCGGTGGCAATCACAAACATCATGCCGATGGAGACGAGTCCCGCCTCAGCCAGGGGCTGCAGCAGGAGTTGCCAGTTAAGTCCGGACCAGAAGTCGGCGTTGCGGTAGCCTGCATAAATGCAGAACAGCAGCACCAGTGGCATGACGATGAAGGGCTCAGTATTCCCCGAGAAGCGGAGGGACGCCGCGCGCGCACGTTCTGGCGGGGATGGTTGTACAAGGGTTGGCGGATAAAAGCTCATGCCGGAGCGCCCGATTGAGAAGGAATATGTTTGGCGTGTCGCGACGCGGCACTAAACAGCACGCCGAGAAGGACGATTGCGCCGGTTGCAACATTTTGCCAAAACGCCGCGACGTGCAGAAGAGTCAAGGCCTGTTGCAACGAGCAGAGGAGGAGCACTCCGAGAAACGTTCCCAGCAGGGTGCCGCGTCCGCCAAAAATATCAGCGCCGCCCAGGACCACTGCGGCAATCACGGTGAGCTCGTATCCCACGGCTGCATTGCCCTGAACCGATCCCAGTTGGGCGGCGTAGAAGACAGCACCGAGCGCGGTGAGAAAGCCGATCGACATGTAGGCGTAGTAGATGACGGCACGCGCGGAAATGCCGGCCCGGTGGGCGGACAAGGGAGAGTCTCCGTAGCGGAAAAGGGAACGCCCCAATTGAGTCCGGTGCAGAATCCAGCCGCTGGCGAGAAGCACCAAGAATGCCGCCCACACGGAAATATCCAGACGGCCCCAACGAGGGCGGCCGAGTGCATTCAACCAGGCGGGAATGGAAGCCTCCCATTCGCCCTGGGTCCACTCCAAGAGGAGTCCGCGAAAGAGTCCAGCCGTCCCCAGAGTCGCGACAATCGGTGGAATGCGCAACTCGGCAATCAACACAGCATTGACCGCGCCGAGGGCAATGCCCGTACCCAGAGCCAGCAGCAGGACATATGGAGCAGCCATGCCGTGGTTGGCGAATCGGACCAGGATGACGCTCACGACCGCCAAGATAGCGCCAGCGGAGATATCGATTCCGGCAGTCAGAATCACATTCAACATACCCACAGAGATAATCAGAAATACGCCCATGCTGCGAGCCAGCGCGGCGAGATTCGGGGGCGCAAAGAATCGCGGAGCGGCAACCGCCAGCACGATCGCGAAAATGCACAGAAGCAGGGCGAGCTTTTGTTCGTGACGATAAGAACCGGGAGCGGAGAAGGAAGTGTGGTTCATTGTGCCCCCCGGGAAGCATTTTCATCTTCATCATCATCATCGGCCTCTCCGTGAAGCATGGCGGCAGTCAATTGTTCGGGGCTGATCTGGCTCCGTGGCGAGTCCATCACCAGGCGGCCTGCGTGAAACACCAGAATACGGTCGGCCAAGGCCAGAGCTTCTTCGGTCTCCGAGCTGATGACCAGCAGCGCAGCGCCACCGTCGGCCCACTGGCGCAAGCGCCGATGAATCTCCGCTTTTGCGGCAATGTCTACGCCAGCGGTAGGTTCATCCAGTACCAGCACGCGCGGCTCCGCCATGTGCCAGCGGGCGAGCAGAACCTTCTGTTGATTTCCGCCACTCAGGGTTTGTAGCAACGCCTTGGGCCCCTGGCATCGAATGTTGTGCTCGGTGATCCATTGCGATGGGTTGCTGACTGCTTTTCGGAGAAAACCAAACCGGGCGCGCAGGTGATCGGTAGCGCCGAGTAGGTTTTCCGCGACGCTCCGGCCCGTGAACAGTCCGGTGAGCAGCCGGTCTTCGGGAACATAAACGAGCCCGGCTCGCATGGCGCTGCGCGGCCCGGAATGGCGCAACGGGTTGCCGAATATCTGAATCACGCCACCGTCCAAACGACGAAGCCCCGCCAGGGACTCCGCAAATTCGGTTCGCCCAGAGCCGGTGAGGCCGGTAAGAACGGTAATTTCGCCCGCCCGGAGCGAGAGAGAGATGTTCTGGAACTCTCCCCGCCGGGTGGCGCCGGATACAACCAGCGCGGGCGCCGCGTTGTGCGGGGAGAGCGCCTTGCGGCTGGAAGTCGCGGGCGAGGAAGGCTCCTCGGTCTGGCCGAACATGGCCCGCGTCAGAATGCTGTCCGAGATCTCGTCGGCCTTCGCTGACAACGCGATGACGCCATCCCGTAGGACCAGATACCGGCCGGCGATTCGCCGGACATCTGACATACGATGGCTGACAAAGAGAACGGCTACTCCGTGGCTTGCCAGAACTCTGACGGACTCGAGTAGCCGATCAGAGTCTTGCATCGACAACGAGGCGGTGGGTTCATCGAGAATCAGGATTCGGGAGTCGTGTGCCAGGGCGCGCGCAATCGCAACGCGTTGCCGCATGGCGAGAGGGAGATCTTTCACACTCCATCCCAGGCGTTGGAGCAATGTGGAGCCAGGTTCCAGCTTCTCCAGGATCGCGGCCGCTTTGCGTTGCACTTGTCCAGCCGAATAACTCCAGCTTCCGCTCAAGCCGCCGGCTATGTTTTCGGCGACGGTCAGCTTGGGGAAGAGGCTCAGATCCTGATAGATTACGGCGACGCCCGCACGTTGGGCCGCGGGTACGCCTTGCGGAACCAGCCGGCCATCGATTCGGATCTCGCCATGATCCTGGCGGATTGTCCCCGCGAGGATTTTCACCAAGGTGGACTTTCCGGCGCCGTTGTGTCCCATGAGCGCGAGGACTTCCCCGGCATTGAGAGAAACCGAAACATCGCGGAGGGCAGGCGTCGGACCAAAGAACTTCGAGATGGAACGGATCTCGAGTAGTTGAGGCGAAGACACCCGGAAGGCAAGCTCCTGCAATAGGATTCGAAATGCTGAAAACCAAGGCGGATGATACGTCAACCGGCCGGATCGGGCAATGTCGTGCAGAAAGCGTGCTCGCTGGAGCATAACTTCCTAGCAAGAATCTTTGCTGACGTCTTCCGATGTGTTTTACTGCTTGCCTGTGTTGCGGACCGCGAGTAAGGATTGCATCCTGAACCGGAGGCTTTCGATGTTGAAATGGACGCGACTGTTGTTGGTTTCATTTCTGTGCGGAGCATCGCCGCTCGCGCTTGCGCAGGGCGATAACCTCTCTTCTCTCCGGGCTGACTTCGAGAACCCGCCCGCGGATTGCAGAATCATGATGCGCTGGTGGTGGTTTGGACCTTCCGTGACGAAACCAGAATTGGAGCGGGAATTGCGAGCAATGAAGGAAGGCGGCGTCGGAGGCGTCGAGGTGCAACCGGTTTACCCGCTGGCGCTGGATGACCCTGAACACGGATTCCACAATTTTCCGTACCTCTCAGACGAGTTCATCGACGCATTGCATTTTGCCGCGGATAAGGCCCGCGAATTGGGTTTGCGGTTCGACCTCACCCTGGTCAGCGGATGGCCGTTTGGCGGGTCGTACCTTCCGGTCACCGAGGCTGCGGGGAGCCTGCGAGTTGTCTCGACTCCTGTTCCGCCGGAGACGCATTCCATTGCTGTGCCGGACACAGGAGCGGGAGAAAAGTTATTGGCGGCGTTTGTGGCCGGCGAAGAGGTAAAGGGTGTTGCCAATGCCCAGATGCTGAATCTGTCCGAAATCCGCGAGGGCAGATTGCACTTGCCCCTGGGGCAACACCAGCCTCGCAGCGCGCTTTGGTTCATTGCCAGCCGGACCGGCATGATGGTGAAGCGTCCGGCGCTGGGCGCGGAAGGCTTTGTCCTCGACCACTTCGATCGCGCCGCGATTGAGGATCATCTGCACACGGTTGGCGACCGGTTGATGCAGGCGTTTGACAGCAATCCGCCGTACGCTGTCTTCAGCGACAGCCTGGAAGTGTATGCTTCCGACTGGACCGGCGACCTGCTCGAACAATTCCGCCAGCGACGGGGCTACGACCTGACCCCATACCTTCCCGCGTTGGTGGGGGACATCGGCCCCCATACCCCGGCAATCCGGCATGATTGGGGGAAAACGCTCACCGAGTTGGCGGATGAGCGATATCTCACTCCGATCGAGGAATGGGCCGCCACGCATAAGACACGGTTTCGTTCGCAGAACTACGGCATCCCTCCGGTCACTTTGTCCAGTAACCGCCTGGTCGATCTGCCGGAAGGTGAAGGCGCGCAATGGAAATCGTTTGAGCCTACCCGCTGGGCTTCTTCGGCAAGTCATCTGTATGGCAAGAACATTACTTCGTCCGAAACCTGGACGTGGCTGCATTCGCCGGCCTTTCGGGCAACGCCGCTCGACATGAAGGCGGAAGCCGACATGTTTTTCCTGCAAGGAATCAATCAGCTGATCGGGCATGGCTGGCCGTACTCGCCGCCGGAAGCGGGCGAGCCGGGTTGGCGATTCTATGCGGCCGCGGTGTTCAACGATCACAATCCCTGGTGGCTGGTGATGCCCGACATCACGCGTTATTTGCAAAGGGTCAGTTATGCGCTCCGGCAAGGGAAGCCGGCAAATGACGTGGCGCTGCTGTTGCCTACCGACGACGCGTGGTCGCAATTCACGTTGGCCAACGATTCGGTCAGTGAATCGATGGATCAGCTGCTGGGGCCGGACGTGATCCCGCAAATTCTCGATGCAGGATTCAATTTCGACTTTATTGACGCCGAAGCGATCGATCGAGTGGGGATTCCATACCCGGTGCTGATCTTGCCGGGAATTGAACGGCTGCCCGTCGAGACCTATCGCAAGATCGAGGCCTACGCACGGAATGGAGGGGTTGTGATTGCCACGCGGCGCTTGCCATCGCTGGCGCCGGGCTTGCTGGAGGCAGAAACGGATACGGCCAAAATTCATCAAATCTCAGAAGACCTGTTCCAATCAACGGGCGCGAAAGGCCATGTCGTTTCCGATGAACATCAACTGGGTGCATACATAACTCAGTATTTCAAGCCGGATGTTTCGACTTCTCCGGCGGCCCCGGCGCTTGGTGTTGTGCACCGCAAGTTGCCCGCGGCCGATATCTATTTTTTGGCCAACACCGGCAATCAGCCGATTCATACCGACGCGCGGTTTCGCGTGCCGGAAACGCACGCAGCATGGTGGAATCCGTTTTCGGGGGATGTCTCTCCAGCCGGCGAGAGTTCAACCATTGGCCTGGATTTGCAGCCCTACGAATCCCGAATCATTGTGTTTACGCAGGGCAGGAACGCGGCGGCAGTTCCAGCGACGAGAAAATCGTCAAGGCGGCTAAGACTTCCTGAGCCGGTAGACCTGGGAGCGGATTGGAGCGTCAGTTTTTCCAAGCTGTCTGGCACGGTTCATATGGACCACTTGCGATCCTGGACGGAGGACGAGGAAACGAAGTTTTATTCGGGCGAGGCTACCTACGAGAAGGATGTAGAGATTTCAGCGGAATTTCTGCAACCAAAAGCCCACGCGTATCTCGACTTCGGGCCCGGAACCGTGGTGCCGCAGGTTCCAAACTATCCCCATACGCGAGCATGGCTGGAGAGCCCGGTTCACGAGGCGGCCCAGGTATTTGTGAACGGCCAGACGGCGGGATCAGTCTGGAAGCCGCCTTATGAATTGGAAATATCAACGCTGCTGCACCCGGGCAAAAACCATCTCAAGATTGTTGTGGGGAATTTAGCGATCAATACGCTAGCGGGGCATTCGCTACCGGATTATCGACTGTTAAATGACCGCTATGGAGAGCGTTTCGTGCCTCAGGATATGGAGAACCTGCAGCCCTTGCCTTCCGGCCTGCTCGGCCCGCTGCGGTTGGTGAGCCGGGACGCGCCATAGGACTCGTCGCTGCCATGTTCAGCATTTTCTGACAGAGTGGTCCCAGGGCTCAGCAATCACGGGACTGAAGCTCTAATCAGCATCACGATTCGTAATTGAAACTCGGAATAGAGGCTTGGCCTTCTCTGAAGGTTCCATTTCGTAGGTTTGTGCTGTACTGACTGGGTCGTAATCCCGCCAGAGCCAGATCATT
>Ga0209415_10005880_pt1 | contig 21921 bp, 20 predicted proteins | sample PeaSoiSIISIP2007_FD_187696 | JGI IMG/M metagenome (GOLD analysis project Ga0209415, IMG submission 187696) | Peat soil microbial communities from Weissenstadt, Germany - SII-SIP-2007 (SPAdes) (version 2) | ecosystem: Environmental > Terrestrial > Soil > Wetlands > Peat | place: Germany... | reverse complement strand
CTTGGCTTCCTGATGGAAACCAAATCAATCCCGCGACTACGCCTTCTCCCCCACGTGTAACTCCGCGGATTTGAAGGCGACCCCGCACGAATGGTCCGGGCAATAGCCGTCCGGATTCTTCGCCAGGTACTGCTGGTGATAGTCCTCGGCGTAGAAGAACGGCGGCGCCTCGCGGATCTCGGTCGTGATGGTACCGCGGTGAGCCGCGCTCAGCGCGCGCTGGAATAGACGCTTGGACTGCTCTGCGCTTTGGCGCTGCGCATCATTGAACACAAAAATAGCCGATCGATACTGCGGACCCATGTCATTGCCCTGGCGCATGCCCTGCGTCGGATCGTGAGACTCCCAAAACACCTTGAGCAGATCCCCGTACTCGATGTGCCTGGGATCGAACACGACCAGGACGGTTTCGGCATGACCGGTCAGACCGCCGCAGACCTGCCTGTAGGTCGGGTCAGGCGCGTGTCCACCGGCATAGCCCACGGCCGTGGAGTAGACGCCTGGAAGCTCCCAGAAGGTCTTTTCAGCGCCCCAAAAGCAGCCCAGGGCAAACATCGCCCGCTCAAGCCCGTCCGGGAACGGCGGCTGCATGCGATGACCGTTCACAAAGTGCATCTCGGGAACCTGCATAGTCGACTCCTCGTGCCGGGCGTTTGAGACAGGCTACAATGGTGACGTCCGCAGCAAACTCAAGCCGTCCAGCCGATCAAATATGCCTGCAATCTGCCAGCCTCACAATTTGCGCCGGCCTTTTGGCCAGGGGCCCAAACCTTATGGCGTGCGCGTCAGTCTTTCCCCCGGCGACCCTTTTCGCAAGATCATGGGCGCGGAGTGGCACCGCGTGCATTGGTTTGCGACTGTGGCGGAACGCGATGTGGCGCTCGCCGACATGAGCCGCAGGCACGAGTACTCGCGAGTTGGCGACAGGCCGGCGCTGCTGTTCGAGAAAGTGGAAAACCTCGCCGCTAGCCGCGGGCTCTGAGCCAGGGCAATGCCCAAGCCGCAGCCTGGGAGGTCCTGGTCGGCAACTCCAAGCGAACCCAACGATCAGCTTTACGGCGACCGGCACGGCGCCGTCAAGGATCCCGGCGGCAACACCTGGTGGATAGCCACCCATATCGAGGATGTCAGCGAGCAGGAGCTCGCCCGGCGCATGGCGGCGGCACGATAAACCTGCGCCGCCGGCTGCAGCCGGCACGCCTGGCTCAAAAGCTCCGTCCGAGGAAGATCGTAAACACGACCGATCCGCTGTCGTCGTAACCAATCGCGAAATAGGCCGGACCGATGTAGGTGTCGGCGCCGAAGAACACTGACGCATCCTTGCGGGTGTTGGCGAAGCTGATCTGGCTGCGGCTGCTCCAGACGTTGCCATCCTCGAGCGATATGCCGACGTAGGCCGGAACGTCGAGAATCCCCTCGCCGCCGTTGCCGACCTTGCGCAGATAAATCAACCGCCCGATGGCGTATTGCGGTCCCGCCAAGGTTTCCGACCGCACTCCGGATAGATTCAAAAAGCCGCCGAGAGGAAAGAAGGTGCGGACATTGGTCTCGCTGCCGCCGATCGTATTACCGCTCGAGAACCAGGCGACGATGGTATTGCGGGCCCAGGAATGCGCCCCGCGCCAATCGATCGTGAATTGATTGGTACCCTGCTCGCCGCCACCATTGCCCTCGAGCGTCAGCTGCGTCGTCAGCGCCTGTCCCGAATGCGGGAAGTTCGGGCTGTCGAGCGTGTCGTAGCCGAAGCGCGTGAAATATTGCACCACGTTGAAATCGGACGGCGGCACGCTGAAATCGCCGAAGCTCACGCGCGAACTGCCGCGCGTTTCGAGCACGCCGAACCGCAGCTCGCCCCAATTGCTGAGCTCGCGGCCGAAGTCGATGCCGCTATCAATGCTGTTGACGCGATACAGGCCGACCTGGCGGCCATCCTCGACCTGCGGGACGTCGTGCGCCTCGACCTGGGCGTGCGGGGCTACGAAGTAGCGCGTGACGCTCGACAGCGGCAAATACAGCTCCGTGCCCAGCAAGGGATCCGTGCCGAGCTGCACGTCCCAGCGCGATTCGGCGCCCAGGGAATTGAGCTCGGTGAAATCCAGGCGGCCGGCGGCATTGAAGATCGTGTAGCCGTGAAAGTCATCCTGCAACAGCACGCCGAAGCGTAGATAGTTGGGTCCCCAGGAGTTGCGCTCGGCTTTGAAATCCAGGCCGTTTTGACCGGCGCCGTCCTCGACCAGCCGATAGTCGAGCAGCTCGAGGTCACCGCGGCCATAGAGTTTATCGGTTTCCGCCTTGAGCGCGGCCGGATCCACGGTACTGCCGATAAACTTCCCGTACATGTCCTCGATCTGGCGCTGGTACAGCTTCGAGTCGTCATCGACGTGGATGAAGGCGAGCTTCGGCAGTCCGACACGCGTGTTGTTGCGAGCCTCGAGGTAACGCGCATAGTCCTCATCCGGCAACGCCAGGCTGCCGAGCCGATCCGCCATCGCATCGGCGGCCCGCTCTCCGGCATTGACGATCTGCAACGTGTCGAGGAAGTCGTAGGAGGAAAAATCGCCCAGCTGCGGGCTGACGATGATGTCCGACGGTGAGAGCGTCTGCAATTGCCGCTGCGAGTCGCGCTGCAGCAGAATGGCCAGCACCTGATTGGTGATGCTCGGCAGGGATACCAGATCCTTGCGCGGCTGCAGAGGAAAGCCTGCGTCGACCACGATCAGCACGTCGACGCCCATGGCGCGCGCGACATCGATCGGCAGATTCTCGGCCAGACCGCCATCGACCAAGAGCTGGCCCCGATATTCCACCGGCGCGAACACACCCGGCGCCGACATGCTGGCGCGCATTGCCGTCGTCAGATCCCCATCCGCCATGACCACGGCTTCGCCGGTCTCCAGATTGGTCGCGACCGCGCGAAATGGCGTCGGCAAACGAGCGAAATCGGTGATGGGCGCGACCGGCAGCGTCAGCAGCCGCAGCGTCTCGGTCAATTTCTCGCCCTGCACGAGCCCTTCGGGAATGACGAGCTTCTTGCCGTGCAGTCCGAGCGGCAAATTGACCAGAAAATCTCGATCCTCTTCCTTGCGGCGATAGCCGAGCTCCGTGCGCCGCAGGCGATCGCGAAATGCGGACTGCCAATCGACCGAGGCCATGGCCTGCTCGATCTCCCGGCCGGACATGCCGCTGGCGTAGAGCCCCCCGACCACGGCGCCCATGCTGGTGCCGGCGATCGCATCGATCGGCACGTGCAGACGATCGAGCATCTTGAGCACACCGATGTGCGCGGCACCGCGCGCGCCGCCGCCCGAAAGCACGAGGCCGATACGCGGTCGCGGGTGGATATCCTGACCGGTCGGCGATTGAGCTCCGGCCACGGCGCAGCAGAGCAGCGACGCCGTCAGTAGGAATATTCTCGCTGTGTGCATGCACTGGCCGCGACGACTGCGCCGCCCGGGCATCTTAGCACGCATGCTGCGCCGGCCAGCTGCGCTATCGCGCTGCGCCCCGAGCCATTAAGCTTCGCGGCATGAGTTCAGCGTTCATCATCTCGCTGGTGATCCAGGTGCTGCTGATCGTTCATTGCATCCGCAGCGGCCGCAATACCTTGTGGATCTGGGCCATCGCGCTGCTGCCGCTGGCCGGCCCGATCGCCTATGTGCTGGTGGAGATTCTGCCGGGATTGTTCCACGGCAGCGGCACGCGCCGCGCGGTCCGCGGGGTGCGCAAGGCTCTGGATCCGGAGCAGGATTTGCGCCGCTTCGAGACCGAAGCGCGCATGAGCGGCGATGTGGCCAGCCGCCAGCGTTACGCCGCGGAGCTGACTCGCCAAGGCAGGGCGAGCGAAGCCGTCGCCGTCTACCAGCAGGCTTTGAGCGGTCTATATGAGTCCGATCCAAATCTGCTGCTGGGTCTGGCGCAGGCGCAATATGCCGCAGGCTCATTTGCCGAGGCGCGCGCAACGCTCGACTCCCTGATCGCACGCAATCCGGATTTCCGTTCCGCGGACGGACATCTTTTGTACGCGCGCGCGCTCGAAGGTGAAGGCAATCGCGACAAGGCGCTCGCAGAGTATGTGGAGCTCACCAAGTACTATACCGGCGCCGAGGCACCGCTGCGTTATGCGCAGCTGCTGCGCGCCTGCGGCAAGAGCGAGCAGGCACGGCGCGTACTGCGGGAGCTGCTCGAGCACGCCCGCCTCGCGCCGCGCCACTACCGCAAGATGCAGCAGGAATGGCTGTCGATTGCCGAGCGCGAGATTGCGAGCCTGTGAGCGTTAGCGCGCGGCCCGCGGCGCGCGCCGCGCCGGCTGCTGCTGCGTAATGCAATGGATATTGCCGCCGCCGAGCAGAATCTCGCGGGCCGCTACCCCGACGATCCGGCGGCGCGGAAAAATATCTCGCAAGACGCGCCGCGCGCCGCCGTCAGTGCGCCCATCGATGAGCGGCAGGATCAGCGCATCATTGGCCAGGTAGAAATTGACATAGCTGCCTGCCAGTCGCTGGCCGGCGGCCAGTCGTCTTATGCCGCGCTTGCGCGCGATACCCGCCGACTCGCGCCGCGTCATGAAGAGCGGTGCTGGCGCGGGCAGTTTGTGCACCTCGAGACGCCGCCCGCGCGCATCGCGCGCCGCCATGAGCCGCTCGAACGCATCCAGTGACACCCGGCGCTGCGGATCGCGCGGATCGGTGCACCACGTAAGGCATACCTCTCCGGGACGGGCGAAGCAGGCGAGATTATCGATATGACCCGAGGTCTCATCGGCGATCACGCCCTCGCCGAGCCAGATCACGCAGCGTGCACCGAGGTAGTCACGCAGCAGTCGCTCGATCTGTGTGCGATTGAGCGTCGGGTTGCGGTTGCGATTGAGCAGGCACTGTTCGGTGACGAGCACCGTGCCCTGCCCATCGGTGTGAATCGCACCGCCCTCGTTGACGAACGGCGCGCGATAGCGCGGCGCGCGCTCGATTTCGAGCACCTTCTGCGCGACCGCGTCATCGAGCTCGTGCCGACGGTATAGACCCCCCCAGGCATTGAATCGCCAATCGACGCCGCGCAGCTCACCGCCCGAGTTGACCACAAACGTCGGACCCACATCGCGCATCCAGGCATCGTTACTCGACAGCTCGACGACGCGCACGAGCGCAGGCAAATGCTCGCGCGCGCGCCCGAATTGGGCCGCCGAGGCACCGACGGTCACCGGCTCGAAGCGCGCAATCGCGCTCGCGACCGCCGCAAAGGCGCGCTGTGCCGGCGCTGCGCGCGCGCGCCAGTTGTCGGGCCGCTCGGGCCAAAGCATCCAACAGCCCGCATGGGGCTCGAATTCCGCTGGCATCCGGAAGCCATCGGCGGCGGGTGTCGAGGCCAGAGTGCGGCACATAGGCGCATGATTCTAGCAATGCATCGTGCCTGCCGCGCTGTGCTAGCATGCGGCGAAATGAGCCATCCAAGCCCGACTTTCGCCCGCCCGGCAGCGCCGTCCGGCGGCGCGAAGATTAGCGTTCAGAACGGCAAACTCAGCGTACCTGATCAGCCCATCATTCCCTTCATCGAAGGTGACGGCACCGGACGGGATATCTGGCGCGCGAGCGTGCGCGTGCTCGATGCCGCAGTCAGCAAGGCCTACGGCGGCCGGCGGCGTATTCAGTGGATGGAGGTGTACGCGGGGGAGAAGGCATTCAACGCTTACAAGAGCTGGCTCCCGGACGAAACGGTCGAGGCCTGCCGCGAATACCTGGTTTCGATCAAGGGACCGCTCACTACCCCGGTGGGCGGCGGCATTCGCTCGCTGAACGTCGCGCTGCGTCAACTGCTGGATCTATACGTCTGCCTGCGCCCCGTGCGCTGGTTCAAGGGCGTGCCCTCGCCGGTAAAGGCGCCGGAAAAGGTCAACATGGTGATCTTTCGCGAGAACACCGAGGACCTGTACTCCGGCATCGAGTTCGAGCAGGGCACCGAGGACAACCGCAAATTCCTCGACCTGCTCAAGAGCAACTTTCCGCGTCACTACGCCAAAATCCGCTTTCCAAATACCAGCGGCCTGGGTCTCAAGAACGTGTCCATCGAGGGCACGGAGCGGCTGTTCCGCTCGGCCGTCGAGTACGCCATTGCGAACCGGCGCAAGAGCGTCACGATCGTGCACAAGGGCAATATCCTGAAGTTCACCGAGGGCTCGTTTCGCAGCTGGTGCTACGCGCTGGCCGAGCGCGAGTTCAGCGATCGGGTCTACACCTGGCTGCAATGGGAACGGACCAAGGCGGCGGCCGGCGAGAAGGCAGCGAATGAGGAACAGGCAATGGCACTCAAAGCCGGCAAGGTGCTCATCAAGGACGCCATTGCCGACATCACACTGCAACAGGTGCTTACGCGAGCCGATGAATTCGACGTCGTCGCCACCTTGAACCTCAACGGCGATTACCTGTCCGATGCCCTGGCGGCCCAGGTCGGTGGCATCGGCATCGCGCCCGGCGCCAACATCAACTACCTGACCGGGCATGCGGTATTCGAAGCGACGCATGGCACCGCGCCAAAGTACGCCGATCTCGACCAGGTCAATCCCGGCTCGCTGATCCTGTCGGGCGAAATGATGCTGCGTTACCTGGGGTGGATCGAGGCGGCCGATGCCATCATCGGCGCGATGGATAGGACCATCGGCCAGAAGGTCGTAACCTACGATTTTGCGCGCCTCATGGACGGAGCCACCAAGGTCAAGTGCAGCGAATTCGGCGATGCGCTGATTCGCAATCTCTGATCAGGCAAACCTGCCGGCCTCTTCGGTAAAGAAGGCCGCATCGACGCCGGCATTGTCGAAGCCGGACATGGGTCCGGTATCGAGCCCGAGCGCTCGTGCTGCCAGGATCAGATAGGCGCCCTGCAGACTGCCATTGCGAAACGCGGTGGACGCGCTAAGCGCCGCGTTCTGCAGTCGGTCGCTCATCGGTTGGCTCCGGTCGGTACGGCCCGCGCCTGTCAAAAGCGTCGCTGGTCCGGCGGCGGGGGCGTGTACTGGTAAATCCAGGTCTCGGTGAGGGGCTGGCCGTTCAAGGCCAGAAACAATCTCAGATTGATGGGCTCGAGGCTGTCGTCGGTGAGTTTCAAGTCGAACATGGCGCGCCAACCCTTGATCTCGTGCTGCGGTCGCGCCGAGGTGATCTCGATCGTGCCGCGCGAAGCAGTGATGACCGGCTCGATGCGCGCCTCCTCGCCGAGCAGAGCGAAATCGCCGCCCACGAAATCGATTACGAATCGCCAGGAAAAGTAGCTGCGCTTCTGGCCGACAATGCCGCCGATGCCGTCGCGCGTAGCAACGACTTGGGCCAGCGGACAGACCACGGGGTTATACCGGCACCAGTACAGCCGATAGCCGAACAGCAGTTCCTGGCCGCGTTGCGGCTTGTCGGACGGATTCCAGAACGCGACGATGTTGTCGAAGGTCTCGTCCGTGGCCGGGATCTCGACCAGCATGACGGCACCGCGCCCCCAGTTGGCCTTGGGTTCCACCCAGACACTGGGCCGCCGATTATAAAATACGCCGTCGTCCTGATAATCGGCGAAGTCGCGATCGCGCTGCATGAGCCCGAAGCCGCGCGGCGCCTCATCCGCAAAAGAATTCACGCGCACGGTGGGCGAATTGACCAGCGGCCGCCAGAGCCATTCGCCGGCGCCGGTGCGCAGCTGCAGACCGTCGGAATCGTGGATTGCGGGGCGCCAGTCCGTATTGACGCGCCGGTCGTTCGGTCCACACAGAAACATGCTGGTCCCGGGCGCAATCCCAAGCCGCTCGATGCTCTTGCGTGGGTAAAGCGCCGCGTCGATATCCATGAGGATCGTATCCGCGACGTCGATTACGAACCGATAGGCGCCGGTGACGCTGGGCGAATCGAGCAGGCCGTAAACCGTGAGTTGACTGGAATCCTTTGGCGGACGCTCGAGATAGTAGGCGACGAAATCCGGAAATTCCTCGGGACGCGACAAGCCGGTATCGATCGCAAGGCCGCGTTGCGACATGCCATACTGCAGTTCGACATCGACGGCCCGGAAGTACGAGGCGCCCTGAAACGCTGCAATGTCGCGCTTCCAGTCACCGTGAAACAGCAGCCGAAAGCCGGCGAAACCCAGAGTGGGTGGAAGCTTGCGGCTGTCGACGCCGCTCCTGCTGTAATCAAACAGCGCCGGATCGAAGCTCAATTCCTGCGACTGGCCATTCTCGATACTGAATATTCTGACTGGCTTTTTGATCGTGAAGCCCAGATGGAACAGCTGTACCCGGAAACGCAGGCCATCGCCGAACCACAGCGAGTGATCGTCGCGAAAACGGATCGCCTGCCATTGGTCCCAGCTGAGTTTGCCGATACTGGGCGGCAGTTGCGCCGCCGGCCCCTGATAGGCCAGGCCCGCCATCGCACGCGCCTGCCCCTTGAGCCGTGCATAGTCGAGGGGCGTCGGGGTTCCGAGGCGCTTCAGTGAGGCCGGGTGCGCACTCTCCGCGGCCAGCACCTGCGGCCAGTGAATCGCGGCGGTCGCCAGAGCCGCACCAGTTTGCAGAAATCGACGTCGGAACATGGCTGCATTCACGGCAAGCATGGCGCCGCCACCTGACGGCGCGCACATTGTACAGGGGCGAGGGCGTCGCAGCCGCGGATCGTCCCGCTACGCCTGAGTGTCCTCTGACGCGGCCAACGCCTGCGCGATGTCCGCCAGCAAGTCGCCGCAGTCCTCAAGGCCGATAGAAAGACGCACGGTGCCGGCGCCGACGCCGCCGATGCGTTGCTGCTCCTCATCGAGGTCGCGGGCCGCAAGCATCTGCGGCGGCATTACCAGCGAGTCGGTCGCCCCGACACTGGCCGCCATTGAGAACAGCTTGAGCGCATCGGTAAACCTGCTGGCGGCATCGGCACCGCCCCGCAATCGGAAGCTGACGACTGCACCGAAATCGCTCATTTGCGCGCGCGCCAGCGCATGGCCAGGATCGCTCGGCAGACCCGGATAATGCGTGCGCTCGACCGCCACGTGGGCCGCCAGGAACTCGGCCACCCGCTGGGCACTGTCGCATTGGGCTCGATAGCGCACGAAATAAGTCTTCAGGCCTCGCTGCAGCAGGAAGGCGGCATGCGGATCGAGCGTGCCGCCGAGCACGGTGAAATCCGTGCGCAGGCCGCGAATCAGACGCTCCTGCCCCATGACGCCACCTCCCATCACATCACCATGACCGGAGACGAACTTTGTGAGACTGTGCAGATACAGATCCACATCGAACTGTGCGTGCTGATGCACACCGGCAAAGGTGTTATCGAGCAGCGTGAGAGCCCCGTGCGCGTGCGCCAGGCGCGTGAGCGCGGCGATGTCGGCTATCTTGTTGACCGGGTTCGTGGGGCTCTCGAATATCAGCAAGCGCGTGGGCCGCGCCGCCAGCACGCGCTCCACGCCTGCCAGATCCTCGATCGACAACAGCGTGTGCGAGACTGCGAATTTAGCGAGCGTGCGGCGTACCAGGTGCCGCGTCGGCCCATAGCTCTCAACGAAGCCCAGCACGTGATCACCCGCTCGCGTGAGCGACAGCAGCGTCTGCGCGATGACGCCAATACCCGAGGCGCACACCACACAGTCCTCGCGCCCCTGCAGCTGCGCCAGCGTCAGTTCCAGCTGCCGCGTCGTCGGGTTGGAGGTACGCAGGTACGAGAATCCGGGCCGCTCGCCGCGTTGCGCGCGCAGCGCCTCCTCGACGGATTCAAATTCGAATTTGACCGTCTGGTAGATCGGAGCGACCACGGGACGATTGTCGGGCGGCACCGCTACGTCCGGGGGATGGTTCACCCGCGTGCTGTTCTTCATGGCGCCGCCGCTGGCGCGAGCGCAGCGCGACCGGCGCGGCTTCGCAGGTAACTCACGAGCCGCGACGCCCCCTCGGTCAAGGTCTCGTCACGCTTGGCAACACACAGCCGCAACAGTGTCATCGGCGGCGGATGTTCGTAGAACACCGACAGCGGGATCGTTGCCACCCGCGCCCGTGTCAACAATTCCTCGGCGAATTCCAGATCGTGCGCGCCGCTGATCTCACCATAATCAATGAGCTGGAAAAACGAGCCTTCGGCGCGCGGCAGTACCAGACCACTGCCGGCGAGACCAGCGCTGAGGAGCTGACGCTTGGCCGAGAAGAAGGCGCCCAGATCCTCGCCGCACTGCGGATGCTCCTGCAGATAGCAGGCGATTGCCTGTTGCAGCGCCGTGGCAATCGTGAAGGTGTTGAACTGATGCACCTTGCGCAACTCGCTGGTCAGCGCCGCCGGCGCGACCGCATAGCCGACCCGCAGACCCGTGGCATGCAGCGTCTTGCCGAAGGAGAACACCGCGACGCTGCGAGCGCGCAGCTCCGGATAGGCCAGGACGCTATGATGCGTCAGGCCGTCGTAGACGATGTGCTCGTAGACTTCATCCGAGAGTAGACGGATGTCGCGCCCGCGCAGCAGCGATGCCAGCGCATCCAGATCGGCGCCTGAGAGACACGTGCAGCCCGGATTGAGCGGGGAATTGATGATGATCAGCCGCGTACGCTCGGTCAGTGCCGCACCGATCCGCTGCCAGTCGTAGCGAAAATACGGCGGCTGCAGCGGCACATGCACGCAGTCGGCACCGGCCAGCCGCACCGCGACATCGTAGGAATCATAAGCGGGATCGAACACGATGACTTCATCGCCCACACCGACCAGGGCCAAAACGCTCGAGAATATGGCCTCAGTTGCGCCCAGCGTGACCGTGATCTCGAGTTCGGTATCGACTGTTATGCCAAAGCGACGCTCGAGCTTCGCCGCGATTGCCTCGCGCAGCCGCGGCAGCCCGGGCATCGGGGCATACTGGTTGTAGCCCTGCCGCATGGCCTGTGCCACCAGCTCACCGAGACGCGGATCGATGTCGTAGTCGGGAAATCCCTGCCCGAGATTGACCGCACCGAGTTCGCTGGCGCGTCGCGACATCACGGTGAAGATGGTGGTGCCGACCTGTGGCAACTTGCTGCGCAGGCTCATGGGCTCAAGTCCCCGCCGCTGCGGCCAGTTGCGCGTCACGCGCGCGCTGCCGCTCGCGCCGCTGCAGATACCACGCCGAACCGACCACGCCGGCCGCGACCACCAGAACCATGAGCGTCGCCAGCGCATTGACATCCGGACTCACGCCGAGTCGCACCTTGGAAAAGATCACCATCGGTAGTGTGCTCGAACCCGGTCCGGCAACGAATTGCGAAATCACGACATCATCCCACGACAGCGTGAACGATAACAGCCAACCCGACAACAGCGCCGGTGCGATCAGCGGCAGCGTGATGCGCGCGAACACGATCACGGGCCTGGCGCCCAGGTCCAGCGCCGCTTCCACCAGCGAATCGTCGAAACCGGATAGCCGCGACTGCACGATCACGGCCACATACGACAGCGAAAAGCTGATGTGCGCGATCGTAATGGTCGTGACGCCGCGGCCCGCGGGCCAGCCGATCAGCTGCTCCAGGGCGACGAACAGCAGCAGCAGCGACAGCCCGGTGATGATTTCCGGCAGCACCAGCGGCGCGGTGCTCAGCGCCGCGAGCAATGCCCGGCCGCGGAAGCGGCCAAAGCGCGCAAGCGCGAAGCCGGCGAGAGTGCCCAGGATCACGGCTCCAGTGGCGTTCATGGCGGCGATCTTCAGCGACAGCAAGGCGGCATCCATGATCTGTGCATTGCCGAACAGCTCGTCGTACCACTTGAGCGTCGGTGAATGCGCGGCGTCCCACACGGTTACCAGCCGGGAGGCATTGAACGAGTAGACGATCATGGAGAGGATCGGCACGTACAGGAACGCAAAGCCGAACGCCAGCATGGTCGGCAGCAGCAGCGAGCGCCGGATCTTCATGGTGCGGCCTCGAGCTCTCGGCTGCGGTAACGCTGGAAGACGATGATGGGTCCGAGCAGAATGATCAGGATCACGATCGCCACGGCGCTGGCGACCGGCCAGTCGCGATTCTCGAAGAATTCATCCGACAATACCCGCCCGATCATGAGCTGACTTGAAGGGCCCAGCAGCGATGGAATCACGTATTCGCCGACCGCGGGTATGAACACCAGCAATGCCCCGGCCACCACGCCCGGCAACGACAGCGGCCAGGTGACTCGCCAGAAGGCCCTCGATGGCGGCGCGCCCAGATCCGCAGCGGCTTCGAGCAGCGAGCGATCATGCTTTTCCAGGTTGGAGTAAAGCGGCAGGATCATGAAAGGCAAATACGAGTAGACGATGCCGACGTACACGGCCACGCGGCTGGCGACCATCGGAATCGGCTGTCCGATCAGATGTAGGCTCATGAGCAGGTTGTTGATCAGGCCGTCGTCCTTGAGCAGCCCGATCCAGGCATAGACGCGCAGCAAGAAGGACGTCCAGAAGGGGAGGATCACGAGCATCAGCAGCAGATTGCGGCGCGCCGGCGCGGCGCGCGCGATGCTCAAAGCCATGGGATAGCCTATTAGCAGGCACAAGATGGTGGATACGGCTGCCACCTTCAAGGAATAGAGGAACGAGTCCAGGTACAACGCGTCGCTGAACAGAAAGTGATAGTTGGCGAGATGCAGCTGAATCGAAAGCACGCGCTCGTGTGTCCACGACAACAGCGGCGCATAGGGCGGCATGGCAAGCAGTGCTTCGGAAAACGATATCTTCAGCACGATCAGGAAGGGAATAAGGAAGAACAGCAGCAGCCACGCGAGCGGCACGGCACTGACCGCCGTACGCGCGAAGTTGCGCGGGCGCAGGAGCTGCCGGAAGCTGCGCAATCGCGCCATCATGTCAGGTCGGCATCTCAGGTACTGCCGATGACCGGGCTGGAAGCGTCCCACGACAGGTACACCGGCAGGTCGCGGCTGAAGCTCTCCTCGGGCTTGCGCGAGCTGTTGGCAACCGTGGCGCGCACGTCCAGGCCGGACTCCAGACGCACCAGAAACACCGACAGCTCTCCCAGATATGCGATCTCGCGGATCACGCCACGCGCCCAATTATCCGCGGCCTGCGGCGGCTCGCGCGACAGCGTGATCTTCTCCGGCCGCACGGCCACCCACATCGGCGCATCCGGCGGCGCGCTGATGCCGTGATCGATCAGCACCGCCGCAGGTAAATCGCTGCATTGCACGCGCACATAATCGGGCTCATCCTCGATAAGGCGGCCCTCGAATAGATTGACCGAGCCGATGAAGTCGGCGACGAAGCGGGTCGCCGGAAACTCGTAGATCTGCCGCGGCGTTCCGATCTGCACGATCCGGCCATGATTCATGACACCAATGCGCGTCGCGAGTGTCATGGCCTCCTCCTGATCGTGCGTCACCACCATGAAGGTGACTCCGAGCTGCTGCTGGATGTTGATGAGCTCGAACTGGGTATGTTCGCGCAGCTTGCGGTCCAGGGCGCCGAGCGGCTCATCGAGCAGCAGCAGCTTGGGGCGTTTGACCAGGGCGCGCGCGAGCGCGACCCGCTGGCGCTGGCCGCCCGAGAGCTGATGCGGTTTGCGCTTCAGATAGGGGCCCATGCGGACGATCTCGAGAATCTCGCCGACGCGGCGGCGGATCTCGGCCTTGCCCAGATGCTCCTGCTCGAGACCGAAGGCTACATTGCGCTCGACCGACATATGCGGAAACAGCGCGAAGGACTGGAACATCATGTTGACCAGCCGCTCGTAGGGCGGCACGGCCGCGAGGTCCTGGCCGTCGATCAGCAGGCGGCCGGCGCTCGGAGTCTCGAAGCCCGCCAGCAGCCGCAGCAGCGTGGTCTTGCCGCAGCCCGAGGCGCCGAGCAGGCAGAAGATCTCGCCACGTTCGATCTGCAGCGAGACCTCATCGACCGCCACGAAGTCGCCGAAGCGCTTGCTGACCCGTTCGATCTCGACATAGGCGGCCATCACTGTCCGGTCTTGAAGCGCGTCCAGCTGCGGTTGAGCTCGCGCGTATAGGCCAGACTGTGTGCCGCATTCGGGTAGAGGTGCGCCTTTTGCTCATCGCTCGGATAGACGCCGCGATCGTTGTAAACCGCCGGGTCGATGCGGCCGTAGGCGGCGGCATTGCTGGTGGCGTAGTGCATGAGGGCCGAGTTCTTCGCGGCGATTTCGGGTCGCAGCAGGTAATTGATGAACAGATGGGCGTTCTTCGGATGGGGCGCGTCCGCCGGTATCGCCAGCATGTCGAAGAACATGATGGCGCCTTCGCGCGGGATGTTGTACTTGATCTGCACGCCCTTGCCATTGTCGCGGGCCCGGGCCCGGGCCTGGCCGACATCGCCGCTCCAGCCCAGCGCGAGGCAAAGATCGCCGTTGGCAAGATCCTCGATGTAGCGCGAGGAATTGACGTAGCGGATGTAGGGTCGGATCGAGAGCAGCACCTGCTCGGCCGCCTTGAGATCCTCGGGCGCTTCGCTATTGGCATTGCGGCCCAGATAGATGAGTACCGTACCCACCACTTCGTCCGGCGCGTCGAGGATCGAGACCCCGCAATCCGTGAAGTTCTTGACCACCTTGGGATCGTAGAGCATGGCCAGACTGTCGACCGGCGCATTCGGCATGGCCTTGAGGATCTTGGCCTCGCTGTAGCCGATTCCGGATGTACCCCAGAGATAATTGACGCTGTACTGATTGCCGGGATCGTGCACTTCGATGATGTGCGTGATCATCGGGTCGAGATTCTTGAGGTTGGGCAGCAGCGACTTGTCGAGCTTCTGAAACACCCCGGCCTGAATCTGTCGCTGCATGAACGAGGCCGAAGGCACCACCACGTCGTAGCCGGTATGACCGGCGAGCAGCTTGGTCTCCACGACCTCGTTGGAGTCGAACACATCGTAGTTGACCTTGATGCCGTACTCCTGCTCGAACGCCGGAACCACGCTCGGGTCGATGTAGTCCGACCAGTTGTAGACGTTCAGGATCCTCTGATCATCCATGGGGACGCTGCCAGACGCGGCCGCGCTCGGCGCCGATGCGGCCGGCCCCGCAGGAGCCTGGGAGATCGGCGCAGTCTGCCGTCCACAGGCGGCCAGCAGCAATAACAGCCAGAGCGGAGCAGCAGCGCGCCATGCGCAGCGATTCATCGGCGGGCCTCGTGGGTCCCAGTGAGGTCGGGGCGCGCTATTATCGGTGGCATCGCCTGCCACCGAAAGGCCCCCTGCCCCGTCGCGCCGATCTGCGCCCGTCGGCCCTCAGACGTTGAGCAGCAGATGCTCGCGCTCCCACGAGCTGATCACCTGCAGGAACACCTCGTGCTCGGCTTGCTTCACGATCGTATAGGCGGCCACGAACGGCTCGCCGAGGATCTGCAGCAGCGGCTCACAGGCGCGCAGTCGCGCGAGCGCCTCATCGAGCGATCGGGGCAAGGAATAAGGCAGTTCATGCGCGCTGCCCGAGATGGGCTCGGTCGGTTGCAGACCCTCGATCATGCCGAGGTAGCCGCACGCCAGGGATGCCGCTATGGCGATGTACGGATTGGCATCGGCACCGCCGACGCGATTCTCGATGCGGCGCGCCTCGACGTTCGACATCGGCACCCGTAGGCCTGCGGTGCGATTATCGTAGCCCCACTGCACGTTGATCGGCGCCGACAGATAGCGCGTCATGCGACGGTAGGAATTGACGTTCGAGGCGAACAGTGACATCGCCGCCGGCACATAGCGCTGCAATCCGGCGATGTGGGAGAAGAACAGCGCCGAGGGTGTGCCATCGGCATTGCTGAAGACGTTCTTGCGTGTCTTCTTGTCGATCACGCTCTGGTGAATGTGCATGGAGCTGCCGGGCTCCTTAGCGTGGGGCTTCGCCATGAAGGTGGCATACATCTTGTGGCGCAGTGCCGCCTCACGCGCGGTGCGCTTGAACAGGAAGGCCTGGTCGGCCAGATCCAGCGCCTCGCCGTGCAGCAGATTGATTTCCATTTGCGCCGGACCGTCCTCGTGGATCAGCGTATCGATCTCGATGTCCTGCGCCTCGCAGAATGCATAGATATCGTCGAACAGCGGATCAAACTCATTGACGGCCGCAATGCTGTAGGACTGCCGACCGGGCTCGGCGCGACCCGAGCGCCCGACCGGCGGTTTGAGCGGGTAGTCGGCATCGATGTTCGGCTCGATGAGGTAGAACTCGAGCTCGGGGGCAATGACGGGCTCCCAGCCGCGCTGCGCATACAGCTCGAGCACATGACGCAGCACGTGCCGCGGCGCCATCATCACGCGCCGGCCATCGGAATAAAAACAATCGTGAATCACCTGCGCAGTCGGCTCGGCCGCCCACGGCACCACGCGCACGGTCTTCGGGTCGGCGCGCAGCACGATGTCGATCTCCGCCGGACTCATGGCCTCGGAAGTATCGGGCGGATAATCGCCGGTGACGGTCTGCAGGAATATGCTCTCGGGCAACCGCATGCCCTCGTCCTCTGCGAACTTCTCCGCCGGCATGATCTTCCCGCGCGCGATGCCGGCCATATCCGGAATGATCGCCTCGACTTCGGAGATACCGTGGTCGCGGAAGAATTGTTGTATTTCATTGGCCATAAATCACCTATCGTTTGGCTCGGCAGGCCGCGCCAAATTCGGCAAACAGCGCGCGCGAGAACGGATTGCTGCCTACGCGCCACTCGGGATGCCATTGCACCGCGAGCGCAAAGCGGGACGCACTTTCGACGCGAAAGGCCTCGATGACGCCATCGGGCGCACGCGCCTCAACCGCCAGCCCCCGCCCGAGTTCGCGCACACCCTGACCGTGCAGCGAATTCACGCGGATCCGGTCAGTATCTGCGAGCCGCCGCAGTTGTCCGGTCGGCTCCAGGATGACCTCGTGGGCGAGTTCGTACTGCTGCTCGTTCGGCAGCTGCGCGTTCTCGCGGTGGTCCATGTGACCGGGTACTTCGTGCAGCTTCTGCCAAAGCGAGCCACCGAAGGCGACATTGATCTCCTGAAAGCCGCGACAGATGCCGAGCAACGGCACACCGGCGGCCACCGCCCGGGGGATCAGGGGCAGTGTGGTCTCGTCACGATGCGGATCGTGCAGCGTGCCGTCGGCGCTCGGCTCGCCACGGTAATGACGCGGATCGACGTTGGAGGGACTGCCCATGAACAGCAGCCCATCGAGCGTGTCGAGCAGTTCCTCGAGTTGGATCTCGCGGCCGATGGCTGGGATGATCAGCGGCACGCCGCCGGCGCCATCGAGTACAGCCGTGAGGTACTTCTCCCCGACCAGATGGTACGGCTGGTGACCGAGCATGCGCCGGTCCGCCGGAATGCCGATGATTGGACGCCTGGCAGCCATGAATGTGTGTTGCGCCAGGCGTTGATACTGTATGGAAATACAGCCACACCCGCGCTTCCCTCGCTTGAATGAGGCTTATTAGACCATAGGCGCCGCGCCAAAGTCCCGGAACCGGACCGATAAAACGTTGCCGCCAGCCATGGGGCTCAGATGTCAAGCGATTGATTCGACGGCTTATTTCTGGCAAGACGGTACTATGTTCAACGCTTCGCTGCCCGGTTATGTCAATAGCTACTACCTGGCTTCGGCCGCCATCCCGGCGGTGTCGGAGCCGCTCCAGGGCGAGGTTCGCGCCGACGTCTGCGTGCTCGGAGGCGGCATCGCCGGCTGCTCCACCGCACTTTCGCTCGCCGAGCGCGGCTACCGGGTGGTGCTGCTCGAAGCCCAGCGCTTGGGCTGGGGCGCCTCGGGTCGATCCGGCGGCCAGGTCATTTATGGTGTGGCCGCCGAGCAGCCTGCCCTCGAGACGCTGGTGGGTCGAGAGGACGCACGCCGGATTTGGGACACGTCGCTGGCCGGCATAGCACTGCTGAAACAGCGCATCGCTCGCCACGAGATCGCCTGCGACTGGGTCGATGGCCAGATGCTGTGCGCGATCAAGCCACGCCAATGGCGCGCGCTTCAGGACTGGCACGCCGAGCTCGAGGGGTCCTACGGCTATCACAGCACGCGCTTGATCGAGCGCGAAGCGCTGCGCGCTCTGGTGCGCAGCGAGCGCTACATCGGCGCGCTGTACGATAGCAATGGCGGCCATCTGCATCCCCTGCGATACACGCTCGGACTGGCGCAGGCGGCGGCACTCGCTGGCGTGCAGATCCACGAGGGCAGTCCGGTGCTCGACTGGCGTCACGCCGCGGGCCGACTACGCGTGCGCACGTCGGCGGGCACGGTCGATTGCGGGCAGCTGGTGCTCGCGGGCAATGCCTGGCTCGGGCAGACCGCGCCGCAGTTGCAGGGCAAGCTCATGACCGTAGGCACCTATATCATCGCCACAGAGCCGCTCGGCGAGCAGCGAGCGCGCGGGCTGATCGCGAACAATGCGGCCGTCTGCGACACCAATTGGATACTCGATTACTTTCGCCGCTCGAGCGATCACCGGCTGCTGTTCGGCGGCCGGGTCAATTATTCGGGGGTCGACCTGCGGGCGGTCGGCCCGGCCACCGCGCAGCGAATGCTCAACGTATTTCCGCAGCTTGCCGGCGCGCGTATCGATTACGCCTGGGGCTGCTTGCTCGACATTACGCTCAATCGCGCGCCGCATTTCGGGCGCTTGAGTCCCGAGGTTTATTTCCTGCAGGGCTTCTCGGGACACGGCATTGCCCTGGCCGGCATGGCCGGCGAGCTCGCCGCCGAAGCCATCGCCGGCACCAACGAGCGCTTCGACCTGTTCGCCCGTCTGCCGCATCGTGAGTTTCCGGGTGGAATGGCGTTGCGCCGCCCGACCCTCGCGCTCGCCATGCTCTGGTATCGGCTACGCGATATGCTGTGATTACGGGCAAGCGATTCCTGCAGTGCACAGCGGGTAGGCTTGGATCTGGCGCGTAAAACTGTTAACTCTCGCCAGCCATCGAATTCGGGATCCGCTTTAGGATGCGCTCATGAACGGTGCCTTTTCCGGCGTAGCGGTGGTAGTAGTGGCCTGCGGTGTGCTCGCAGGTTGCGGCCTGGCAGGCACCGCGAGCACGGCGGCCACCGGCGCGGCTGCCGAGGTGCAGCAGGCACGCGAGGCCAAGCGAACGGAAGCGCAGGTCGAGCAGCAGTTGCAGCAGGCGCAACAGGCCGCTGCGGCGCAGCGCGAGTCAGCGGAAAAGGACGCCCAATAGCCTTCATTCCGGGCGTTGCCTGATCTCGAAGCAGCGATGGATGCGTGGATTGCGCGCAAAATCGAACGGCAGCGTCTCGGCCGACACATCGCGCAGCCACCAGCGTTGCTCGACCTGCGCATCGAGGCGGAAGCGCTGCGCGTTGCAGGCGAATACCAGCAGGCCGCCGGCCGTAAGCCGCTGCATGCATTGTCCGATCAGCTCGACATGATCGCGTTGGATGTCGAGCACGCCCTGCATGCGCTTGGAGTTTGAGAATGTCGGCGGATCGAGAAAAATCAGCTCGAACGGCTCCAGACTCGCGCTGCGCAGCCACTCGCGGCAGTCCGCACGCTCGAGGCGATGGCGCGCACGGTCGAGGCCATTGAGCCGAAAATTCTGCTCGGCCCATTCCAGATAGCGATTGGACAGATCGATGCTGAGACTGCTGAGCGCGTTGCCGGCGGCGGCATACACGCTGGCAGTCGCGGTGTAGCAGAAGAGGTTCAAAAAGCGCGCGCCCTGGGCACGCTCACGCAGCCGTGCGCGCGTCAATCGATGATCGAGAAACAGACCGGTGTCGAGATAACTGTCGAGGTCGACGCGAAACTTAAGACCCCCTTCCTCGACCGTAAACGCGCTGCCGGCTGCCGCACCATCACCCTCCGGCATCGGCTGGTACTGCGCCGCACCGCGCTGGCGTGTGCGCAATCGCAAATGGATGCGCTCGGGGGATACCGAAAACAGCCGTGGCAGGGTCGAGAGCGCTTCGCGCCGCCGGCGCCGCACGTCTTCGATACCGATCTGCTTGGGCGCAGCGTACTCTTGTACGTGCAGATGCAGCGCTGCGGTAGTCGCCTCGACATAGCGATCGATGGCGAAGGCATACTCGGGCATATCCGCGTCGTAGACGCGATAGCAGGCGACCGCCGCTCGCTGCGCCTGCCTGCCGAGTCGCTTGAGATTCTTCTCCAGCCGATTGGCGAACATCTGCGCTCCGGCACTCTCCAATGCCGCGGCCTCGCGCTCGCGGTGCGCGGCTTCGGCGTCAACGCTGCCGGGAGCGCCCAGATCGATGCGCAGCAACCGACAGGCGATGGCGCCGTTCCAGAGCTCATGGGTGCGGTAGCTGCGCAGTCGCAACGCGCGCGCCGCCTCGCCATCGGCCGTCAGGATCGCTGCGTCCCAGCCTGCGAAATGCTCACGCAGCACATGTCCCAACGCGGCATGCAATAGCGCGGCTTGGCGCGTGTCACCCAGACGCTCGCCATAGGGAGGATTGGTACAGATCAATCCTGGCAGTGCGCCCAGCGGACGCACGTCGTCAATTGACCGCTGCTCGAAACGCACCAGCCCCTGCACGCCGGCGCGCAGCGCATTCCCCACACTGGCTGCCAGCGCGCGCGGGTCCACGTCGCTGCCGCGCACCGCGCTCTCGAGCACGCTGCGGCCGCGCGCGCGCGCTTGCGACTGCAGGCGCAGCCACAGCGCTGCATCATGCCGCCGCCAGCCGAGGAATCCGAAGTAGTCGCGCAATAGTCCGGGCGCGCGATCCGCAGCGATCATGGCCGCTTCGATCACAAGCGTGCCCGAGCCGCACAACGGGTCGAGGAATTCGGCGCCGCGTGCCGCGGCCTCGTCCCAACGCGCCCGCAGCAGAATGCCGGCCGCAAGATTTTCGCGCAGCGGGGCCTCGCCGGCCTCGGTACGGTAGCCTCGCCGATGCAGTCCTTCGCCCGCCAGGTCGAGCGAGAGGGTAATGCGATGAGCCTGGGCATGCGCAAACACGCGCACCGCGGGGCGCGCGAGCTCGATATCGGGCCGCGAGCCTGTCTCGGCGCGCAGGCGATCGCAGATGCCATCCTTGAGTCGCAATGCGCCGTAATGACTATGCGTGATCGTGGGATGAGAGCCGGTGAATTCGCAGGCAATCGTGCGCGCCGGATCGATATGCACGGCCCAGTCGCAGGCGGTCACGGCGCGATAGAACGCCGCCTCGTCCGGCGCCTCGAATTCGGCGAGCTCGAGCAATATGCGGCTCGCCACGCGTGACCACAGACAGGCACGGTAGCCTGTCTCTATCGAGCCGCGAAAGCGTACCCCGCCGCGGCGCTCTCGCAGCTCGCCGGCCCCCAGCGCGCAGAGCTCACGCGCCAGCAGATCGGACAGACCGCGCGGCGCGGTGGCAAAGAACTGCTGATCGTCGAGCGCAGTCACGCGCGCTCAGCTCAAGTCGATCCAGGTGGTCTTGAGCTCGGTGTACTTGTCGAAGGCATGCAGGGACTTGTCGCGCCCGAAGCCGGATTGCTTGTAGCCGCCGAAGGGCACGGTGATGTCGTCGGCATCGTAGCAATTCACGTAGACGACCCCGGCGCGCAACGCGCGCGCTGCGCGGTGCGCAACTTTAAGATCGCGTGTCCAGATCGCAGCGGCAAGTCCGTAGCTGACGTCATTGGCGATCCGCAGCGCGTCCTCCAGCTTGCGAAAGCTTAAGGTCGCGAGCACGGGACCGAAGATTTCCTCACGCGCAATGCGCATGCGCGGCGTCACGGCATCGAAAACTGTCGGCTCGATATAGCAGCCGCCGCTCTCGGCGCGCACGCGGCTGCCGCCGAGCGCAAGATGCGCACCCTCACTACTGCCGGACTCGATGTACTCCAGCACGCGCCGCGTCTGCGTCTCATCGACCATGGCACCGAGCGTGGTGGCCGGGTCAAGCGGGTCGCCGGGCGCCATCTCGCTCGCGATGCGTGCGATGTTTTCCAGCATCCGCTCACGAATGGACTCCTGTACCAACAGCCTTGAGCCTGCCGAGCACATCTCGCCCTGATTGAAGAA
>Ga0209415_10005879_pt1 | contig 21923 bp, 12 predicted proteins | sample PeaSoiSIISIP2007_FD_187696 | JGI IMG/M metagenome (GOLD analysis project Ga0209415, IMG submission 187696) | Peat soil microbial communities from Weissenstadt, Germany - SII-SIP-2007 (SPAdes) (version 2) | ecosystem: Environmental > Terrestrial > Soil > Wetlands > Peat | place: Germany... | reverse complement strand
GGAGCCAATCGTGTTCCCATTAAGTGCGCAGAAGCCATTAGCCGCGTTGTAGCCGCCGGTCGCGTTCGCTGCAAGCGCTGCGTTCCCGTTAGCAGTATTGCCCGATCCCGTGGTGTTCAACCGAAGCGTAATATTACCGTTGGCCGTATTGTAGTTGCCCGTCGTGTTGACACCAAGAGCAGTCGTACCGTTGGCGGTGTTCCAACTCCCGGTTGTGTTAGCCGAGAGCGCGCTATCGCCGTTGGCAGTATTGTAACTGCCAGTTGTGTTGTAAGTCAAAGCGAGGTAGCCGATTGCCGTGTTGTTGGATCCAATCGTATTAGATTGGAGACTCCAAGCACCTATGGCCGTATTATTGCCACCAGTCGTGTTGGTACCAAGGGCAAAAATGCCGTTCGCAGTATTGTTGCCTCCACTCGTGTTGTCTTTAAGAGCCCAAGCCCCATTGGCCGTATTGCCATTGCCGGTGGTATTAGCAAAAAGTGCATCAATGCCATAAGCCGTGTTAGCATACCCACTCGTGTTGTGCCACATTACGTTGACACCACACGCTGTGTTGTTAATGCCGCTCGTGTTACTGAACAACGCTTGGTTACCGATCGCTGTGTTTAAGGTGCCCACCGTGTTATTGTAAAGTGCCTGATTGCCGTTGGCCGTGTTGCAAACGCCGCTGGTGTTGTTCTCAAGCGCCTGATAACCGTTGGCGGTGTTGCAACAGCCGCTCATAGTGAAATTGCCCGCGCCCAGACCCGCGAAGAAGTTCTGGTATCCAAAGGAATTGATCAAAGTTTGGCCACCAGAGTAGATAACACCCACACTTGCCGAAGCCGTCGGGAGATCCAAGTTGCCGGCAATGGTAAGAGTGCCGACCGAGAAATTGCCGGCTGTTCCCGTCAAGCCGGCCGCGTTCAGATTCGTCAGGCTGCCGCCGTTGCCGGTGAAAGAACCAGCGACACTGCCGGCGAACGAGCCGGCGAAGGTGTTGCTCGGGTTGTTGAAAATGTTGACGCCTGTGAAGACGTTGCCGCTCGCAAACGTCTGGTAGGCGTTGCTGGGCGGCGGGCCAATCGTCAGCGTCGCCCCTGCTGAGTAATGGCTACCAGGGTCCTGGACCGTGAGGGTGATGACCACGCCGTTCGAAATCGTGGCCGTGATGACCGCGTTGGACCCGCTGGCATCGCTCACCGTTACCGATGGGACCGTCACGTAGCCCGAGCCACCGTTAATGACGTTTGCGCTGGTGATGAAGCCGCTGGTGACGGTGACGGTGCCCGTGGCCTGGAGGGTGGTGTTTGTGAAGTTCAGTTGAGCCACGTTCGCGCCGGCAATCCCGGCAATCGTGCTGGCCGTCGTGGCAGTGGCGGCCGTGGTCGCTTGGCTGGCGAAGGCGGCGTTCCGGGCGCTGGCGGCGTAGATGGCCTGGGGCACGGGGAGAACGGGTTGGCGTGGGCTCAAGGTGGTGAACACGCCTGCGCCATTGGTGGACACAGCGAGTTCAAGCCAGCAGTTGGAGCCGTTGAACGCGTCGCCGAAGTCTATCGTGGCCGTGAACATGCCGTTGTTGACGGCGGTGGCGGAGTTGGTCACCGAGCCGAGGGCGGTGCCGTTGGTGGCGGCGTTGTAGAGGGTGAACAGCAAATCATAGCTGCCGTTGGCGGGATTTGTCCCGGCCGCAAGCTGGCCTTGATAGGTGAAAGCCGTGCCCTGGGCATGGAGGTGGGGGCTAAGAAGCAGCAGGAGCAAACCTGCGGCCAGTGATTTCGGTAGCGTTCGCATAAGGTATGGTGGCGTTGTCTTCGAGCATCGTATTCCCCGTGGCCAGTGGCGCAAGCATTTTATGGGCAGGGTTGCTCATCTGCTCATCCCCTGTGGCACTCGGAACCACCTTCTCGGCTGTCCGCCTGTGGCGCGTCTGTGTGGCCGCAGGACGCGCCGGACCCGACCCCGCTGCGCTGAGACCCCCTCCACGGGTCGGCCGTGGGCTGGCCAGGGTGGTCGCCATGGCCTCGGTGTCGAGGGCCTGGTCACGAGCCGGCGTGGCATCGGCGCTGAGGCGGGCCGGTGCTTACCGGGAAGGCCCCCGGGCTGGGCCGGGGTCTGGAGGCGGTTTCGCCGGGACGTTGCGGAGCCGCAGGCTGGCTACTCAGCCACATTGGCGCCCAGTCCCCGGTTTGCCCGCATGGGCGGATCGGCTCCCCGCGACGGTCCAGCCGGCGTCGCGCACAGGAAAGTCCTGCGAGTTCGCGGAGAATGCGAAAACGGAACGGGATTTACGCGAAGGCGTGAAACGTGGTAGATTGGCGGCCGTAAGAGCAACATCGAACGACCACGGCTATGGAAACAGCAACTGTCATCCACGAGGGCGAGTGTCAGACCGTACGCCTGCCCAAAGGCTTTCACATCCCCACGACCACGGTTGGTGTTCGCCACGACGGCGACGCGATTGTGTTAGAGCCTTTGAAACCGAAAGCCTGGCCCGAGGGTTTCTTCGATTCAATTCACATCACCGATCCGGCATTTTCGCGGCCTGATCAGGGGCAACTGCCATGAAAACCGCGGTGAAGTTTGAAAACGTCCTGAAGGAGCATCTGACCGACCCCGAGCAAGCGGCCAAGTACTTGACCGCCTGTTACGAGGAAGGGCCGGATATTTTTCTTCAAGGCTTGCGCGACGTGGTGGAAGCGCAAGGCGGCATGTCCCGCCCCGCCCGCTTGGCCGGCCTGAATCGTGAGAGCCTCTATCGCCAGCTTTCCCGCCGGGGCAATCCCAGCCTGGCAAGCCTGAACGCGGTGCTCACAGCCCTGAGGCTGAAGCTGCGTATCGCGGTTGGCTGATCGCGCGTTTCCTTCAGCGCCACGTTGGGCGAATCGCCGATCACGATGATGGTGTCGCGATACCCGGCACTTGATTACAGGGGCGGGGACGGCCTCGTCCCCGCTTCCTTGCCCGCGGGAGGAGGAAGCGGGGACGAAGCCGTCCCCGCCCCTGGCTTCGCGGCTTCATGAATTTCATGGGAGCAGCAATCCTTTCGCGTTATTCTGCGAATATGAAACTGGAACATAAGATCGGCCTGATCACCGGCGGCACCAAAGGCATCGGAGGCGCCACGGCGCTTGCCCTGGCCGAGCAGGGAGCGGACATAGCCATCGTGGGACGGCACTCGGACGCCGAAGCCGAGGAGACGCGGCGGCGCGTCGAGGCGCTGGGCCGCAGATGCCGGCTTATCCTCGCCGACGTGGCCTTCCCCGGCGAGGCCGCGCGGTGTGTGGAAGAAACGGCCAAGGAGCTCGGCCCGGTTGACGTCCTGGTCCACGCGGCGGGCGGGCCGGTCAATGGCGGCTTGTTCGAGTTGACTCCCGAAACCTGGGAATCCGCTTTTGACGTGCATGTGCATGCGGTTTTCCATCTCTGCCGCGCGGCCGTTCCGGCCATGAGAAAAAGAAAAGAAGGCGCCATCATCCTGATCTCCTCGGCCGCCGGGATTCGCGGCATCAAGACCAACGTGGCTTACCAGGCCGTCAAGGGCGCGTTGCCGCAACTGACCCGGGCCCTGGCTTACGAGTTCGCCAACGATAACATCCGCGTTAATTGCGTCGCCCCCGGCGTCATCCGCACCGCCTTTCACGCCGCGATGCCGGCGGCGGTGAAACAAAACAACCTCGAGCATCGAATCCCCCTCCATCGCGAAGGCACGCCCGAGCAGGTCGCCAGCCTGATCCGCGAATTGGTGACCAACGACTATATCACCGGTGAAACCGTCGCGGTGGATGGCGGGTTGACGATGCGGATTTGCTAGCCGGCAAGGCTGCCGCCTGGCAGACTGCTCCACCGCGTCCTTTCGTCGCTCGGGTTATGGCCGAACCACAACTCAACGCTGGAACCGAGCCCTCGGGCTTGCGCTGGGTGATGCTGGGTCTGATCTTCCTCGCCACGGTCATCAATTACCTTTGCCGCCAGGCCTATTCCGTCTCGGCCACGACCCTCCAAAAGGTCTTCTCCCTTTCCAATGAAGACTACGGCCTGCTCACCTCCGGCTTTTTCTTCGCCTACGCCCTCAGCAACGGCGTGTCCGGGCCGATCATCGATCGCCTGGGCGCCAAGCGAGGCTATCTCCTCTGCATGTTCCTGTGGAGTTCCGCCGTCGGCCTGATCGGCGCGGCCCAAAATGTCTGGATGCTCGCCGGCTTCCTGATGCTGCTGGGGCTCGGCGAGGCCGGTAACTGGCCCGCCGCCGTCAAGGTCGTTGGTGAATGGTTCACCCCGCGCGAACGTTCGCTCGCCTCAGGAATCTTCAACAGCGGCGCCGGCATCGGGGCCCTGGTCGGCCCTACGGCCGTGGGCTTGCTGCTGATTCACCTTGGCTGGCGTCCGGCGTTCCTCATCGTCGGGCTCATCGGCTACGGGTGGCTCATCGGCTTTGCCCTCGTTTACCGCACCCCAGCCAACGTCGCCGCCGAGGTGGCCGCGCGCCCGCCGTCCCCCGGGCGCTTGCTCAAAACCCGCTTCCTGCTGTTCTTTGCCCTGTCGAAACTCTTCATGGACCCGGTTTGGTATTTCTACGTCTTCTGGCTCCCCAAATTCCTGACCGACGTGCATCATTTCAGTCTCAAACAGATGGTCTGGCTGGCGCCGGTTCCCTTCATCATTGCCGATATCGGGAACCTGGCGGGCGGGGGCTTCACCCAGCTCCTGATTTCGCGTGGCGTCCCCATTCCGCACGCCCGCAAGACCGGCGCCGCCGTCTTCGGCTTGAGCATGGTCTCCGCCATTCCGGCCATCATCGTCCATGATCCTTACGTATCGATTGCGTTGGTTTCCGTCGCCATGTTCGGCTATACCGGCTACCTGGCAAACACCCTGGCCTTTCCCGCGGAGGTGTTCCCGAAAAACGCGCTCGGCTCGGTTTGGGGCTTGGCCAGCATGGGTTCCGGTTTGGGCGGCATGTTTTTCCAATGGCTCTCCGGCCGGATGGTGGACCGGTTCGGTTATTACCCGGTCTTTATCGGGTATGGCATCATGCCGTTGATCGCGGTGGCCATTATGTTGTTCCTGATTGGCCCGTTGCGCCCGCATCCGCGCTTCCAAAGTCTATCTGAAATATGAAAACACCAATCCCCAGGCGGCTCGGTTGCGCCGCCCTTCAACTCGGCCTCTGCATTGTGCCGCTCCCCGCAACCTTCGCCGCCGATCTCAACTGGATTCAAACGGCGCGCGTGTTCTTGATCGACGCTTACCAGCCGCCGTTTGCGCCGAAACTCGAGTACGACGCCGAGGCGCTGGCGCGAACGATGGTCGAGATGCGCGCCAATACCGTGCGCATTTCAACCATGGGAAAGTACGCCACGATACAAGGAGTCCGCTTCTCCACTCATCCCGATCTGGGCGCTCGCGACGTGCTTGCGGAAACGATCGCCGCCTGCAAACCCCGCGGCATCCGCACCGTCGCCTACATCTCGACCGGACATAAACTGGCCTGGTCGATGGTGACCCGGGATTATCCGGAATACGCCCAGCGGGTGCGCCCCGGCGGCGGACCCAACCGCGACCACATGTATGTCGGCGAGGATCACGGGACCGTGTGCTGGAATACGCCCTATCGGAAGGCCTGGCTCGACCTCGTGGAGCACGTGGCGCGGGACTATGCGGTGGACGGCCTCTATTTCGACACCTGGCGCCCGTTCTACTTCTGGCCGGGCCTCAAGCTCTGCTATTGCGACGGATGCCGCGACGGTTTCCAGCGCGCCTCGGGCAAGGCTCTCCCCTGGCATGAGCGGGAGCGGGACTACACGAAGCAAGACCACGAGGTCATCGCGGAGTATCACCAATGGTACCACGAACAACTGATGAGCGTCCTCGAGGAGGTTCGGCGGGTGGTAAAGGCCCACAAAGATATCCCCCTGATCTATAACGTGAACAACGCGGACAATATGGCGAATGAGGACCCGCGCATTCTCAAGGCCATGGACGCCTTTTTATACGAGCGCGGCCACTCCTTGCTCGAGCGCGCCGAAGGCGTCAGCCTGGCCCGCGCGGTGGGATTGGGCGTCTGGCCCTACGTGGGCGTGTATAACAACTGGCCTCGAGTCATCCCCAATGGGCTCGACTATCAACAGGAGATCTTCACCACCGCCGCCTTTGGCGGGGCTCCCATTATCGCCCAACCCTACGCTTACGTGACGCAGGCGGAAAACCGGCGCTGGGTTACCCTCCCTTTCTCCATCCTCAGAGACCATGAACGGGAACTCGAGGGGGCCGAAAATGTGCCCTACGTCGGCGTGGTGGAGGCGACTCGGAACCCGCCCGGGCATGCGCAAACCGGGTGGTTCTGGAGCGCGGATGTCCGGTCATCCACGCTCGGCGCCTTCGCCGCATGTCTCTACGGTCATCTCCAGGTCTCCTCTCTTCCCCAGACCGCGCTGGATGAGCCCGAGCGGTTGGCCCGTTATCGCGTTCTTTATCTGGCGGATGTCCCCCAGCTCACCGCCCGCCGCCGGGAGAACCTCGAACGCTTCGTCGAGCACGGCGGCGGACTGCTGGCTGGCTATGGCACCTCGCTCTACGGCGCGGCGGGCGAGCGCCTGGACCGATTTGAACTCGAAGCTTTGTTGCGGGTTCGTCCAGCGCATCCTCAGGGGGAACTCCAGCAAACCCTGAACAGCTACCGGTGCATGACCGGCGGACCTAACGACCTCTACCTCGCCCCGCACGCCAACCCCGATGGCCCGCTGGTCCCTATCGGGTATTTCGAACCCGTCGAACGGCTCGACGGCGCCACCACGATGATGGATATTGTCACGGGCGATGGACGCCGACCGATTCTGCCGGGTGTCGTCACTTCCACCTACGGCCAGGGCCGCGTGGTTTACTTGGCGTCCTCCCTCGAGAGTCTCTACCACTCGACACAGGAGTCGGTGCTGGGCCGGTGTCTGCGAAACCTGGTCGAATACGCCGCCGCCGCGCCGCCGCCTTATGAAGTCACGGCGCCGAGCGCGCTGGTTGCCAACTTGACCCGGAATGGAAACCGCCGCGTGCTCCACTTGTTGAACTGGACCACCGAGCCGGACAACGAGAGCGGATACTTGCCTCCCGTCGAGAATGTGCGGGTGCGTTTGAGGATACCCAAGGGCAGGCAGGTGCGCCGGCTCACGGCTTTCCCCGATCCGGTGTTCCGCCACCAGCAGTCCGGCCAGGAACTGGAATTGCGCTTCCCTCGGATCGAGGCCTACGAGGGGATCGCGTTCGAGGAAACGATGCTGCCTATCAAGTGAATCGCGGCTCGCTGGAGCGCCAGCGGTTGAGTCTTGACTGGAAGCGGCGGACGCGCGCATATTGCATGCGTGAGCAGAAATGTGAACTTGGACGACGAGGCGATAGCGGCCCTGGAGGCGCATCGCCGGGGCAACGAGTCTTTCAGCCGGGTCGTAAAGCGCTTGGCCCCGCCTCCCATTAAGACGTTCGGAGACCTGGAGAGATTCCTGGATCAGCTCGATGGTCCGCTGTTTTCGGACCTGGAAACGCTGAAGCGGCTGCGAAAGCGCCGGGTTCAGGGTCTCAGTGTCGTCCCTTACTAACCAGGGAAATTGCTTACGCCGCCCGAAGTTCGGGCGCTTCCAGAGGCGAAGAGGGCCCGGGTTCGACCTTCCGGGCGTCCGGCTTCTCAACCGTGCAGATTACGTCCAACCCGCGTTGGCTGTTTTCCAGCAGATCGAGCGTGCCGCCCATCACGCCCGCGCGATGCCGCATGATCCTCAATCCCAGGCCCTGGCGCAGGTCCGGGCTTTTCTTGAAGCCGACACCGTTATCACTCACCCTTAAAACGATTCGCCGCGAAGTCGCCGAAAGCCCAATCGTGATCTCCTGCGCCTGTCCGTGTTTGATGGAATTGGTCACGGCCTCTTGCGCGATCCGATAAAGGTGCGTGGCGGCCGCGTTGTCTCGAACCAGCACGGGGCGGTCGCACTCCAAGTGGCATGAAACTTTGAACAGGTCACCGATTCGCGACGCCAGGTCCTCCAGCGCCGCCATCAAGCCGTGAGGTTCCTCCGCCACGGGTTGCAGCCCTCGGGCGAGGCTGCGCGTCTCCACGACCGCGTCGTCGAGCAGCCGGCAGATTTTCGCGGCGGCGGCGGTTTGAGGCGAACCCTCTTGCGCCAAGTCTTCCCTGAGCCCCGCGGTCAGGAAGGAGATGCCGGCCAACTGTTGTCCCAGTCCGTCATGCAAGTCCTGCGAGATGCGCCGCTGCTCGCGCTCGCTGGCCCGGAGGATTTCCGTTTCTCGGGCCTGCTCCTCGGCCCGCTTTTGATTCGTGCAGTCCCGGAGGATTTTGAAGAACCCCAAATGCTGGCCATCCTTGTCCCGCAGCGCCATCAACACCCCGCTGGCCCAAAACGAACTGCCGTCCTTGCGCAAATGCCACTGCTCGTGCTGGGATTTTCCACCGGCGAGCGCGTGGCCCATTTGCGCCTCCAACAGGCCGCTCGCCCGATCTTCCGCGATGAAGATGACGTCCAGCCGCCGTCCGAGCACCTCCGGCTCGGCATAGCCAAGCACCCGTTGCGCGCCGGAATTCCACGAGGCGACGCGGCCTTCCTTGTCCAGGGTGAAGATGGCGTAATCGAGGGCGTGTTCGAGTATGAAATAGTAACGCTCCTGGCTTTCCCACAATTCGTGGATCGCGCCTATCAAATCGGCCGTGCGCTCCTGGACGCGAGTCTCCAGTTCCGCGTTGGCCTGGCGCAAGGCTTTCTGGGCCTGCTCTCGGTCCACGATTTCCTGTTCCAGCCGGCTGTTGACCACGGCCAGGGTTCGAGTCGCGCGGAAAAGGTCGACGAACACGCCAACTTTGGAGCGCAGAATCTGAGGGTCGACCGGCTTGGTCAGGTAGTCCACCGCGCCAAGGCCGTAACCCGAGAGGATGTCTTTGCTCTCCTGAAAATAGGCGGTGAGAAAAATGATGGGGATATGCTGATTGCGCTTGCGCTGTTTGATCAGCTTCGCCAGTTCAAAGCCGCTCATGCTCGGCATCCAGATGTCGAGCACGATGGCCGCGAAATCCTTTTGGATGAGCGCCAGCAGGGCCTCATCGGCGGTTTGCGCTCGCACCAGTTGGTGTCCGGGGGATTCGAGTATGCTCTCGAGCACGTCGAGGTTCCGCGGCTCGTCGTCCACGAGCAGAATGTTGACGGCGCCGCGCGCGGGCGGCGGGGCGGGGCCGTTGCCCCCTTTCGGTGTGGTTTCCAATTCACGCATAATCCGTTCAGCGATACAACCAGACCCGTAGCAGCGACAGCAGTTGGTCGGTGTCCACCGGCTTGGCGATGTAATCCGAGGCGCCGGCTTCGAGGCATTTCTCCCGGTCGCCCTTCATGGCTTTGGCGGTCAGCGCGAGAATCGGCAGGGCGCGGAACTGGGGGTCTTTGCGGATTTCGCGCAGGGTTTGATAGCCGTCCATCTCGGGCATCATGATGTCCATGAGCACCACGCTCAGTTCCGGGGCGTGGCGCAGCAACTCGATGGCCTGGCGTCCGTTGGTGGCGCTCACGACCTCCATCTCATGATTCTCGAGCACGGTCGTCAGCGCGAATATATTTCGCGCGTCGTCGTCCACCACCAGCACCTTCCGATTGCGGAGCACGTCGTTGGAATCGTGCAGCCGCTCGATCATCGTCTGCTTCGCCTGCGGCAACTGCGCCACCACGCGGTGGAGGAACAGGGCGGTCTCGTCCAGCAGACGCTCGGGGGACTGAACGTCCTTGAGCACGATGCTCTTGGCCATCGTCTTGAGTCGCGCCTCCTCCTCCGGCAGCAGCGCCTTGCCCGTAAAGACCACAATCGGCACGTCGCGGAGGGTCCGCTCCGCTTGCAGCTTCTCCAGCAACTCGAAGCCGCTGATGTCGGGCAGGCGCAAATCCAGCACGCAGCAATCGAAGGGCCGGTCCAGCAGCGCGCTCAAAGCCTCGCCGCCGGTGCTGGCGGTCGTGATCTCGATGTCCTCGTGGCCCAGCAGCTCCACGATGCTCTGCCGTTCGGTCTCGTTGTCCTCGACGACCAGCAGCCGCTTCATGCGGGGCGCCACGAAGTCTCTGATGCGGTCGAAGCACTGCTCCAGTCCCTGGGTCGTGGCCGGTTTGACCATGTAAGAAAAGGCGCCGTGCGAGAGCCCGTGCTGCCGCTCCTCTTCGATCGAAATAATTTGCACCGGTATGTGCCGCGTGACCGCCGCCAGCTTCAAATTGTTGAGCACCGTCCAGCCGAGCATGTCCGGCAGGAAAATATCGAGCGTGATGGCGGTGGGCAAATACTGCCTGGCCAGCGCCAGCGCGGCGTTCCCGCGCGTGGCCACGATGCCTTTGAACCCCTTGTCGCGCGCCAGGCCCAGCAGCACTCGCGCGTAATGCGGGTCGTCCTCGACGATGAGCAAGACCCGCTCGCCGGGCCGCGCTTGCTCGCGGTCGTCGGGGATGGCCTCCTCGCGGGGCGCCGGTAAAGCAACCGGCGCCGCCGCCACGGGCCGCCCCACGCCCGCCGGGGCGGTGTAGGAGAGCGGCAGATAAAGCGTAAAGTTGCTTCCCTGGCCGAGTTTGCTGTGCAGCCGAATCTCTCCGCCGAGCAACGCCGCCAATTCGCGGGAAATCGCCAGGCCCAGGCCCGTGCCGCCATACTTGCGGCTCGTGCCGGCGTCGGCTTGCTGGAACGCCTCGAAAATGAGCTTTTGCTTCTCCGGAGCGATGCCGATGCCCGTGTCAGTGATGCTGAACGAAACGACCTTGTGCGCGCGGCTCAGAGAGGGATGGTCCGCCGTCCAGCCCGAGTCCGCCGGCGTCACTTGCATCGTCACCTGGCCCTGCGCCGTGAATTTGAAGGCGTTCGACAGCAGGTTCTTCAAGATCTGCTGCAGCCGTTTCGGGTCGCTCGTCAAGGCGCGCGGCAGGCCGGGGTCGAACTCCACATGGAACGGAAGCTTCTTGGAATCAGCGACGTGCCGGAAGTTGCGTTCCACCGAATCGCGCACCGACGCGAAGCTGATTTCCTCAGCCTCGACCGTGACCGTGCCCGATTCGATCTTGGACAAATCCAAAATGTCCGTGATGAGATTGAGCAAGTCCGAGCCGGAGGAATGAATGTTGCGCGCGAACTCGATCTGTTTCGTGGTCAGGTTCCCGCCGGGGTTTTCCGCCAGTTGCTGGCCGAGGATCAGGATCGAGTTGAGCGGCGTGCGCAGCTCGTGCGACATGTTGGCGAGAAATTCGGATTTGTACTTCGAGGTCAGGGCGAGCTCGGCCGCCTTTTCTTCCAGCGCCCGCCGCGCCTGTTCGACTTCCTGGTTCTTGCGTTCGACTTCGACGTTCTGTTCCGCGAGCTGCCGGGCCTTTTGGGCGAGCGCTTCGTTGGTTTGTTGCAGCTCTTTCTGCTGGGACTGCAATTCCACCGTGAGTTGCTGCGATTGTTGCAGCAAACCCTCCGTTCGCATGGTCGCCTCGATCGTGTTGAGGACGACCCCAATGGATTGCGTCAGTTGTTCGAGGAACGTGAGGTGGGTAACGCCGAATTGATGCAAGGAGGCCAGTTCGATCACCGCTTTGGTTTGGCCCTCGAACAGGACCGGCAGCACGACGATGTTCGCCGGGCGCGCCGCGCCGAGGCTGGAATGAATGCGCGTGTATTCGGCCGGAACGTCGTTGAGGAGAATGCGCTGCTTTTCGATCGCACACTGGCCGACCAGGCCCTCGCCGGCGGGAATTTGATCGGGTTGGCCCGCGCGCCGGGCATAGCCCGCCAGCAGCCGCAACGCCGCCTTCTTTCCCGCCTCGGATTCCATCTGGTAAATCGTGCCTTGCTGCGCCTCGACCAGCGGGGCGAGTTCCGAGAGCAGCATTTGGCCGACGGTGAACAGGTCGCGCTGGCCTTGCAGCATGCGCGTGAACTTCGCCAGGTTTGTCTTCAACCAGTCCTGTTCCTGATTCCGTTCGGTCGTCGCCCGCAAATTGTAGATCATCGTGTTGATGTTGTCCTTCAATTCCGCCACCTCGCCCCGCGTCTCGACCTGGATGGACCGCGTTAAATCGCCTTTCGTCACCGCCGTGGCGACCTCGGCAATCGCGCGCACCTGGGTCGTGAGGTTGGCCGCCAGCAGATTGACGTTCCCAGTCAGGTCTTTCCACGTGCCCGCCGCGCCGGGAACGTTGGCCTGCCCGCCGAGCCGTCCTTCGACGCCGACTTCCCGCGCAACGTTCGTCACCTGCTCGGCGAAGGTGGCCAGGGTGTCGGTCATGTTGTTGATCGTTTCCGCCAGGGCGGCGACTTCCCCTTTCGCCTCGACCGTGAGCGCTTGCCGCAGGTTCCCGTTGGCGACGGCGGTGACGACTTTCACGATGCCGCGCACCTGGTCGGTGAGATTGGCGGCCATGACGTTCACCGAGTCGGTCAGATCCTTCCAGGTCCCGGCCACGCCCTGCACTTGCGCCTGTCCCCCGAGCTTGCCTTCGGTGCCGACTTCGCGCGCCACGCGCGTGACTTCGGCGGCGAAGGCGTTAAGTTGGTCCACCATCGTGTTGATCGTGTTCTTCAACTCGAGAATCTCGCCCTTCACGTCCACGGTGATTTTTCTCGAGAGGTCCCCGCGCGCCACGGCGGTCGTGACCTCGGCGATGTTGCGCACTTGCGCGGTCAGGTTGGAACCCATGGCGTTGACGGAGTCGGTCAAGTCTTTCCAGGTCCCGGCAACCCCCGGCACGACGGCTTGCACGCCGAGCCGGCCTTCGGTGCCGACCTCGCGGGCCACGCGGGTGACTTCCGAGGCAAACGAGCGGAGTTGCTCGACCATCGTGTTGATGGTCTCTTTGAGTTGCAGGATTTCGCCGCGCACGTCCACGGTGATTTTGCGCGAGAGGTCGCCGTTGGCGACGGCGATAGTCACTTCGGCGATGTTGCGGACCTGCGTGGTCAGGTTGGAGGCCATCGAATTGACGTTGTCCGTCAGGTCCTTCCAGGTGCCGGCCACGCCCTGCACTTGCGCCTGGCCGCCGAGCTTGCCTTCGGTGCCGACCTCGCGGGCCACGCGGGTGACTTCGGAAGCGAAGCCGTTGAGCTGATCCACCATCGTATTGATGGTGTTTTTCAATTCCAGGATTTCGCCCTTCACGTCCACGGTGATTTTGCGCGAGAGGTCGCCTTTGGCCACGGCCGTCGTGACGTCGGCGACGTTGCGCACTTGCGCGGTGAGATTGCCCGCCATGAGATTGACGTTGTCCGTCAGGTCCTTCCAGGTGCCCGCCACGCCGGGCACTTGCGCCTGGCCGCCGAGTTTTCCTTCGGTGCCGACCTCCCGGGCAACGCGCGTGACTTCCGCCGCGAAGCTGTTGAGCTGGTCCACCATCGTGTTGATCGTCTCTTTGAGTTGCAGGATTTCGCCGCGCACATCCACCGTGATCTTGCTCGACAGGTCGCCCTGGGCGATGGCCGTCGCCACGCCCGCAATGTTCCGCACTTGCGCGGTAAGATTGGAGGCCATCGAGTTGACATTGTCCGTCAAATCCTTCCAGGTCCCCGCCACGCCGGGCACTTGCGCCTGGCCGCCCAGCTTGCCGTCCGTCCCCACTTCGCGCGCCACGCGGCTCACTTCGGAAGCAAACGCGTTGAGCTGGTCCACCATCGTGTTGATCGTGTTCTTGAGCTCCAGAATCTCCCCCTTCACGTCCACCGTAATCTTGCGCGAGAGATCGCCCTTGGCCACGGCCGTCGTCACGTCGGCGATGTTGCGGACCTGGCCCGTGAGGTTGGCGGCCATGAGATTAACGTTGTCCGTGAGGTCCTTCCAGGTGCCCGCCACGCCGGGGACCTGCGCCTGGCCGCCCAGTTTGCCTTCCGTGCCGACTTCCCGCGCGACCCGCGTCACTTCGGCCGCGAACCCGTTGAGTTGGTCCACCATCGTGTTGATCGTGTTCTTGAGATCCAGAATCTCGCCTTTCACGTCCACGGTGATTTTCCGCGAGAGATCCCCCCGCGCCACGGCGGTCGTCACGTCGGCGATGTTGCGGACCTGGCCGGTCAGATTGGCGGCCATCAGATTGACGTTGTCCGTGAGGTCTTTCCAGGTGCCCGCCACGCCGCGGACTTGAGCCTGTCCACCCAGTTTCCCCTCGGTGCCGACTTCGCGGGCGACGCGCGTAACCTCGGAGGCGAAACCGTTGAGTTGGTCCACCATCGTGTTGAGGGTGTCTTTCAACTCCAGAATCTCGCCTTTTACGTCCACCGTGATTTTGCGCGAAAGGTCCCCGCGCGCCACCGCCGTGGCGACTTCGGCGATGTTGCGCACTTGCGCGGTCAGGTTCGACGCCATCGAGTTGACGTTTTCGGTCAGATCTTTCCAGGTGCCGGCGATGCCTTCGACTTCCGCCTGGCCGCCCAGCTTGCCTTCGGTGCCGACCTCGCGGGCGACGCGGCTGACCTCGGAGGCGAAGGCGTTGAGCCGGTCGACCATGGTGTTGATGGTTTCCTTCAATTGCAGGATTTCGCCCTTCACGTCCACGGTGATCTTGCGCGAAAGATCGCCCAGCGCCACCGCCGTCGTCACTTCCGCAATGTTGCGGACCTGGCCGGTGAGGTTCGTGGCCATCGCGTTGACCGAGTCGGTCAAATCTTTCCACGTCCCCGCCACCCCGGGCACTTCGGCTTGACCCCCGAGCCGGCCTTCCGTCCCCACTTCGCGCGCCACTCGAGTCACTTCGGAGGCGAACGAGCGGAGCTGCTCGACCATCGTGTTGATCGTTTCCTTGAGCTGAAGAATCTCCCCGCGCACGTCCACGGTGATCTTGCGCGAGAGATCCCCGCGCGCGACGGCCGTGGTCACGTCAGCGATGTTGCGCACTTGCGCCGTCAAATTGTTCGCCATTAAATTGACGTTGTCCGTAAGGTCTTTCCAGGTTCCCGCCACCCCGGGCACCGCCGCCTGGCCGCCGAGCTTGCCCTCCGTGCCCACCTCGCGGGCCACGCGCGTGACTTCGGAGGCAAAGGAATTGAGCTGGTCCACCATGACGTTGATCGTGTTCTTGAGCTCAAGGATCTCCCCTTTGACGTCCACCGTGATTTTGCGCGAAAGGTCCCCGCGCGCGACGGCGGTCGTCACCTCCGCAATGTTGCGAACCTGCGCCGTGAGGTTGGAGGCCATCGAGTTGACGTTGTCGGTAAGGTCCTTCCAGGTTCCCGCCACGCCGGGCACCGCCGCTTGTCCGCCGAGCTTGCCCTCCGTGCCCACCTCGCGGGCGACCCGCGTGACCTCGGCGGCGAAGGAGCGGAGCTGGTCAACCATCACATTGATGGCTTCCTTGAGCTGCAGGATTTCCCCGCGCACGTCCACCGTGATTTTCTTGGAAAGGTCCCCGTTGGCGACCGCGATGGTCACCTCCGCGATGTTTCGCACTTGCGCGGTGAGGTTGCCGGCCATCTGGTTTACGGATTCCGTAAGCTCCTTCCACACCCCCGAGACGCCTTTGACCTGCGCCTGGCCGCCGAGTTTGCCTTCCGTGCCCACCTCGCGCGCGACCCGGATCACCTCCACCGAAAACGCTTCCAACTGCCCGACCATCCCATTGACCAGCTTGGCGGTGCTCAGATACTCGCCGCGCAGCGGACGCCCCCGCACCTCGAGCGGCATGCTCTGCGAGAGATCCCCTTTGGCCACCGAGCCGATGACCCGGCCCATTTCCTCGGTCGGCAGGGAAAGATCATCCACCAGGGCGTTGATCGCTTCGATCCTTTCGGCCCACCCCCCCGCGCTGTCGCCCAATTGCAGACGCTCGCCCAGTTTGCCCTCCTCGCCGACCGTGTGCCGCAAGCGGCGCAGGTCCGTGTTAAACCGTTCGCTGCGCGAGAAGATGGCATTGACCGTGTCGGCTACCTTGCCTTCCAACCCAATCCAATCCGAGGGCAAGCGCACGGAAAAGTTTCCGTGGCGCATCTCCGCCAGCGCCGCCAGCAACTGTCTTTTGAAATCGGCATCGGTGAATTCGCCCGGCTCGCCGGGTTGGCTTGCCAAAACCATCTCTTTCATAATCATTTTTTACGGCCTGAAAAGACCGTAACCCAAACCGCCCAACCAGCCATTGGCAGATTTCCTCACTCACCCTCAGATGCCGGACTAGGGCAGGTAAGAAAATCTCTTACGTAGCCCAGACTTCCAGTCTGCCGTATCGCGGATTTCCAATCCGCAGGTGCGACCACGCAGTTACAGCCTGTGCCGACTGGAAGTCGGCGATACAGCAGGTTGGAAACCTGCGCTACGCAACCTTACCGATCCGGCTCGGCCACCGGCTGCGTCGCTACCCAGCGAGCCGCGTAGGCAATCAACTCCGTCCCGCTTTTCAACTCGAGTTTTTCCTTCAGATGGCCGCGATGGGTGTCCACGGTCTTGACGCTCAGGTTGAGCTGTCTGGCGATGGTGTGGCTGTCTTCGCCCCGGCCGATCAACTGGAAGATTTCCAGCTCGCGGTCCGTCAGGCGGGAGATCGGAGACTTGTGCTTGGCTTGGCGGCCGGAAAACGCGTCCAAAAGGCGGACGGACATTTTTGCGCTCACGGATACCTGGCCGCTCGACACGAGCCGGATGGACTGCAATATCTTGTCGGCCCCTTCCTGCTTCATAATGTAGCCGCGCCCGCCCGCCCGCAGGACCCGTTCCGCGTAAAGCGCTTCATCATGCATCGAGATGACCAGCACCGCCGCGTCCGGGCACACCGCGAGGATGTCTTTGATCAATTCCAGCCCGCTTCGGCCCGGCAGGCCGATATCCGCCAGGACCACTTCGGGCTTCAGTTGTTCGATGGCGCTGAGCGCGTGCGCCGCGTTGTCCGCTTCGCCGCAAATCGCCAGGTCCGACTCCCGTTTAACCAGCCCCGCCAGCCCCTCGCGAAACAGCGGGTGGTCATCCACGATGAAGACCCGTTTTTGGCCGGTTGGTTTCGACAAGGTCTTGGTCATTCAGAATAAGCCTAATAACCAATATAACTCTTCTCCATGCAGCGCAAGCGCTTTTCCGCGCCCGCCGGCGGAGCGGGGTCAGCGCGCTTTCGGCCCCGGGCCAATTCATGCAAGGGGCGGGGACGGCTTCGTCCCCGGTTCCTCTTCCCGATGAATCGCTCCCCACCTCCTTCACCCGCTGACTGCCAGTCCGCGCACCATCCGTTTCAGTTCGTCGGCGCCAAATGGTTTCACCAGAATGCCAAAACCGTCGCGCTCGCCGGTGATTGTCTCAGGTGAATGTTTGTGTCGACCGAGCCGCCCGCCGGTTGTTCCCGCCATTGGGCCCGTGCTCACGGTTTGTTGCCGTGATACGGGAGGGCGTGGCCCCGCTCGGCCCGTTCACCGGACCCATCGCTCGTGCCGAAGCAGCCTTCGGCGCCGAAGGGGAACTCTCCGGACTGTTAGCTTTCGCCTGCTGCGCCGCGAGGACTCGTCGCTCGGCGTTCAACCAGAACTCCAGGTCGCGCCCGGCGGGCCGGCCGGCCTGCTCCCAAAGCCCGGCGGCGATGGAAGCGATTTCGTCGTGCTGGGTCGAAGTGTTTTGATGTCTCGGCGTTTGCATAATATGGATACTTACCGTGGCTATGGCTCCCGAGGATTCCCCCGGTTGAGTTGCGGGTTCCCCACCCCCGTCGGGCAGAATGCTCGGGCGCGGCTTTTTGCCGCTCCGCGGAACAGTGCTCCAGGCACTGGTTTCGCTTCCGCCTGCGAGGCCGCGCGCCTTGGCGCTTCTCCGATATGGACGACAGGCCGGAAGCTCCCATAAGCTTCCTCGGTCACTCTGATTCTGAAAGCTGAGCGACTTGTCATAAATCACCTCCGTGGCTGCTCCGACGTTATTGTGTTCCGCTCTGTCCTGCATGTAGCCAACACTAAACCGCGAGCAGCCGTCAGCAATTGGGAAAGTTTCTCGTTCGATTTAGGCTTGCCGCTGAGCCGGGCTACGGAGTTTTCCTACCGGGTTGCCTTGCTCGGCGCGGCCGGGCTGTGCAACGATCCCATCCGTCCCATTCGTCCCATCCGTCCCATGAAGTTGCCTTGCTCGGCGCGGCCGGGCTGTGCAAAGCTCTGCCTCGCCCGGCTTACTGACCAGACTCCGGGATAGAATAGAGTTTGGGCTCTGTGGCAGAATCTGTGGGTCAAAATGGCCCTCCGGCCTGGGTATTTCATGCTCCGGCAAGACCTTTCATTAACCGTGGCTTCAGCCCGGTGTATCGAGGCACCCGGGGTCCCGTAGTCCCGTAGCCCCGTAGTCCCCTGTTCCCGTGGTTTGCCGTCCGCGCGCCGCTTTATTTTTTGGAGCCATGGAATACATTAAAAGCACTGCTGATGAATCAAGGCAACCCAGGCGCGGCGGGATCGGCGGCGGAGTCCCCGTGGTACAAACGCGGGGTCATTTACGAACTGCACGTCCGCGCGTTTTACGACAGCAACGGCGACGGCACGGGGGACTTTCCCGGATTGACGCTCAAGCTGGATTATTTGCGCGACCTCGGCGTGACGGCGCTCTGGGTGCTGCCGTTTTACCCGTCCCCGCTGAAGGACGACGGCTACGACATCGCCGATTACTACGGCGTGCATCCGCACTACGGCACGCTGGCGGATTTCAAGGTTTTCCTGCGTGAAGCCCACCGGCGCGGGCTGCGCGTCATCACCGAGTTGGTGCTCAACCACACCTCGGACCAGCATCCGTGGTTCCAACGCGCCCGCTGCGCCCCGCCCGGGAGCCGCTGGCGCGACTTTTACGTGTGGAGTGACACCGCCGACAAATACCGCGGCGCGCGCGTGATTTTCAAAGATGCCGAGACCTCGAATTGGACCTGGGACGCCGCGGCCAAGGCCTACTACTGGCATCGCTTCTATTCCCATCAGCCCGACTTGAATTTCGATCATCCCGCGGTTCAACTGGAATTGTTGCGAGTCGTGGATTTCTGGCTCGCGCTGGGCGTGGACGGGCTGCGGTTGGACGCCGTGCCCTATCTGTTCGAGCGGGAGGGCACGAGCTGCGAGAACCTCCCCGAAACCCACGAGTTCCTCAAACGCCTGCGCCGGCACGTGGATGAAAAGTTCGCCGACCGGATGCTGCTGGCCGAGGCGAACCAGTGGCCGGACGACGCGGTGGCGTACTTCGGCGCCGGCCGCGGCGACGAATGCCACATGGCGTTTCATTTTCCGCTCATGCCCCGTTTGTTCATGGCGCTGCGCCTCGAGGACCGGATACCCATTGTGGACATCCTGCAGCAGACGCCCCCCATTCCCGAAACCGCGCAATGGGCGCTGTTCCTGCGCAACCATGACGAGCTGACGCTGGAAATGGTGACCGACGAGGAGCGCGATTACATGTATCGCATTTATGCCCGCGCTCACCAGGCTCGCGTCAACCTGGGCATCCGCCGCCGCCTGGCGCCGCTGCTCGGCAACGACCGCCGGCGCATCGAGCTGTTGACCGCCCTGCTCTTTTCGCTCCCCGGCACCCCGGTGATTTACTATGGCGACGAAATCGGCATGGGCGACAACGTCTATCTGGGCGATCGCGACGGCGTGCGCACCCCCATGCAATGGAGCGCGGACAAGAACGCGGGCTTTTCTCGGGCCAACCCGCAAAGCCTCTACCTGCCGATCAACCTCGACCCCGAAAATCATTACGAGGCGGTCAACGTCGAGGTGCAGGAACGCAATCCCCACTCCCTCCTCTGGTGGATGAAGCGGCTCATCGCCCTCCAGAAACGCTGGGCCGCCTTCGGCCTGGGCGCCTTGGAATTCCTGCACCCGGAAAACCGCGCGGTCCTCGCGTTCGTGCGACGCACGCCCGCCCAGCGTCTCCTGGTGGTGGCCAATCTTTCCCGATTCGTCCAACCGGCCGAGCTGGACCTCTCCGCCTTCCAATCGCTCACGCCGGTGGAACTATTCGGCCGCCGGGAGTTTCCGCTCGTCGGCGACCGGCCGTATTTTCTGAGCCTCGGTCCGCACGCGTTTTTCTTGTTTTCCTTGGAAGCCAAAGCGCCGGCGCGGCCGGAGTCTGCCACCGCGCCGGCAGAGGCCCAGACTCGGCCGGCGCTCAACGTTCGGGAAGACTGGGAAGAGGTCTTTCACGAACCCAATCGACCGCCGCTCGAGCGCGCGCTGCAAGACTGGCTTCCCCTGCAACCCTGGTTCGGCGGCCGAAGCAAAGCCATCCATGCCACCCGTCTTCAGGACGCGATTCCGGTCAGGCTCGGCTCCGGGACAGCGGTGCTCGCCTTCCTGCAAGTCGAATACTCGCAGGGCGAACCGGAGCGATACCTGTTGCCTTTGGCCGCGGCTTTCGGCGAGGAGTCCCAGGCCGTCGCCCGCCACTGGCCGGGCCTGGTCCTGGCACGGCTGGTCAGGCAACGCGCCGACCAAGCCGGGGTTCTCCACGAGGCGCTGGCCAGCCCGGCCTTTGGCCGGGCGCTCCTTGCCCTTTTCTGGCGCCGCCGCACCGTGGCCGGCCGGCAGGGCGAACTCGCGGCGACGCCCGCCGCCCTCCTGCTCCAACTGCGCCGCCAGGGTGCGGAAGCCTTGGAGCCGTCTGCCGGCCCAACCGGGCGCCGCCACGCCTCCATTATCTATGGCCAGCATCTTATCTTGAAATGGTTCCACCGGCTCGAGGCCGGTGCCAACCCGGAACTGGACATGACCCGCTTCCTCACCGAGCGGCGATTCCCGCACACCCCCGCGTTGGCCGGGGCGCTGGAATACCGTGATGCCAGGGACGAGACCTTCACCGTTGCGGTCCTGACCGCCTTCGTGCCAGGGTGCAAAAACGCCTGGGATTACACCCTGGAAACATTGGGCCGGTTCTATGAGCGGGTCGAGACGCTGCCGGAGGCCGGCCGCCAGGCTCCGCCGCTGGCCGCACCCTCGATTCTGCAATTGGCCCGCGCCGGGCTTGCCGAGCCGGACCGGGACCTCATCGGCACCTACCTCGAACACGCCCGGCAGATAGGCGGGCTCACGGCGGCGCTGCACCTGGCGCTGGCGTCGGAGCCGGTGGACCCGGATTTCGCGCCCGAACCGTTCACGCCCCATTCACAGCGCGCTGTGTTCCAATCCATGCACAACCTGGCGCGCCGCAATGTGCGGCTGCTGGGTGAGCGGCTCGAGCGCCTGCCGCCGGAGCTCCGAGCCCCCGCACAAGCCGTTCTGGGGCTTGAACCGCGCATCCTCGAGCAGTTTCGCGCTTTGGCTCGGCGCGACCTGCGCCTGGCCCGCATCCGCGTGCATGGAAACTACCACCTCGAACAGGTGCTCTACACGGGCAGAGATTTCTGGATCGTTGGCTTTGAAGGCGAGCCCGCCGCCCCGTTGACCGAGCGCCGGCTGAAGCGCTCGCCCCTGTGCGACCTGGCGGACATGCTCCGGTCCTTTCATTACGCGGCCCACGTGGCGCTCCGCAAGCAGGCCGCGCAGCGGATGCTCGAACCGGCGCGACTGGCCCCCCTCGCGGGGTGGGCGCGCTTCTGGGCCAATGGCGTCGGCGCGGCGTTTTTTGCGGCTTACCGCCAGTCCGCCGGCACGGCGGCGTTTCTGCCGGCTAACGATCCAGACCTCGAGGTCGTCATGGAGGCCTATCTCTTGCGCCGGGCCGTCTATGAACTCGGCTACGACCTCGAACACCGGCCGGACTGGCTCGGGATTTCCCTCCAGGGACTCCTCGACCTCGTCCAACCCCCTGAACCCGCATGACCAACTTCGATCGGCCGTTATCGACGTGAATCCGCGCGCGCGTTTGGAGCTGCACGGATGCAGTCGGAGGATCAAATTGGAATGAGTATGCCGCTGGCAGATCAGGTAAACCGGCTGGCGGATGGACTGTACCGGGAGCGGGTCCTCGAGGCGCGCGCCATGGCGCCGGAGGACAAGTTGCTTGCGGGGGAAGAACTCTT